>Ga0187882_1001382_pt1 | contig 24744 bp, 14 predicted proteins | sample June2016WEW_19_1_3_FD_132991 | JGI IMG/M metagenome (GOLD analysis project Ga0187882, IMG submission 132991) | Peatland microbial communities from SPRUCE experiment site at the Marcell Experimental Forest, Minnesota, USA - June2016WEW_19_150 | ecosystem: Environmental > Terrestrial > Soil >... | reverse complement strand
TGGGATTGACGTTCGAGTAAAAGCCATACTCGCTCGGGACCGAGAGATTCCACGCCGTGGGCGGTTCCTTTTCGACGAACTTGATCTTTACAATCGATTTGATGCTCTTGAAGCCGTATTTCCACGGAACCACAAGCCGTATCGGCGCGCCGTTCTGATTCTGGAGCGTCTCGCCGTAAAGTCCCACCGACAGCAGAGTGAGCGGGTTCATGGCTTCATCCATGCGCAATCCCTCGAGATACGGCCACTGCAGAACATCGGTGCGCTGTCCCGGCATCTGTTTCGGGACATAGAGTGTTTCGAACACCACGTATTTCGCCTTCGAAAGCGGCTGAACGGCTCTAATCACCGAACCCAACGGAATCCCTATCCAGGGAATCACCATGGACCAGGCTTCGACACAGCGATGTCTGTAAACGCGTTCCTCCAGCGAGGGATGCATCTTCAGGATGTCTTCGACGCCATAGCGTCTCGGCGACGCAACGAGACCTTCGATCGAGACCGTCCATGGCTCCGGCCTGAGTGTGAAAGCCCTCTGCGAGGGGTCTGATTTGTCGGTACCGAATTCGTAGAAGTTGTTGTAGGTCGTAACGGCATCAAGCGAGGTGAGTTTCTCACCATGCGTGCTGAGGTTGCTTTCGACATACTGAAGCTTTCGCTGCGTCATGCCGAAGAGCGGTTCCACCAAAGCAGGGGCCAGAGTCACGGCCATTAACCCGGCTCCGGCGACGCCTGCCTCGAGCATGAATTTCCTTCGATTTAAATAAACTTCTTTCGGCGTGATTTCCGACGAGCTAATCTCGGGACGCTTTGTGATGAGCATGCCTTACCACCTTTCGTGAATTCAGCGGACGCGTACAGTCGATTCCCCTGAACTCACGCCATTACACCTATCGAAAGTATAGTGATGCTCCCCTCAGTCGGCAAGGCAGGCAAATCCTGAAGGCCCCGTACTCCGCCCCAGGCAAGCGCTGAGTGTGTCGAAGAATCGAAAAGGAGTACAGGCGAGTAGGTTGCGGCCGGCGGCCGGGACCTGGAGTTTCTACATTTTTCACGCTGCCCAGCCTCTATGGCTTCCGTGCCGACGGCCCCTGCCCCCGAGTGGGTCCGGGCTGAAGCCCGGACACAAAATAGTTTCACTTTCTCTGCAATATAACGGAGGGTGAGGAAACTTCCTATCGGGGACATCCCATCCACAGTGCTTACATCAGAGAGGACTTCGGGTGAGGAGAAATATGCGGGGTGGTTCGATTTACCATATGCGGAGGAAAAGATGCGTTAGACCAGTTAGGTGCGTATCCGGGCTGAAGCCCGGACCCACTTGGCCTCGGGAAAAATGTAGAAACTCCAGGTCCCGTCTGGCAGCCGGGACCTACTCGCGGGCCGAGGTATCTGATTTTTGCCATTTTTTTCACAGCTTCGCAGCGCGGCCCGGGTCTATGCCAGCCGGGAAAACCGCCGGTTGGAGCCTGGAAAATCAACGCCGAGCGCGAACCAGGTCGCCACGCCGAAGAGAATCGCAAGAATAAGGATCGGCAGGCTGACGTGGACTGCTTCTCCGACCGCCCGAGTACGGCAGGCAGTCAGCCCTGCACCCACAAAAATGCTGAGGATTCCCAGCCATTGATAGATTCGCAAGCCGGCGAAACTCCGCGTTTGCGGTTCGCCCCGGTAGGCTTCCTCGACAAACCTGCCGAGTCCCGTCAGAATGAGGTAAAGCCCGCAGACCATCGACACAGCTGCATGAGAAAACCAGAGCCGCGTCAGAATCGCGGCGATCACGACGTTCCAGAGAATCGAATAGACCTGCGTAGGATGGACAGGCACGCCGCCCAGATCGGAAAGACGGCAGACGCGGCTGCGGGGATGCCGGTAGACGATGCCATGTCCAACGGGTGCCCGGCTGCCGTGGCAGCAGCCTTGCACGAGACACCGCAACCTGCCCATGGATTGCACACAAGGACCTGCAACACTGAATGCAGCCAGCAAAAGCCAGGGATCGGTCCCAAAAACGGGCACAGCGAGGAAAGATCCTATCGCCACGCCCAGGACTCCGCCATAGTAGCCGAAAGGACGGAGAAGAGTCGGCGATCCCTCGATGAACTGCGCCCACAACCCGGAAGTGATGAGGGCGGAAAATGCGACCAGGAGGACAGCGCCGGCATACCGGTCCCCGATTATCATGCCGGCGATTGTTACCGCGGCGAAGGAACCGACTCCAGCGTAGAACCCGTGATTGATGATGCGAACCTTCCACCAGCGCCACTCTTTCCACGAATTGGCGACCCGCTCCGCGCCTCTCCGGATCGCCTCCCAGATAGTACGCAGGTTTGCGAGGGCAAGAAAAAGCAAAAAACCCGCCAGGATGTCTGCGATCGAGTGCATTCCCGTCGTAACACAGCTCACGCTGATCGCGCCGCCGAGCATCCACCATAGATAGCGCAAACGAGGCATGCTCCGCGCATAGACCGCCATGGCAATCAGAATCCAAACGACATGGTACGAAGGGAACGCATTCGCGGGCGTGTCCAGATTTCGTTCAACATCAAGGAGCATTCCCCAGAACCCGCCCATGATAAAAGGACGCGGGGGAGCGATCACCGGTATCAACGGAAACAACAGCAGCATCAGTAAAGTCGCAACGCCGCCTCGTATCGCGAAGGCGCGCAGGACTCTGCCTGTCGACGCCACCAGCGGCGCAAGAAGCACGAAGAGATAGGTGCTGCAGTAAAGCAGCTCGGTCCATGGCAAAACCGGGAGGTTTCTCTCGAAATGCAGGTAGGCAACGACTGCATCGGACGGAATCCCGCGAGCCGATAGCGCCTCATAGAGTATGCCCCAGGGAAGCAGCACCAGAAAGTACACGGACAGCCGCTCCGCGATCGTGGGCGCAATTGCCGTGGGTGCCGGGAAATGCAGAATTGGGCCAGGCAGAGATTCCCCAAAGCGCTCCGTCAGGTCCATCGATTCGTACCCGAGCACGAGCGCGATGCACCCGAGGATGACGATCGGAGAAACGAGCCACAAACCGCTGGCCGATCCCTTGAACAGCGCGATTCCTATGCACAGCAGCGCAAAACCCGTGTAAATCGGGTGGCGCAGCCACCGATAGGCGCCTCGCACCACGTAGAACGGCGGCGGATAGGCGTTCATCGGCATTCCTTTCCCGTAGACGAAGAGCGAAGCAATGCCCCATATCAGCAGGAGACTGCCGCTGATTGCAGCGATAGTCCCGATCGCTGTCGAATGGATGGACGGGAGCGCGACATTCGGAGCCGCCGCGCTCGCCCAAACAACGAGCAGGAAAGGCAGTATGATGACGAACAGGGTTCCGTAAAAAATGACCCCCAGGGTTCGATGCGACTCATCCGCCTCGGAATGCGTTGCCATCGTCATCCTCGCCATCGTTTTCGTTCGGCATGAATATGCCCCGCCCGACCAGCCACAGGATCCCGGGCGCCGGTCGATTCTCAGAGCCGAGCGACCTCGTTGATCAAAGGCACATCCTGCCAGGTCTGCTTCCCTTGTCTTCTCTCGATCTCGATTTCCGCGTGCGACAGAAACTTGGTGCTGTGCGGGTCTCGTGTAAGAAGCTTCAGCAGGCGCCGCGCGGCGGAAGGCAGTTCCTGCTGGTCGATAAACCCACCCTGTTGCACTGCCTCGACGTGCTGGATTCGGACACGGATCGCCTGGGAATCGGTGCGCCCTGTGAGCAGGTATGCATCCGAAACCAACGGATTGCGCGCATCCAAGGATGACTCCGCAGGCACGGAAAGCACCAGCGGAGCGGTTTCGATCAATCCGCTCTCATTGGTCAGGTACATGCGCGACCATTTCCGGGACATGCCCTCATCCGCGGCATGGGTGTACACGAGATCGCCGCCCGCGTGGTGGATACGACCCCAATTCAACGTCCGCACGGGCGTCGAAAGCGGGAAAATGGTCGAGTAAAGATGATCCATGTACCCGTTCACCTCGTGCACTGTGATGGTCCTATCACCCAGTCTGGCTTCACCGGAAACTACGGCGCGCAAGCCGATCGGTCGCCAGGTAATGCTCCGCCTGCCGCCGGTGGAGATGATCAATGGATCTGTAAAAGTATTTCCAATCAGGCTGAATTTCAGATTGACGGCACACTCCGGACGTTCCAGCGCGATGCCGGCTTCGGCATCAGACAGGACAATCTCTGCCTCCGGCATCCGAATGTGCTGCGCGTTGTCTCCATCGATCCAATCCTCATGATGGTGCGGCCGGAAAGAAACCGTGCGGCGGAAACCCCCATTCGCCTCGGCCAAATGGATCGTAAGGGATCGAATGACCGCGCCGAACATGTGCACGTATGCAAAATAGACGAAGAGGTACTGCTGCTGCGGGGTAAGAAAATCAAAATACCACTTCCGCAAGGCAAACCCCATCTCGCGTGCCTCGATATGATTCTCGCCTCATGTTTGCAGAACGCCCCGAATTGCGGCTTCCGCGCCATACTACAGGATCGAAATTGGCGACAGCTACCTTTTTTCGCCTTCCCTTATCTAAGCGGCGTTCGCTTCCCCCAATTGCACCCCAATTTCAATCTACGCTGACTTCCCGTGAGACCGATGGTATCCTGCTCCCCAAAGGTAGCTGTTTAGCATTTTTCTGAGATTCGGATCGCATGATCGAAAGGCAAGATCCTGACCACTCTGACTCAAATCGGATGGTGCCATGAACCGGCGAAATACGAGATCGATTACATCCGCGGCTATCAAAAAAGCGCAGCTCAACTATCGAGGGAGAAGAACCAATGACACGGAAACAATTCATGTTTGCGGTTGCATTCTTGATCGCCGGTCTGGCCTTCGGCGCCGGCTCACTTGGGCCGAAGCAGCCGGTCGGTGAGATCGTCAATCCATCGATCGAGACTCTGGATGCAGACAATCAGCCCGTAAACTGGACCGTGGATCCGGCACCTCGTCCAAACACCGCTCCAAGTGCACAAGTGGGTTTGGATACCGCTCACTCGGGGGCGCATAGCCTTATGATTTCGGCAAGCGGCGTATCGTGGGTAAACAAGACTCTCCTCAAGCCGTATGCGACGTACAAGTTGACCGGATGGGTCAAAACACAGGACGTGCCGTCGACAACCGATCGAACTGCCGGGTTTGATGTGCGCGGCGTCAGAGTCACGGGACCCGGCCAGAGGATCAGCGGCACACAGGATTGGACCAAGGTGGAAATCACCTTCGACACCGACGGGCAGGACAGCGCGATCGTCGCCGCTACATTAGGAGCGCGCGGAGCCCGAGGCGCCGATGCCGCGGCGCCGCAAGGAAAGGCGTGGTTCGACGACCTGAAACTGGATCTGGTTGCAGTGCGCGAACTCAAACCGACCGTGACGATCGACGTGACAAAAACGCGCGAGCCGATGCCTGACCTGATTTACGGCCAGTTCATCGAGCATTTGGGACGCAGCATCTACGGAGGCATCTGGGCTGAGATGCTTGAGGATCGCAAATTCTATTCCGCGGTCGGCGAGACGCGCAGTGACCGGGTCAACGTTCCTTCGCCCTGGCGCGCGGCCGGCGGCGCCGGCGCCGTCACGATGGTAAAGGAAAGCACATTTGTCGGCGAGCACACACCACAGGTGGACTTAGGCGTCGACGGCACGGCCAAGGGCATCACTCAGTCCGCTTTGGGCGTCGTCGCTGGAAAGGGCTACGTCGGTTACGTCATTTTGGCAGGCGACGCTCCCGCCGCGCCTATTGAGGTGAGTCTCAGCTGGGGCAATGGCGCGACCGAGCGCCAGATCATCAGAATTGCCGCCATCACGAAGGACTACAAAAAATATCCATTGAAGTACACGGCCGGAGCCTCGACCGACAACGCCTCGTTTGAAATTGTGGGCAGGGGGAAGGGCAGGTTTCTGATCGGCCCGCCGTCGCTCATGCCCGACGACAACGTCAAGGGCATGCGCAAGGATACGCTCGCGCAGCTTAAACAGCTCGATGCGCCCATCTATCGCTGGCCGGGCGGCAACTTCGTCAGCGGCTACAACTGGAAGGACGGGCTCGGCGACCGGGACAAGCGTCCGCCGCGCAAGAACCCCGCATGGACCGGAATCGAGCATAACGATTTCGGCATCCACGAGTATTTTGAATTTCTGAGGGAGCTGGGTGCGCAGTCGTTCATCGCACTCAATGCAGGCCTCGGCAGCGTCGATTCCGCCGTTGAGGAAGTGCAGTATGTCAATGGCAGGCCCGACAGTCCGATGGGTAAGCTGCGCGCGCAAAGCGGTCACCCGGAGCCGTTCCGGTGCACTTACTGGGCAGTGGGAAACGAGATGTCCGGGAGCTGGCAGCTGGGCAACGTGCCCATCGCGGAATTCGTCAAGAGACACAATGAATTCGCCCAGGCCGTGCTTGCCGTAGACCCATCCATCAAACTGATCGCCTCGGGTGAGGCGAGCCGCCCCAACAGCGACTGGGACAGACAGCTTCTTGCCAACTGCGCCGATTACGTCAACCTCAACAGCAAGCATTTTTATCGACAGGATTATCATGGCGGCGGCTTGATGACGCACGTGCGCCAGATCCCCGATTCCATTCGTGCGATTGCCGAAGGGCACCGCGATTACCTTAAGAATATTCCTCAAATCCAAGGCAAGAACATTCGCGTTTCCCTGGACGAATGGAATTTCTGGTATGGCCCGTACATATTCGGCGAGCTCGGCACGCGCTACTTCCTGCGCGACGCGCTCGGCATTGCCGCAGGCATCAACGAGTACAGCCGCGATACTGATGTCATCGCGCTGGCGTGTTACGCCCAGACCGTCAACGTCATCGGGGCTATCAAGACGAGCAAGACCGCGGCGATTCTCGACTCAACCGGCGAAGCGCTGGCGATGTATCGCCATCACTTCGGGACCATCCCGGTCGAAGTCACGGGCGCGCCCGAACCGCTGGATGTCGCCGTAATGTGGACCAAGGACAGAAAGGCGCTTACGATTTCCATCATCAATCCGACATTCGAAACTCAACGCCTGGCATTCGCGCTCGCAGGAGCGAGTCTTGCATCTCAAGGGAAAGCCTGGGTCTTAACAGGACCGGACGACATGGCCTACAACGACCCAGGGAAGGATCCTGTCGTCAAGTTCACGGAAATGGCTGTGAATAATATCCGGAATGCGCTCGAAGTGGCGCCCGCCACCGCCACCATCTTCGAGATCCCGGTGAAGTGACCCGAAAACTGCTCATCCAGTGCTATGGGAAGCTGAAGAGTTTTGTCCCGCACTCCTCCGGTAGAATCCTGCGCCGGCAAGGAGGTTTTTCGCGAACTATACAGGGCGTCATTAGTAATGCGGCAAGCGGAAGACCAACTCGGGCATGCAACGAGATTTGGGGGTGTCTTTAAACAACAGTTTTTAGGCCCGAAGGGCCGGAAGTTCGTAGGCCCGGCCGTAAGGCCGGGATCAGATTCCGAATGAAAAATCGAGCGCCAAAGGCGCGGCACTATTGAAATCTCAGGTGCCGCGCCTTCGGCGCTCCATCTCTCTGCAATCCCTATCCCGGCCATACGGCCGGGCCTATTCATTGCCGGCCCTTCGGGTCTCAAAACCATATTGGCGGGCACCAACAATCGCTTCCCGATTATTATGTGGGTCTTACGGAATTCAGATAACATGCAACGGCCAGGCATACGGCAGAATTCATGTCGTTCTGTATGGTTTAGGCCTCTTTAGCTCAGGCCGGCCATCACTTATGAGCGCAGCGGAATGCCTACAGGCCGGGAATGCGCTGCTGCAGCGGGCCGACGTACACGCGATGATGATCCAGGATGATCTCGACGGTGGTCTTCATTTCCGCGTGGTCGTGATAGAGAACTCCGTCCTCATCGAGGAGCCGGATGAGCTTATGTTCGATCGCTTCCTGGAATTCCAAGTCCGTTGACCGGACTCCGTCGGGATTGAGGTATTTGCGCGTGAACGGAACCTTAAAAAGCAAATCGTAGGTGTGGACCCAGTAGGATGCAAGACCGTGAAGCTCGGGAATGTGCCCGAACTTGTGCTGCAGGTAGACGTAGTTATCCAGCACGGAACGGTCGCAGATGATATTGGGGTAGATCTTAGTCAGTTCCAGCTCACGCGCGATGGTCGTGGCCAGAATCCATGTCTGGGCCTCCAGACTGGTGGCCTCGTTAATCGGGAATGGACACCTCCGTGCAATTTCATCGATGAAGCCGACATCGAGACTCTGCTTTTTCAGCTCGTTGCAGAGTTCGTACGCCAGCGTCGTTTTCCCTACTCCATGAGTTCCTATGAACGCGATCTTCATCGACCTGTCCCACGAATGAGTTTTTCCAGCTGTTCGGCCTGTTCCAGAGTCCCAAGCACAACGAGAATGTCGCCGCTCATAATCTTCGAGGAAGGATTCGGCTGCAGATCAAAGGAGCCGTCGCGCCTTCGCATGGCCAGAACCGTCACCCCTGCGATCCCGCGAATCTGCGCTTCTCCGAGACTCTTGGAATCCAGGGGCGAGTCCGGCGGGATTTCGATTTCGTGCAGGCTGAATTCCACCTGGCCGCCGTGAGTCACGAGATCAAGAAAATCGCTGGTCACCGGATGCGCGGCCATGGCAGCCATGCGTCTGCCAGCAATGAAGTATGGCGAAATCACCCGGTTGGCGCCTGCCACGGTCAGCTTCTTCTCCGTGTCGCGCAAACCGGCGCGCGCCACGATAAAAAGGTTGGTGTTTAAGGCGCGTGCCGACAGGGTCACGTAGACGTTCGCGACATCCGAATCCGAGCATGCCACCAGACCTTTTGCCCTGTGGATTCCTGCATGCAGAAGGACATCGTCGGATGTGGCGTCCCCGACTATTGTCGGTATCTGCATGGGCTTTAATTCCTCCACGGTTCCAGGCTTGGGATCGATGACGACGAGAGGGAGTTTTGAAGCCTGCAAAGCCTGCGCCACTTCGTGCCCGACCCTGCCAAAGCCGCAAATAATATAATGGTCTTTCATTCCAGCGATTTCTCTATCCATCCTTTTTTTCCTCTGATACCCGAATATTTCACCTTCCACGATGATCTCCACCGCCCGCCCCGCGAGGTACACAGCGGTGCCGACACCGGAGATAATCAGGAAGATCGTGAACACCCTTCCCTGAGGTGAAAGTGGGTGGACTTCTTCAAATCCGATCGTGAACAGAGTAATCACGACCATGTAGGCTGATTCGAGAAACGTCCAACGTTCGATGACTTCATATCCCACGATCCCAATGATCGCGATGGAAAACATGAGGATCGCCGCGGGCATTAGTCTTCTGAATGGGTGCGTAAGCAGCTTCATAAAACCGGATCGTTCGCAGTGGTTTAAGTTCGCGCTTATGGGCCGACGCCTCCGGCCTCGCCTCACTCCACGAATAACGGGACGATCTCAAACTTGCTGACATCCACAAGACCCTTGTCGGTGATTTTTAGCAGCGGTATCACCGGCAAGGCCAGGAACGACATCGCCATAAAGGGATCGTGAAGCTGCGTACCTAGGCAGCGCGAGGCACGTATCAAATCTTCCATCTGGTCGCGCACGACTTCTATCGGCTGATCACTCATCAATCCGGCAATCGGCAGAGGAAGACGCGCCAGCACTCGATCATTTTCGGCGACCGCCATGCCGCCGCGCATTTCCACGACCGCTTCGATCGCCTTCATCATGGAGGCGTCGTCCATTCCGGCAACAATCAGATTGTGGCTGTCATGGGCGACCGTGGAAGCGATGGCCCCGGATTTCAGTCCCAGTCCCTTCACCAGACCGAGGCCGGTGTTGCCGGTAGCCAGATGGCGCTCGTTTACGGCGATCTTCGCGATGTCGCGGCTGGGATCGGCGACTACTTCACCGTCCCGGATGGGCAGTTCTTCGATCAGTTGCTCTGTGATGAGCTGATCGGGAATCACGCCGATGATGCGCCCTTTGGTGCCGGCTGCGGGAATCCTCAGGTGCACGCCGTCGCTCCTGAGATTCATCGAAGAGCGAAGAAAAATGGGTTTGGCGGGCCGAACCCATGGAATGGGCTTGCCGTCGCGCGCCACTAGTTTTCCTCCACGGAAGACCATCTTGGCATAAAGGTCGTTCAGATCCTCAAAAATCACCAGGTCGGCCCGCTTGCCGGGAGCGATTCCCCCGCGGTCGTGAAGACGGAAGTACTCGGCGGGATTCAGTGTAGCCATGCGAATCGCGGTGATCGGATCGATTCCGGCAGCAATCGCCTTGCGAATCATGAAATCGATGTGGCCTTCGGATAGCAGGTCAGAAGGCTCGCGATCGTCTGTGCAAAAGCAAATCCTGCGGTTGTTGGCCGCAGTAACCCCTTTGACCAAGGCGGCGAGATTTCGGGCGTTGGAAGCTTCGCGGATAAAAACATACATGCCTAGCCGCAGCCGCTCCTGCATCTCGTCGACCGTGGTGGTCTCATGGTCAGAGCCGATGCCGGCCGCCGCGTAGGCAGCAAGTTCGCGTCCCGTCATTCCCGGCGCATGGCCGTCGCTGATGGCGTTCGAAAAGCCGCGCAGCTTGTTGAGTACCTCTTCTTCCAGTTCCACCACGCCGCGGTAGTTCATCATCTCGCCGAGTCCCAGCACCCAATCGTCATGCAGCTGCGGAGCGATGTCGTACCAGCGCAGATAAGCTCCAGCGGTTTCCATATCGGTCGCGGGCACACATGAAGGCATCATCACGAAAATCGAAAGGGGGTTGTATTTCGCGGAATCGAACATGAAACGGATCCCATCGAGCCCGAGGACATTGGCGATTTCGTGCGGGTCGATGATGGCGGTAGTGGTCCCGCGGGGCACGACTGCCCGGGCGAACTCATACGGAGGCACCATGGCGCTTTCAATGTGCACATGTGCATCGGTGAAACCCGGGCACACATACTTGCCCTGCAGATCGATCACTTCTCCTGCAGCAAGACCTTTGCCGATGCCGACGATCCGGCTGTGAGCCATGGCGATGTCGGTAGGATAAATCTCTCCCGTGTACACGTTGATCAGGCGTCCGTTCACCAGCAGAATGTCTGCCGGTTCCAAACCGCGCGCCATCTTGATCATTAATGCAAGGTCCATGGGCCCCTCTCTCCAGATGCAAATCTTTGCCAGGGCGCACCCTTGGCAGAACAAGATCTGGAATTGCGAATGATATTAGACTACATCTCCCTGGCAAAACACTCATAAATCAATCTGCTTGCGAAATTGGGAATCGTCACCTTTTTTCGCCATCCCTTCCCGAATCTGCTGGGATTCTCCCGGCGAAAAAAGGTGACGATTCCCAATTTCGCGACGGTTGACTTCCCGGGTAGCGGTGTCTATAGTGAGCGCCGTTCCAGGAGGTAGGGTTTGGCTGCGTTCGGCGACCCGGGAAGCCACCGCTTAAGAATGAAACCGGAACCGACGCGCCCCTACCGCTGGGCCGTGCTCCTCTCCATGAGCATGGCGGTGTACGGCAGCTACTACGCGTTCGACTGCATAGGACCGCTGGCGCCCCTGTTCCACCGCCAGCTCCACTTTTCGGATTCCGACATCGGCCTGCTGCAGGCGATTTACAGTTTCCCGAATATCTTCATGATGCTGGTGTCCGGCATCATCATCGACCGCATCGGCGCAAAAAAATCGGTCTTTTTGTTCGGGGCCACTACTTTCGCGGGTCTTGTCGTGACGGCTCTTACTCCACGGCTCGGCGTCATGGCGGCTGGCCGCCTCATCGTCGGAGTCGGCGCCGAGTCGCTTGCTATTGCTACGATCGCAGGCAACGCGCGCTGGTTCCGTGGCAAAGAACTCAGTTTGAGTTACGGCGTCAAGGCGACGATCGAGCGCTTCGGGTCGCTGAGCGCTCAGGTATCTCCGGCATGGGCCGCCGCGGCCTATGCATACTGGCAGTGGCCGTTGTTCGTTTCGATAGGCTTCGGCGGCTTCTGTGTCATCGGAGCGACTCTCTATTGGATCCTTGAATCTCGCGGGGAGCGGCGCTACGACCTGGGCGACGAGGAACCTCCTCGAAAGGTCAGCTTCCGCGCAGCGTTCAAGTTCAATCCGTCGTTCTGGCTGATCGTCGCGATGTGCGTCACATGGTATTCGGGCATCTTCCCTTTTCTGACCTTCGCGCAAAAGTTTTTGATCGAAGCGCGGCATGAAACGCCGCGCGCTGCGTCGCTATATGTCGGAATGTTGCCCTTCTTCTCGATGATCGGCACGCCGCTTTTCGGCCATCTGGTAGATCGCGTCGCGAGGCGGTCTCTCTTTATGATGTTCGGCGGAATTCTGCTTCTTCCAGTGTACCTGATGCTGGCGTACGCCGACATCCCGCTCGCGATTCCCATGGCGATCATGGGGATTGCATTCGCGCTGGTCCCAGCCGTAATGTGGCCGTGCATCGCCTATGTCGTCGAGCCTGCGCGTCTGGGCTTTGCCTATGGCCTGATGGATGCCATACAGCAGTTCGGGCTCGTTGGTTTCAATCTGCTCATCGGCTGGTCGAACGACCATTGGGCAGCGAGTTCGTCCAATCCCGCGGGTTATCGGCCCGGCATGTGGATGTTTTCCATCGTCGGAGTGCTCGCGTTGATCTTTGCGGTGTGGCTGCGACGGGTGGAGACCGGTCCCCGTGGCCACGGCCTGGAAACGATCAGGTCTTAGGTGACCCTGACTTTGCGGTTATCGTTGAACATTGCCTCAAAAGGAGAAGTCTCATGTCAAACCAGGTACTGTCCGTCGGTTCGCTATCTGCATCTTCCGGAGAAAAGAAGTTTGGCGTCAACAAGATTGTCTTGCAGGACCAAACCTATTCGCTCCCAATGTGGCTCATCCATGGCGCTCGGCCCGGTCCCACGCTCGTGGTGACGGGCGGTGTTCATGCCGCCGAATACGCCAGCATAGCAGCGGCGCTCGATTTGGGACGCAGCCTCGCTCCTGATAAGCTGCGCGGCCGAGTTCTCGTAGTCCCCATCCTGAACGTGCCCGGCTTCAGCGCCCGTTCCATCTACATTTGCCCGCTGGACGGCAAGAACCTGAATCGGGTTTTTCCCGGAAACTCCGGCGGAACCGCTTCTGAACAGGTCGCACATTGGGTGTTTCAGAACGTGTTGAAACAGGCCGACTACTACGTCGATTTACACGGCGGCGATCTGATCGAAGCACTGATCCCTTTCACCATTTACTTTCGCTCGGGAAATGAAAAGGTGGATCAGGCCTCTCTGGACATGGCCAGGGTGTTCGGAATTCATTATCTCGTGCGCGGCGAGACTCCCGGATCCGCATATGCATCCGCGGCGCAAGCCGGCATTCCCTCGATACTCGCCGAAGCCGGCGGACAGGGCATATGGCCCGCCGAGGAAGTCACACGGCACACGGACGGGCTAAACCGCCTCATGCGGCATTTGAAGATGATCGAAGGCCCCGAGCCTAAATCCGTGCCCTGTACCCTGCTTGACCAGTTTCTCTGGCTTCGCAGCGACCAGGATGGTTTCTGGTACCCGTCGGTTGCAGTTGGCGAAGCCGTTAAAAAGGGACAGGGGCTGGGTTCCGTGAAAGACTATGAGGGAAAGGTCCTTCAATCCGCCTTCAGTCCGGCCGACGGACGCGTGCTGTTTCTTGTCTCCTCGCTGGCCATTAATAAGGGAGACCCCCTCATGGCTGTCGGAGCGTGACCAGCGGACTGCGACGAATCACTACGCAGAGGCGTGTAAGGGGTTACACCTGTGTCAAAATTGCGGAGCAAAGCCCGACCCGGAGATCATCGAGGAACTGGCGGAAAAGATGCCCGAACAGCGGTGGGAGGAGCGGACCTCCGAAATGCCGCTCTCATCTGCGCGGTGCTGGCGCTGATCACGCTGATCGCGTTCTGGGGGCTCTGGCGAAACCAGTTCGTGAACTACGATGTTCCCCCTACATCGTCGAAAACCCGAATGTCGTTACCGGCATCAACGCACGGAACCTGATCTGGGCGTTCAACGTGGGTTATGGCGGGAACTGGCATCCGCTGACGTGGATGTCTCATATGCTCGACTGCACACTCTTCGGCCTGAACCCGGCCGGACACCATGCGATCAACCTGGCCCTTCACATCACGAACACGATCCTACTGTTCCTGGTCCTGCTCAAGATGACCAAGTCACGGTGGCAAAGCGCGTTCGTGGCGGCGCTGTTTGCGGTTCATCCGCTGCACGTGGAGTCGGTCGCCTGGGCGGCGGAAAGAAAGGACGTGCTCTGCACCCTCTTCTGGATACTTTGCACCATGGCATATGTTTTGTACGTGGACCATCCAAACCGGCGCCGGTACTTACTGGTCGCTGGAGTGTTCGCGCTCGCGCTTATGACAAAGCCGATGGCGGTGACTCTGCCTTTCGTGCTTTTGCTGCTGGATTTCTGGCCGCTTAGAAGACTGCAGAGGGGATTCGGGCGGCTCGTGCTGGAGAAGGTTCCGCTGTTTGTGCTGTCCGTCGCTTCCAGCATTGTTACGATTATCGCTCAGAGTCGGGGAATGTCACTGAGGCCTCTGGAGCTGATCCCGATCGGTGTCCGAATCGAAAACGCGCTGGTTTCGTATGTGACGTATATCCTGAAGATGGTGTGGCCGCGGAACTTGGCCGTGCTGTATCCGCATCCATTGCAGCTTCTGCCGGTGTGGCAGGTGCTCGGGGCCTTTGTTCTGCTCGCGGGGATCACTTTCGTCGTCGTCCGAGAGCGCGACAGGCGGCCGTATCTGATCGCGGGATGGCTGTGGTATATAATCACTCTCATCCCCATGATCGGACTCGTCCAGGTCGGATACCAAGCGCTCGCGGACAGATATACGTATGTGCCACTGCTTGGTGTTTTCATTATGATTGCGTGGGGAATATCCGATCTCCTGAGAAAGAGAGAAAGGGAAAAAGGGCGAAATGGAGATCCGCAGTTCCCTAACACCCATCCCCAAACACCTAACACCCCTGGACTCCCGTTGGTAGTCGCCTCAATCGTGGTTGTCGTGGTCCTGGCCTCGTGCACTCACACTCAGATCGGGTACTGGCACAATGACCTGTCGCTATTCGGTCGGGCCGTTGAGTGCACCAAGAACAACTATCTCATGCACAACTTGTTCGGACTGGCGCTGGAGGACGCTGGGTAGGTCGAGGAAGCCATGGGCCAATACAACGAGGCCTTGCGCATCTGGCCCGATTACGTTGCCGCACGGCTCAACCTCGGGATCGAACTGGCTGAGCGGCTGAACAGGCCGAAAGAAGCTATCCAGCAGTTTCAGATCGCGATCAAGGCTGACCCGGACAACGCAGACTCGTACTACAATCTGGGCGTCGTACTGTATCAGATAAACGACGTCCGGGGCGCGGCAGCCCAGTTTGAGAAGGCGATTCAACTCAAACCGAACGACATAAAGACACAGACCAATCTAGGGCAGGTACTGTTGGCATCCGGACGCACCGACGAGGCTATAAGACATTTCCAGAGTGCCCTGCAGATAGATGCGTCGTCGATCGACGCGCGCTTGAGCCTGGCGGAGGCTCTGTCAAACAAGCATGATATAGCGGGCGCTGTGCTGGAGTACCGAGAAGTGATTCGAATGAAACCGGACTGCGGAGCGGCGCACTCGAGCCTGGCGACACTGCTGTTCACCCAGGGCGACTACGCGGGCGCATGGTCGGAGGTCCATCTGGCGCAAAAGTACGGATCACCGCCGGAGTCCGGATTCCTCACGGCCCTGTCCCAGAAGATGCCCGATCCGGGCACATAGAGGGGCTGGGAAACCAGGAAACTAGTGACACTACCATGTTTTGCCGGAATCCATCCCCCGGAGCTTCCATTCACGGGGGGACCATAAAACTCAAAACAGGGTCGCGTCCCCGGTTTCAGGTTTCAATGTAGCCGGTGAGTTTCGCTATAGAAGCGGATCAAGCGCCAATCTATTGTGCCCGTAGATTTTCGAAATTCGCGGCGATCCTCAGGCTCCCAATCGCGTAGCGATCTTTCGGAACAGCCTGAGAAACGGTTTGTAGGATTTATAGAAGGGGTACAGGAGTCGGAATTTGCGATAGCCGTATCTGGATTCGATGTCTGCGGCCGCCACGAGTCTGGGAACATGGTTGACTCTGTAGTATTTCCATAACCGGTAGATATTATCGTACACGATGTAGCGCCGGCTGAACTCGCTGATTTTCACGAAGTCCTTGCGCAGATACTCCGTGTTCAGCCAAAAGACTTCATCGATCGCGGATCTGTGATTGGAGTTTTTGGCGGATTGTTGACCTGAGTGAAGGCGGAAGGCGCACAGCGGCTCTTTTGCGTGAGCGAAATTGCCCCGTTCCAGGAGGCGGAACCACATTTCCTGATCCACGATCTGGCTGTACTTCGGATTGAAGCCGGGTGCAGCATCCTTCTTGCGGAACATGACGGCCGTCGGCTCCCCTATCAGGTTTTTCTGCGCGGCCAGGCAACGGTTGATTACCCACTTGCCGGCAAAGATCCCGTCGCGCTTGAAAGGGCACACGTTCTGCGTGAATCTGCCTTGTGGATCCACAAAGTTGCGCGAGGAACCGGCGAGCATGACGGAAGAGTCTCCCTCGCAGAGGGCCAGCACTTTCTGGAGCGCCTCCGGCGAAATCAGGAAATCGTCGGCGAAAACATATTTGATGTACTCTCCCTTGGCTTCGGCAAGACAGAGGTTCCAGTTTCCGACCATTCCGAGGTTTTCAGGATTGGCGATGAACCTTATCCTCCGATCCCTGGCGGCGTAGTTGTGGATCACCTCCGCGGATCCGTCCGTGGAGCAATCGTCGATGATGAGAAATTCGAAATCAGGGAAGGTCTGTTGCAGGACGGAGTCGATCGCCCGCGGCAGAAACTCGGCAAAATTGTAGTTCGGAACGCAGACGCTTATTTTAGGAGCGCCCATCCTCTTCTCCATGCTGCGCATTTTCCATGTAAACCGCGTGGTCGGTATTATAACCTGCGAATTATCCGTGGGAAGGCAAAGTACGATTCGAGATTCGAGATTCGAAATTAAGAGTTTTGAATTTCGAATCTCGAATCTCGAATCAGTCACGGGTCCATGCATCCTGCTTTTCTCCTGTTGAGCAATTGTTTATTCAATGTATATTTAATTCAAGCTGAGCTCGCAGTCTTGCCGAGTGCAGTCAAACAATGTCTTTGGCTTTCGTTCTAGAGGGTCAATTTCTAAAACTGACAAACGTTCACAGCTGTCGAGGAGGAATGTATGGCGCACAAGATTCAGAGATATGGCTGGATTCCCGATTTGCCGGATCATCGCGATCAGATGTATTCGGCGCCGGTCGCTGCATTACAGGCGCTGCCCCCTAAGGCGGATCTCACGCCGCAATGCCCGCCCGTATACGATCAAGGCCAGTTAGGCAGTTGCACTGCCAACGCCATCGCGGCTGCAATCGAGTTCGATCGGCTCAAGCAGAAACTGAAAGATTTCATCCCGTCACGACTTTTCATCTATTACAATGAGCGCGTGATGGAAGGCACCGTCGCATCGGATAGCGGCGCCCAGATCCGAGACGGCATCAAGTCGGTGGCTCAACAGGGCGCCTGCCCCGAGACCATGTGGCCTTACGACATCACCAAGTTCAAGACCAAGCCGCCACAAAAGTGCTACACCGCGGCAGCCAAAGACAAGATCTCCCTGTATCAGCGCCTGGTTCCCACGCTCAATCAGCTCCGGGGCTGCCTAGCTTCAGGCTATCCGTTCGTATTTGGTTTTACGGTATACGACAGTTTTGAATCCGCGGAGGTTGCCAAGACCGGACACGCCTCGATGCCTGCGCCGGGAGAAAAGGTTATCGGTGGACATGCCGTGATGGGCGTTGGCTTTGACGACGGCAAACAGTGGTTTATCGTGCGCAATTCATGGAGCGCAAAGTGGGGGATGAAGGGCTACTTCACGTTGCCCTACTCCTACCTGACGGATCAGCAGCTGGCCGACGATTTCTGGACAATTCGGATGGTCCAGTAACGCTGGAAGCTGAAGCGCGCGCCTCCTGGCATCGGAGGCGCTCATCCGCCGCTCAGGGCCTGTCAGTGAATAACGTTTGCACTTTGGCGCGAGCGCCGGGCGGGCTGCGGCCCACAACAAAGTGTAAACGTTATTCATTGACAGGCCCTTAAGTCCAGCGCGAACGTGCGCGCGGACTCGTTGGTTTCCCAGTGACGGCGATAGATCATCCGGATCGATGCCGTACCTGCGGCAACCGTCTGGAATGTCCAGCGATGAACCCCGGGTTGGCCGGGTGCTTCAAGACCCGCGGTGAACAAATCACTGAGGAGTTTGCAGACCGGTTCGCCGTCCTGCACGATATGCCAGCGATATCCGCTGGTGGGATTTTCCTGAAGACGAATCTCGAGGGACTGGCCCAGGGCCGGCTTGGCCGTGTGGCCGTTGTTTTGCTCGTCAAACTGAAGTATCGGCGTATTACACTCCCTTCTCCCTCTTAGAAAGAAAAGCGCAGCGCCACCTGGAGCGTGCGCGGATTTCCTACTGTCGAGCTGATCCGGCCAAAATTGTTTCGATCAGAAAGATCTGCCACAGGTAAGGCAAAGTTCGCACGATTAAGAACATTGAAAGCGTCCAGGCGCAGCGAGAGTTTCTGGGTGCCCTTTAGCTGTATGTTCTTCACGAGGGTCGCATCGATATCGAAGTAATCAGGGCCCCGAAAAGAGTTGCGCCCGGTAGTGCCGATTTCTCCCGCTCCTGGAAATGAAAAAGATGCAATCTGTTCCGCATAAAAGTAGAAAACCCCGTTGGTCGATCGTATCGGAGCGCCGAAGTTGTGGGCGCCTATTAAATCGGCCCAACTGGCGACTCCGGCCGCAGAGGTTTGGTGTCCCGAACTCACCGTGAAAGGAGCCCCGCTTTCCCAAACACCGAGCAATCCCAGGTCCCAGCCTCCGGGAATCTCTGCTGCCCAGCGTGGAGCATCGCGAAGCCATGTTCTGCTCGCGGAAGGCAACGTGAAGGTCGCCGCTAAACTGGCGACGTGCTCCCTGTCCGCATCGCTATATCCTTTGTTGAGAGAGACATTGTAGTTGTCAATTGGACTCGTGAATCCGCCACCATCCACGGAAATGTTATCGCGCGATCTGCCGAAAATGTAGGACGCGTTCACCTGGAGCGCACCCATGCGGTGACTCGCCCGCAGTTGGGCTGAATCATAGTAGGAGCGTCCCTGGTTCGTTCCCACGATCAGCTGATTGAACTGGGGAAAGTTCCTGAGATAGTAATCGGATAGCCCGGCGGACGCATAACGGCTGAAATAGGTGCTGTCAACGGTGTCCGCTGCCGCCCCTGCAAGCCCCTGGTCGAAGGTGGCGCCCCCGATGGCATTGATCGCGGCCCCCACGGAGCCGAACATGCGCACCAGAGTGTTGGAGGAGGGGACCGGTGTCAGCGAAGTTCGAAATGCCTGAATCTGCTTGAAAGACGTAAGGAAATCACCGGAAGCCCGGGGTTGGTCAAGGTTCTCGTTCATAAAGAGATCGACGCCGCGGGTGCCAACATAGCTCGCCTCGAGAACCGTGTTCGGAGAAACCCGTTTTTGCAGGGTCAGGCTGAACTGATGCACCATCCCTGTATGCAATCCGGGATCAAAAACTGCCGCCGAGGTCGAGCGCGTGTCCGGCGGAGTCGACGCCGGCGTCACAGAGTGAACCGGGAGCGCATACGGATCACCCAGGCGAACGTCATCGGATGACTGGTTCGGAAAAACCGTAACGGTCTGGGAGAAACCCGGAGCGTTGGCGTCCACGAAGTTCGTCGCGGCATCTACCAGCCGGTCATAGAATATTCCGTAGCCTCCCCGGAGCGTGAGGGTGCTATGTCCTGGCGGATTCCACGCAAAGCCGATTCGAGGAGCGAAGTTGTTCAAGTCGCTTCCGTACAAGCTGCCCCCAGTTTGCATGGTGAGGTTTCCAATATGAGCAGACGGGTCTGTCAACGAAGATGCCTGGTTGAGCGCTCCCTGTAAGCCGTTTTGCTCGGATGGCACGGTGCTGACTTCATAGCGCAAGCCCATGGTCAAGGAGAGGTTCTTCCGCAACTTCCATTCATCTTGAAAAAAAACAGCAAACTCGGAGTGGGAGTAGCTGCGCACCCGGGGAGTTCCCGATGACTGGAAGTTCGTGAGGTTGCTGTAGAACGTCTGAGTGATAGTCTCAGGGCGCCCCAACAGGGCATTGTAGAGCGATTCAAAAGTGCTCCGTTGGGTGGGGCTGATCGCCGTAATACCCGGACCGATCGAGGACGGCGGCGCATTGCCGTACGCCGTGCCGAAGGTAATGTCCGGAAAGATACCTGTCGAGCTGGACAGCCCCTGGTTTGTAAACGAGATGCTGGCACCTAATCTAAAAGTATGCTTGTTCCGGAAAAGAGTCACATTGTCCGAAACCTGGTTTATTGCCGTGCTGCGGTCTGATGGAAAATCGGGATTCAGAGGGTCAGTCCAGAGTCCCGAGATCATCATGGGAGTCGCTAGACGAGCCGGACGCGTGAATGAGCTCGATGACGTCTGCCGGCCGGCGCGGAACTCGTTCACGAAGTACGGTGAAATCGCCCAGTCGGATCCCAGCGCAAATCCCCATCGGTGCTCGATGTTTCTCCCGCTCGCCATTCCGGGATATGTGGCATCCGCATTGTTGCGCCAATCCGTTCCGTTGCTGTCAGACCAGCTATGCCGGTAAAAGATCCGGTGATTGCTAGTCAGGTTGTGGTCGACGCGCACGGTAAACTGGTCAGATCGCGCATCCGTGGGGTTATTGAACTGATAGCCCGCCGTATTCAGGCCGTCACCGACATTGTAGTTGTTTGGATTGGGAAGCAGGTTCAACACCTTGGCAACCTGCGGGTTGATCCCGAGCCCCCGGGGATCATTCCCTACTATGTTAAATGTTGAAACAGTCGTGCTGTTGAGGGGAAGCCAGCTGAAAAGACCCGATTTGGCATCAGAGGTCAGCACCGTGCGGTTTCGTACTATCTCTTTCCTCAGAATGGTGCCTTCGAAGTTGCCAAAAACTGTAGTGCGCTCTTTGATGATCGGGCCGCCCCCGGTGAATCCGAACGTGTTCTGGTTATCCTGCGGCCTTTTGCCGTTTACGGCGCTGTTGAAAAAGTCGTTGGCATTGAACGTCGCGTTTTGAGCGTATTCGTAGGCGCTGCCGAACCATCGGTTGCCCCCGGATCGCGTCACGAGGATGACTTGGCTGCCGGCGTTGCGCCCGTATTCCGCGTCGCCACCGGCGGTGATGGCTCGAACCTGGGCGATCGTGTCCGTATTCATGGAGGCTAAAGACACCCCCAAGCTCGGTGTTACAGGATCATTGACGTCCATGCCGTCCAGCGTCGTATTATTGCTCCCCTGACGCGTTCCGTTAGTCGTCGACAGCCCTTCATTTCCGCCATTCACCAGAACTCCTGGTTCATGCGCTGCAAGTATGGTGGGCATGCGGGCCAGCAGCGGGAACACTGCGACATCCCATGGGGTAAATGCGCGGGAAATCTGAGCGTCGGGGAAGACAATCTGAGGGACGGCGTTCGACCTTGTCGGTTCGGACGTCGCCTCACCGGGCTGCATCACCACGTCAAGATCCACGGTTTGGCCGGTCGTCAGAATGAGGTGGCTGTAAATCCTCTTGCGGAAGCCATTCGCTTCCACAGTTATGGTAAACTCTCCAGGCGGCAGCGCAGGAAAGAGATACAGCCCGTTCGCATCCGCCGTCTGTACCAGGCGGGCGTGGCTGTCGGCCTCGGCCGCAGCGACAGTCGCTCCGGGTATGGTCGCGCCCGAGGCATCGCGAATGACGCCCTTGAGCCGTGCGGAGGCTATTTGTGCATGGATATTTGCAGAACTCATCAGCAGGGCCACAAGGAGCAGCCACCCAAGTTTGGATCGATCGGACACGCGCATCTCCCGGTTCGCAGTGAAAGGGAATCTTGCCTGCTTCCAACGCGGCACAACAAAACCGAAGCAGGAAACCATGGTTACAGGTATACTATTATTCTCTTGTTGGCATAAACTAACAACTTCGGAGAAGCAATCGTTTATCAGAAGTGATGAAATCATTTGCAAAATGATAGCTGGCCTTCGCAGCTGAATCCGTACTTGTGTGCTGCAAAACCTCAGTAACTGACTGAAGTTTTTAGCTTTAGCATTTCACGGAATGCTAAGGATTGTGGGACTCAGACCGAAAATAGGGAACCGTCAGACGTGCCTGCCGTATGAATCCTCGATGCGGTCCGGGCCTTATCAAGGTTCTTTACGTAAAGATTCTGCTGAAGACCCAAAATATTCTTGATCGCGGCTGGAGTGGTCCAACATTGCGGGCATTTCGCTGTATTACGATGAAGGGCGTTGGATCTTCCGGGCAGTGTTTGATTCCAGGAGGAAGTAGCATGTCTATGAACCGGGGCACGCGTTTACGGGTTCCAATCTTTCTGTGCCTGATTATCTTCGGATTGCCGCCGGCGATTTGGGCCCAAAACCGCGTCATTGGCAGGGTCGAGCCGAACCTGGCCAGGATTAACGCAAACGCAGAGCTGTACGATCCATCCAGCGGGACCTTTACGTTGACAACGGGAACCATGGTAACTGCGCGTACCGGTTATGCGGAGACGAGGTTGGCGAACGGCAAGGTGCTGATCACCGGGGGTACCAATGACGTTGATTATCTTCTCTCGGCAGAAATCTACGACCCCTCCACGCAGACCTTCGCTCTGACCACAAAGGTCGATTCAACGACCTTGCTGACAGTAGAATCGGACATGATCGTCGGCCGCGCAGGCCACACGGCTACTCTTCTGAATAACGGGATGGTGCTGATCGTCGGCGGGTTCAATACTTCCTATCTTTCCTCGGCCGAACTCTACAATCCGGCAACAGGAGTGTTCACCCAGATTACCGGTGCATTGACGACGGCTCGAGCCTACCATACCGCCATACTGCAGCCGGATGGACAGGTGATGATCGCGGGGGGCTACAACGGCACCTATCTAAACACGGTGGAGATCTTCAACCCCAAACTTCTCACGTTCACCCAGATTTCCGCGAGCATCGGCGATTTGCGTGCGCACCACACAGCTACATTGATGTCGACGCTGGAGGTGCTGATCACCGGCGGTTACAATGTGGACAATAACGGGAACGGGGAATCCTTGAGCACAGCGGTAATCTACAATCCCGGAACCCTTGCCATTCGAAACACTACCGGCTTGATGACCACGGCGCGCTCTGAACACACGGCATGCGCCACATCCGATGGGAAGGTGCTGATCGTGGGCGGCACCAACGGCAGCCCGCTCGCCTCGGCGGAGACATTCGATCCAGCGACAGGGAGTTTTACCGCGACCGCATCAGCGATGACCGTGGCACGCGATGGACCCACCGCGACGCCCCTGTTTAACGGAAAGGTGCTGATCGCCGGTGGCGCCAACGGCGATCCGCTTGCGAGCGCCGAGATCTACGATCCCTCGAGCCGGACATTTTCTGCGACCGCGAGCCCCATGGCTTCGGCGCGGCAAGGCCATGCCGCCGTTGCGCTCTCAGACGGGAGAATTCTGCTCGCCGGCGGACTGAATGCCCAGCTTCTCCTTTTCGATTACAACAGCAACACCACGGACAACATCCCTCCGAACATTGTGTTTTCCAGCGACTCTTCCAAGGGGTTCGTTTCCTATACAGGCTCGGGGGCTGTGGTCGTTTTCTCACCTGCGACCGGCGCGATGCTCAAGACCATCCGGACCGGAGGGTACCCATCCTACATTACGCCACTTCCCGATAATCACACGCTGGCAGTCGTTTCGGCATTCGATAACAAGATCTTCCTGATTGACATGGGCAGCCTGCAGGTGACAACAACGCTCTCTTTTGCGAACGCACAATTTGGATTCGGCAGCATCGTGACCGTGTCTCACAGCGGCAGCTACGGGTACATTTCTTCAACCGGATCCAGCGAGGTGATCAAGTTCAGCTTGCCGGACGGGAAGGAATTGGCGCGGCTTGGCGGCCTTCAGACTCCTGCACAGATCACCATCACCCGAGACGATAGCAAACTCATGGTGGTGGACACCAACGCTGTTGAGGTGATTTTCGTCGATGCGGCCACGATGAAACAAAGTTACGTCTTGAATGCCATAAACTATGACTCATTAGCCATCTTCGAGGTTAACAATGCTGTCGTGCTGTCGAAGGATGGCACTATGGGGATCATCGGAAGCCAGGGAGTGAACGCATACGGCACTTACACGGTGTTCGTTTTCAAAGTCTCTGACGGTTCAGTTCTGGTGACGGAACAGATGAACAACGTGCCGGGTTTTACCGTGCTGACGCCGGACGCGCAAAACTGGGTGCTCCTGGGACAGGACAGCCTGCTCGTTGTCCCTGTGGCCAATCCGGACGGCAAGCTGGAACTTTCCAGCCAGGGTGAACCATTGCTTGGATCGAACCTGCTCATTTCGCCCGACTCACGATATGCGTATTATGCTTCGGCGACCTCCGATTTATTCCTGAAAGAGGATTTGTCGTCCGTGTCTGTTGTAGGGTCGCTCAATGTAGGCGACGACCCGAACATTCGCGCGGATCAGTCCTCCAGCGTGGCGGTCACGCCCGACGGCAACACAATGGTAGCTTTGAACTTCAACACAAATAACCTCGCCCTCATCGGCCTCGACACCATCCTGGACGGCGCCAGGTTCGTCAGCGGCCATAATCAGTTCAC
>Ga0187882_1001377_pt1 | contig 24792 bp, 17 predicted proteins | sample June2016WEW_19_1_3_FD_132991 | JGI IMG/M metagenome (GOLD analysis project Ga0187882, IMG submission 132991) | Peatland microbial communities from SPRUCE experiment site at the Marcell Experimental Forest, Minnesota, USA - June2016WEW_19_150 | ecosystem: Environmental > Terrestrial > Soil >... | reverse complement strand
GGCTGGACGAAATTGGGCCGCAGGAAGTGGCCCTGGCCGAACAGGCGCCGCTCGACGGGCACACCGCGCTCGCCCATGTCGTTCAGCACGTCGCGACTGCGACGGGCGGGCGCCGGCTCTCCGTTCGGACCACGCCTCGTCCACGCCCACCAGTTGTCGCTCGAAGCCGAACCATCCAGGACGCCCTTGCCGGTGATGGCGATGTTTTTCTGCTCGAAAGCGTAGATGAGCGCCGAGTAGTTCATCCCCTCGACGCCTTCCCAGCGGGTGAAAACAACCGGGAGGTATTGCGCCGGGTCGGTGCTGAATTTCAGTGTGGCGCCATCGGCGAGGTGAAGATTCACATTGCTCTTCAGATGGATGGCGCCGGTGAGAAACACCCCGTCGGGCACAACGACGCGACCGCCACCTGCGGCATGGCAGGCGTCGATGGCTTTGGCGATGGTTGCCGTGCAGTCGTTGCTGCCACCCGCGACCGCGCCGTAGTCGGTAATGACAAAGTCGCGCGTGGGAAACTCCGGGGCCTTGATCCGTGAAAGAATCTCAGGCAACGACTTCCAACCCGTCACATGGGAAACGGGAGCGCAACCTCCGAGCGTGACCACCAGCACGACTACGACCCTGAATCGATTCTTGTGTGTGTTCATGTTCTACCAGACCTTGAAATGTTAATGCGGTTCAGCAAGCCGGTCGCGACAGGAATGTCGCTCCTACAAATTGCAGACCATCGTTCCGTGGTTATGTTAGGCGTTCTTAACCACGGATGATGACCGGCCCGTCGTCCGTTGTGAAGTCTTTTTCCGGTGAGTTGTTGATCCATGTGCGGGGAGCGTCGGCTGAGTTGGTTGATTCGCCTCGGTAACTGCGCCTTGCTGAGATGCCAATTCACCGGCGTTCATATCTTTCGCTGATGGACGGCGGGTTGTCAGGATTGAAAACTCACGCGTTGGGAACACGGGCGCGTTGATCCGCGCGAGGAATTCGGGAACTTGCGCCTACTCGGCAGCGGCAGAACTCTTCGTTAATGCCGGCACTGCGGCTTCCGGGCTTCTTGCATTTTTCGGCGCGGTCGAAGGAAGGCCCAGCAGATCCTGTAGTTCGATGCCAGCGAGGATGAAAGGCCCGACGCCCTTGAGGTCGTTGTCCACAACGGGTTCTTTGATGTAATACTCGTACGAACCATCGCGGCCATAACCGAGGCCTGCCACGGAGCAGCATCGCGTCAGCGAGACGTTGCCCTTGGCGTCGGTCTTGATGAGTTTCTCGACGATGCCGTTGTAGCCCTTGAGAATGGCGGGCACGTAATCGCGCGAGAGGTAACCGTGGTTGACGCCCTTGGCCATCGCATAAACGAACATGCTCGACGCGGTGGCTTCGAGGTAGTTGCCCTGCCGACCGCCCTGGTCAACGACCTGCCACCAAAGTCCGCTCGCCGGGTCTTGCTGCTTCGCGACGCCATCGCAAAGTTTCTTGAGCGTGGCGATGATCTCAGGCCGCGCGGGGTGATCCTTCGGGAAAAAATCGAGCACGTCCACCAACGCCATGGCATACCAGCCAATGGCGCGTCCCCAGAAGTTCGGCGAAGTGCCCGTGGTTTTGTTGGCCCAGTCCTGCTGCTTGCTCTCGTCCCAGCCATGATAGAAGAGACCGCTCGCGGGGGCGTAAGTATGCGCGCCAACCAGACGGATTTGCTTCGCAACGTCGTCGAACGAAGCCGCAGGCTCTTTGAAGAGTTTCGCGTATTCGGCGTAGAACGGCGCCGCCATGTAAAGCCCGTCGAGCCACATCTGGTGCGGGTAACGTTGCTTGTGCCAGAAGCCGCCCTCGCGGGTGCGCGGCTGGGTGTCGAGTTGCTTGCGCAAGAGGTCGGCGGCCTTCCGATAGCGCTCCTCCTTCGTCAATTGGCAAAGCGCCAGCACGGTCTTGCCCGGATTGATGTTGTCGAGGCTGTAATCCTCGGCCTTGTAGCCCCGGACCCTGCCGTCCGGAGTGATGAACGAACCGATGGCGGTCTTGGCGAACTCGACGTAGCGCGGATTGTTCACGCGCTCGTTGAGTTTGAGGAGTGAGAGAGTGAACAGGCCGGAGGTGTAATCCCATTTGGCGCGACCGCCTTCCTTCCAGGCCAGGCTGTCACCACGGCGGGCCATCTCGGAATCGGCCATGCGAACCGACCACTGTAACGGGGTGGCGCCTCCGAACCTGGCGGACGGCGCCGCCACGTTGGTTTGCGCCGGGCAATGCAACTGGAGCACGCCCAACAGGAGAACTGAGGCGACTGTGAAACGCGGAAACATGCGCAGTGGTTTCATTGTGGTTGACTCGAAAAGCTAACGTTGCTGTTTGGTGACCGATACGGCGCAATCGTCATCAGATTGTCGCAAAACCGATTCCGCATCAATTCCATTCTAAAGCGCGAGTGGGTGACCCCCTGCTCAGGCGGCGGCGGTGAACGTGGCGGACTGCCCCGGTAAAACCGTCTGGCTCTACGGCTGCTTGCGAATCGAGGGAGGCGTTGAAGCCGGTGCCACCTCAACCTTCACCTCGTTGAGGGTGATCTTCGATGCCGAAGAGCCGGCGCCCGACGGACGGAGGGCGATCCCATCAAAGTTGAAATTGGTTGCCACATTGTCCGTCACGGATGTCGCAAGGGCCGCGCCGCTCGCAATATTCGACCAAGTCGCGCTGATTACGAGCGCATTCGTTCCCGTCCGCTGAAGCGCCAACTGCAGGATGTATCGAGCGCCGTTTGCAAACCCGGCAAATGCGTTGAAGTTGCCAGGGCCGGTGCCCAGTGATGTCCAATCCCCGCTCGTTCCCAGAAGCGAAGCGCCCATAGTCGTGCGCTTACGAATGTCCATCGGCGCGGACTTGGCGAACGTTGCTCCCATGTTCTGGAACAGCGCGTATCCTTGAACCCCGTTCCCCTGCGAGCTGCTGCCAAACCGGTCCGCGCTCAATCGCTTGGGTGGAAGGTTTGAATCGGCAAAATCGAACAGCCCCAACCTGAACCCCTGCGACCCGTTCGCCGCTGCCACGCCGTTCAAGGTTAGTCGGAACGTGGCTCTGAGCGTATCCCCGATGCTCAACTGCACGGGACTCGCGGCATTGGTGGTAAAGTAAGTGATCGCCATGGCCGAGCCGCTGCCGAGCGAAAGGGTCATGGAATGGGCCGCGGCGGTAAGTGATGGGCCACTTGAGGCGTACCAAGCCGACTGCGTGGGCGGGTTCTGGTTGGTGCGCGTGCCATCGGCCCAAGTATCATCGAGCAGCACAGCGGCGTGGCCGGGCAAGACCTGCCCGAACACGACCGTGAAAAGGAGAATGCTCTGGCGCGCCAGCTTTACATGAGTTTTGGTCATGGATACAGTCTCCCATTGGTTTGGTTTTTAGGGTACCACGCGCACGCGGTAGTAACGCGCCGGGGCGTTCGTCGCGCCGCCGCTATCCACATAGTTGGTTGTCGCGTCTCCGCTGCCGGGGATGGCGATCAACCCGCTGAGGTCGGTGAAGTTGGTGGTGTAGCCGCCGCTGCCGTCCCCGGCCGCTGCTTGCACCGCGTTGGTGTGGCCGCCCGCTGTCGTCCAAGTGATTACCACGTCGTTGCTTTGTTGCACTACGGAAATGATCCGCAGCGCCGACAAGCTGTTGGTCGGATTGGTCCCGGCCAGGAACTCGTTCGTGTTGCTCATCCCGTCGCCGTCAGGATCCGCACCCGCTGCCGCCAATGGATTGGTGGTCGAGCCAAAGTAATTGATCTGCCATTGCTCAAATGCAGTCAGCAACGATGTGACCACCAGGTTCACTTGCCCTGCCGTGTTGGTGCTGATCGTGTAGGTGTAGCCTGCTGGCGCGGTGCCGATGCTGACGCTGGTGTAGGTCAGCGCGCCGCCGTAGCTGAACAGCATGTACGTGGTGTTGGTGAAGCCACCGGCATCGGTGACGTTGAGTATGCCGCCCAAGGTCAGATTGCCGCTCACCACCGTCAGATCGCTGTTGGTGCCCAAGGCGTATTGCAGTGCCGCGCCGCCGGTGACCACCACGTTGTTGTTGATCGTCAGCGTGCCGACACCGTTGTTGCCGGGCGAGAGCGTCCCATTCACGGTCACCGGTCCGCCGATGACGCCGCTGCCGCCGAGCGTCGCGCTGCTGACCACTGTGACCGAACCGGTACCCGTGCCGCTGCCCGCGGTGTTGTTGACCAGCAGCATCCCGTTGCTCACGGTCGTCCCACCGCCGTAGCTGTTCGTGCCGGAGAGCGTGAATGTGCCGTTGCCGATCTTGGTCAAGGCCACGGTGTGGGGTGTGCCGCCGCTTGTGCCATTGGTGATCGTCCCGGCAAATGTCGTGTTGGAGTTCAGGGTGCCAATCACGTACGTGTCCACGCCGGGGCCGGCCTGATCGCTGCCGCGCAGTGTCGATGCAGAGCCACCGGACAGCGCGCCTAGGAAGATCGTGATGTTGTTTGTCGAGCGGTTGTTGATAGTTCCCAACGAACCGTCGTCGAACGCAGCATTCGCATCGCCCCAGGTATTTGTACCCTGATTAAACTGCAGCGTGCCGCTGTTGGTAACGGCGAGCGTCCCGGTAAAGCCCGAGGCGTCGCCTTGCAGTGTCAGCAGGCTGTTCGCCGGCAGATTGAGTGTCAGTGGGCCGGAGCCGCTCAGCGCGCCGCTGAACGTGTTGCTGCCGCTGGTAAAGGCGAGCGTGCTGGCCCCGCTCGGAGCGGGGCTGGCCGAGACGACGCTGAGGTTGTTGGAGAAACTGACCGCGCCCTGGTTGAACGTGAGCGTGCTGCCGCCCAGGGTGATGGAACCGGCGCCGAGCATGTTGGTGTCGGTGATGGCAGCCTTCGCGTTGAAGAAGGCCAGCACGATGTTGGTCGGCGGCATGGCCAATCCACCCAGCGTCACCAGATTGGTGTTGACCGCGCTGTTGGTGACGGTGACCTGCGCGTTGTAGAGGTTCAACGTGTTGGTCGTGCCGGGCACGGTGATTTGCGAGTCAGTCAGTTGGATGCCCTGCGCGTTATAGATGTCGAAGGTCGAGGGGGCCGAAATGTTGACGTGACTCAGCACGGCATTGGTGATGGGCACCTCCTTGCGCCCCCAAATAATGCCCGCAATGCCCCCGCTGGCCACCGTCGCGGTCACGTTGCTGATCGTGATGTTCCGCCAGATCGGGAAGAGAATCGAACCAACTGCCTGCGTCGAGGCTCCATACGGAGTGACGGTGGTGGGCGTGCCGTATATGCCGCCGCTGCCGTAGTAGCTGTAAATGACAATCGCTCCATGCACGATGTTGGTCATCGTGATGTTGGAATAGAAGAGATTCTGCGCCACGCTGCTAGTGGTGTTACTGGCCTTCATGCGAATACCGTAGTCGGTGCCGTTGAACGAGCAGCTTGTCACCGTCACGTTCGATACTCCGCCCGAAATATTGCTGCCGATCGATACGCCGTGCCCGACACCAAAAGTGCAATTGGTAATCAGAATGTCGGTAGAAACCCCGCCGCTGCTTCCGATGGCGATGTTGTCGTCTCCGGCATTGATCGTGCAGTTCGACACCAGACAGGTTGTTCCGATCAAATCAATCCCATCGGTATTGGCCGCGTTTGATGCCGTGGTATTGATGGTGATCCCTTGAATGGTTATGTTGTCATCGGCACCCTTGAACACGATGTGCATCTTCGGCGGGTTTTGTAACGTTATGTCCTGAATCAGTACCCGGTGGCAGTTGCCGTTGAAATAAACCATGTATGGCCGCGGGTCGCCGCCCGGCCACCAACCCGAGCCTTGTCCGTCAATCGTGCCCGACCCGCTGATCTCGACATCACTCACACCAGTGGCTAAGATAAAGTGGTCCGTACTTGTGAAGTTCGCCTTCGGAAGCATCTTCAGTGTCGCGCCGCTGTCGATCTGCAAATTGATCTGACTGGCCAGCGTGAGCGGGCCGCTCAGATACGTGCCTGCCGGTATTTCGACCGTGCCGCCGCCCGCGTTACTGGCCGCATTGATGGTAGCCTGAATCGCGGTGGTGTTATCATTCGTCCCGCTCACCGCGCCATAGCTCGTAATATTAAAGTTCGTCGCGGGGATGGTCGGCAACTGCGGCGTGCCGGCGCGTGCCAGTGTGGCCATCCCCAGCAAAGCCAAGCCGAGCATCACCACTCTTTTCATGCGTGACAACCCTGAGAACCCAAGCCCGTCCATGTTCAGTCCTTCTACACGAGAATCATATCCTTTAGCGGGTCCTTTGGCAAGTTCGTGGGGGCCTTTCTTTCATTTCAGTTTCTACTTTCGCTTTCATTTCTTTGTTTCAAACGGTTTACCCCGGCGACTGCGGGGTCTGTGTTGGAAATCTTTCAAGGCAACTGCGCAAGCCATCCAACTCCGTTTGTTTCCATGGTCGTCGGCGCTGGTTTTGCCCTCAGGGCAATTGCAGGCGATAGAACCTCCCGCCCGCGTTCGGGGCAGCGGGATAAGCGAAAATGAAATTGCCGCTGCCGTCAAACGTGTTCGTCATCAGCCGCGTCCGGTTGCTCTGCGGCAGCGCGACATCCGCCGAGGTCAGCACGCAACAGATGCCGTTAGGCCAACCCGCAACGGTCGCACGCCATCGTCTGGCTGGCCCCGAATTGGATTCGGGGCTGGCAGGTCTTTTCTGGATCATCCGCTTTCGGTCGCTGCGCGGATCCGCGCAGCCCCGCGACTGCGGAGTCGAGGACGCTTTGTGACGCTGGGGCGAAGCTGCCACCGTTGCCGCGTCGGCTCAAGCGTCACTAATTCAGTTGGAACCACATGTTTTGGGCAATGGGGATTGCGTCCTGCGCAGCAAGCTTCGAATACGGGACGAACTCCACATGGAAATCTCCAAACAGGCAATTCACCCCGCCGCCATGCCGATCGATGGCCCTCATCCCAGTCGGGTCATTCTTTGGCACCCCTGTCGCGGTCGTTACCAACCCGCCGACGTGCAAGGAGCTTTGGCTACCACCTGAGTCCATGAGCAACAAGTAGTCAGCCGGCTTAGATACCAGGTTCATATTAATAAAAATGTTTCCAGACGCGTCTGGTTGCAATGTTTGCCATGCACTACGGCCGAACGGTTCAGAGGGTAGGGACAATGAGTAGGTGTGGACCGAATTATTCCCAGTTGCCTGACCGATTTGAGCGTCAGTCATCCTCTTCCTGACTGCCGGACAGATCCTCATCGTGGACAGCCTCTGCACTGCGTTCCCTCCACCGAGACCGGGCAGGTACGCGTTGGTCCAACTTCCATTTGCAGTATCATCCCAATTATTCCCTCCCTGCTCATAGAAGAGCTTACCGCCGTAGTCATTGGAGTACATCTGGAAGGCCGCTCCCCATTGCTTCATGTTTGCCACACACTGGACAGTATAAGCCTTCTTGCGGGCCGAGTTCAATGCAGGCAACAACAAAGCCGCCAGAATACCGATGATCGCGACTACCACCAATAGCTCAATCAGTGTGAACGCTTTGCTCTCGGTGTGATTGTTTTTCATTTTATCACCTATGCCTCCGTTTTTCAGGCGATCGGCGCGAGTTTGCCCCCGGTCTTCGCCTCATCTTTGGCCGCTTTTTTGCTGGACGCCGAACGTTGCAGCACACCTCTTATTAAGATGCGTTTTTTTTGCCAGGTTTGCAAGAACTTTCTGACTTTCCAACGACCGCTTTTTGTGATTGACATTGGGGTAGTGCATACGGTAGTATGTGACGGGTTGTCGGAATATTCGGCTTTATTTCATGATGCGAAGAGGCGTTAGGGTGGGGCGAGCGTCCTCGGCGTAGGAGTGAGTGGAACGGTGGTAGCGTACCTTAAACAAAACAAGGGGAGAGTATCGTAAAATGGAGAGGTCATGAATACGATGAATCATTTGCGAGCAGCCATCCACATATTTCATAAACCGATGGGTTCCAGAGCCACCATCTTCTCCCGTACTGCGCTGGCGCTCGTGCTGGGATTGTTCGCGGGCGCTGGCAAAAGCTATGCGCAAACGTCGTTCACTTGGACAAATGGCAACGACGTCTGGGAGAGCTCCACCGCCTGGGTGCAGACCTCCCCCCCCGGCGGCACGGGCAGTTGGCCAGACGAAAGTATCGACGGTCTCGACACCGCGTGGTTCACCAACGCCGCCACCCCCTACTACGTGACGCTCAACTGCGGTAGCGAGTATCCCTATGTTGCTATCGCGAGCAACATCTTCGCCAACGCTTCTAACACTGCTGCCACCGTCACTTTAGACATGGGCGCGTATCAAATGTACCTCCTCGATGATGGTGCAGCCGCGGCTCCACGCTTTACGGTTGGCAGCAACCCAGGCAGCACGGCGACCGTTTACCTCGCCTCCAACTCCTTGACCAACTCATATACTACCTACGTTGGGGGGCTTGTTTGTAACCAAAAGTCTGGAGTCGTCCAGATCGGAAACACTGGTGTCGGGACACTGTTCGTCACCAATGGGACCGTCAATGTGAGCGCAGTATACGTGGGCATCGGTAGCAGTGGACGAGGAACCCTTGTGATCAGCGGCCCCAATACGGTTTTTGAATTTGGCAACGCTTCGGGCGGGTTCTCGGTCGGCAGCGACTCGAACAGCTTCGGGAACTCGGTGATAGTCTCGAATGGAGCAACACTGCGCAATGACGCAGCCGGCACGTTTAGGCTCGGCAGTTCGGCCGGCGGCCTCGGCTCGAGCAACAACACGTTGGTGTTGACCAATAATGCCAGGTTGATCCTTGGCACGGGAACCGCCACCGTCGGCAACTATTCGACCGCTACCTTCCCCGGGTCGTACAATAATACCCTGATAGTTCATAGCAACTGCTGGATCGATATGGCCGGTGCTACGACCCAGGCCCACAGCTTTGTCGTCGGCCAGGTCTACGGGTCGATCCCCGCCACGGGCAATGTGCTCAGGATCATGGCCGGTGGCGGCGCCACCAATATCTCGCGGCTCTGGATCACCGCCTCCAACACGGTGGAACTGCTGGGCGGGGTGATAGGGGGGGCGGAGACCAACCCTCCAGTGATCGACGGTGGAGACACGACCAACAGCGGCGCGTTCCAAGGCTGGGGCACTTATCTGGGCACCCTGGCCATCGCCAGTAACGGCTTGTTGGCCACAAGCAATTCGGTCGGCTCGCTGGTCATTTCCAATGCCTTGACACTGCAAAGCGGTTCATCCTGGAGTTTCCAATTGGGCACAAATACTTTCCCTTTGATCACGAGCAATGTGACTGTCCAGGCCACCACTTGGAACATCAGTGCCGCGCCCGGGTTTAGCACGAATACCCCCGGCGTGTACACCAATCTCATCTGGAGCGGTGGCACTCTGACGTTCGTTGGGCCGGTCACGATCGGGAACGCGCCGACGCTTTCGCCCGGGCTGGCTTACATTATAGATCTGCGAACGCCGGTGGGTCTGGTGGATGTAGTGACGAATTCAGGGGCCGCACCAGTGGCAAGCTTCACCCTCAGTGCGACGAATGGCTATCAATACTTCAGTCCGACTTTCACCAACACCTCGAGCGGGTATTATACCAATCAGACTTGGGCCTGGGGTGACGGCGGCACGAACAGCTTCCCCATGGTACTGGTCAATCCGACGCATATTTTTACCAACACGGGGAGTTACACCGTCTCGCTCACAATGGCCGGCACATCGGGGAGCAGTAGCACGACCATGCCGTTTGTGGTCACGGTCAACCCCGTTGTGGTAAACTTCAGCGCCACCACGCTGTGCGACGTTGGCACTCTGTCCGTGCTCTTCAGCAATATGTCACACAGTAGTAACGGTGCGCTCACGAACCGGCACTGGTACTTCGGGGGTGGGACGCCCGGCACCACCAACATATACGGGACGACCGATGGCGGTACCTTCACGAATACTTACCCGGCCAGCGGTGTATATACGGTGACGCTGGTCCGGTGCGGCATCCCCAGCGTTATAGGTTGCGTCACGAACACGCAGATCATCACGGTGCCGTTACCGTCACCGACGGCCAGCTTCACGGCCAATCCGACGAATGGTACGGCGCCGTTGACAGTGACGTTCACCAATACCTCAAGCGGCACGGTCGGCGGCGCCTCTTGGAGCTTCGGGGATGGCGGCACGACGAACTTCACCGGAACCAACAATGTGTCGCATACGTACACCACGTTTGGCACCTATACGGCGATGCTGGTCGAGACTGGTGGGTGCTTCGGTGTTGCTAGCACGAACACGCAGACGATCACGGCGATGTCGTCGGGGTGCACGCCGCCGTGGGCCAGCTTCTCGGCCAACACGACGAGTGGCTCGCCGAATCTGCAGGTGATCTTTACCGACAACTCGACCGGGACGGCCAACAACGTCTATTGGACGTTCGGTGATGGCAACTCGGCGACCAACGCCGCACCGACAATACCGTACAGCGTGACGAATACGTACACCACGGGCGGCCACTATTCGGTCACTCAGATCGTTGACAGTGGTTCTTGTGGTGTTAGCACGAACGGACAGCCGAATCTGATCTGGGTGTACTCGGCGTGGGAAGCCTGGCAGAAGCAGTACTTCGGCTGCATCGGCTGTTCGCAGGCAGCGGGTAACGCGGATTTCGACGGCGATGGAATTAGCAATACCAACGAGTTCCTGGCAGGCACCGATCCGACCAACCCCCTGTCGGCGCTGCGGATTATCTCCGTGGTTCGCCAGGCTAGTACCAACATCGTGATCACGTGGACCGCTGTCGGGGGCAAGAGTTACGTGGTACAAACCAACGCGCCGGCTGCCAACGGCAGCTACATCAACAACTTCACTGACCTCAGCTCCGTGATCAATGTCACGGGCATCGGCCCTACGACCGCCGTTTACACGAATTGGGCGGGGGCGACCAACGTGCCGGCGCTGTACTATCGTATCCGGCTGGGGCCGTAATGACAGGAGCATAAGATCGATGAGCGCAGCCGTAACGGGAGCAGGCAGACTAACTAAAAACAGTTATCTGTGTCCACAACTAGATGAACTCACCGGCGGCTGCGCTCACGACTTCCCAGTCTGAGCATGAAGCGCACAGTTCGGTTTTTTGTCGATTTTGCGCTTGACAGGACGAGGGGGGTGCTGGTAGGTTAGACGGTGGTAGGTTCATAGGGTATCGTAAACAAGGCGAGGATAAGCTGGAGAGGGAAAAATCATGAATGCGAGAAATCAATTGCGAGTAATTACACACGGAACGAAGCGTCTGGCGTTGATGGGCGTTGCGCTGGTTGCAGGTGCCACCTGCTTGTTCGTCCAGAGCGCTCACGCCACTCTATTGTACTCAGAAGGTTTCAACTACACGCCTGGGACCTATCTAGGCAATGTTGGCAATGGGTGGATGGGCGGGTCAAAGACCAATCTGCAGATTGGCACCTCTGATCTGACTTATCCGGGTCTGTTCGATCAAGGCGGTAACTCCCTCGTTGTGAGCAACGGTACGAGCACCTTAAACTCGAATGTCTTCTCGGGCGGTCCGGTTACCAGCGGGAACCTCTATTACTCCTTCGTGATTAATGGCACCACCGCTGCCACTAACAACTCGTACATAACGGGGTTGGATCCCGTTGGCGGCAGCTTGACCGGCAGCTCTGACGCGCTGGCGGTTTATTACGGGACCAGCACCGCTGGCAATTATAGAATCGGAGTCCGGACTACGTCTGGCGGCACTGGTGCCGCTTATGCCAGCACAACGTTAGCGTTGGGCACCACTTACTTCCTCGTAACAGAATTCACGTTCAACGCCAATAATTTAGATACCATTAACCTTTTTATCGATCCAGCTCCAGGCGGCACCCAACCCGGCACGCCTGATGCGACGCAGACTATGCTAACAGCGGATCCGACCATCAATATAGGCGACGTCGCCTTCAAGGCCCAAGGCGTTGCGTATGGCCAATGGACCGTCAATGATCTCAATATCGGCACGACGTGGGCGGATGTGACCCCTGTTGCTACTGTTGTGCCCGAACCCTCTACGCTCGCGTTGTTTGGCTTGGGTGTGCTCGGTTTGGTTTTCGCGCGTCGGATGCGCCGTTAACCTCGGTTGCCGTTTTCTTCACGACAGGCGCTGGCGGTTTCCCAGCGCCTGTTTGTTTTCCAGCGCTGACTTCGCTGGAGCGTTTGGAATTCCGCCTTGAGGCGGCCAGACCGTGACTTTCTCACCAACCGCCTAAAAAGCGGAACTTCAAACAAATCCGTCGCGAGAACCGAAAAAAGATGGAATCTGCAAGCACACCCGGACAGAATCGCCCGAAAAGCATGGCTGCACGCCAATCAGAGAAACGCTTCGCAGTGTCGGACGGCAAGGGCACGGTTCTGGGTGTGTGCGTCCTGTTGGCAGTGGCTGTATTCTTGGTCTTCGGCCAGACTCTCCGGCACAAGTTTATCAACTACGATGACGACGCTTACGTATGGAACAACCCGAAGGTCGTCAAGGGGTTGACATTCCAAGGAATCACATGGGCGTTCACCCACAGCCATTGCAATAACTGGCATCCCCTGACTTGGATGTCTCACATGCTGGACTGCCAGCTCTACGGACTGAATGCCGGAGGCCATCATTTTGCCAATGTCCTGCTCCATGCCGCAACAGCCATCCTGCTCTTTCTGGTGCTGCGACAGATGACCGGCGCTCTATGGCCCGGCGCCTTCGTGGCGGCGGTGTTTGCGATCCACCCGCTACGGGTGGAATCAGTAGTCTGGGTGTCTGAGCGCAAGGACGTGCTCAGCGGATTGTTTTTCATGCTGACCCTTTTGATGTATGCGCGGCACGCGCGGAGAAAGTCGGTCCTGGACTCTCGATTCTGGCCTCTCGATTACGGCCTGGCGTTGCTTTTTTTTGCGCTGGGTTTGATGAGCAAGCCGATGCTGGTGACGCTGCCGTTCGTGCTGTTGCTGTTGGATTACTGGCCGCTTCAACGATTCACGATTCGCAGTTCACGAAATGTAATTCTTCGTTTGGTCGTGGAGAAGCTGCCGTTCCTTTTGTTGAGCGCCGCCTCGTGTGCGGTGACTGTTCTGGTGCAAGGGGAAGCCGTCAAGTCAATGGTGGCGTTGCCTCTCGCCAGCCGGCTCGGCAACGCGTTGGTTTCCTATGTCACCTACCTCGTGCAGATGGTCTGGCCGGAGAATCTGGCCGTGTTTTATCCGTACCGACCTGACGTGCCGGTCTGGCAGGTGGCATGTTCCGGTGCGCTATTGTTGTCGGTAACCACGGTGGCGCTCCTGGCGGTGCGGCGACTTCCCTGTTTCTTGGTCGGCTGGCTTTGGTATCTGGGGATGCTGGTGCCGGTGATCGGGCTGGTGCAGGTGGGTGACCAATCGCACGCGGATCGCTACACCTATTTGCCACAGATTGGGTTGTATCTCATTATCGCCTGGATTGTGAGGGATTTGACGGTTTCGTGGCGTCATCGCCGTCAGATATTGGGCGCGGCGGCGTTCACTGTGATTGCGGCTTTGATGGTCTGCGCCCGGAAACAGACTTCGTATTGGCGGAACAGTGAATCGCTGTGGAACCACACCATCGCCTGCACCGCCGGAAATTACGTCGCCTATACTAACCTGGGCGCTACCATCGCTAATCGAGGCCGATTCCCCGAGGCCATCGAGTATTTTCAGAAGGCTCTTGAAATCAACCCTGATTCCGCCGAGACCCATAACGATTGGGGCAAAGTGCTTCTCGAGCAAGGCCGAACTGCTGAAGCTATCGAGCATTTTCAAAAGGCCGTTGAGATCGATCCTGACTGCGCAGAAGCGCATAACAACTTGGGCATCCTGCTTGCCGCACAAGGTCAAACCGCCCAGGCCATCAAGCATTACCAGATAGCAATTAAGCTCAACCCTGACCGCGCAGAGGTGTACAATAACTTGGGCAACGTGCTTGCCACGCAAGGCCGAACCGCCGAGGCCATCGAGCATTTTCAGAAAGCCCTTGAGATTGAGCCTTATTATGCCAAGGCCCATCACAACTTGGCCAATGTACTCGCCGCGCAAGGCCGGCTGGATGAGGCCATCGCGCATTTTCAAAATGCTGTTGAACTCAGGCCCGATTACTCAGAGGCGCAGAATGATTGGGGCACAATACTTCTTGAGCAGGGCAGGTTCGCAGAGGCCATGGAGCATTTCCAAAAGGCGGTTCAACTCAACCCCGACTTCGCTGGGGCGCACGATAATTTGGCGGCCACGCTTGCCTTGCAGGGACGGCCCGCCGAGGCCATCGAGCATTACCAGAGATCCCTTCAAATCAAACCCGACAATGCCAAGGCCCGCTACAATCTGGCCAATATACTTGCCGCCCAAGGACGGTTGGACGAAGCCACCGAGCACTACCAGCGGGCGCTGGAATTGATGCCGAACTTCACTCACGCTCTCTATCAACTCGGCCTTGTGCTGCAAAGCCAGGGAAAGTTTGCGGCAGCGATCGCGCAGTTTCAGAAAATCCTTGAACTTGATCCCCGTCACGTGTCGGCTCAAAACAATCTGGCCTGGCTGCTGGCGACCTGTCCGGAAGCGTCGCTGCGGAATGGCAACAGGGCGACTGCACTGGCGCGGCAAGCGGAGCAACTTTCCGGGGGTGGGTCACCGCAAATTCTGGATACGTTGGCCGCGGCCTATGCCGAGGCCGGGCATTACCCGGAAGCGATTGAAACAGCCGACCGAGCCCTACAATTGGCGGGCGCCCAGCACAATGCCGTTCTGGCCGCCGCCATCCGGATGCGGCTCAAGCTTTATGCAACGCATTCTCCATACCGCGAAAAACCGTAGCGTTCTGTGCATCGCTCACTTGGTTGGTCGGCCTGCAAAGATGCACGTCACCCATCGGCTACCGATAGAGCAAGCGCGGCGAGGCGCGGTCATCTTCGTTGCCTCTCAACAGCGGAGATAAAATCTTTCCAAGCCGACAGAAAATCGCTACAAAACTCCGGCATGACAGCGCAAGCACTGCTGTTCGGTAACAAACCTGTGGACAGATTTCTTCGCTGGTTTGCGGTCAGGCCGGGACTGACGCTGACCTTGGCGGTGTTGGCCGCTCTAGGCCCGTTCATCACCAAGCCGTTCAACATTGACGACCCGATGTCTATCTGGGTAGCTCGGCAAATACAAGCCCACCCAGCCAACCCCTATGGGTATGAGGTGAACTGGTTTGGGTTTGTATCGCCGATGTCAGAGGTCTCTACGAACCCGCCGCTGTCCTGTTATTACCTGGCGATGGCGGCGGCGATCCTTGGTTGGAGTGAACCCGCGCTGCACTTCGCGTTCCTGCTGCCTGCGGTGGCGGCGATTCTGGGCACGTACCGGTTGGCGCGTCACTTCTGCGGCCGACCCCTGCTCGCCGCGTGCGCAACCCTTTTCACACCTGCCTTTCTGGTCTGCGGCACCACGCTGATGTGCGACACGTTGACGTCGGCGTTTTGGGTGTGGGCGATCGTGCTATGGGTCGAAGGGATGGAGCGCGACGACTTTTGGCGGCTGGCGGGTTCAGGGTTATTAATGGCGCTGGCCGCGCTCACAAAATACTTTGGTGCCTGTCTCATTCCGTTGCTGGCCACTTACAGCCTTACCGGCCAACGCCGAATAGGGCGCTGCGCGGGATGTCTCCTCATTCCGATCGCTGCGCTGGCCGCCTATCAATGGGCCACATACGCCCTCTATGGAAAAGGCCTGTTGTCCTCCGCCGTGGATTGGACCATGACCACCAAGGCGGCTAGCGGGGTCTCGGTCGCGGCCAGCGGCCTGACCGCGCTGGCCTTCACGGGCGGTTGCTTGGCGGTGGCGACGTTTCTCGCGCCCCTACTGTGGCGGACGCGGGTCTTGGTTGGATTCGCCACTGGTGTGGTTTTGTTTGCCGCCGTGCTCTTCATCGAAAACACGATGTTGAAAAAATACGATTCGTTGTCAGGCATTTCCCGGACGGACCTAGAAGTTCAAATCGTTTTCTGGGCCGTCGGCGGAGTGAGTGTGCTGGGACTGGCGGTTGCGGATGTGTGGCATTGGCGCGACCCCCGGTCGTGCTTGTTGGCGTTGTGGGTGTTCGGCGCATTCCTGTTTACCGCGTTTGTCAACTGGGCTGTAAATGGCCGTTCGATACTGCCGATGGCACCGGCGGTGGGAATTCTGCTTGCACGGCGGTTGGAACAAGGTGCGCTGACGGGCAAAAACCCCCGACAGTGGGACGTATTGATTTGCCTTGTGGTGGGCGCCGCGCTCGCCCTATTGGTGGCCCGCGCGGATTTCCTTTTTGCCACCGCTGTCCGCCAGAGCGCGGAACGAACCCACGCCAAATATGGGCGAGGACGGGAGACACTATGGTTTGAGGGCCACTGGGGGTTTCAGTACTATATGGAAAAACTCGGTTCGAAGGCGGTGGCAACAAGGCAATCTGTGGCCAAACAAGGCGATTTTCTGGCCATTCCTTTGAACAACACCAACGTATATCCGCCCGATCGCAAATACGCACTCTTGCTAGAGGTTTTGTCGATCCACGGGCCGCGCTGGCTTACGACGACCAGCGACCAAGTTGGAGCCGGCTTTCATTCTTCAGTTTGGGGACCGTTGCCTTTTGTCTTTGGCCGTGTCCCGCCGGAAAGAGTGTTTATGTACGTCATCGGGCCAACGCCTCCGATATCCCAAGCTGTGGGTCTCCGAGACACGAACGTCAACGCGTCACAATGACCGACGCCGTTCGTAGCCGCCATGTAGCTCTTGGTTGGGTTTCGCTTGCACGACAGCGAGGATTCGTTGCGGAAGTAAGTAAGAAACAATGGAACCTGGTCGTCACCGTGATCCCATCGAGCGTTGTGCTAACGACGGGACCTCTGGTTTGCTACCGGGTCGTATAGCGTGTCAGGCACGGGAAGCAAAGAACAGCCACACCCGTGCTGCTCGCCGACGGTGACCGGCTGCATTTTACACACGTCTCGGACGATTGACCCCGGTCCCGCGAAGGGCGATCGGGTGATGAGCGATCAGAGGGAAGTGACGGTTAGGACGTTGTCTGTCGCGGCACAGGATCGGCAGTCCTGCTCCAGAGTCTCCCCTAGATGCCCATCCGCGGCATCCCCTGCGAAATGTCTCGATCACCGCTCGGAGCGGCACGGCTTGGGTCAGCGTGATATTGAATGGGCTGGTTCGAGGCATGAGCGCGTCCTGCCACGATCCGGCCAAAAAGACAAGTCATATTACGTTGGTGTATTTATGAAAATGGGCACTAAGGATCGCTGGTTTACCGAGGGGCTGCGCAGTCGTTGCTGTAAGTCGCCGGGCGGGGTTGTCGAGCAAGGCGACCATCTACGGGCAAGCGATGGTGCTCAGGTCAGTAATAGCCGTCGCAAGCGACAGCCAGACGATGAAACCGCCTTGCTCTCGCCTGCTTCCGATGTATGATGAGTGGCGTCTCGATCATTGGTCATGCACGAAACCCAACTGCCGCAGAACCCACTGCGTGAGGGGCTCATCAGCCGACGGACACCAGAGCCGTGCGTGCTGGTGATTTTCGGCGCGACGGGCGACCTCACACATCGCAAGCTCGTCCCGGCGTTGTACAATCTCGCCCACGAAGGACAGCTTCCGTCGTCGCTCGGCATTGTCGGATTTGCCCGCCGCCCGAAGACCAACGAAGAGTTCCGCGTGGAACTCCAGCAAGGCGTTCAACAATTCTCGCGCTTCAGCCCGATCAATCCCGCTGGAAGCGGGATCAATCCGGCCGTGTGGGAGGCGTTCGCGCAAGGCATCTACTATCATCGTTCCGAGTTTGCCGACGATAAGGGCTACGACTCGTTGGGCAAGGTTCTGGAGCAAATCGATCGCACGCACGGCACGGCGGGCAATCGCCTGTTCTATCTGGCGACCGCGCCGACGGATTTTGCACAGATCATCCGGCAACTCGGCGCTCACAGGCTCGTCGAACGAGGTCACCGCCATCATGCAGCCCAACGCATCATCGTCGAGAAACCTTTTGGCAGCAGCCTCGACACAGCGCGCGAACTCAATCACGTGTTGGCGGGCGCGTTCGACGAGCAGCAAATCTTCCGCATCGACCATTACCTCGGCAAGGAGACCGTCCAGAACATCCTGGCGATGCGGTTCGCCAACGAGATCTTCGAGCCGCTGTGGAATCAGAAATACATCGACCACGTTCAGATCACCGTGGCCGAATCCATCGGCGTCGAGGGGCGCGGCGCGTATTACGACAACTCGGGCGCGCTGCGCGACATGGTGCAGAACCACATGATGCAGTTGCTCTCGCTGGTGGCGATGGAGCCGCCCATCGCGCTGGAAGCAGAGGATATCCGCGACGAGAAGGTGAAAGTGCTGCGCTCGATTCGTCCGATTGCGCCCGCGCAGGTCCAGCAATCCACCTTGCGCGGCCAGTACGACCGCGGCTCGATCGCGGGGAAACAGGTTGTCGCCTACCACGACGAACCGAAAGTCGCTCCCGACTCGCGCACCGAGACGTTCGTCGCGCTGAAACTGTTTCTCGACAACTGGCGCTGGGCGGGCGTGCCCTTTTACCTGCGCCACGGCAAACGCCTGCCCAAACAGGTCGCGGAGATCGCGATCCAGTTCAAAGCGCCACCGGCGGTGCTCTTTGCGGCCGAACAAGCCGCGCCGTTGCAGCCCAACGTGCTCGTGCTCCGCATTCAGCCCGACGAAGGCATCGCCATCCGCATGAACGCGAAAGTCCCCGGCACGGCACTGAACATTCAGCCGGTGAAAATGGATTTTCGTTACGGCGGCAGCTTCGGCGCGCTGTCGCCAGACGCGTACGAACGGCTGTTGCATGACGCGATCGTCGGCGACTCCACGTTGTTCACACGCCGCGATGAGGTGGAGTGCTCGTGGTCGATCATGGACGCGATCCTCGAAGGCTGGTCCCGCAGTCGCGGGACGCCACCACCCGTCGCGTACGAAGCGGGCACTTGGGGGCCAGCCGAAGCGGACAAGTTCATCGAACGCGATGGGCGTCAGTGGAGAAGACCGTGAGACCAGATTCAACTCTCAACGCACAACGCACAACGCACAACGTTCAACGAACTCTCCGGTCAGATGTTGGATGTTGGACGTTGGATGTTGGATGTTCACGCCGTTAGGCGGTTGCAACCATGCCCAATCCTGCCCAACTCGAAACTTTCACCGCTGGCGCCGAGACAGCCGTCGACGTCGCGCACATTGAGCGGCAGCTCCACGAGTTGTGGCAGTTCGCCGCCGAATCTGAGACAGATCCGGCGCGGCGCGCCATCACGCGCGCCAGTCTGTTCAATCTCGTGGCGTTATGCGAAACGGATGCCGACCGCGATCATGCCACCGAGACGATCAGCGCGTTGACCAGCCGCCATCCGTGCCGCGCGATTGTTGTACTCGCCAACCCGAACGAACCGCGCGCTGAACTGTCGGCGTCGATCACCGCGCATTGTCATCTCGCGGGCGGCGGTCAGAAACAGGTCTGCTGCGAACAGATCTCGATCTATGCGTCGGGAGAAAGCACGGGGCAGCTTGCCTCGGCCGTGCTGCCGCTGCTGGAGTCCGATCTGCCGACCGTGATCTGGTGGCAGGGAATTTTCATGGCGAGACCCGGATTATTCCGTCGCCTGATCGCCGTCACTGACAAGTTGATTTACGACACGTCAACGTGGGAGGCATCCGAACTGTTTCTTGGCGCCTTGTCGCAAGTCTCAGTCGATCAACCGCGCTGGAGCCCCGCTCTGAGCGGGACAAGCTTTGCGGACCTGAGTTGGACGCGGCTGGGGTTCTGGCGCAAACTCACGGCCGAATGTTTTGATGATCCGCAATGTCGCGCGGCGCTGGATCGGATTCGGTCAGTCGAAATCGCGCACGGCAGCAGGCCCGGGGCGCGGTTGCGCGCGTTGCTGTACGGCAGTTGGTTGGCAGCGCAACTCCGCTGGACGCCACGCGATGCCGCTGCGAAGGTACGCCTCAGCAGCCGAAAAGATGCGGACGCGACGGCCGCCGGGTTGCTGTCCGTCGAACTGAAGACCGACGACGCCACGATTTGCATCCGCAAGAATTACGGCGAACTTACCGCCAGCGCGCAGGTCACGATGTCCAATGTCTGCGGTCTGCCGCGCAAACGGGCATTCTGGCCGACGGACGATGCTTCGCTGTTATCGCAGGAACTCGATCGCTTCGCGCCCGATTCCGTGTACAAGGACGTGCTGGCGATGGCCGCCGCGCTGGTTCCGCTCCTGCCCGAAAGGTAGCGGGAGTTTTTCGATCGGTGGCACAGGCGTCTCTGCCTGTGCCAAGATGTCCGCCTGCCGCAGGCAGGGACGCCTGCGCCACCAAGACAAGAGTCATAGTGGATGCGCGGATTGCCTTGTTGATTTTCTGGCTGAAATGCGCTTGAGTTGACGGCGGGCGGCGGACGGTGCCCCGTCGAAGCCCGCCTTGCGCCCAGGCACGGGGGAGGTCAATGACCGAAAATCGCGTTCATTGCGAGCGGTTGGTGGCCCTGATAAAACCGAACACTTCCAGAGCGTTTCGCGCCGTGATCATCATCGCGCTGATGGTCACCGCCCAAGCGGTCTGTGCCGGGCCACCGTTCACCACGGACGACCCCGAGCCGGTCGAATATAAACACTGGGAAGTCTATCTGGCGTCGCAACTCGCTCACGACGCGAGCGGCTGGTCGGGCACGTCGCCGCAAGTGGAAGTCAACTACGGAGTGATTACAAATCTCCAACTGCACCTCATCGCCCCCATCGCGTTCGTGGCGCCGGCGCATGGCAGCACCCGGTTTGGCTACGGCGACACGGAGTTGGGGGCGAAGTATCGCTTCATCGAGGAAACGCCGCGCTGCCCGCAGATTGGAACGTTCCCCCTCGTCGAGGTGCCGAGCGGTGACCGCGAGCGCAGGCTGGGCAGCGGGCATGTCCAGGCATTTCTTCCGTTATGGCTCCAGAAGACTGCGGGTTCGTGGACGACTTACGGCGGTGGCGGGTATTGGATTAATCCCGGCGCGGAAAACCGCAATTGGTGGTTCGTCGGCTGGCTGCTGCAGCGCCAAGTGACCGCCAAACTGGCGCTGGGCGCGGAGGTCTTTCACGAGACTGCCCAAGAAAAGGGCGGCGAGTCCGATACGCAGTTCAATCTCGGTGGCGTTTTCGATTTCAGCGAGACGTATCATCTGCTGGCTTCCGCGGGGCACACCATCCAAGGATCGAGCGGCTACCAAGGTTACATCGCGTTGCAGTTCACCTTCGGTCCGGGCAAGTGATCTGATGAATTGGCATGAGTGACACCTAGGAATCTGCCGGGAAACGGCTGCAGGAGATGGCGCTGGTGTTTCTGCGGCTCGGCAGCGCATGTCGCGATGATTGCGTCGTTGATGTGCTTGCTGATGAGCATAGTGCCCACAACTTGAAACGCTTTCCGCCATAATTCAGATCAAATCACCGACCCGAATCGCCGGTCCTGATACGATCCATCACTCACCACGAAGCACACGAAGCTCACCAAGGCGTCCCGTAGGAGCGGCATTCTTGCCGCGATCGACCTTACCCCGCCATCAAAGCGTTTGTGCTTGCGAGACCCGATGCCGTGCATTAACGTGCCCTCCGTGAAAGGAGTGCAGGCAACGCGGACTCCTAAGGTTAGCGGAAATAGACGCCGATGTGGCGTCTTTTTTTACGCCATTATGGTGTCTACTTCATGTTAGACTGATGAAGATCTATTTCGGTAAAGACATTCCGGAGTTTGAGGGGTTGTCCGTGGAAGTACGGCGCGAGGTTTGGTCAGCATGCTTGCCGTTTGCCTTCAAACACTGGCAGACTTGGATTGCTCTTTCGGTGCTGACGATTTCTGTGATTCTCACCGGATTTGTTTGGCTGTCGCTATCATCTTCGTCACTCCTTCCTCACTTATTTGCTATGTTTATAGTCGTCCCCTGTGCTGTTGTCTTTCATTCTGTGGAGATCGAGATACTTCGTCCTTACTTTCGGGAGTATTTACGAAGACGAAAAGTCTAACCATCCGCTTCAGCCAACCGCGACCCGCTGCGCGGCTCGCGGTGGCTGAGCTTTATCGTTAGGCATCTATGACACACCAACCAAATAGAGACCGTTTCGCTCGGTGGCTTGGCTTGATGTATGCCACCGGCGCTCTGTTGATTGTGTGCGGGATACCGGCGACCGTTTTGCTCGTTTTGATGTTCATGCACGTGCATGACAAGTCGGAGCGTTTGGATGGGTCGGAAGCATTGCTTTTCGGCGGTAGCATGGTTGCGGCGGAAGCTATTATTGCAGGCATTTTGCTATATGTTGCCGAGAGGATTACCAAGCGCAGACATACTAAAAATGACGATGCTGATGCCTAACAAGTCGCCGGAGCCAACGCCGGTTGGCGCGTGCCGTTCCGCTTCGCGGTTCACGGTTTTTGGTCCGGCGTGGCTCAGCTTTTTTCGTTAGGGTGCGAAAGTGGAAGAGCGTACAACACAAGAGCTCATTGAAAAATTGGGGGACGACGTTGATCGATGCCATGCTGGTCTAGTCCAATGCATTGATGACGGCGAAGCGGCTGGTGACGGCAGCGTCACGGTTGACTACGAGTACCACGCGCGACAGTTGATTCGATCGATTCTTGCCTACGTGGAAGGGGTCACGTTTTCTGTCAAGGTTTCAGCTGTGGCGCGGTGCCTCGATTCAGGCATTGAGGTATCAGACCACGAGCGTTATCTGGCGGTGGAGATAGATGGCCAACTCAACGACAAAGGCGAGGTAATCGAGCGCCCCGCGAAGTTGCGTCTTGCTGAGAATGTTCGATTCGCATTCCGCCTCTTAGAGAAAGCAACACAGGGTGCGTTTCGCTTTGATCCCTCTGTCGAGTGGTGGGCTTCGCTTCGCGGGACCATTGCTGTCAGAGATCGTCTCACACATCCTCGATATCCGCAGGATATTGATGTTTCGGGTGAAGAAATCGTAAATGCTTTAAAAGCAAAGGTGGGCTTTGAAACGGCCCTAACTAGCTATAAGCAGCGAAAGCCTAAGCTAAGGAATCCCTAACCATGCGCTTCAGCCAACGCCGCTGGCGCGGCATGGCTGAGCTTGGACGATAGTTCACAAATGATACTGGCCAACGTAATCTTCCCTGCTCCGTCGGCTGCATACTTCGTAAACTTCTTTTTCCCGCTTTCAGCGGTGTTGGCATTGGCTACCGAGTTCGCGGTGTTCGCCTACTTCCAGCATGGCGTTATTTCCAAGTCGCGTCTTCTTGGCGTGGTTGTTGGCGTCAATCTGTTCTCTTGGTTTGTGGGTATCGTGTTGTCATCCTTCCTGCCGAGTGGTCTTGTTCCAAAGTTGGTTGGTGAGGGTGAGCATCAGGCTCATATCATCACGCAAGGCCCCCACTGGGGCACTATCGCCATTCTCAGCTTCTTCTGGGCGTGCTTGCTGAGTTTCGGACTTGAGTACGGGGCATTGCGGTTGTTTCGCAGACGACTGCCGTTTCAGAGGCTCGCTCTTTGCGTTGGTACTGCGAACGTCGCGAGCTACTGCGTCATTGCTGTGGTTGTGGCCGTGCACCTTCATTTCAACCTTTTCTGATGAAGAGCGATGAGCTATCAATCGGGTCTGAGGCAGTCCGCAAAAACGAACTGGGGCAATCCGAGCGGTTCAGTCCAGCGCCTTCCCAGCAAGCCATTTCACCGTGCGCTCCATCGTTGGGGCCGACATCAGGGCGCTGATGTGGCCTTGCCGCGTCCGCCAGATCGTCGGCTTGTTCCACGCGAGCCAAAGTTCCTCGATCGTTTCCACCGGCGCGAACAGATCGTGTTCAGAAGCGACCAGCAAAATGTTTTCCGGCGGCAGCTTCGGGCGATGCGAGATGAGGTTCAGCCGATCCAGCCGGACCTCGACGCCTTCCAGTCGTTTCCGAATCGGACGACAGAAATCCAGTTCGTCGATGACGCGGTCGATTCTCGACACGGGAGTGGTCAGCACCGCGCTGCCGATCCGCGGTTCGGTGCAGGCTAACAATCCGCTCAGCCATGCGCCGAGCGAGAAACCCCACAGCCCAACAAACGGCGAGCCTTGTTCTCTCAGCCAGGCGACGAGGGCGCGCGTGTCGGCCAGCGCCTGTCGCGTTGCGCCGGCGACTTGGAGCAGATCGTCGGAAAGAAAGTTCTTCACCGCGCCGCGACCACGCGGTTTCCGGTGCGAGTGATAGGGCAGTTCGATCATCGCGGCGTTAAGACCAGCGCGGTTGAGCCGCCACGCGAGGTAGGGGAACAACACGCGATAACCCGACTCGGCGTTCCAACCGTGCAACAGGATGACTGTCGGATGCCGCCGCCAGTTTTCCGCACACGCAAACAATTTGCCGTGCACGATGTTGTTCTCAGCCCACGGCGTCTGAATCGGCGAGGTGAACCGAAACTTCTTGTCGTTGGTGAACGTCAGGTCGCCCGGAACCTGGACGAAGTCGCAGAAGAAATCAGGATCATCCAGCAACTTCTCGGCGGCGGTGGCCTGACTGCCTTCGCCGTTGCCGTTGTGGACGCTGAACCGGGCAAGCTGGATGGAGAGCCAATCCATCGGCTTTGCCAGAACTGCATGCATGACGAAACCTACACGCGATTTGTCGCCGCGACAAATCGCTCCAACTTTTCCAACGCTGCGCCGCTGTCGATCAACTCGACCGCGCGTTTCCAACCTTGGTCAAAATCATCCACCACGTCTGAGACAACCAACGCTGCCGCCGTGTTCAGCAGCACGATGTCGCGGCGCGCACCGCGGTCC
>Ga0187882_1001366_pt1 | contig 24905 bp, 19 predicted proteins | sample June2016WEW_19_1_3_FD_132991 | JGI IMG/M metagenome (GOLD analysis project Ga0187882, IMG submission 132991) | Peatland microbial communities from SPRUCE experiment site at the Marcell Experimental Forest, Minnesota, USA - June2016WEW_19_150 | ecosystem: Environmental > Terrestrial > Soil >... | reverse complement strand
TCACTTATGCTGCCGCTTGCGTCTACAGGCCGGTTGAATACTCCGTGCTTCTCGCAGTAGTACACTCGCTCGCCAGCTTTTCTCTGGTCCAACTCGCCGAGCGTTGCCATTTCGCGTCCACAGAGAGGGCATCGCATTCAAATTCGACCGAAGTCTCGATCTCATCTAGTGATCGTGTTCGCATTCGGTCGTGCTCTGTCTCCCGTGCAAGCTTCTTAGGTCTTTCCTTGAAAGAGTAGTACATGCACCAATAGTGCTAATCCATGACCTCTGTCACGAGACTGCCTTTACAACGATTGTTATGACAAGGTCAGAGCAGTTCTCGGCTGCATCTGCGACTTCGTCGAGCTTGAGGATCGTCTCTTTGACTTGGAGGTACGTGAGCGTATCCATATCTCGTCTGTGTGCGGAAAGCCTCGAGATCAGTTCTGACTTGATCTGATCGGCCGCTTCCTCCGCTTTCTCAACTTCAAGTGATTTGTTAACAGCAAGCTCAGCGTTCGTTCGAAGAGACTCGACCGACTCCACGAGGGTAGTAACGCATCTGTCAATGCAGTCAACAAATTGGCGAAGCGTCGGGTCTCCCTTCTGTATGTACTCCAGGATCTTGGGTTCAATTGGAGCTTCGGCAATTGCCCGAGCAGCGTCTTGCGAAGCGTCTGCGATGTCATCTACCTGCTCGATCAAGTCTAGGAAGTCCTCTCTCATGCCCGCGAAGAATGCGCCTTGCGCGATCTGGATCACCGCCTCTCTGTGAAGGTCATCGGCCATGCTCTCGTACCTAGAAACGATCTCTGCCTGGCTTTTGACTAGAGCCCAGTTCATCTGTTCGACCGAGCTGATCATGTTCTTCAGCTCCTTGGCACACCTTTGAACCATCGCTAGGTGTTCGGCGATGAGGTCGAGAACCCTCTTCTCCCTCTTGCTGCCGAATCGAAATGGTGCTCCAGAAGACGGGAGCCGAAACAAGCGTGCCAAGTCTAGTTCTCCCCCTAGCAACCGGGGGCAAGCGACGGACTCGCATCAGATCTACACAGGACGAAGATAATGAGGTTTTGATAGAAAGGATTGTGAGAGGTGAGCTACACCCAGCCTCTCAGTTTCATCGCCTCGGCGACCCGCTGGACTGAAAGCATGTACGCGGCCATTCGCATGTTCACGTTGTTTTTCACGTGAATAGCGTATACTTCATTGAACGCCTTAGTCATAATCTTGTCCAACCGGTCATGGACTTCCTCAACAGTCCAGTAAAGACCGTATATGTTCTGGACCCATTCGAAGTACGAGACAGTTACGCCTCCCGCGTTGCAGAGAAAGTCTGGAATGTCGAAGACTTTGTTCTTGAACAGAATATCATCTGCGTCGGGTGTCGTGGGGCCGTTGGCAGCTTCCGCGACTATCTTTGCTCTGATTCGCGATGCATTCTTGCTAGTTATCGCGTTCTCAAGTGCCGCGGGGACCAAGATGTCGCATGGGAGTTCAAGAAGTTCCTCGTTGCTAATTGCTTTGGTCCCTGAAAATCCCACAACACTCCCAGTTTTCTGCTTGTGTTGAAGGACTGCGGACGGATCCAGTCCTTTCTCATTCAGGATTCCTCCTCTGGAATCACTCACGGCCAAAACTCTCGATCCCATTTCCTGAAGTAGAATGGCTGCGTATGATCCGGCGTTGCCGTACCCTTGGATAGCCGCGGTTGCGCCCTTCAGTGGAAGGTTGAGCCTCTTTGTGGCCTCGCGTATCGTGTAGACAGCACCCCGAGCTGTTGCGTCGCCTCTACCCTCGGATCCACCCAGCGCTATGGGTTTACCTGTGATCACGCCAGGTGTGTTGTGTCCTCTAGTCTTGTTGAACTCATCCATCATCCATGCCATGATCTGTGGGTCTGTGTAGACATCGGGCGCCGGGATGTCGAGTTCTGGACCTATCATCATTGCGATGGCGTCAATGTATGCTCGGCTGAGTCTCTCCAGTTCGACTCGCGACATCTCTTTCGGATTGCAGATAACGCCTCCTTTTGCTCCCCCAAGAGGTATTCCCACACAAGCTGTCTTCCATGTCATCCATGCGGCCAGAGCCTTCACCGTATCTATCGTTTCTTGTGGGTGGAATCGAATTCCTCCCTTGCACGGGCCGCGAGCGTCGTTGTACTGGACTCGAAACCCTTTGAAGCTCTTGACCTGTCCATTGTCCATCCTGACTGGAAACGTGACCTCCAACACTCGTTTTGGTTCTCTGAGCAGACTGTGAACCGCGGGATCCAAATTCAGCAATTTCGCAGCTGCATCTAGTTGTTCCTGTGCGATCTTGAAAGGATTGAGTTCTTCCGTCAACTCAAATCACGCTATTGCGCTGAACTTCCCATGCGCCTCTTAAATGCACCCGTTTTCCGGCGCAGCTGCTAAAATCCCCTCACCGAACTATAATGGATCAATTGAGAGTCTTTTTTTCGAGTAGCCACACACTCTGAATGTTCGTATTCTCGTGTACCTCACTATTGTTCTTGCAGAAAGTCATCAGCTTCGACGGTGTTATATACTATCACTGTCGCTAGCGCCAGACAAGTTCTGCATGGTGATGATTGATGCCTGAGAGTGTTCATGGGTCTTCGTATCTAAACGCGAAATCGACCACTGGTACTTCGCTGAGAGTGAGAGATGCGAGTTGTACTAGTGGGATGTGTCCAATCTGCATAAGAAACTGCCCGACTCTGTGTGAGATAAGCCTGTCAGCGTTCAGGGGCCGCGAAGCGTTGTATCCTGAACCTGCCCAGTTCGGGCATAGCACCGCGGGCGGATTGAAGTACTTCGGCGTTGACTGGTCGGACTTCAACATACATGCCAGCCTCCTTGGTGCCGAAGGAATAGAACCAGATCCAGATCGAGCTCTCTTCCCCAATGTAAGCATCGAAAGCAAACTCGGTGCAACCTCGCTATCGATGCCACTAACCGTTGGGGCCTTTGGCTCCACGGACGTTGCTAAGAACTACTGGGAGGGGTTGGCGATCGGCGCCGCGATAAACGGTATGACTTGCATCGTCGGGGAGAACGTATGCGGGATGGACATGGAGGCGAAGCTGCAAAGCGGAAAGATCGTCCAATCAAAGGAAATGGAAAGGAGAGTCAACCTCTTCAGAAAGTTTTGGGACGAAAAGCACGGAGACATTGCTGTTCAAACCAACGTGGAAGACCAAAGACTCGGGGTTGACGTGTACGTATTGTCAAAACTCGAGGTCAATGTCATAGAGAGGAAATGGGGGCAAGGCGCGAAGGCAATAGGTGGAGAGGTGAGAATCAAAGAGCTAGAGAAAGCCCTTGAACTGAAGAGGCGAGGATACCTTGTGCTGCCTGATCCTGAGGATAAGGCCGTCCAGGAAGCTTTCAAAGAGGGGGCATTCAGCACATTCGAGAGACACAGCAGAGTCGGAATGCCCGAGCAGAGGAGTTTTGTTGAAGATGTTGAATGGCTAAGAGAACAAGGAGCCAAGGTCGTTAGCCTCAAGACAGGTGCCTACAGACCTTCTGCCGTTGCCTTCACCATGAAGGCAGTCTCAGAGGCTAAGGTGGATTACATCACATTCGATGGAGCGGGTGGCGGAACAGGCATGAGTCCAGTCCCGATGATGGATGAGATGAGCATGCCCACGGTCTACCTGGAGACGCAAGTCCTAAGATGTGCAGAATTGCTGCGAAAGAAGGGCAGGCACGTCCCCGACTTGATAATGGCAGGAGGTTTCATCAAGGAGAGTCAGATGTTCAAAGCCATAGCGATGAGCAATTTCGGCAATGGTCCGTGGGTGAAGGCGATCAACATGGCAAGGTCTCCTTTGACAGCCGTTTTCAAAGGATCTTACTTTGTGGAGCTCGCTGAGAAGGGCCAACTTCCGAAAGTCTTCGCAGAAAGGTACGGGACAGCCCCGGAGAAGTTCCTCGTAGCAGCCTATGATCTGAGGAAGCGGTTCGGCGCGAGAGCCAAAGAGATTCCATGGGAGGCCATGGCTGTCTGCGGCTACTTCGACAGGCTACGGGTGGGGCTACAGCAGCTAATGGCGGGCAGTAGAAAATGGAAGCTCAACCTGATAGACAGAAATGACATCTTCGCCCTTACAGAGAGAGCGTCGAGGATTACTGGAATCCCGCTGGCTGAGGATACAGAGAAAGACGCCATAGAGAGAATCCTCGAATAGAGGATTCTCCCTTTTTCCTACGAACTCGCCTCTGCAAGAATCCCAAAAATTCGTAATCCCTGAGCGAAGAGACAGTTTGGTGGGCTTCGTGCTCCCCGATCTAGTTTGCCTGAGCTAGGATGCTGGCTAAGCGCGGTCCATGTCGCACCTTCAAAACCTACCTCTTGCTGTCGAGGATACGGCGACCACATTAACGCCTAGAGAATGTCAATCTTGAGACCCTTCACCAAGTACTCGTGCAGCTGATAGGTCTCAGGGTCGTATCTTCCACCCGCCTTCCTCACCTGCAGGAAGTTCTTGCCTTCTCTCTTGGATAGGTCTATGACCACTTGTGTCATGTGGTCGATCATGGCGCAGAACTCTTTGAGATGCGCATTTCTCGCCATCATCCAATAGGCCAGAGTTTGATACGCATACAAGGCAGGACAAACATGGCCGAAGAAAGCTTCTACTGCATCTCTTCCCCAGTTGTGTTCCATGATGGTCAGACTGTTGAAAACAAGCCTCGTGCCAGGCGTTATGAATTCTCTTTCAATCCTCCCGAAGAAATGGTGAAATCGGTCGGGGTCTTTGGAACTGGGAACTTTTCTTAGCCATGAGGGAGCGTGATCGTAGAAGTCGGTGAAAATGAGTTCACCTTGCCCCGCTGCCTCTGAGAAACAGTCAAGAACCAGCAACTTCTTTTCCCATCCGCTCGGTAACGTCTCGATTAGAGGGGCGAATTGTAGCACTAGCGCTTGTGGCGGGTATATGAACTCCAAGTATATGACCTGGTTTCCCTCGATGATGCCTTGTCTCATGAATGAGCTAACGAACTCATTAGCAAACGTCCCAGACTCAGTTTCCCAAAGAACGTTCTCACCCAGTAGCAGGCCGCCAGCTAGGAGCCGGTCGAGCCGCTCGATACCCGTCGAGTGAAAAATCCCATGCTGGTTGGGCAATAGTTGCACGTCGGTCTTCCGGGCTCTTTGACTGCGTAAAAAAGGCTTTCTTACGGCAGGTTTCCGGGCGGATTAGTTTGGTGTCCACTTGTGAGAACCTACCGTGTGTTTAGGCGGGGTCGGACCTGGTCGCTTCTGACGAGTCTATCTGCAAGTCGCGTAGGACGGAATAGATTTGGGATGTGACCGCAAAATCGGATCCTCTCGAATTGATCAACGGCAAGGTCCTAGTTTCACAGACCACCGGGACCAACGAGAGACGCACTAAGCATTCTGGGACGAATACCTTCGGCTCGTTGTCCGGTTGGGTTGTACATCCGTGTACACCGCATGTACATGATGCACACAAGGTTTCTATCAATGAACATTACGCTAGCACCGTTGAGGAGCAAGTCAGCATGTTAAGTCTGTTAGAGCCCTCGGCTCGAGAACTGGGAATGCTAAAGTTGATGGCTGATTTTTTCGCTGAAAGACCGGAGTTCGCAGGCAAGATCGAAAGCTACACAACAGCCCACTATGCGCTCGTGACTACCTACTCTGAGAACTTTGATCTTTCTGTGGAAGATGCATGGACGGTGTTCGAAGGTCTTCAAAAGAAAATCAACGAAGCTGAGTATATCCACGTGAAGGCGCCCGCAATCGCGGGAAGACTGTTGCCCTTGTCAAGGGAAGAAGTGAACATGGCGCGGGTGTTGGTTGATTACTTCTCAGAGAACCCCAAGATGACACCTGCCGGGTCTCTCATTTCACCGAGAGCCGAAGCTTTGGCTGATGCGTATCAGTGGTCACACGGGGGTAACGCCGAAGCAGCTAGAGAGTTTCTTCAGAATTTGATAGAACGGCTTCAAACGGCAGCATTCGTGAAGATAGACACTTTGACGCCTTTGATTGCTGCACCAAACCCCTACGAAGCCGCCCTCAGGCAGCTGGACATGGCTGCGAAGAAACTGAACCTTGACACGGGTATTCATGAAATGTTGAAGCATCCCATGCGTGTCATCATCGTCAACATTCCAGTGGCCATGGACGATGGTAGTATGCGTATCTTCACGGGATATCGTGTCCGATACAACGACGCGCTAGGGCCGACTAAGGGAGGGATACGCTATCACCCAGACTTGACGGTGGATGAAGTCATAGCACTTGCAGCTTGGATGACTTGGAAGACCGCGGTCACTGGACTACCTCTCGGTGGCGGCAAAGGCGGGATCAGATGCAACCCGAAGGAAATGTCAAAAGCGGAGCTAGAACGCTTGACAAGAGGCTTTGCTCGTGCCATTGCAAAGTTCATAGGGCCTTCTACCGATGTGCCGGCGCCGGATGTCTACACCGATGCACAAACCATGGCGTGGATCATGGATGAATACAGCGAAATCGTGGGTCATGCTGCTCCCGGAGTAGTCACAGGCAAACCAGTTAACGTCGGCGGCTCGCTGGGAAGAAGCGAAGCGACATCAAGAGGCCTGATGTATGTTGTTATCGAGGCAGCTAAGCACCTGAGGATAAATCTGAAAAACGCCACAGTAGCGGTGCAAGGATACGGAAACGTTGGATACCACGCCGCACGTTTGCTTCATGAGATTGGCTGCAAAATCATAGCAGTCTCAGACTCCAGGGGAGGCGCATACGACCCAAACGGCCTCGATCCCATGAAAGTCTTGGAACATAAGAACAGGACGGGTTCGGTGACCGACTATCCGCGCAGCACTCACATAACAAACGAACAGTTGTTGGAGCTGGAATGCGACATTCTGATACCCGCTGCGCTTGAGAACGCCGTCACAGAAACCAACGCTGCAAAAATAAGAGCGAAGATCGTGGCGGAGGGCGCTAATGGACCGGTTACCCCTGGGGCAGATGAAATCCTATTGAACAAGAGGGTCTTCGTGATCCCCGACATCCTAGCGAATTCCGGCGGAGTCATTGTCAGCTATTTTGAGCAAGTGCAGAACCAAATGAACTTCTACTGGACCGAAGACGAAGTGCGATCTCGACTTGAGAATAGGATAACTGATGCATTCAAAAACGTCCTCAACATCGCGAGAGAACACAATGTAGACATGCGAACAGCAGCCTACATGGTAGCGGTCAGAAGAGTTGGTGGCGCCATATTGGCCAGGAAGAGCATCATCCTCACCCCGACTGCTGCGTCGACAATGCCGGGCTAGAGTTGTTCCTCCTCTTTCGACTCGGTATGTACATTCCTTGCCCTCTATGAACATACGTATAAGAGGCGCTTAACCCAACCACGTAGAACAACATGTCGGTACATTTCCACACTACGATAACCAAGAAAACGGACGACCTACTTGAGGAACTAGCAAAAACCTACGGAACAAAGAGCCGCGTTCTCGAAAAGGCCGTAGAGACTCTGCTCAGGGTGGAGAAAGTTGGGTCATGTGATGACTGCACAGTAAGGGCAAGGGTCGCAGAACAGACGAACCTTAGAGAAGCTCTCGACTTGACCTCCATTGGAAGAAGGACCCTGGACGGTCTCGTTGAAGTCGGTGTTGGAGACAAAACCGTTGATGACCTCATAAAAGAGCAGAAGAGGGAAGGACGAAACGTTACTCAAATCCTTAAGGGCTCAGCTGCTTGGAAATCACCCTCAAACTTCAAAGAGTTCATGCTGATACTTGAGGAGATAAAGAATCTAACCCGAATGTTTGATATCGCTTCCTACAACGAAATAGAGAGCAGGGCGATTCTGAGACCCAGGTCCTTCAAACGGCTGCCGGAAATCCTAGCCTTCCAAGTTGCCTCGATACTAGAAGGAATTGGCGTGCCTTTCGATCTTCGCATGATGGGCGATGATATTGTCATCAAAATGATTCGTCCGGAGCTCTCTTCGTTGAGAAAGAGAGAGTTCGATGAGCTTCTGAACGAGCAGACTGAAAGGAGACTGGCAAGCATCGCACCGGGCCTATTCAGAAACACCCTCATGCTAGTTGGGCCGGCGTTCATGGCTTGGGCAGAAAAGCATCTGGAAGAGCCGGTGACGGACCTCGGCTCCATCATGGAAGACTTGAGGATCGCTTTGGGCGCGAATGAGTTTCCGAAGGAGCCAAAGGAGTTTGTAAAAGGTCTGCTTTCGGCATGGGTTAGAGTGAACTGGTTCAAACAAGCCAAAGTACTGACAGAAAAGGGAGAGAACACGTTAGAACTAGTCTTTCAGGTGACGACTCCTCCCGTCGCTCGACTATCCGTCGCAGCCTTTAGTGTCATGCTCGCGACCAGAGGATGGAAACTCATAGCCTACTCAGTCGAACACACTAACGTGAGCATGAAGATCCAATATGTCGGCGCAGAAGACCAGAGCATTCTTGACCAACTTGCCGAGCTGAGCCTCTTCCAAACAATCGGTAAACAATTCTTGGACCTTATCCCGGTTCCTCGTCAGCTCTTTGATTCCTTCGCATCGAAAACATACGAAACCCATAAGCAAAGATACGTTGAGGCGTACAGAGCCACGGGTGTTAGCATCGCCAACGCGATTCGGATCCTTGCAAGAAACGACTCCGAAAAGATCAGGAGATTCTCGCGGAGCTTCATTCTCAAGAATATCAGTGCCACCCAACCTGACGTAGAAGTCCGGTTCGTTGATGACGAACATATCACCATGATATTCAAGAGAATTGATCCCCTTGTGATGAACGGCCAGCGAACTCTCGTAGAGTCGATGTTCAGAGAGCTGGGCTACGAGGTTTCAAGCACAGTCTTTCAGAATCTTCTCAGCTTCAGGACTGAACTGCTGCAGAAGCCAGCGCTAGAACCCCTACCGCGAGAAAGAATATTGCAGACTCTTATTGATGGAATGTCTTCCAACTCTGCGGAGGAGGCGTTCGCCCTTGAGAGGGCACAATTGGACCGGTGGTTTCCTGAGGACTACCCTTGGACCATGACAGAAGTGGGTGAAAGGATCATCGGGATGTACAGAGAGGCAGGCATAGATGTCGACATAGAATACTTTGAAGGAGGATTTACACTCAAGTACAAGACCTGCCCGTACTACAAGCTGGTGAAGACTAACCAGAAAGCGTGGCTCTGCAACCTGCGGAAAAAGACAATTGAATACGTTATCTCGAGGGTCAGTCGGGGCAAGCAAGGCAGGATCAAAATCATAAAATCTCTCCTTCAAAATGAGCACCCATGCGAATACGCTGTATTCCTGACCGGGTTCCTCGAAAAAGAGGAAAGACATCTCGAAGCAACAGAGGCTAGAAAAGGCGCTCAGGATGACTGGTCAGATACTCCCCTTGCAAGCTTCGTTCGATCCTGAACCTCCCGATAGTCTCTGAACACTTGACACGCGCGATGTCACTTCAGCAGAACCGGCTGGCCTGTTTTCTGAGCCGTCAGGAACGCCGAAGCCGACCATATGTCGCCGGGTATCGTGCAGGCAAGAAGAATCGACTGGCTCCCGAATGGCTCTTGTCCCTATCGAAAAGAAGCGTGGAAATGCAAATGGCAAAGGTGTTTGTCTTGATCAAAGCTGGAATAGGCGAACAACTGGGGGAAGGAAAGGCAAACCTTTTCCAAGAGTTGAGAGCCATTTGTGTGGTGGACGAGGATTGATGGCGAGAGTCGGGTATTTCGATGGTACGGACCCCCTGCTTCTAGCCAAGCTTGCGGCGGAGGGCACCGAGACACTTCCAGTCAGCAACGGCTTTGACGGACACGGAAAGGATGTCAACCACTTAGGCAAGGGCGAGGTGAGCGTTGTGGTCGGCTACCTGCACAAGGTCATGCCTGCCGGGCAGGAACACTTGAAGCCCGCGGACATACTGTTCGCATGCAAGAACTTCGACATACCCGTTGTGCTCGTGGTGCCTGCATCCCTACACGACAAAGCCAGAAAGATCCTCAGCGACGCCGGACCGAACGTTCACGTCGCCGCTCCCGACGAGCTAGAAACCCAGATCAAGAGATATCTATAGAGGCTCTCTGGAAGACATGCACGTTGGCGTGTGAAGGGTACATCTCTCAACTTAGATCATCAAGTTGCGCTGAATTCGGAAGGCGTGTAGCGGACTGGCTCATTCTCAGCAAGGCCCAGTGAAGCGATCAAGGGTCATTTTCGCATCGCCGATTTGCGCGCCCCTGCCCTCGATATGATCTTGTATTCTCTTCAAGACCGTCTCGTGCTTCTCACTGGCAAGCCCAAGCATCTTCATCACTTGTATGCAGTTCTCCGGCGCGTAGCCACGAAAGTGGTTGTTGAAAACCCCAAAGGTCTGCTTTGTGTTGGTTCGCACTTCCTCAATCTTGGGCAGCCAGTCAGTAAGCTGGTCTCCCGTGTACCGGTAGTCGTACCAGAGGCCTTGGCCTCTGCCGTGCCACCGAATGTATCCAACCTCTGAGGTGACGTGGATCTCTGGGGGTAATAGCGGCTCGTCAACGATGCAGTACGCGGCCTGGTATTTGCTCAAGGTTGTCCATGTGCTCGATTCCAGCCACGACGGATGCCTGAACTCGACCACGTAGTTGATTCTCCTCGGGAGCAAAGCGAGAAAGCCCTCCAGAAGGCCATCGTCACGCTTGAGCGACGGGGGCAACTGAACGAGCATGCATGCTAATTTGTCCTGCGAGAGCAGAGGATCGAAAAGCTCACAAAACGAATCGAGCTCTGTCTGTGCGCTTTCGTCCAGTTTCATGCGTAGATCATGAGTGAATTTCCTGTTCATCTTTGCACTGAAGACGAAGCTTCGAGGCGTGTATCGTGTCATGCCGAGTATCGTCCCCTTCTCTGGGAACTTGTAGAAAGATGAGTCAATCTCCACAGTATCGAAGACCGAGGAATACTGCTGAAGCATGCTCTTGTCAGGGTCGTACAGCGGGCCAATCCATTCCTTGTACGACCAGCCGGCGCACCCAAGGCGAATTGGTGCTAGTGTTCGCCCATCCTCATTCAGGATCGCGCTCACCCCCCGAGTATCCGCTTTGATCGTCGTCACCACTTATTGCGGATTTCGGGCAGACGTTGGCTGTTTCCTTAAGCGTTAGGGGGTCCGGTTGGGTCATTTTGTGGTTTCTTGGGTGAATCGGTCGCTCGAGGGGATGGCGAGTAAGTATTGTTCGTACCTCAGGCTTTTTCCATTACCCGGGTTCCCGAAAGAATCTGGCGATGACGCTCCTTGCGTTGCTTCGATAGATCTCTTCGTTTCCTGCGTACTCGACCTGTGCAGCTCTGCGCTTGATCTGACTGCTCGTGAGACTGAACTTCTTGATGCTTTGTTCGATATCCTGCCAGTCTCTCTCGTTCAATCGTCCAATCTTTGTGACCACGATGTCAAGCGGCTGCAGTGCCCTTAGTTCAATGTGCTTGAATCCAGTTCTTATCGGGATGCTCTTCTGTAGATAGTCACCAGGAAGCGTTTGACTGAACACCATGCCATCGGGCCAGTAATCAACTCTGAATCCAGGTCTAAGCCTGGCGAGCACTGCTTTGAGTTCGTCTAAGCTCTTGGCTGGCCCGGTGAAGTCCACGTCGATGGTGGATGGCTTGATGCCTAGAAGGGTCATTGCAGTGCCCCCGGCTGCCACGAGCGTTATGGTCTCCTCTAATTCGCTCTCTATGACTTCCAGGAACTCCGTCAAACGGCTCTTATCCAATGACATTGTACAACCTCAGTCTATCTTCGATGTCCTTCTCGTCTACCTTGACTTCTTTCACATCCTTTGACTCTAAGGCGGCGATCGCCTCACTGACTTCCTTTGCTGGCTTGATGTGATTCAACGCTCTGAGCAGACCAAGGAGTTTTGCTGATGCCCCGTACTTCTGCGCTAAGAAGATGAGCAGATTCCAATACGTTCTGCCCTTGGCCAAGATCACGGGAACCGCATCTACTCGTCGAGCATCCCCATTCAACAGTATGGAAACGGCCAGGAACTCCTTGAGGATCTCCCTGGACTGCTTCGTTTCTCTTCCGAACTCCTTGTAGCCGAACCTCGCAAGGTTGTACGCCAGCTCGGCCTCAGGAACCTTCCTTGGATCTACCTCGCCTTCTTCCAGCATTATGTGGACCCCTTTGTGCTGAGCCTCGAGTATCTCCGACCAAAATGCCTGGGGAGAGTGGACACACACAGCATCCGACAGCATCTCCTTAAGCGGGTTTGCTCCGTCTGGCCTGAGCAATTCGAGAAACTCGGCTGCGATCAGTGGCAGGTAGTCGATTCTGATGTTGTGCATCCGGTGAAACATTTCGATTGTTTCATGCAACCTGCGCCTTTCATCGGCGCCTGACCTGTGCAGAAGAATCAGTAGCTCTGTCTTGTTCAGTTTGATGTTTCTCTCAGGGCGAATGAGTGAGATTGACCGTATGAATGGAAGGTTCTTGCAGCTGCCCTCGATGTCTGCGCACAGCATCTGCAACTCGGGACGCTTTTCAAGGAGCTTGCGCTTTCTAGTGAGTTCCATCTCGGTTAGCATGTCAAGCAGGAAATAGTTGCCGAAGTTCAGACTTGCAGTCGATGACTTCCCTGCCTTGGTCAGAATGATGGTTCCGTCGGCAGCAAGGCTATGAAGCTTTTCGTAGATGTTGGCGTAGTATGCGGTGTGGTGGAATTTCTGTATCTTCTTGGTGAGCTCCAAAATGGATAGGGGTCTGCCCAGCAGCCTTGACATGGTGTCAAGGATCCTGAAAGTAGTCTCGTCCATTGCAGTCGGCCCTAGTATATCCAGCATACTATAATGTTATAGCACCTAGACTATACTACTTAAACAAGCCCTTTTCGCAGTGAAAGTCAGAAAGTCAGAGCTCTACGGCCTCTGGGCAATCGTTGCTTGCTTTCCCAAGGGTTAGGGGTCAAATCAGTGATTTTGGGGCCTTCCTGCAAGCTTGGCTACTGTCAGTCGAGAGAAGAATCGTGCAAGCATTGTTGGTATCTCCGAGCGTGCGTGATTTGGGGCCTAGTTTGGTCCGGCTTTCTCTTTCCGCTTCTATTCTCTTGTCCGCTATGAATCGTATTGATTCCGTTACGGGGGGGGGGAGAAAGTCCAGCGCTGGGGGAAAGCTCTGAACAGAAGGTTCAACATAGGCAGTCTTCGCTTGACGCCTGGCTTGGGAGAGCAGTCAACACCTAGCTACTGGCGATGGTTGTTGGAAGTCTGGGGGGATAACGAACAAGTATTGTTTGTAGCCAAGCCAGAACCTAGAGCAGCTTCATGGAGTTCGGACACGCGGTGGCAGCCACCCAGAAAGGGGTGGGAGCCACCCTTAATCGCATTAGCGCCCTCATCAAGCCGAAACCCGAACAAGAAGACTCGGCGCCGGGAGAGCGCGCTGCCACGAAGGTTCAGAACCGTTGGTGGCATGTGCGAGCTGACGCTCTCTCAGGTTACCTAGGATCAGCCACCGGCTCCGGTGCTACGCGCCTCCACCTTGGCGATCTGCAGAAGGAAGCGAAGAATGCTTTCCGCGTCTTTCCTGTGCTCAGGGTACAAGTCAAACGCTAACCAATAATCGAGGAGCCCAACCACAAAAAACCACAGACGGATTCGCGCAAGAAAGAGCAACAACTGGGTCGGACAGTATAGCAGCCAGTTGAACTTGCGCTCAAACTCACGTCTGTTCTTCGGTGCAGAATGAACTCGTATCCACTTTTCTATCCGCTTCAATAGTCTCCGAATTGTCTCTGGGTCATTCTCCCTGACTTGTGCCACTTTCCATGTGAAACCAGGCCGCTGTTTGACGCGGTGGGAGAGACCATCCTTGAGTTCTCATGAAAACGTGGGCCGCATTGATATGGGCGACAGATCTTCGGGCAACCCTTAAAGGAGCTTGGCGGAAGCTTGTCTCAAGTCCGTTGAGACTGGTAGACTGACGTGAGATTTGAGCAACTTGCCGAGGTCTTCGAGGGGATCGAAGCCACGTCGAAGAGGCTGGAAATGACGGACCTCTTGGTCAAGTTGCTCAAGGATACGCCGAAGGCTCTTGTGGGCAAGGTCGTCTATCTGACTCAAGGCAAGCTCTATCCTGACTACATGGGCATCGAGCTGGGGATTGCAGAGAAGCTCGTTGAAAAGGCGATATCCTTCGCATCCGGTCGACCGGAAGTCGAAGTCGAGTCCGCCTTCCACCGGAACGGCGACTTGGGTCTTGCAGCGCAAGAGATGCTGAAGAAGCGATCGCAGTCTACTCTGATGAAGAAGCAGCTGACAGTGGAGGCGGTGTATGGGACATTCGACAAGATCGCTCACGCAGCCGGTGATCGATCCGTCGACACCAAAATCAAACTGCTGTCGAGCCTTCTGATAGACGCGAGCCCCAGCGAGGCAAAATTCGTCACTCGAATGGCTCTGGGCAAGCTGCGAGTAGGAATCGCCGATATGACGATTCTCGACGCACTTGCGATCGCATATGCCGGCGGAAAAGAGTTCCGGGAATCATTTGAAAGAGCCTACAATCTATCATCCGATTTGGGATATGTAGCAGAGATAGTTGCGGCGCGTGGGATAGAGGGAGTCAAAGACTTTGAAATATCCGTCGGTCGTCCCATAAGGCCAATGCTCTGCGAACGTCTCTCTTCAGCTCATGAAATCCTCGCGAAACTGGGAGGAAAAGGATCGGCAGAATACAAGTACGATGGCCTGCGGATCCAAGCGCACATCTCCAAAACGAATGTCCAACTGTTTTCAAGACGTCTTGAGAACATAACAACTCAGTTTCCCGACGTCGCCGGAAGCGTCAGATCAGCGGTGTTGGCGGAGCAGGCAATACTTGAAGGCGAATGCGTCGCTGTCGACGCGAACACTGGCGATATGTTACCATTCCAGGTCGTATCACAACGGAGAGGGCGAAAATACGAGATCGAGACAATGGCGGAAGAAGTTCCGGTGACTGTTTTCCTATTCGACGTTCTCTATGATGATGGCCAAGACTTCACGCTGACACCTTACTTGGAGCGGAGGGTCGAGCTCACCAAGATCGTCAAGGAGTCCGACCAGGTCCGCATCGCGGAGCAGCTGATGACTGAAGACGCGGACGAGCTTGAACGTTACTTCGACAAAGCCGTATCGATGGGATGTGAGGGTCTGGTCGTCAAGAGTGCCGGTGCTGAATCGGTCTACCAGGCAGGTGCCCGCGGTTGGCTATGGATCAAGTACAAGAGATCATACAAGGCGGAGGTGGCTGACACCTTCGATCTAGTTCCGGTCGGCGCGTTCTACGGGAGAGGAAAGAGAGCAGGAACCTATGGCGCACTGCTGATGGCAGTGTACAAGCCAGAGACAGACCAGTTCGAGACGATATCTAAGCTCGGTAGCGGTTTCACAGATGTGGACCTTGAGGAGCTGCACAAGACGCTTGGAGAGGACGTTGTTTCACATAGGCACGCTAGAGTCAGTTCAGAGATGAAAGCCGACGTATGGTTCACGCCCACGAAGGTGCTTGAGGTCTCAGCAGACGAGATCACCCTCTCACCACTTCACACATGCGCGTTGGGTTCCGTCCGGCGTGGCAGCGGGTTAGCGCTCAGATTCCCGAGATTCACCGGCAAATACAGAGACGACAAATCACCGGAAGATGCGACAACGACCAAGGAAGCGCTTGAGATCTATCATAGACAGTTGAAGAAGATCGAGACTGAGCAATAGCTGGGCTCGAACGTCAAGCCTAAATTCGGGTGGTCCTAAACGCGTCGCGGTCTACCTCGCTTGCGAATCACCGTCAAGTACTCGACACCTTTTCGTGACGATACAGGTGTCAGTGAGGAGGCATACGAGATAGATCAAGAATCGACCACCGTCGAGAGAGTACTTGATCTTATTGCAAACAGGCACTCCTCGATGAGCAAGTTCATGGACAGCACGAGCGAGGAAGCACAGAGACGCCATATGGTCGTGGCTGTCAACTCAAGACTTGCCAGGTTGTCTGACACGGTTCACGATGGAGACAGCATGAGTCTCCTGCTACCAGTAATGGGAGGCTGCAAAGAATCATGAGTTCTGTTGGAGGATACGCGGGAAAAATACTACATGTGGATCTGTCCAAGCGGAATCAACGTGTGGAAGAGCTCTCAGAGGGAGAAGCACGAGCATACATAGGCGGCAGCGGGTTGGCTGCAAAGCGTTTGTGGGAAATGACTGGTAACGAGACGGATCCGCTCGGGCCTGAGAATGTTCTGATTTTCATGACAGGACCATTTACAGGGACGAAAGTTCCGCTCTCGGGTCGTCATGAAGTCGTCGGTAAGTCTCCTCTTACTGGAATATACGGTGAGAGCGATGTCGGGGGAAGATGGGGTACGGAGTTGAAGAAAGCTGGCTTCGACGGAGTAGTAATCACAGGCAAGTCAGCTGGGCACATGTATCTTTGGATCAACGAAGATGGTGCCGAGTTACGTGATGCGGATCACCTGTGGGGGCTCGACACATACGAAGCGAGCCCAATTCTCAGAAAAGAGACAGATCAGAAGGCGATCGAAGCATGCATCGGCCCCGCGGGCGAGAGACTTGCACGAATCGCCGCAATAATGCACGATGGAAGAGACGCTAGAGCGGCAGGGAGATGTGGGCTCGGCGCGGTTATGGGGTCGAAGAATCTCAAGGCCATCGTCGCCAAAGGTGACAAGGATGTTGCCGTGGTAGATGCGAGTCGTCTTACGGAGATGACAAAGAAGCTGGCGCCGGATATTCTCAAGAATATGAAACGTATGGGCGACTATGGCACAAGCTCATCAGTTACGACATTCGAGGAGCTAGGTGACTTGCCCGCCAGGAACTGGAAGCAGGGAAGCTGGAAGGACGGCGCCGAGAAACTCTCCGGAGTGACCATGGCTAAGTCGATTCTGAAGGGGAAGTACTTCTGCGGCGCTTGTATCGTGGGTTGCGGCCGTAGTGTGGCGATCGACCACGGCGAATTTGCGGGAGTCGAGGGAGCAGGGCCCGAGTACGAAACCATGGCACTGCTCGGGTCAAACACCCTCGTGGACGACCTGGGAGCTGTAGCAAAGGCTCACGAACTCTGCAACAGGTATGGACTGGACGTGATATCCACCGGCGGTGTCATTGGCTTCGCTCTAGAGGCAGCTGAACGAGGGATTCTCAAGGGAGACAGCGACGAAGAAGCGGACCTTGCCTGGGGAAACGGCAAAGGGGTCGTCAATTTGGTTGAGAAGATTGGCCGCCGAGAAGGCCTCGGACACCTACTTGGTGAGGGAGTGATGAGAACGTCAGCGAAGCTCGGAAGAGGCAGTGAAGCGTTTGCGATCCACGTGAAAGGTCTCGAGCCTCCAGGCCATGACCCGCGTGCCTACAACAGCCTAGCCGTCGGATACGCAACAAGTAATCGCGGAGCCTGTCACCTGCAAGGGATGTCTTACGCGTTCGAACGCGCAGTCACAATGCCGGAGCTCGGATTACACGAGGTCCAAGACAGGTTCGGAACCGTCAAGAAAGGAGAGCTGGTTGCCAAAACCCAAGATCTGATGTCGCTCTTTGACTCCATCAAGCTCTGCAAATTCCTTCTTTACGGTGGCGTGAAGCTAACACACATACTGGAATGGTTCAACGCCGTCACAGGCTGGGAAATGAGCCAAACAGAGATCATGAGGGCTGGAGAAAGGATCTACAACTTGAAACGGATGTACAATGTCAGATGCGGCATCACAAGAAAGGACGATACGGCGCCGACTAGGATGCTTCGAGAGAAACGCGGAGAAGGCGGAGCTGCTGAGAACCTGCCTCCATTTTCCGAAGCGCTTGATGAATACTACCGCTATCGGGGTTGGGATCAGAACGGAATCCCTACGAAGACGAAATTGCTGGAACTGGGACTTGCAGATGCGGCTTGACATCCGGCCCAATCGACTAATATCACCTCGTCGCAGAGTCAGTTACCGGAAGCGCCGGTAATTGGCATCAAACAGACTGATCGTGGGACCCGCAGGAGAGGCTAGGAGGATAGGACAGTGAGTGCGACCAAGATCCCGGTCGAGGTCAAGCAAATCGCAGACGACATCCGAGACATGAAGATCAGAGGCGCCGGAGAACTCGCCAGGTCGGCCGTCCGCGCTCTAATGATCGCTTGTCAGAAATCTTCAGCGAAGACGTCGGAAGATCTGCTTGCGGATATCCGAGCAGCAGCAGTGACCCTGCTTGAGACAAGGCCGACTGCAGTCTCTTTGCCGAATGGCATCCGTTACGTGATGCATAGAATCAGCCAGGCGGCCCAACGAACTCAAGAAGTGGGACAGGTCCGTCTAGCGGGAATAAAGGCTGCAGAAGAGTTCATTGCTAATTCGAACACAGCAATCGAACGGATCGGAGAAATCGGGGCACGCCGCATCCAAGACGGCGATGTCTTGCTTACTCACTGCAATAGCTCCGCAGCAATCTCCGTGATCAAGACTGCTTGGAAGATCGGAAAGCGGTTTCGCGTCTACGCAACTGAGACGCGACCGCGATTCCAAGGTAGGTTGACAGCAGGTATTCTGCTCAAGGAAGGTATACCCGTGACGATGATTATCGACGATGCAGCAAGGCACTTCATGAAAGACATTGACAAGGTCGTGGTGGGTGCAGATGCTGTCACCGCCAATGGGGCTGTCGTCAACAAGATTGGCACTTCAATGATCGCTTTGGCCGCAAAGGAGTCTGACGTGAATACGTTCGTGGCGGCAGAGACCTACAAGTTCAGCCCGGAAACGATGATAGGTGAAGCGATCCCTATCGAGCAACGAAGTCTGGACGAAGTGATAGGTGAGGTCGATCTGCAGAAGTTGCCCGGCCTCGTAGTGAAGAACCCGTCGTTTGATGTCACGGCTCCGGAGTACATTGACCTCATCATTACCGAGAGAGGAATCATACCTCCTCAAGGCGCCATTCTGATACTGCAAGAACTCATGGGAACTATCACACCTGAAGAGCTGGACGAGTACAAGACACTCACTCTTGCAGAAGTCGACTAGGCACGCTCGTTGCATTCTTCAGAGGCAGGCCTGCTGGGGAGGACACATACTGAACAAGGTTTTTCTCACTCAGTCCACTTGTACTGTTAGGTCTTCTGAGAATTGCAGAAGTTCGAAGCAGGAGTAAGTCCCTATTCCAATCGATACCTAGAGCTCGGATACAAACCGGAAGAAGATGAGCTCCTAATCGCGTTCAAAGTAACCCCCCGCGCAGGCACCTCAATGGAGGAAGCGGCGTCGGCAGTTGCCGCCGAGTCTTCCGTGGGGACGTGGACTGAGGTCGAGCTCGGAAACGAGGAAAAGTACAGCAAATTCAAGGCAAGGGTCTACCGTATCGAAGGCGACATCGCTTACATCTCATATCCGCTCATCATCTTCGAGAAGAACAGCATACCGAATATCCTTAGCAGCGTCGTTGGAAACGTGTTCGGGTTCAAGGCTGTGAGTGCGCTCCGCATCGAGGACATGAAGATCCCGCTCGCGCTTGTGAACAGCTTCCCCGGGCCGAAGTTCGGGCTAGCCGGCGTTCGAAAGATCCTTGGCGTGAAAGATCGACCCATGACGGGGTCCACGGAGAAGCCTAAGCTCGGCAACAGCCCGAAAGAGCACGCCTACATCGCGTACAATACTCTTCGCGGAGGCATCGACACAGTCAAAGACGATGAGAACCTGAACAGCCAGACCTGGAGCAACTTCTACAAACGCGCCGACGAGACACTCAAAGCCGTCAACAAAGCCGAGAAGGAGACGGGTGAGAGCAAGGGCTGGTGGGCAAACGTCACGGCTGGCAATACGGAGGAGATGCTTCGCCGCTGCAACTACATTGCAAAGAAGGGCGGCAAGTTCGTGATGATCGACTACCTGACAGCGGGCTTCGCGGCGACGGCGTCACTGAGAAAACGGACCGGAGAGCTAGGATTAGCGCTTCACTGTCACAGAGCGATGCACTCCGTCATCGACCGCCAGCCCAATCATGGCGTCGAGTTCAAGGTCCTCGCCAAATGGGCACGCCTCACCGGAGTTGACCATCTACACACCGGAACCGGCGTGGGCAAGCTCGAGGGCGAATTCCAGGATCTGAAAGACAGGTGCAACCTACTCCGAATGAGTAACACACCAAAGGGAGGCGGGCTGTACTTCGACCAGCCGTGGGGAAGACTGAAAACGGTTGTGCCGGTCGCCTCCGGCGGACTACATCCAGGCCTTGTCTGGAAGGTCTATGATACCTACGGAAACGATGCCTTCTTCCTGTTCGGCGGCGGAACACACGGACACCCAGGCGGAAGCTACGCCGGAGCCAAAGCAGTCAGGGCCGCGGTCGAGGCAGCGGCACACGGTATCGGCCCAGACGAGGCCATGAAAGACAGCAAAGAGCTACGGCAAGCTATTGAATTGTGGGGAACAGTCAAGTTCTAGACAGAACAGCCGTATGGGTTCACTCTGATTTCGAATGCTTCCGTGCCAGTTCCAGAGCTCTCGCCACAGCCTTCTCCGGATCCCGCTCAGATAGGATCATGACACTTTTGCGTTCGTCCAAGAATGTTCCCTTAACTCGGTCGGCGGTTCCGCCGCTTCCCTCAATTGCGACGATCGGCTTGCCTTTCAAATAGCCCGCACATGTCTCAATGAGCGCTCCGGCACCTCCACCAATCAGTATTAGCGCGTCGGCGCTGTAAGCAGTGGCAAAATCTCTCGCCCATCCGATTCCCGTCGCTACTACTACATCACAGTACTCGTTTGCATAATGCGTCTCGTCCTGCGGGATTATTCCTACAGTGATCCCGTGGTTCTCTTTGGCGCCTTTGCACGCGGATTCCATCACCCCACCCAAACCTCCGGTCAAGAGGATGGCGCCTCGTCTTGCTGCTTCCGCTCCGACTCGGTATGCCAACTCGCGCGCTTCAGCGGCGCAATGATCCGCAGCCGAACCGATCACCACAAGTTGAACTCTCTTCCCAGCCGAAGATGTCAATGCATTATCCTCAGGCATGTCATATGCACCTAATGTCACACTGATCTCAATATCGGTTCCCGAGTCCCGAAGGTTTCAATGGAACCCCGGATCATGTCTTGGAGAGATACGAGCGTCGCTGGTTTTCTTGGGAAATTGGCGACGTGGATTGATGCTAGATGAACGGCGCAAGAGATGGAAGATATTCAGCCACAAAAACAATCAACTAGGTTGCAACAAAGAAACCTCTACGGTGGAAGTTCGAGTCCGAAAGCTTGCACCAAAACGTCATCCAACGGATTACGCTTACCACGTGAGCGACCGGAGGTGGCAGCCACCCTTGTTTGAGTAGCAGCCACCCTTGTTTGAGTAGCAGCCACCCTTGTTTGAGTAGCAGCCACCCTAGGCGATCACGGATGGCCGTGTTGTACCGTGCTAAGAGGCCGTAAGGAGCGCTCGGTTCTACACTTATGAATGGTTCAAATGTGGGCGCCCGCACCAAGGGCCCCACACACATTCATGGGAGACGATGAGTCACTCCTCTTTCGCGCTGATGAGAACTCTCAAAGCGCCACCTCTTTCCCGGAAAGCGCCACCTCTTTGCACAGTGTGGTCTCACATCATGTCACGCATGTCACGCATGCCACACACGCTGCAATAGGCAAAGAGGATAGCGGGGGCATCTCGCATTGCGAGCATAGTCTGAGTAGCCGTTTATCATCGTTACTGGCATTGTGTGTGCTCGCACCAAGGTACACACACAAAACAACCGATTCCAAGAGTTCAAATTCGGACGCCCGCACCAAGCGACCCGACGGCGACGACGAAAAACACCTATTCCTATGACGGTTCAAATCTGGGTGCCCGCACCGAGTGTACCGACGACGACGGTTCAAATGCGGATGCTCGCACCAAGAGACTCAATTACAAGCTGGCGACCCGCTTTGGGATGCGATCTCGCATGAAATCAGGACGCAAGGTTCTATCTGGGAGACAAGGACCCCTATCTCGCGAACTCACGTCTCCTCTGCTGATAGGTCCTGATGGCCCCCAAGAAGTCAATCTTCCGAAACTCGGGCCAATATACATCAAGGAAGCAAAATTCATTGTAGGCCGCCTGCCACAAGAGGAACCCGCTGAGCCTCTCTTCTCCTGAAGTCCGTATGACGAGATCCGGATACGGGTTTGGAAGATGGGCCGTGTAGAGGTACTTCATGAAGAAGTGCTCATCTATCTCTTCTGGCTCAACTGAGCCCTCCTGAACATCGCTCGCGATCTTTCGTGCGGCGTCGATGATCTCGGTTCTTCCTCCGTATGCAAGGGCGATGTTTAGGAAGTGTCTGTCATATGATTCGGTTGTATGTTCTATCTCTTGGAGTACGTCTTGAAGGTGTTTCGGCAGCAAGTCTAGTCGCCCAACTGCTTTCACTCTCACTTTGTCTTGGTGCAATCTGGGGGCTTTCAGCAATCTCCTTGTTTCTTCCTCTATGATGCCAAATATTGTGTCCACTTCCTGCTTTGATCGATTGAAGTTCTCCATCGGAAAAACGTACAAAGTGACTATTCTGACTCCTAGGTCGTAGCACCATTCTACAAAGCCCCCATAAGTGACACGGTTTTTCGTCAAAGCTAATTGACTATTGCCGACAATCACTCCTACATGTTTAGGAATCTCTCCCCGTCCAACTCGCTCCTCGAGCCATTCTAGCTGAACGATTTTCTTGTCATACAACCACTTGGAAAGCTCATCGGGAATCGTTTTCTCCGGATCTTGGGGATCGAACGATTTGTACAGCTTACCTAGAAGATCAGCGTGTAACGTTTGAAGGTTCTTGTCCTTAAGGAGGCAGACATGTTTGCCTAGCGCCATCATGTAACCGACCTCCAGCGAAACGTTTGGACTAAATTCCTCTTCTTCTATTCTATCGTAAATCGCGATCCCAAATCCGCAACCATGCATGTAGGTTTCCACATTGTAGAAGAGATCCTTGTGGTATTCATGGTCGTCTGATCGAACACCTTCGAGTCCGTGTTCTCCCAGCGTGTCCTTGACGCTTTTCAGAATTATGTCATGGGCAAATGTATGCTTGAATTTCATCATTATGAAACCCACTCGGGTCGCGTCGGGATGGTCTTTCTTGAAGAGCTTAATGCTATCCTGAATCTCAACGGGGCCTGTTTTCTCGACCTTCTCTCCGGACTCATCCAGTAGTTCGTGATAGTACAGTTTCCCCGTGTCGGTCACAAAAGCCTGGGTGATTCCGTATGGCAGCCTTGAGTCTTCAGCGACTATTCTTGCCAGACCTCTTTCTCCCAAGTACTTGATGGCTTCTCTCATCGTATTGCGAGACAAACCAAGGCGATGCTCCAGTTCTGATAATCGCGTTTGAGTAAGACCTGCATCTTCGCTGTACTTGATCCCTAATTCCAATATGGCAAGCAGATGCTTGCGAAAGTCAGCTTCCATTTCCATCAATCCAACGCTCTGTCCGAATGGCTTAGCCAAAACCACGGTCTTGTTCTGCTTCTCTTGTCTGGCTTTCTCGATTACGTCTATCCCTAGTGCGGTTATACTTAGTTCGCCTTTGGTTGACGACCATTCGATGTAATTATGACCTTCTAGCCAATGCAACGCCTTTTCCATGGCAAGCGGGTCAAGGTCAAGACGATCAGATACCTCAGACGCCTTCACGCAGACTGGTCCACATTCCACGTAGACTCTATAGAGTTCATCGAGTACATTCAACCTGTCTTGTTCATCATCCAAGAGCGGAGCCCGTGCAAGCTAGGGCGAGCGGCCACACATAGAGGTTACGTGCGACTCGGTCTGAGTTGGGCCGGTGCGCACTCATGTAGACATGTAAGAGTATCTGGCGTTCTTTCTTCTGTGGGCCTGCTGACCTCTGCATCTTTCTGACCTTGGAGGTCTCGACTCATGAATGAGGCTTTGCCTTGAGCTGCTGTCCAAGTGAGTCGTGTGAGCTCTGATAGATGATTGCAGTTCTCCAGCTGGCCACCACTAAGAGCAAGGAAGGGAGGTGAATGATCAGGGATGGTATACGTAGCTGTAGACATTGGCAAGAGGAGATGCGTAACATGCGTCATGGATCAGGATGGTTCAATCTTAGACACTGGCTCCTATCCGAATACGGCCTTCGATGCTTCACATTACGCGAGGCAGACGGTTGAGAGGTATGGTGAGTGCAAGGCCGTGGTTGAGTCGACGGGCAACATGTGCATGAAGACGTATGAGGCGTTCGAGTCGAATGGGGTGGAGGTGAAGCTGGCGAATCCAGTGAAGACCAGAGCCATTGCGGAGGCAAGAGTGAAAACCGATAAGCTGGATAGCAAGATACTGGCGCATCTACTCAGGGCGGACCTGATAGCAGAGTGTTACGTGCCATCGAAGGATGTTAGACTGGCCAGGGCGCTGCTGAGCCACAGAGTAAACATAACACGGGAGCAGACCAGAATTAAGAACCGGATCCACAGTCTGCTTGACAAGTATGACCTTGAATACGAGTACGATGACATCTTCGGAGCACATGGCATACGTTGGCTTCACACGCTACAGTTGAACGGGCATGATCACGAGATCCTCCAGTCACTCCTACGCCAACTAGAGTTCCTCCAAGATGAGGAAACGAAGGCTGGATTTTCGTCGTCGTCGGGTCACTTGGTGCGGGCATCCAAATTTGAACCCTCGTTCGTCGTCGTTAGTTTGATTTGTGTGTGTGCGCACCAGCTGACCCACACACATAAAGAATGAGGGTCCGAACTCGTGCGTAACCTTCTTCTTGCAAGCGACGAGTTCTGCGACCAAGGAACCAAGTCTTGGTGACGGCACTGACGTTACTTCTGGGTACGTTTGTAGCCCGATTTCCACACCATTCGGTCAAGCGTATGTGGCGCGATGGTGTGC
>Ga0187882_1001362_pt1 | contig 24978 bp, 19 predicted proteins | sample June2016WEW_19_1_3_FD_132991 | JGI IMG/M metagenome (GOLD analysis project Ga0187882, IMG submission 132991) | Peatland microbial communities from SPRUCE experiment site at the Marcell Experimental Forest, Minnesota, USA - June2016WEW_19_150 | ecosystem: Environmental > Terrestrial > Soil >... | reverse complement strand
TCCTGGACTAAAAGGCCATATTGTTTTGAATCCATGCTCGTTTGGCCTTATCACAGTAAAAGGAATAGGCATCTTACGCGTGTTGCGGGATATCGGGACCCCCCGTGCCGATCCTGTTACCGGCGCCGATCTAAGCATTAAGGAGGCAATGGATTACCCAATCTTGACTATCGCTCACTGGGCTAAAGCCTTGACCCGAAGAAAAAGGCCAGTCTTAATTGACATAAACGAAGAGACAGTTCTTCGCGAGCTGCAGGAAATCAGCTTGGATAAGATAGACATTTGGAACCGACTTGTGGATATAATGGCAAAGGGCGAGGGTCCCTCCTTCAAGGGTCTTTCTCTAGAAGAGACCGGACCGCTGTTAAAACATGGAGGGCGCTGGCATCTTTGACCGCGCTGACAAGGGGTGGTCCCAGGACGTGAAATAGCAATGCTAAGCATTCCGCGGGATTGAACCGGATCAGGTGAAATCCTAAATTGATTTTGGTATTTTTCCCGAAGATCCCTAATGTAATCCATTCTCAGGGGAGTGTTCGTATGTCGAAGAGCCGGAGAAAGTCAGGAAAGAACTTGAAAAGCACGGACAAGTCGATGCCTTCGGGCAACCGGACATATCGCCCTGGAACTGATGAAAGACCTCGTGAAATTGATCGGAACATAACCGAACAAGACGGGTAGGTTGACTGAGTAGGACAACCATCGAATCCTCATTCCCTCCTGTCGCCCATACGGGGAAGCTACAGCCAGCCAGAGAAATGCGCCGAGAGAAAGTGTTTTTCCTTGGCCCAAACGGCATCTTTAAAGGAGGCAGATTATGGCGAGAATGCAAGGCCAAGTCGCGTCCGCTCCGAACCGACGAGTATTTCCAGGCGCGAGTTTGTCCTTGGAAGGCGGGATTTCCATTCCCCCCATTTGGGGACTGGCTGGTACAGCTCTCCCGGAACAGAAGGTGAGCCGCCCGCCACATTATAGGCCTCTGAAGGCATTTTTCAGGTGCTGGTCGCCTGCCGCTTTTCCATCAGGCACCTCCAGGCCCTCGGTGCATTTGGACGATTAGATCCGAAATGACTGGACATAAGTAAGAGAATTTCAAAATACGGCTCCACTGCCAAGACTATATCTGCTGCTGTTCGTTGAGGCGGCCCAGGACCATGGCGATTCTCGTCAGCGTTACCAACCAGTGTTAGCCACAAGCCGGCTTCTTCCAGATGAGCAGCTACATTTTGGGCAAACATTCTTCGGTCATTTTCAGAACTGAATGCATGAAAGCAGCCTCTGTCGAATGCGAAACGAAAAGGAGCACCTTCAATTTTGCTCTTAAGAAAATCAGCAAGCACGAAATCGCATTTAACATTGGCCTTAGAGGCTTTTTCTCTTGCCCTCTCTAAGGCAATATCCGAAGTATCAGTACCCGTCATCTGAAAACCGTTCTGGGCAAGCCATATTGAGTTGTCTCCAGTCCCACAACCTATATCCAGGGATTTGCAACTCGAAATAGGTCTCCCGGTAACGACTTCCAAAAGATTGAAATCAGGCTTGCCTATGTCCCAGGGAGTGTCCCCAGATTTGTATCGTTCCCTGAAACGATCTTCCATTGTCATCTCATTACCTCAAATGGGTTGCCCTGGACCCGGAAGTTGGCTGAAGATTATTTGACAGCCGCTTTGATGTCCGCCAGTGCATTCCGAGAATAATAGCAGCACACCCCCTTTTTCATTTTCGGCTCGATGGCCAGTTCTTTGATCACCTTTTTCACTTTAGCCTCAGAGACACCCAGTTCCTTCGCAATGCTCCCTGCCGTGAGGACGTCATCTTTTTCGGCTGCCATCTTTACTGCCTCCCTCTCCCTGCGATAATTTGGTTCCTGGATAAGCGTTCCTGACAGGATCAGGCTCTGACAATCCTAGTATCCCTTTCAGGTATGTAGCAAAGTTTTCAAAGCAGCGCAAAGAACATCCGGGCTGAAGCTCTTGAAAAGCGGAATCCGGGGAACGGGCGCATCCCAGCCGAAGTTGAAAACGACCAGGGGCCGCAGGAGCTGCTGGGTGATGTTCTTTGCGCATATGAGCGCTCAGAACGTTACAGGGAACTTCTACGCCTTTTGGCTAAGGGGGAAAAGCGTCGATATACCGCTTCAGGTGATGGCGAATTCACCGATGGGTGAGGGCCTTCCGTAGAAATAGCCCTGAGCATATTCAAAGCCGAGTTGCCGGCACGTTTCGCCTTCACCCTGGCATTCGATGCCCTCGGCAAGCGTTTTTATTCCCATGTCACGGGCGGCCTTCACGAAGGTGAGCACCATCTGATGCAGTCGCTTCGGGGCAAGATGAATGCGACGGATAAGGGAGATGTCGAACTTGAGAAAGTCGGGCGGCGTCTTTGCCAATTCGGCCAGACGGGTCTGCCCAACGCCGAAATCGTCGAATGCCAACGCAATGTCCAGATCAGCCAGTCTATCCCGGAACCGCTTCATCTCATCTGTGGGCGGTACCGCCTTTTCATTAATTTCGAGGACGATTCGATTTGAAGGAGCCATCTCATGGGTTTTTTCCAGTGACTCCACGAGGACATCAAGACGCTCCAGTTCGACGGGGTCTGTATTGGCGAACAAAAGAGGAGATCCCGGCAGCCTCCTTCCCAAATCCACCCCCTTTTCCCGGAAAAGAGCGCTGAGGTCGGTTGTGCAACCCATGTACGCTGCAACGTCAAACAGTTCGACAGGGTCATGGGGCAAAGCGTCCTCATCGATTCGGCCGAGGATTTCGTACCCGATTACATCCATCTCGGGGAAACTCAGGATAGGCTGGAAATGCGGAATTACATTCCGTTCGCGAAGTAATCTCCGCAATATGGGCTCAAGTGAAGCCATGTGGGCCAGACCTTCGGAATCAAAGCTGGCTGTAGCTTCGACGCTGGTGGGCCGGATTGAGTTGATGCTCTTGACGCAGAAATCAGACCTGCCAAAACTTACGATATCCCCAGGCTCAAGCAGCTCTGAATCTTCAATCAACCTGCTGTTCACAAAGGTGCCATTGGTGCTCTCAAGGTCGCGAATCCAGAGCAGTCCGCCGCTTGTTTGGATTTGCGCGTGATGCCTCGATACCCATTTGGACTGAAGTGCCAGGCTGCAGTCTTCATCACGGCCAACCGTAAAAGGAGACGGCTCAATTGCGATCGTCCACTTCTCGGATGCATCCGAAACATGTTCCAGTAGCCATCTGATATGTTGTTTTTTTGGATTCATCGACAGATCCTGCAATCGAACGGCCATCGTCCGCCCGGCAAAAGCAATGTCGCCAGGTTCAAGTAATAAAAGAGCTTGCGTGGACGGAGAGGCTTGCGTCTCTCCACCATTTATTTTTCACGGTAACTTCCTTAGAAAAAAGTTTGCAGATTCTTGATCCGCCTTTCCATCTGTACAAGTTCATTTATAAGTGTCTGAACAAACGAGCCGGCATCGGGTGTACGAATAAAATCATAGGCGATGGCAACCCCGGCAAGTCTGATTTCCAAAGGTGTCCCATCCACATTGAGTGGACTTGCGTGAAGCTTTTTCAGGCATCTATTGAGGGCCAGTTTAGCATTACTTCCATCTGTCATGGGCAGGAGGACAACTATCCTGTTTCTCCCCAATTCGCCGATAATATCCGCATCCCGGACTACCTTTGAGATCGCCTCAAAAGTGGCGGCCATAAACCTTTGATACGAAATCTTCCCGGAGGGTACAGGCGACTTCGGCACAGCCTTAACGAGTGAAAAAGAGAGGGCGGAAAACGGCAGACTGTAACGCCTGGCCCTTGTTATCTCTTTTTCGATGAGCAAGGTCAGGATCGGGGCCTCAATGACCCCCCTGGGCATCCTCTCCTTCATTTCCACAGCACGGCTTGCCTGCTCCCTCGTGATTTCCGCATAGATTTGTGCAAAATTGTCTTTGTCTATTTCGTTAGATTGAACCTTTTTCCGGATTACATCGAGTATCTCGCCAAGCTCATCCCCATCGGCAACGGTTTGTTCCAGGAGTTCCAGCACGCTCAGTTCTTTTCGAACATCCTTTCCACTCCCCGAACGCGAATGAAGCCAGTCCAGCTTGACTTTTTCAAGAATTCCATCTATCTGGTCCTTGAATCTTTTCTCCAGGCGCTCCAGCAGATCGTCCTTAAAATCCATGCCTTTAAGCCGCCCGACAATACCCGACTCGATAGACGTCAAAACCTGACGAAGGTGCTGCTCGCACCCCGCTTTGCCATCTTTGCCAATGTCCGTGGTCAGTTTGGGACCAAGGCGCTCGACGTAATCCACCAGAAGATCGGACAATGCCTGCTCGTCCCCGGAACCCTTTCGAATTTCTGCGGCCAAATATATTAGCTCCGCAGCCTGCAGCGGATTTTTCTTGATCTCCTCTATCAGGATCTCGCCGTCAACCCCAATTTCTTCGGAACTTTCCTGAAGAATATTGACCAGTTCCTCACTCTCCAGTTCATTCCCGATCTCCCGGACAAAATGCAAATATTCCGCAAGGGCCATCCCCTCCCCAATCAGTGCCGATCTGATTTTAGGCAGGAGACGCTTGAGTTCCGCGGTTTCGGGGACCAGCCTACGTACGATCTGGGCAAGACGCACGGTGGAGGTCTTGCCCGTTTTGTATTCATCTCTTACTATTCGCAGCACGACGTTGTCTGTAATTTCGTTTACCTTATCAAGAATCATCTCCTCATTTGAGTACTTGATATTTAATGACTTTTCGGCCTCAATGCCCTGCAGCAGCCGTTTTTTCATCTCGAAGAGCGCTCCGCTGATTTCGGGCAGATTGGTGTTTTGGTCTTCGAGGAGATTTTTTTCCAATTCTTCGCCGAGCATTTCAAGCTGATGCACCAAGACCACTCCGGGCCGCGTGCCTTCCGCCTCACCTCCACGGATACCGGCAAGATCTATTTCGGTCATTTTCTTGGATAGCGCAGCCGGGTCTTTCAAGAGGTTCTCTATCGTAAGAACCCCCCTGAGTTCTTCGCCCAGGAGACGTTCCATCATCATTTCGATGAATAATTTCTTGGACTTGCGCTCGTCCTCATTCGTTTGCGGTGCGAGGTCCTTCAGCGCTTCACGCGAAATGATCTCGTCGTCCTCGGTGACTTTTCTGAACATGACGTGGTTTATTTTCATATGCTTCACCCCCCGGGCCGCCAGTGCCTTTTTCATTTCATTGGCATTGGGATACTCGTCCAGGGAAGTGAAGACGTCCAGAAAAGTCCTGAGTTCACTCTTTGCGAGGCCGCTTTCGAATGTAATCGATTGTATTTCGGCCTTATTGAAGTGGGCCACTATCCTGCTGACATTGGCGCCGGCATGCAAAGGCTCCTTATCGATAAAGAATTGATCGCGGTTCATCAGAAAAACAAGAGGAGAAATAGTCTTAAGGATATGTTCAACGCCCGAATGGAAATCGTCGATAGTCTGTTTCACATAGGGATGGTTCGACTGATACATTGTCGCGCGGTTGAACAACAGGGCAACGACGCGGCTAAATGTGACAAGTTCTTTCTGCAGGGTGCTCATCATGTTCTTCCACGAAGTGTTCCTGGTAACTTTTAAGACTGTTTATGAATTCCCGGCATGATTCATACCGATTCTCCGGATCATAAGCTACTGCCCTGGACACTATCGCGTCCATTTCCGGGGCGATCCGCGGATTCATCGCAGAGGGTTTATTTTGAAACAGCTGATCCTTCAGCACGATCTTCATCTTTAGCAAATCCAGGGCGATATCGTAGTTTGGCAGCGGCAAATTTGTCACGAGCAATTCAAAAAGTGTGACTCCCACGCTGTAAATGTCGGCCCTGCCATCGACCGGGGCACCCCTTATCTGCTCCGGAGCCATATATACCGGGGTCCCGGTAACCTTAGGGGCATTTACCTCAGGGCCGTACAGCACTTTGGCAATGCCAAAGTCCGTTATAAGCGGGCGATTCGAATGGGTTTCAATCAAAATATTGGCCGGCTTGATATCCCGGTGAATGATACCCTGCCGGTGCGCGTAATCCAGGGCGTCCAGAACGCCAGTGAGGATTCTTATGGCCTCTGCCGTGCGGAAAAAACGCCTCGAAGGCAGTGGGTGCCGCTTCATCCTTTCGATTACTCGGGAAAGCGGCAGACCTCTCACCAATTGCATTGTAAAAAACAGGAAACTCTCAGTTTCGCCAACTTCATATATCGGAATAATGTTGGGATGAGATAAGATAGCCGCGGATTCGGCCTCCTGCTGGAAAAGCTCGGCTGACGAGTGAGCCAGGAGCGATTTGGGCAGGATCTTTATCGCAATCTGGCGCTTCAAAGTTTTCTGATAAGCAGTGAAAATAACCGCCATCCCGCCGCGTGCAAGCTCTTCGAGAAGCACGGCCGTCCCGACTTCCCGGCCAACCAGGTGATCGAATGTCATTTCATCGATAGATGCCATGGTGGTGAATTCCGCACCGCCTCATAAAAGTCGAACGTTTAGATTGAACGTCATATAACCTGAGAATCAGGTTTGTCTCCGGTCCGAACCGAAAAGAGATGTCAAATAACGAAAAGGTCCATTACCCAATTAATCGGCAGGTCCCGCGATCCAGTTTACCTAAAATTGCAGAATGCAGTCGAACCTGTTCGCCACAGCTTTCTTTGAACTTCACTTATGGGGATAGTGACCCAGCCGCGACCAGCTCTTGGCCGGCCAGTATATGTAATCAAGCCTGCCTTGAATGTCCGTCATCTGGATGGGACCAAAATTCCGGCTGTCAACGCTTTGGCTGCGATTGTCGCCCAGAAGATAACAGTGTCCGTGGGGCACGGTGATTTTATCCATGTTCTGAGGCGTGGCCGAATCCACGATAATTGGATAGACGGCGGCGGCATTTTCCTCCATCAGGATGATCCGCGTGCCCTCAGTCTTGAAATCCAAAGCGAATGCCTGGTCAATGGGAACATCCAGCGGCCGGTCGTTGACCAGGAGGACGTTGTCCCGAATTTCAACGGTGTCACCAGGCATGGCCACAATGCGTTTGACATAGTTGAGGCGGCGGTCGTCGGGGTAGGTGAAGATCACCACCTCGCCGGGTTGCGGCGCTTGAGTCTTATAGATAGTCTTGTTGAGAAGAATGTGATCGCCGGGCAAAATGCCGGGACTCATTGAGACGCTGGGCACTTTGAATGCCTGCAGTACATGGCTGCGAATGCTGTGGGCGTAGTTTGTCGGGTAGCTTGCCGCAACCACTATCAATAGGAGATAGAGATACCAGCGGTTGTAATCTTTAAGCTGATAGGTCCTCAACTTACGTGCGAGCAGACCGGAATCGACCACCGCATATACGTAAAGGACAAGCATGAACAGCAGCGAACCAATTACGATTGCCAACATAAGGTTTGAGGCGCCGCTGTTTGCGGCGGCAACTATGATTGGGCCAAAGGCGAAGCTGGCAAAAAAGAGTATCAATCCCTTAACCAGCCGGCCGCAATAGATGTGGCCAAGGCCCGTCGCAGCCATGGAAAGCAGACATGCTATCAGTGGACTGCGGCCGGATGTTTTGCAATCGGGCATCATTTCTTCCACGACGAACTCCTTCTAGGGGCTCAAAAGCACAGTGGTGATATAGGAAAGCCGGAAAAGCCCGAGCGACAGCGCTCCCAATGCCGCCGCCCACTGCACTGGATGGCTGGAAAGGATACGGTATGCAACGGGAAGATCAAACCGGCCCCTGGCCGGCTGTTTTGCGATTTTGCTCATCACCCGTTCCGAAATACCTTCCGGCACCGGCACGAATTGCCGACGGCGTATCCATTCATTGTAGATCTTTTCTTGTTCATTCTTCATGGCTCAGCCCACATACGATTCAAGAAGACTTCTCAACCTGGCCCGCGCTCGTGCAAGCCTCGACTTGACCGTGCCAATGCGGAGCCCCTCGATTCGGGCGACTTCCGCATAGGAAAGTCCTTCCAGTTCGGTCAGCACAAAAACGACCCGATCCTGAAAACGCAATTCCTCCAACGCTTGATCCAGACGCCGGAAAATCTCATTGTTTTGCACATCATCAGCCGGCGTGCGCTCGTCCGCAATAACCAGATCTTCCGGTAAAGGCTGGTCACGCCTTTTCTTCCGGGCATTCAGGGCAAGGTTGCGGGCTATACGATAGAGCCAGGTGCAAAAGCTCCCACGCTCAGGATCGAAACTACAGATGTGTGTGAAGGCGGCGATGAAGGTGTCCTGCACCACATCTTCCACCTGCGCCGAATCGACCAGGTTGCCGACGATCCGGAACAGCCCGCTCTTATAACGGTGTACAATATACGTGAAATCACCCGTGCGGCCGGCCTGCACCTGACCTATTATCTTCGCCTCATCCAACACATCCATATCGTGGGCCCGGATCCCTCCTGTGATATTGCGATTATTGCAGCCTCTCACCTATTATGTACATTCGAAACCGGAAAAAGTTCCCGAAAAAAGCCGGACAGGGGACTACGTTGCGGCGGGCACAGGTCCATCGAGGCCACAACCGGGGACAGTGGATCACTGACAGGCATACAACCGGTCCTTATCTTGATGTTTCAATCGAAGGGATCGGGTTATGGAAAATATCCAGCATCTTGCGCAATTTTTTGCCGCTTTTTGTTCCAGCGTTTTTGCAGGGGCCGCCGTCTACATAAATGTCGTGGAACACCCGGCGAGAATGGCGTGCGGAACCGTGACAGCCGCTACCGAGTTTGCGCCGAGCTACAAACGGGCAGCGATAATGCAAGCCTCATTGGCGGCCTTGAGCTTTATCGCCTCAGTCCTGGCCTGGCTGGCAGGGGCTGGAGGCTGGTGGCTAACAGGCGGCATCATGCAGGGATCGGTCATTCCCTTCACCCTGCTTTTCATTATGCCGACAAATAATGAGTTGCTGGATCCATCATTGGACAAAGGATCTGCCAGAGCGAATCAACTGCTCTTGCGATGGGGGCATTTGCATGCCGTGCGTTCCGTGCTCGGCACGACGGCACTGCTGATCTTCCTTTTCCGTCTCATCAGCCATTAAACTCTTCAACTGGATAGATCGCCCGACCCAGCGCATGGGATTCGGGTGAGATTATGAATCCCTTCGACGATATTTCCTTCAATTTCGATGGATGCCAACAAAATCTTTCGCCTCGGCTCCAAAGCTGCTATAATTTTTTTCAACTTATTCTCAGGGCGGGGTGCAAATCCCCACCGGCGGTGTCCCAGGTTGCTCTGGGGAGCCCGCGAGCGCTCCTTTCGTCGTGAAGGGGGGTCAGCAGATCTGGTGAGAGGCCAGGGCCGACGGTAACAGTCCGGATGGAAGAGGATAAGGCAGTCAGCAACCCACCGCAGGCGCCATACCCGGTGCGGAGCTACCCCATGTGAGCCGAGGGAGCTTTCTGTCTTTTCGCCCTGATTCTGGTAAATCGATAATTCTTTGGGAGGATTGCCATGAATCAGAACCTGTTAACTCGTTTCGGAGATTCTTTTGAACGGGTGGAAAACGCCTTGAACGCCCTGCGTGCAGGCAAGGGCGTCCTGGTAACCGATGATGAAAAGCGCGAGAACGAAGGGGACCTGATTTTCCCTGCACAGTCCATCACCGAAACACAGATGGCCATGCTGATCCGGGAATGCAGCGGGATCGTGTGCCTGTGCCTTTCCGGGCAAATGGTGCGCGCCCTGAAGCTGCCGATGATGGTGCAGAACAATTCCAGCCGGTTTCGAACAGCCTTCACGGTATCCATCGACGCCGCGGACGGTGTCACCACGGGGGTGTCCGCCAATGACCGTATCACCACAATCAAGACAGCCGTTGCCGATAACGCCAAACCCGAACATCTTAACCGGCCGGGACATATTTTCCCGCTGAAGTCCCGTCCCGGTGGAGTTCTGGAGCGCTCAGGGCATACCGAGGCAACCGTAGACTTGATGTCCCTGGCCGGACTCAAGCCCTGCGGCGTTCTGTGCGAGCTAACCAATACCGACGGTACAATGGCGCGCCTTCCTCAAATAGTGGATTTTGCCGAAAAATACGATTTCCCGGTGCTTACGGTAGAGGACCTCAAGGGCTACCGTAAGGCAGCGCAACAGCAGGCAGGTTGACGGGCCCGACCGGGGCATCGGTCCCGTCCGGTATAGAAAGGACAAATCAGATAAAGCAACCGAGGCTTTTCTGCTTCAACCAAATCGGAGGTCTCAGCGCATGAATGGTTACCAGGAGTTTCTGGATCGCCGGGATTGCATTCTACTGTTGGTGGATATTCAGAAGGTCCTCCTGGACCTTTGCGTCGATCCGGACCGCACGGTTTTGAATGCCGCCGCTCTTATCGAAGTCTGTGAGGTCTTTGAGATTCCGGTTTTGTGCACGGCGCAAAATGCCGGCCGATTGGGCGTCTTCCTGCCCGAACTGGCCGACAGGATTTCCCGGCCCAGGATATGGGACAAGTTGGAATTCAACTGTTTTGAAAACGAAGAGATCGCGCGAGCAATCGAGGCAACAGGCCGCAAGACCCTGCTTATTGCGGGTATGGAAGGACATGTGTGCATTTTCCACACGGGGGTCGGCGCGTTGCGTCACGGGTACCGCGTTCACATCGCTCATGACGCCGTGACATCGAGAAGCGCCTCTGACAGGCAAATCGGCCTAAATCGCCTCGACAGGGCCGGCGCCGTGATAAGTTCCACGGAGATGATCCTTTTTGAATTGCTGCACCGGGCCGGCACGAAAGAATTCCGGGCACTTCTGCCGCTGCTCAAAAAACTTCAATCGAGCTGAAATTTGACCGCATCGCACCGGGGTGTTTCAGCTCCGTCCTGAGAGATGTTCTCGGTGGGGTTTTCGCGCCGGCAATATTCCCATCTGCTTCCGGCAGGGGTGTCGATAACTCGGACGCCGCATCCCAGCAGGTCGTTTCTGATTCTGTCCGAAGCAGCCCAGTTTTTCTCTTTGCGTGCAATCTCCCGGTCCCGAATAAGGTTTTCCTCCGCCGGACTGAGCAGACGAGAACTCAGATCGAAAAACCCCAGGATGGAGTTAGCCCTGTTGAAAATCTCCAGTATCCACAGTTTTTGCGAGTGCTCCATCCCTGCTTGACCAATTATCGGGTTTGCCTGGCGGATGAAACGGAATATAGCCGCAAGAGCGCGCGGAACATTCAGATCGTCGGCAAGCGAATCGAGGAAACCCTGTTCGAGAGTGCAAGTCATTTCGGAGACCAGCCTGTTTTCTATAACCGGTCCTTCGGAGGCCCGCACCTTCACGATGAATTCGTCGATGCGCTTCAGTCCGCGGGCGGCGTTTGAGATATTGTCCAAAGTAGCCTGGATCGGCTTTCGATAATGAGTGCTCAGGAGCCAATATCTTACCTCGCGCGCCGAGAACCCCATTTCTAAAAGCTCCCGCACGGGCTTGCCTTCGTCCACCCGGTCGGTCTCTTTTGCCTTCTTTGCCGACCACACACGTTCGGCGGTCATCCAGATGTTGGCGAAGGGCTTGTTTGTAAGGGCTTCACCAATAACCCTCACATTCTCCAGGTGCGGGAAAAGAAAATCCATGCTGCTGACCGCGATGTCTATCTGCGGTCCCAGATCGTGAATAGCCGCCGAAGCCGCTGATATGTGCCAGGTCGGGATTACGTTTCCCCAGTCCGTTTTGACGCACGCACCCCTTTTCAACTCCGATAGAGTTGCCCGCTTGAGCAGAGCGAAATCGCTCGGGTTCAGCTTCTCATAGGAGTTCAGGTCAACCGTCTTACCCGCGCGAACCTTTTTGGGATCGATCCCTGAGAGTTTCCCATAACTTTCGCTCCTGGAGAGATCGAAGTACACCGAACGGAGCTTTTCGTAGGCAAACTGACCGGAGATAAGGCTCCGGGTAAATTCTATTATGGTGTCGAGATGTTCGGTCGTGCGTGGATATCGATATGCCCTGGTTATTCCGAGCGAATCCAGATCGCCGAGAAACGATTCGAATCTCTGTTGCGTGTACGGCCCCAGACACATTCCGGCGGCAATCGAGCTGTTTATCGTACGGGTATCGAAATCCGGAATGAGAACGACTTCATCGACCGAAAAGTTTTTAGCCTGGAAAAACCTTGACAGAATATCGGCAAGCAGAAACCGTCGCGCATCCGCGATCGAAAGCGGCTGGTCAAGGGGAGGCCCGGTAACGCAAATGCGCGCCTTACCGTCCCTAACCGGCTTGAATTCCACTTTCTGCCTCTCCAGCAGATTGTAGAACCTGAAGTCCGGCTCCAGCAAGGGTGTAAACAGGTTCGTGCTCAGATACCGGTCCCCTCCGTCCGGCAGGATTACAACCAGCGTACCTTCCTTCATACCGGACGCCGCCTCCATGCCGGCCGCCATCGCGGCCCCCGAACTCATGCCGGCAAATATCCCCTCTTCTCTCGCCAGCCTTCGGGCGGCATCGAAAGCATCCTCGTCCTTCACGTTGACGATCTCGTCCAGAGCTTGCCGGTCAAAAATCTCCGGGACATAGGATTCTTTCATGTTCTTGAGTCCCTGGATCTTGTGGCCGGGAAGAGGCTCTACGGCAACGACCCTTATGGCCGGGTTTCTTTCTTTCATCGCCCGGAGAATTCCCATGGCCGTTCCCGTCGTGCCGAGCGTGGCAACGACGACGCTAACCTTGCCGTCCGTCTGTTCGTAAATCTCCGGTCCTGTTCCGTAATAATGAGCAGCCGGGTTGGCCGGGTTGTTGAACTGGTCCGTTATGAAATATCGGTCGGGGTTTTCCCGGACCAGATTGTAAGCCTCTTCGATTGAGCCGTCGGTGCCCAGCGATCCCGGGGTTAAAAGGAGTTCGGCGCCGAAGGCCTTGAGGATTTTCTGCCTCTCCAGGCTCGCTGTTTCCGGCATGGTAAAAAGGACCCGATAGCCCTTTACCGCGGCAACCATTGCCAGCCCGATGCCTGTATTGCCGCTCGTCGCCTCGACGATAATCTTTCCGGGAAACAGTAGCCCATCGCGCTCCGCCGCCTCGACCATCGAAAGGGCCGTCCTGTCCTTGACCGAACCAGCGGGGTTTTTCGCCTCGAGTTTTACGTAGAACTTAACATCGGGGTTGGGGTTCATCCGGTTTATGCGTATAAGGGGAGTATTTCCGACGCATTCCAAAACATTGGAGAAGACGTTTTTGCAGTTCACTTTTGTTTCCTGCGCCTCGTGGTCTCAATGAACATAATCTAGCGACTTTAGACAAAGAAAACACTATTATATATTCCTGAATCGTGTTCAATGCTAGTCTCGATTCACTCTTTGACGGATCGGCGGTGCAAAAAGTGCGCTGAGCAAACACGGATTCAAGTCTGATCGATATGACCAACCAGGACCTTCAGAATAAGCTGCTCCCGCTTCTCGAAAACGGCTATACGGTTTTGGCCGAGACCGAGAAATTCGTCCACCAGGTGCAGCGTCAATTTCGCTTGAGGCAATTGGAAGAGGGAAAATCCGGCTGGGATGCACCGAAAATCTTCACCCTGAATCATTGGATGGAGAACTTTTGGACGGGGCTGTGGCCGGAGGAATTTCCGGCCTCATCCTGCCTGCTCAGATGGAAATATCTGAAAGAGTGCCTCGATGAGGCCCCCCAGCCCGAACCATTGCCAGCCGACATCGAACTGGTTCATTTGCTCGATGACAGCTTCGAGCACTGTCTGAGACATGGACTTGACCCGGCGGGAGGCGAAGATTCAAACCGGCTGATCGGATGGAGGCGCAGGGTCTGGCGCTCTTTCAACGACAGGCTCGCCATGAGCGGGCTGTTCCACCCTGCACAGTTGCCGGAGAAATTAGCCCGGCGCCTGAGAATGGGGCGGGCGCCGGATTACGGCAAAATGGCGCTGGTTGGCTTCGAATTTGCGGGCTACTGGGAAAAACACCTTCTGGAGGAGTTGAGAAAAACGGCCGGAGCGATGTCTTTTGCATTGCCTGCCGGCAATGTTGAACCGGAGTTCCTGGTTTACCCGGACCCCGAGCAGGAAATCATCGGACTTATGGAAAACCTGCTGGCATCAGTCAGCAAATGCGCGCCTCACGAAATCGCCGTAGTTGTTTTGGATTCCGAATTCTACAGCCCGGCCGTCTCCAACCTGCTCCGGGATATTTTCGGAGAGCCCCTCACGGGCGAACGGGCAGCATACAATCTTAGCCCGGACCTCGATCTGTCCTGCCAGGGACTTTTCAATGCCGCGTTATTGCCGATCCGCTTCGCCCTTTGCGGCCAAAAGCGAAACGATCTGTTCACTTTTCTGCGCTCTCCCTATTATGGGACATTCTCCCGGTGGAGTTGGACCTTGAGCCGCTGGGACAGGACCTGGCGTGAAAAAAGGATCGAAACCGGAATAGACCTCCTGCTCGGGAGCGTCCGCGACTCCGCCGAGCAAATCTTTCCGGATGCATACAGCGGGATCATGGCCGCCATAGTTCCGTTCCTGGACGGGGACGCGCGATTGGTCTCAGACTGGGCGGGGGCCCTGCGCGGCATTTGGGGGGCACTGGAGTTCCCTCAACTTGCCAACGAACTGGACCAGATCACCTGGGCCAACCTGGTCAAAATGATCTCCGAGTTTGAAACCGCCTTTGCGAAAACCCGCGTCAGCGCGCACGAGTTTTACGATCTGCTGATCACCGCCGCAAAGCGCGTAAGGATCCAAAAAAGCGGGATCGAAGACGCCGGAATCCAGGTACTTGGCAGGCTCGATGCCCGAGGGCTCGCTTTTCAAAAGATCTTTATTCCCGGCATGGTGTCAACGGCCTTTCCGCAGTCCGTGAGACCCCTGCCCCTCCTTAGCTCTTCGGAACGCAAAAAGGTGCTCGGCGGCACGGTCGAGAGCCAGTTCGACTTCGCCCGCCACATATATTCGAATTTTTGTGCCGCGGCCCCGCAAATTATCCTCAGCCGTACCGCGATGGCAAAAGATGGTGAAATCTGCATCTCTTCGCCTTTCTGGACAGGTGAAGGTGAAAAACGAATCGACCCGGTAATACCCTGGAAGCACAGACTTCCGGCGATGCAGCGGGCGCGATGGGTAAGACAGAGTGCATCGGGAATCACGGCTTCGGGTCCTTCGACTGGAAACGCAAAGGCATTTTGCGCGCTTGATCGAACCCATTTCGAAATAGAACCTCTCAGGCCGGCCGATCCGATTTCGGTCAGCGAGTTGGAGTCGGCACTGCTCTGCCCTGCGAGGTATTTCTTCCTCCATATTCTTGGTCTGAAAGAACTTGACGAGTTCGAGCCCGGAATTTCGCCTCTCGATCGTGGTCGAAAGGTCCATTCGATCCTGGCTGCTTTCGTTTTGCTCGCCTCCAGGCGACTCAAAAAAACTGACCCGGCCTTCGAAGATCTGGCCGAGCTTTTGAGAGAGACGACAACCAATGCCATTCGGCCCCGGCTGTCTCAGGCAGTCTGGCAAGTCGAACTCGAACGGCTGATAGGTAAACCAGGCTGTCCGGGTCTTTTGATGAAGTGGCTCGAGGCGGAATGGGAAAGGATTCGCAACGGCTGGTCATGGGTTGGGGTTGAACGGCAATTCGACGGCATGGTAATAGATGGTTGCGCGGCCCACCTCAAAGGACGGCTCGACAGGATCGATTTTCATTCCGAACTGGGCCTGATTTGCTGGGATTACAAGACCGGCAGGCTTCCCGGCAAAACCGAGGTAATCGATGAGATTGATCAGCCTCAGCTCAAAGCCTATCTTCTCGCGCTGTCAAAAGGAAACGTCACCGGCACACCTGGAGCCGAGGGCGGTTGCGGGGCCGGCTACATCGAACTCAGATCGCCGGCAAACATGAGACACCAGATCATGTTTGACCCTGCCGGGCAACACGGTCCCTTCCTCAAAAACTGGGAAAAAGAGCTCTCAAACGCGCTTAACTCCATATTTGCCGGAGATATCTCACCGCGATGGCTAAAGGAAGACCAGCCCTGCAAAGAAAGGTGCGAATTCAAATATATTTGCGGATCTTCCTGAAAATGGAAATCCGGACTTTAAGCTCTCCTTCCCGCTCCTTATATCAAATACATAAACTAACCAGGGAGGCCAAGATGATCGAAAGAATAGCAATTTTTCTTTTCGCCGCCGCCTTGCTGGCTGTAGGCCCTGCGCCGGCAGCGGCCGAGTTGCGGCTCTCATCGCCCGCATTCAAAGACGGGGCTGAGATTCCCGCGGTCCATGCCCGTTCCGCGGGCAACGTTTCCATCCCGTTGAAATGGACCGGCGCGCCGGAAGGGACAAAATCATTCGCGCTCTCTATCGTGGACCATCACCCGGTTGCCGGAAAATGGGCTCACTGGATGGCGATAAATATTCCACCGGATGTAACTTCCCTCCCCCAGGGCGCATCAGGTAAGAGTATGCCGCCCGGTTCGATCGAGACTCGCAACTCATTCGGCGACCTCGGATATGGCGGACCGCAGCCTCCCAGGGGCACGGGCGCACACCAATACGTTGTGACCCTCTATGCCCTGAAAGACGCCAGGCTGGTCCTCAAACCCGACGCAACCCTGTCCGACTTCCAGGCTGCAATAAAAGGAAAGGTCCTTGGGGAGGCTTCGATCACGGGTCTTTTTGGGAAATAAAAGCGGCGCCGTTCCCTGGGCAGACTTGAATGACTCAAGAGTTTTCCAGTCCTGCCGATCTTAAGAGGTGGAAACACGGAGGGAAGGGAGCATGAATCTCCGTTCAGCTTCTCTCGGTATCACCTTACACTAAGGGCATATCTTGTCCAGGGGCCTCTTTATGAATGCGTCGTGCATCGTTGCTCTGCTTGTCGCCGCGCTGGCGCTCGCCGCCTTTGCGGTTGCGCTCCGTCAGCGCTGGCTTTCCAACCTGAGGCGTGGCTATCTCATTACCCTCAGGATCGCCCTTGTGGGAACCGGCGTGATATCGTCACTGGTGGTGGGCGTCTGGTGTTACGAATCAGCCAGACAGATCGTTTGGCAGGAAACCTTAGAGAAATTGGAAAATGTGGGCCACACTCTTGAAGACGAAATCCAATGCGAGGTGGAGGAGTCTTTTGAACAAATGGAAAGATTGTCGACTATGCTGGCCCCGGCAATGAACAGCGGACCTTCCAAGGGACTGCAGGACAAACTGAATAATATTTTTGAGGTTAACGGCAAATACCTCGAAGTTGACTTGTACGACAAAGGGGGCCGGCTTTTGGCGACAGCCGGCAGCCAAAAAGGGTCCGAGCCTTTTGATCATATTGCAACCGCTTACGGACTCGATGGCCGGAACTTCACATCAGACCCTTACATGTCTCCCGTTTTCAATAAATATGTCCTTTGTCTCAGCGTACCGGTGCAGTCCCCTGATGGAGAAATCCTTGGGGTCCTGAGCACGCGGGCAAGTCTTGATGAAATCAGACACCTTCTCGTCTCGACGCGGTTTGGCGAAAGCGGGCATGCGATGCTGGTCAACCATGACGGGCGTATACTGGGGCATCCGGACCCCGGCAGGATCTCCGAGGACATTTCGGACTACCCTGCCGTGCAACTCGGGATGAAGGGAAATAGCGGGTCAGTGGTTGCACTGAATAAAGCCGGAGAAAAAAGGCTTTTCTTCTACCGGACCTTAAAGGGCCCCGGAACAGTGAACCCAAAACCTATGGTCATGGTGACCGAAATGGACGAAAAAGAAGCCGCGTCGCCGCTGCTCACCCTGAAATACAGATTTCTTTTCGGCATAGGTTTTATCGTCCTCGCCTGCCTGGTTATTGCCCAGCAGCTCTCGAGTTATATCAAAGCGCCGTTTCAAACCCTGCAGCACATGTTCGAACGTGTCCAGGCCGGAGACCTGTCGGTACAGCCGCAGATTCGGGCCCGCGACGAGATAGGGCAACTCGAGGCCGGTTTGGACAGGATGGTCGAAGGCCTTCGCGAGCGAAACATGGTCAAGGAACTCTTCGGCCGTTACGTAACGACCCAGGTTTCGGAGCAGGTCTTGAATGGAAGGGTGAAGCTTGGAGGAGAAAGCCGCAGAGTTACGATTCTTTTCTCGGACATTCGCGACTTCACCTCCACGGCCGAGCAAATGGAGCCAATCGAGGTTGTAGCCTTTCTGAACGAATATTTTTCCGAAATGGTTGAGGCCGTCTTCGAATACGGAGGGGTGTTGGACAAATTCCTCGGAGACGGAATGATGGCCGTATTCGGCTCCTTCGATGATGAATCGGACCACCCGCGTATGGCCATTATGGCTGCTCTTCGCATGCAGGCCCTTCTTGGCAAAATTAACGGAAAAAGGAGCATAACCGGCCAACCGCCCATAAAAATCGGAGTAGGAATTCACACCGACGAGGTGATCGCAGGCAACATCGGGTCTCAAAAACGGCTGGAGTACACCGTTATTGGAGATGGAGTCAATACATGTGCGCGCGTGGAATCTCTCAACAAAGAATTCGGCACCACAATCCTGATTACCTCTACGACGTATGAGGAAGTCAAAGACATCTTCGAATGCCGGTTGATGCCGGAAATGCAGATTAAAGGGAAAGCCCGGACGCTCAAATTCTATGAAGTAGTCTGTTTAAAACCAACAGTTCTCAGTTCAAAAAATCAGGACAAAACCGGCTAGAGCAGCTTCTCTATCGAACTCAACAGCTTGTCCCAACTCAGGGGCTTTGCGAGCATCAGGTCCACACCCCGGCTCGCGAGTTCCACATCTTCATACTGCGCGCCCCAACCGGTTATCATCACTACCGGAGTCTTGGGATCTTTTGCCTTGGCGCGCTTGGCTATTTCCCAGCCGCTCACCACCGGCATTCCCAAATCCGTCAAAACCAGATCGAAATGGCTGGTATCCAGCAGTTCCAGGGCCTTTTCACCGTCGCTCATCGCCACGACACGGTGCCCTTTGAGACGCAGCATATCCCGGAGCAGGTTCAGGATCTCGGGTTCGTCTTCTACCAGCAGCAGTCTATAGGAACTTATACCTTCGCCTGCTTTGATACCAGGAGGCGCTTTTGTCGCCTCCGCCCTGGTGAGCTTAATGATAAAGGTGGTGCCTTTGCCCGGTTTGCTCTTTACCTGGATATCTCCTCCATAGCGGCCTATGAGGCTCCAGGACACGCTCAACCCAAGCCCGGAGTTCCCGACGCCTTTCGTCGTGAAAAAGGGGTCGAATATCTTTTCCGCGACCTCCTTGGTCATGCCGATACCGGTGTCGCTGACCTCAAGAAAAACCTGCTCGCCCGCGCAGCGCGACCTGAAGGTGATGAGCCCTCCCTGTGGCATTGCATCGATAGCATTGAGAAGAAGATTGGTAAGGACTTCCCTCAAATCGGATGCGTTGATCGCGGCCATGCAACTCGACTGGAGGTTCATCTGTATGTCTATGGTTCGGCCGGACCGCTCCATGAGGTTTTTCCAGCGAGGCCGGGTAAGCTCTATAACATCTTTTACCGCTTCTTCTATATCGATTGTCGATGCGATCGCTTTGGGGTCCCGTTCACGCTCGGTGAACCTCTGGAGCCTGCGGACGGTATTTGAGCCGTCGTAGACCGCCTTTTCAATATTCTGAAGCCTTCGCCGGATTTCGTCATCTTCGATTCGAGGCAGAATCAGTTGAATGTGCCCGAGGATAGCCATCAAAAGATTGTTGAAATCATGCGAAACACCTCCGGCCATTGTTCCAAGCGCGGCAAGCTTTTCCGATTGGATGATCTTGTCGGAAAAGGCTTTCTTTCTGGTTGTATCTTCAATGACGAGCAGGTAGCCGACCAGCGTTTCCGCATCGAGCAGCCGCACGAGGTTGACATCGGCCAGATAGCTCTCCCCGGCTGAGTTCATAAGGTTTACGTCTGTTTTTTCCACCTGCCCCACATCGGATGTCGATACCCTTGCAAACAGCTTTTCAAAACCGGCCGGGTCTTGGAAAAGCACCCCCGGCGAGCGGCCCGTGATTTCCGGGAGCTTTTCGCCCTGCATTCTTTCGATGCTCTGGTTGATTCGGACGACCTTGCCTTTCGTGTCGAGAATGCAGATCCCCTGGGGCATGAAATCCAGGATCAGGTCGGGGATATTACTGGTCAGGTGAACCGGGGGCGCCGGCGCAACGATCTGCTCTCCCTCCGCCAGTGCCGTCATGCGTTGGCCGGCCTCCCTGGCGCATTGCAGCCCGACCGTAAGATAACCGATCAGATTGCCGATCATCTTCCAGTTTCGCTTGATATGGTGAGGAAATTCCTGCGGGTGATAAGCGCTCAGGTTAATTACGCCCAAATCCAGAATCGGAACGCAGGCCAGAGAAATCGGGGCTACAACCGCGTCCTGTATTTCAGGGATTGGATGCTCGGCGGTGTTCTCAATGAAAGCAGCCTCTCCGGAGGCAAAAACCCGGCCCGCGACGAATTGACCGGATCCAAAGCACAGATTCTGTTTGTAGCGTCGGGAAGCCACCTCGAGCTGATCCTCCAGGCCGTAAGCGGCGACCAGAGAAAGAGTGTCCGTATGCTTGTTCCAGAAAAGAATCGAGCAGTTCTCGAATGATGTTTCCTCTATTATAATCCTGACGAAATGCTTGCATGCCCTGGCTGTTTCCTGGTCCTGGGACACTGCCTCCGCAAAACGCTGAACCATGGCCAGAAACCGGCTCACTTCATCGCTCTGCCCCTTTGCGCCAAGGAGGCCCATTTTCACCACTTCATTAACCAGGTTGTCCATCCTCATTCCTCTTTATTTCAGCAAATTCCATAACTCGTCAACTTCATACCAAATCAGCTCGACCTTCTCCTGATACTCCTGCCACTCCTCCTCGCAAACATAGAGTTCCCGGCAATGGCATATTGTGACTTCATCATTGACCAGCTCGGGAAACTCATGCGAATGGCTGAGAACATTGGCCAGGTAAATCAACCTGACCTCCGTCTTGAAAGTTTTGCTTTTTTCAGGAAAATGATGGAATTCGATGGCCGCCTTCAGTACTTCCGGGAAAGCCCATCGCGATGCCAGGTACTTGCCGATTTGGGTATGCGTGAGACCGTACTGCATATCGACATACCAGGGGGGGATATTTCTTTTTGCAGCGGTTTCAAAAATGGCCGTGAACTGATCTTTGAAGTGCGCTGCCATCACAATCCAGCCCAGATCGTGAAGGAGGCCAAGTATGGACGCTTCGTCCCTGTCCAGCCAGGGGCGCTTTTTGGTCATCTCGGTAAGGATTCTGGAGGTGACAAAAGAATGTTTCCAGAGCATTTCCCGGTAAACCGCACTGATTGGATGCCCACTCACGAGCAGGTTCATGATCAGGGCACAAATACAGATGGCCTTTACCTGGTAGAGTCCTATAACGTTTATCGCTTTTGAGAGTGTGTTTACCCTTCCCCCGTATCCATACCAGGCTGAATTGCCAACCATCACCAGCTTGGCCACGAGCGATGGATCGTAGCTGATAATGCTTTCGAGTTCTCCGGGCGAATCGATTTCGGATCGAATTATTTCAATCAGCTTCTCGAAGGCCTGAGGCAAAGAGGGCAGCTCTTTTATTTGTGAAACCTGGTATCGGATTTCCTGCTCATTCAGTGGAATAATGGACATCTCCCCCCCATCCTCCCAAATCGAGAGTCGTTCGCGGGTCCGAACTATTTGAATACGCTATATACCACGAAGGCCTTTGCCTGTAATTAAGAATCAAAAGCCTGTCTTCGGCGCTACGATTTCATTATTTCTGTCGAAATGGCCCCATGTCCGCGCATACACTACTTAAACAAAGCGGCGGCCTCAAATCCGCTACAATACTTAACGGCAGCCGAAGCAAAAGAGATAAAGGTATTTATTTTTGGTCTCCAGCGGGCACCAATGATCGGCCTGCGTTCGAATCCTCCCGCCCCACCGGATGAATTCTCCTCGAAGGGCCAATTCCCGACCGCGTCGGCCTGCATTAAAGCAATACATTCAAATGACGCATGGGAAATCACGGATAATCATGGACCCGAGCCACTTTTCAATCTTTTTGTTTTTTTGCGGCCTTCGGTATATATTTAATTTTTTTAAGCAACGGCTCGGCGCGGCTCGCGCACGCTCAATCGATGAACGCCTGGAGCGCAACGGCGATTGGTTAACGACACCTCTAAGCATAATCGCAATCCTGAAAACATGCATGGCCGCGCCCTTTCGCGGTTGGGCGAAAAGCTCGGCGTGCTCCTTTACCAACCGGAAATACCGCAGAACACCGGCAACATTGCGCGGACTTGCGCAGCCACCCATACCCCGCTCTACCTTGTCGGTCCACTCGGTTTTCGAATTACGGACAAGCAACTCAAACGGGCTGGCCTCGATTACTGGCCCTATGTCCGCATGAAGCTCTATGCCGATTTCGAAGCCGCCAATATGGATATGAAGCCTGCGCGCCTGGTCTATTTTTCGGCCCACGCTCCCAGGCCGTACTATGATTTTTCTTTTCAGGCCGGAGACTGCCTGGTTTTCGGACCGGAAACTACAGGCCTGCCTCAAGAGTTACTTGCTTCCTACCCAGGAGATGTGGTACAAGTACCTATTGACAGGCTCAGGGTTCGGAGTCTGAACCTTGCCACTACCGTTGGAATTGCTCTTTTTGAAGCTTTGCGCCAGTTGCGTTACTGAAGATTGCCGGCTCCCGTTCCGGCGCCGGAAGTCCCGGCGTCAATTCGGAACCTGTTTCTCCACCTCCTTCTCGACTGGAACATCCATGCCCCGAACCGACGAAATAGAGTCAAGACTGTATGAACTTTGCCCTGAGATCAAGAAATTAGGAATTTACCCGGTTGTGCTGCAGAAAGGCGATCGCTTCTGAATCCTGCTCTTCGAAAGCAGGGACTGCTTGAAACATAATCCTCCTCTTAGCTCTTGTGTCGTCGTTCAGAGAGAACAAAGCGATATCTGCCATTTGAATCCGGCATGGACGCCGAAGTTGCGGCGAGCGCTGTCGGAAGCCCAAAGTAAGATGAGCGACCCTGTTCCGGGAGTTACCCCCGGGAAATTTTCGACCCGAATTGCCGGAGCTGGTTCACATGGCAAGTATCGACTGGAAAGAGGCCAAATGGGAGGCATACCGCAGTAGCCTCTCAGTTCCCGAATTGCTCACCGTCCTGAAGGGCTTCGGGTCCATGGAGATCCTCAGGTTTGTGGTTCCCGGCCGTTTTACGGGGCACCTGAGCCTCTGCCTCACCGATGATGGGACTAAGGAGGTTACGCTCTATCATCTGGAACTCTTGTGCCAAAGACGCCACGGCATGGGAAGGAAGGCCCTCGGGTGGCTCAAAGAAATATTCCGGGGCCCTGTATTTCTAGAATTTCCCGATTCTGCCGACCCCGAGATCGGTTTCCACCCTTCGATGCCTTTCTGGCTTAAGATGTACCGGGAAGGGTTAATTGACGCCATTGATTGTGAAACTTTTTACTTACAGCCGGGGGCGACAAGCGATCAGGTCGATGAGTTCCAGTGCCGTGCCGTGTCCGCCTTGGGCAAAGGTCTGAAGGTCCTTTAAAAGTCATGGGCGTTCCAAGCCCGTGTCGCGCAAAGTCCCCCATCTGAGGCTTTTTCCAAATCCTGAAGTTTCCTTTTCACTCTTGACCTCCCCTGGGCTCCCTGTTAAGTTGCCGTCCGATTTTCTTTTCCGACACTCATCCGAGAAAGCCGTTTTGTGGGCGAACGAAAAATTCTTTTAGGCAACGAGGCCATCGCGCTTGGGCTTGCCGAGTCCGGCTGTGCCGTGGCGGCGTCATATCCCGGAACGCCTGCATCGGAAATTCTTGAAGCACTGTTCCGCTTTAGAAAAGAAAACGCCATCGATATACACCTGGAATGGTCGATAAACGAAAAAGTGGCCTATGAGGTGGCGCTGGCAAACAGCTTCACGGGAAGGCGTTCGGCCGCGATCATGAAGCAGGTCGGATTGAACGTTGCAGCCGACCCGCTCATGAGTTCCGCTTACACCGGTGTAAAAGGCGGCTTCGTTGTCGTCTCGGCTGACGACCCTGGGCCTCATAGTTCTCAAACCGAGCAGGACAGCCGATTTTTCGCTATGTTGGCAAAAATTCCCGTGCTGGACCCAATCTCCCCAGCCGATGCCCGCCGGATCGCCCCACTTGCCTACACACTGTCCGAGCGCTACGAGATTCCCGTGATGCTCCGGCCCACGACCCGCATATGTCATGCGCGTCAGGATATCGAAATCAGCCCAATATCCCGGAAGCCGCGGTTTCCGGTTTTCGAGAAAAACCCGGCGCGGTGGGCGGCGACCCCCAAATTCAGGCTCATTTTGCACCGGGAACTAAATGAAAAAATCAGAAAGATTTCCGAAGATCACGATCTTCTGCCGACTCTTCTCAATCCGGCTTGCGCCGGCAAAACTACCAGGACATGCATAACGGGATCGGGCGCCGTACTGACGTATCTCCAGGATATCCTTGCAGACCTTGGTATCCGTGACATGGTCCCGGTCTATCGGGTATCGATGCCCTACCCGCTTTCGCTCGCCTTCAGCGATGAACTGCTCGCCCGATACGATCGCATTCTCGTACTGGAAGAAAGCGGACCGGTTATCGAGATGCAGTTTCGAGACCGTGAAAAAGTGTTCGGCCGCTTGTCGGGTCATGTGACGTCGACCGGAGAACTTTTGCCGGAACTGGTCGAGGAAATTGTACGTTCGTTTCTCGCTCTTCCTCCCCCGATGCCCGTGAATAAGCCGTCGTTTCCGGGCAGAAGGCCGACGCTTTGCGCCGGGTGTCCGCACAGGGCCGCCTTTTTTGCGATCAAAAAAGTCTTTCCAAAAGGGATTTATCCCGGCGATATAGGTTGCTACACCCTGGGGGCAAACCTGGCCGCGGTCGACACAGTGCTTTGCATGGGCGCCTCAATCAGCCAGGCCGCCGGGTTCTATCACGCATTCAAGGGAGGTCGCGAGGATTATCCGGCCCTGTGTGCCACTATCGGGGACTCCACCTTTTTCCACTCCGG
>Ga0187882_1001353_pt1 | contig 25055 bp, 20 predicted proteins | sample June2016WEW_19_1_3_FD_132991 | JGI IMG/M metagenome (GOLD analysis project Ga0187882, IMG submission 132991) | Peatland microbial communities from SPRUCE experiment site at the Marcell Experimental Forest, Minnesota, USA - June2016WEW_19_150 | ecosystem: Environmental > Terrestrial > Soil >... | reverse complement strand
TGGATATCGCTGGCCCTGCCCTCGATCGCCTTGGACATGATCAGGTTGACCAACCGGATCACAGGAGCTTCCGAGGCAAGATCCTTCAACTGCTCGATGTCCTCGATTTCATCCGAAAGGCCTTCAATGCCGTCATCGATTCCTTCTATGATGCGGCCAAACGTGGACGCGGCGGATCCATAGAGCCGCTCGAGGACGTCCATGATTTCGCTCTCGGCGCCCAGCAAAGCCTTCACTGAGAATCCAGTCGCCTGCCGCACGAGATCCAATGTGGCATCGTCCTGAGGATCCGTAGTTGCCAGTGTGAGAACGCCGTTTTCCAGCGCCACCGGAACGAATTTGCACTGTTTCATGAACCGAAGTGTGAGGACGTTTTCAAGCACGGGGACTGCCGGGTACTCCGGCCCGCTTATGGGAGGCACATGGATGTGCTCAGAAACAACGGCAAGGCAATCCTTTTCGGAGACATAGCCGAGATCGACAAGCAGCTTGCTGAGCTTCTCCCTGGATTCCACCTGGAGATTGAGAGCTGTACGCAGCTCCTCCTCGTCAATCAGGCCTCGTTCCAGAAACACCTGGCCGATCAGTTTGCGCGATTTGATATCCTGAACTTTAATACTCAACGATTTTCACCTTGAATACTCGACGATTTTCACCTTCTGCTTGAACTCGTTGTACCGGTCCTGCCGGTTGGCCAAATCACTGAGGTCGCTCTTGGAAACGCTCAGAATGAGCGTTTTGGTCTCTTTGCCTTCCGGAATCATGGGGTTGAACTCTTCAAAGTACGCCATAATCGCTATCGACTCATTTTTCTGCAACTTCACAAATCCGTTGCCCGAATTCAGAAGAATCCGCACAAGCTCATCCTTCAATCCGTCGATGCGCCTCGTCTTCTCCTCGGGACTGAGCTCCTCCCCGGTCTTCATCATTCCGAACGGCGTCCATGTCATCCCCCGCTTTATATTCACCACAAAATTGAATACGTATCCGTAGCCGGGCAGGCAACCCCCTCTCGGCGGAGAAACCAGGCCGTCTGGGTTGCTGAATGTCTTCTGGATGGCTCCGTTGATGGCAATTTCGAAACTCTGGATCTCACGGCTCGCTCCGGGATAGTCGATCTTCGTCTCGCCGCTGTTCTGAGCACACAGGGGCAGGCCCCCGAAACATAAGACAAGAGCCACAAGCAAAACGCTACGCTTCCTGGCCTCCCAATTCACTTTTGATCCCCCTTCGATCGGTTCTGCGAGTTCCAAGCGAACACGCTAGTTCCGGATGCGATCTTCCTTGATCTGGTGAGTAATGGCGCGGAGTTCCACGGCACGCACGGCATCCTGTGTATCCATCATACGTTCGATCATCTGGCGATTGGATTCCTCGGAAATGTTCAGCACGCGATTCAGGATGGCCTTCATTTCATCTTTCGTGTAGAAATCGGCGGCCGGCTGCGATTGCTGAAACAGACTCGTATGGAACGAGAAGCCGCTCTTGTCCCATCGGATTTGCGCATTGGATAGCCCGAGAAGGGCCAACGTCACCAATGCTGCGACCGCGGCATAGCGGGCCACATTCCAAATCGGGAGCCGGAATACGCGGCGGACTGGCGCCCGTTGCGGTATCGTCACGGGCCGGAGCGGCGGCTCGTCCCGCCAGACCTTGAATGTTGTGCGCAGGGCCTTGAGCGCGGCCAACTCCTTTTGACACGAAGCGCATGAGCTTACGTGCGCCAGCAATTCAGAGCCGGCAGAAGGTGTTCCCTGTTCATCGTAGAGCAGATCCACGAATTGTTCCTGGATTTCATGGCATTGCATAAGCGTCTTTCCCGGTTTCAATCGTTACGAACGAATGCCGATCTTGGTCAGATTGCGTTGGACCCCTCTGAGGCCGTGGTACAACCTGGATTTGGCTGTCGACAGCGGACATTCCATCACTTGAGCTACTTCCTCCAGATTTAACCCCAGGTATTCCTTCAGGATTATGGCGGTGCGGTGCTCCTCGCTGAGTCGCAAGAGCGCCTTCTGGATCAATTCCCAGGTCTCCACGCTTTCGAGCGCATTGCTTCCAGCCGTCACGGGTACAGTCAGATCACCGCTCCCATCGTCGCTGTACTGTAGCGGATCATCAAGAGATACGTCGGTCGATCGCCTGCGCCATTGCGTCCGGCAATGGTTGAGGGCAATCCGGTAAAGCCAGGTGGGAAAGCTCGCAGGATCCCGCAAGCTCCCCGCTGATTTGAAAACCGACAGAAACGTCTCCTGCACCACATCCTGCGCATCCTCACGGTTTCCAAGATAGCGCCAGGCGAAATTGAAAACTCTGGTTTCCCATTGTCTGACCAGTTCGGTAAACGCCTGTTCATCACCCTGGATAAATCGTCGGATCACCTGGTGTGCCTCATGCCTATGGGGATCTCCGCTTCAGTCCGACAGGATAGGGACGCAGACGACCGCCGAAAAGTCTAAATGAAGAGTGGAACATTCCACTTTTCCGACAACCGCCTTATGTATTCACCCGATGGATCTCGAAAAACGGCATGGTCCACATGAGGAGCCGGTCCGAGTATTAGGAGGGGCCCCTCCTAGTTCTCGGACCGGCTCCTAAAGCTCGGTGCGGTAGTTCGGGGCCTCCTTGGTCACCAAGACATCGTGGACGTGACTTTCCTTGAGCCCGAAACTCGTGATGCGGATAAAGCGGCCTCGCCTTCTCAATTCATCAATCGTGCGGCAGCCGCAGTAGCCCATGCCGGCCCGAAGCCCGCCGGTGAGTTGTGGGATCATCACCTCAATGCTTCCCTTATAGGGGACCATCCCTTCTATGCCTTCAGGAACCAGCTTCTTTTCCAGGGAAACATCTTCCTGCCCGTACCGATCCCGGCTCCCCGCCTTCATCGCTTCCAGCGAACCCATGCCGCGGTAGACCTTATAGCTTCGATTCTGATAGAGGATGGTCTCCCCGGGACTTTCATCCGTGCCGGCGAGGAGCGAGCCGATCATCACGCAATCCGCTCCGGCAGCCAGCGCCTTGGTAATGTCGCCCGAGTACTTGATGCCGCCGTCGGCAATCAGCGGAATCCGTGCGCCCCGGGCTGCCTTGGCGCAATTCAGGATTGCGGTAATCTGCGGCACGCCGGATCCGCTGACGACGCGCGTCGTGCAAATCGATCCCGGCCCCATGCCTACCTTGACGGCGTTGGCGCCCGCGCGTATCAAATCCCGGGCTCCGGCTTCGGAAGCCACGTTTCCGGCGATGACGTCCAGATCCGGAAACTTGCGTTTGATGCGTTTGACCGCCGAGATCACCCGCGAAGAATGACCGTGCGCCGTATCGACGACGAGCGCGTCCACCCCTGCTCTCACCAGGACGGCAGCCCGGTCCAGAAAATCTCCGGTCGCCCCCACCGCGGCTCCGACGCGCAACCGGCCGAGATTATCCTTGCAAGCATTGGGATAGGCGATTTTCTTTTGAATGTCCTTTACCGTGATCAGCCCCCGGAGGCGGTACTTGTCGTCCACCACAAGAAGCTTCTCCACGCGATGGCGGTGCAGAATTGCCTTCGCGTTCTCGAGGGTGGTGCCGACCGGAACGGTGATCAGGTTTTCTTTGGTCATCAGGTCGGCAATTTTCAGATCGAGGCGGGTCTCAAAGCGCAGGTCCCGATTGGTAAGGATGCCGACAAGTTTTCCCTTCGAGGTGATCGGAAGCCCGGAGATCCCGTACTTTTTCATCACCGCCATGGCTTCATGGATTCGCTGCTCCGGGGACATGGTGATGGGGTTGACGATCATCCCGCTCTCCGATCGCTTGACCCGATCTACTTCCTCGGCCTGGACATCGGGCGGCAGGTTCTTATGGATAATGCCCATGCCACCCTGCTGTGCCATGGCAACAGCCATGCGGGAATCCGTCACAGTATCCATGGCGGCACTCAGCAGCGGGATGTTTAACGCGATCTTCCGAGTGAGCCGGGTCGTGATATCCGCCTCGGAAGGTATGATGTCGCTCTTGGCGGGCTCCAGAAGAACGTCGTCAAATGTGATTGCTTCTTTAAAATTCAAATCTCGGACCATGAGCTGTCTTTCCGATAGGTTGGCGCCTGAGATGCCAGGCCACATGAATCGTGAACGCCGCCGTTAGGGGCCTGTCAATGAATAACGTTTACGATGGCTCCGCTGCACGCACGCCCTGTGTTGAGCCGGCCTGCCTGAATCTACTTGCCGTGACACTTCTTAAACTTTTTTCCGCTGCCACAGGGACAGGGGTCGTTCCTGCCGACCTTTGCGACCTCACGCTTGCGCTGTGCGACGCTGCCGTCGCCTCCTGCGCCATAGACGAGGTTTTGTTCTCGAGATTGACGGCGGCGCATCTCTTCCTGCTGGCGCGCCCGATCCTGTTGCTCCTCGGCCGTGAGGGGCTGAAAGTGGAAAAGGTAGCGAATTGTATCCTCTTCTCTTCTGGCGTTGAGAGCTTCGAACATTTCGAAGCTCTCCTTCTTGTATTCGATCAGCGGATCGCGCTGCCCGTAGCCGCGCAGACCGATTCCCTCTTTCAGGTGGTCCAGGGCAAGCAAATGGTCCTTCCACTGCATGTCGAGCACCTGGAGCATGACCATGCGCTCCTGGAAGCGCATAAATTCCGGGCCCGCCTTTGTCTCTTTGCCCAGATAGATCTGTTTGAGTGTCGCGGTTAGGGTCTCGCTCAGCCGCTCATAACTTGCCTGCTTGAGATCGAAGCCGAGATTTGCGATGTCGATGCCGAACTGGTTGCCGACACTGATCCGCAAGGCGTCAAGATCCCAGTCTTTCGAGGTCTTCTCACGCGGCGCATACTTATCGACCATCTCCATCAGGATATCTTCCGCCAGCGCCTGGATATATTCCTGCTGGTCCTCGCCCTCGAGCAAATCACGGCGGATCGCGTAGATGGCTTCGCGCTGCTTATTCATCACGTCGTCGTATTCGAGCAGATGTTTCCGGATCTCGAAGTTGCGTCCTTCGACCTGTTTCTGCGCGCGTTCGATCTGACGCGTGATGAGTTTGCTCTCGATGGGAATTCCCTCCTCCATTCCCAACGATTGCATAATGCCGGAAATGCGGTCGCTGGCGAAGATGCGCATGAGATCGTCTTCCAGCGAAAGGTAGAAGCGTGATGATCCCGGATCCCCCTGGCGCCCGGCGCGCCCCCGCAGCTGGTTGTCGATGCGGCGGGCTTCATGTCGTTCCGTACCGAGTATGTGGAGTCCGCCCAAGGCAACCACCTCGTCATGTTCCTTTTGGCAGACCGATACCCAGTGCTCGCGGATGCGGGTGTACTCCTGTTTGCTTATGCTTTCAGGAGTCAGATCTTTCTCGCGCAGGGACTGCAGCGTGAGGAAGTCGGGGTTACCGCCGAGCAGGATGTCGGTGCCGCGCCCAGCCATATTGGTGGCAATCGTCACGGCCTTCTTTCTGCCGGCCTGGGCGACGATCTCCGCCTCCTTCGCGTGATATTTGGCGTTCAGAACCACATGGGGGACGCCGCTCCGCTTCAGCAGTGTGCTGAGTTTTTCCGACTTCTCGATGGAAATCGTGCCGACGAGAACCGGACGGCTTGCCCCGTACAGTTCTTTGATCTCCTGCACGACCGCGTTGTATTTTTCGCGCTCGGTGCGGTAAATGACATCGGGATACTCGGTCCGGATCAAGGTGCGATTCGGGGGAATGACTGCCACTTCAAGCTTGTATATCTTGAAGAACTCTTCCGCTTCGGTCTCGGCCGTGCCTGTCATGCCGGCCAGTTTTTTGTACATGCGAAAATAATTCTGGAAGGTGATGGTCGCCAGGGTCTGGTTTTCGCGTTCGATTTTTACGTTCTCTTTTGCTTCCAGGGCCTGATGGAGGCCGTCGCTATATCGTCTTCCGGGCATAAGGCGGCCGGTGAACTCATCGACGATGACGACCTCACCATCCTTCACCATGTAATCCACATCTCTCTTGAAGAGCAGGTGGGCTTTCAAAGCCTGGTAGATGTGATGCACCCAGTCCATGTTTTGAGGTTCAAAGAGGTTGCCCACGGCCAGAAGTGTTTCCGCTTTTTCGACGCCCTCTTCGGTCAGGTTCACGGTACGAGCCTTCTCGTCCACCTGATAGTCGACGTCGCGGCGCAACCTCGGAACGATGCGGTCGATCTTGTAGTACTTGTCCGTCGACTCTTCAGCCGGCCCGGAAATGATCAGCGGAGTCCGGGCCTCATCGATCAGAATGGAGTCCACTTCATCGACGATGCCAAAATTGAAACCCCTCTGGACGCAGTCGCTCAGCTCGTATTTCATGTTGTCGCGAAGATAGTCGAAGCCGAGCTCATTGTTGGTCCCGTATGTGATGTCCGCCGCATAGGCCGCCTTGCGTTCCGCATCAGTCAACGGATGCTGGATGCAGCCAAAGGTCAATCCCATGAAGCGGTAAATGTTGCCCATCCATTCGCCGTCGCGGCCCGCCAGGTAATCGTTGACCGTGACGATGTGGACGCCCTTTCCTTCCAACGCGTTGAGATAGGCGGGAAGCGTGGCTACCAGCGTTTTTCCTTCACCGGTCTTCATCTCCGCGATCTTTCCCTGGTGGAGGAACATCCCGCCGATGAGCTGGACGTCAAAATGGCGCATGGACAGCGTGCGGCGCGCAGCCTCCCGGACCGCTGCGAACGCCTCGGGAAGGAGATCGTCGAGCGCGGAGCCATCGGCCAGCCGCTGGCGAAATTTCGGCGTAAGTTCTGCCAGCTGTATATCCGACAGGCGCTTCATGTCCGGTTCCAATTCGTTGATGCGCTGGACTAGAGGCACCATCCTTTTCAGATCGCGCTCGTTCTTGCTTCCCACGATCTTGGTGATAATCGCGTTGAACATTAGGGAAGATCTCCGGCTGGGTACGAATTCATCAATTTACCAGACAGATCCATGGAGGTCAACGAGTTACGGAGGCGCGCCGGGATGCGGAGGCCGGTAGCGATAAGGAAGACTGCCCTGAGCGAGCAGTTTATCGAGATTCGAGAAAACTCAAGCGCAGGCAGTCGCTTCCCTTCAGGGAAGCAAGGGCTTCATGCCGCGCGTGCTCGAAGACGCGTCACGAGGGCCGCTCTTCGAACTCTGGACATACTTCAGCGGATTGACAGGCTGATTGAAATGCCACACTTCATAATGCAGATGGGGGCCTGTCGACCTGCCGGAGACACCTACGGAACCTATAATCTCATTGCGCGAAACGTGCTGGCCCACCTGTACATTAATGCGTTGAAGATGGGCATAACGAGTCGTCATTCCGAACTTATGGTCGATGACGATCATGTTTCCATATCCGGCACGCTGGCCGGAGAAAATTACGATTCCGTCAGCCGGAGCCATAACACGGCTCCCCATCGGGGCCGATATATCGACACCGAGATGTATCTCGCGCTCAGTCGGATCGAAAGGGTCTGGTCGGCCACCGTATCCCTCCGTGATGTAGCCATTGACCGGCAAGATATTCGGCGCGGCCGCCTCATAAAGAACCTGATCGGTGATCTGAGTATCGAGATTCCGAAATTTTTCTTCCAGGGAGGAAGCTTTCTTGTTATAAGAGGCGATCGCCTGCAAAGCACCCGCAGAAACAGGCCGCGGTTGGCTCAGAGTTTCCTTGGAAACGCCGCCAACGCCCCCGACACTTTTGTCGGAGTTCATGCCCGAGAAAACCATCAGCTTGTGCGAGAGGGTTTCCAGGAAATCGACCTTCTCTCCCAACTGGGCAGTCTGCACCTTGTACTCATGGTTTTCAGATCGGAGGGCATCGTTTTCCGAGATGCGATGCTGGTAGTCGACCACCTTGAGGAGCAGTTTCCCATACTGTAGCGCCCCTGCACCCACCGCCATCACCCCCACCAGAGCAAATATGCCGCCCAAGGCGAGAATCGAGTATGGCAGCGAAAGTCGCCGGACCTTGCCACCAGCGTAGTTCGATACGATAAAGGTATAGAGCCTCTTCTTGAACATTTGGATCCCTTCTCTCCAAAATATCAAAGCCTGGCTTTCAAAAGCATAGCCAAGGATCGTGCAACCAGGCTGCAGGCAATGGCGGCATTCTATGGGCCGACTTTCGGCATGTCAACCATTTATTCGTGCAAAATCTTGGATGGAGTCAGTATTCTTTGACTCAGAGGGTTCTGGGAATCTATAATTGAAGAACTTCATTGAACCATTATGTGGGGGTGAACTGGATTCGACGGGGGTCAAGAGGCTGTAGAGGCATGCCGAGCGCTCCGCGACTCGTAAAACCGTGGAACTAAACATAACTGCTGACACTCAGTTAGCACTGGCCGCTTAAAGCGGTCACGTCTCGCCGATTCAGCCTGCGGAGTCGGGTCGAGGCGTCGATTAGTAGGCTAGGCGGGGGCCCAGGCTCTGAGGTCCTTGCCGAAACTCTACAGGGCTAGCGGCGTATCGACCTTGCCGGTTTGATCGCTGCGTCCGCGAAACTGAACGAATCGGATACGCATGTAGGCTCTACTCGCTGAAGTCTTCCGGACGCGGGTTCGATTCCCGCCACCTCCACCAGCCTTCGCTAAAGCTCCGGCTGGCAAGCCGGGGCTTTAGCGAAGGCCGCCCGCTGAAGTCCGCCGAAGCGGAGCGAGGGCGGACGAAGGAGGGCAGTAATCTAATCCTTTCATCCTCAGCAGGCGCTTTCCTAATAGATGAAATACGTTTACCTCCTACAAAGCCTCTCTCACCCCAAACAACGCTACGTCGGGCTGACAAATAACCTCCAGCAGCGAATAGCGATTCACAATCAGGGCGGTTCGTCCCACACTTCCAAGTACGCGCCATGGCGCATTGTAACGGCGATTCGCTTTGATGACGATCAACGTGCGTCCGCATTCGAGCAATACCTGAAGAGCGGATCCGGCCGCGCGTTTGCCAATAAGCATCTTTGGTAAAGCCCGTTGCCAAGTGAGGCCGGCGCCCGCGCGAAGATGCTCGTCTACCTAATTGAAAACGGCAGACTATTCTTGTACACGCAGAAATCCGGCACGCCCGTATACCTTCCCTGGCCGCCGGTCGTGCTTGAAGCCCTCTCAAAGCTGCCGCCGGACCAGGAGCATTACTTCTGGAGTGGCCAGTCAACCCCGAAGGCGGTCGTCGGGGACTGGCAGAGGACGTTCCGAAAGCTCTTCGCGATCGCCGGCCTGAAGGGACATCCGCACATGTTCAGAAACACGTTTGCGATTTCCCTGCTCGAAAAAGGAGTGTCGATTGAAACCGTCTCCGTCCTTCTCAGCCACAGAAACATCCGGGTAACCCAAGCCCGCTACAACGCCTGGGTGAAATCCCGACAGGAGCTACTTGAATCCGCGGTCATGAAGACGTGGTGAGGCGTGGAGGAGGCTGCGGCTTATAGCTCCCCCTGAAAGGCGCAGTGGAGGAGGGACTGGGATAGGGCTTCGAGGCGTCGGCGGCTCGCGGCTTGGGCGCCTTCCAGCTTGCGGATTTCGGTCACTCGCTGGGTGAACTCCTCTTGCAGCGGCAACGGGGGTGAGAGGACTTCAGCTTCGTCAAGTGTTCCTCGCGTGAGGTGCTTCATTTCACTCCCTTGGAAGTGCGACTTTGCAGCCTCTACTACATGCGAGAGCGCGTGTTGTAGGAATGGAATTTCAAACGGCAGCTTAGGTTCGACCTTGAATATATGCTGATTGAGGACACCTTCCGGGCCATCCCAAATGTGGACTCCAAAGGAGACGAGCTGTCCTGCCCAAGAGATCAGTAGTGCGCCTTTCTTAACACGATGCTTCAGTTCAAACTGCCCGTCGTAATGATTGAATTCCGCTGTCGAGTCTTTGAGATTTTGGATGCGGATGATTGGCAATCCGCTCTTACTCCATTCTGTCGGCTTGAAAGCACGTCCGTTAATCAAGTCCACAGCATCTTGGACCTTCACTCTTGGCCAGTGATTTGGATTTATCTCTTGGTCGCCGAACATCTCGTGGAAGAGGGCGGAGATGAGGGCTGAGGTGCGGTGGTCGGACTGGGCGCGCAGCTTGAGCAGTTCGTCAGCTTCGTCCAGCAGCTTCACAATTCGCTCCTGCTCTGTCAGTGGCGGTACGGGCGCTCGCTCCTTCGCGACATCTGTTAGGGGCAGGTTGGAGATGTTCGTTGTTTGGCGAGCGAGTCCGCGAAAGCGCATCTGCATTGGTGGCGATGCAAGCCAGTAATATAGGAATCGGGGCCGCATCTGGCTCGGGTCTGAGCGAATCGCGGCGATGAATCCACCGAGCGTTGCAGGGTAATCGAGAGGAGGCACGAAGCAACACTTCCCGACCAGATTATTGCTATTGGCAGTGGAAATCAGCGTGTCTCCTTCCTTCACCAGCTGCCGATCGGTCCTTACGAATGAGCGCGGGATGTAGAGAAGGTCGCCTGCCTCTAAATCTGCCTGAACATTCTTTGTGCGGAAGCAGGCGAGCGAATCCGGTGAACCTACTTCGACGAGGTCTGTCGGCTTGAAGCTGATGCCGCGAACGAATTCACAGACTTCGCCCAGCGGTTTTGTCGGCCAGCGTCTCATTTCTTCTCGCGGATTTGCGCGAGCAATGCGTTGCCGCGCCGGATGATTTCATTCTCGAGCTTGATCACGTCCCCGAGGATTTCTGCCGGAGCGTCGTGATTTACTGCTTTAGTTGTCACGGGCTTGTAGCGTCCAGCAGCGAGACTCCAATCATTCTCGTGGATCTTGGAAATCGGCACCCGGTAGCTATTGGGGCCTTGTTCGCGATTGGGCCATTTGGCGAGCACGTCCGGAATGTCGTTGGCTTCGATTGGAGTACGCTTGTCGTCGAGGCTGAAGCCGTCAGCCGAGAGGTCATAGAACCAGACGGACTCGGTTGATTTTCCCTTTTGGAAGATAAGCGCGGCGGTGGCAACACCGGCATAGGGTTTGAAGACGCCGCTGGGAAGGCTAATGACGGCTTGGAGGTCGCACTCAGTCAGCACTAGTTTGCGCAAGGAGTTCGCGGCGTTGGTGCCGGCAAACAGCACGCCGTTCGGCACAATTACTCCGGCGCGGCCATTGGGAGTGAGATGATCAATAAACCACTTCAAAAAAAGGAGTTCGGTTGCGCGAGTGTTCAGTTTGTAGTTGAGATCGCCGAGGATGCTTTCATCTTGAACCTTGCCGGAGAAGGGGGGGTTGGCGAGGATGACATCGAACATCTTCCCCGGATACGCGCCGCCAAATCCGGTCGTGAGCGCGTTCAGCATGGACACTTGCGCCTTTTCCAACTGGTGCAGGTAGAGATTGAGGATGGCAATCTTCACCATGTTGGCGTCGTTGTCGAAGCCAGTGAACGCCTGCTCTTCGAGGAACCTCCATTGCGCCGGCTTGAGCAACGCGCCATCCACGATGCCACGCTTAAGGTCGGCGGTCTTGGTGTGCTGGCACAAGACATGGTTGAAGGAAGAAATCAGGAAGCCAGCGGTACCGCACGCAGGATCACAAATGCGCATTCCGGGTTGCGGATCGACAAGCGTGACAATCAGATCGATGATATGGCGCGGAGTACGGAACTGGCCATTGGTGCCGGAGGCGGAGAGCTTGCTGAGGAGATATTCATACATGTCGCCCTTGAAATCGTGTCCGTTGTGCGCCGCCAGGTCGAGGTCGTGGATCCCCTGGATGACCGCACGGAGCGTGGGACGATCATAAATCTTGAGCGTGGCGCGGCTGAAGAGAAGCTGCCCGGTGTCGGTGAGGCCAGGGAGTTCGTGGATGCTTTCGATAGCATCACGGACGACGCTAAAAAGGTTGTCTCCTGTGAGAGTGACAAAGTTACCCCAAGCAAAGCGGGCCCATTTGCCGGAAAAAATGCGGCTGTATTTCTTGTCGAGAGTAGCGAGAACTTCATCCTTTTCTGTGAGTAGCCGCAGGAAAAGAAGGTATGAAAGCTGCTCGATGGAATCCATCGGGTTGTTCACACCACCCGCATAGAGAATGTCCATCAAGTGGTCAACCTTCTGCCGAAGACCGGAGGAGAAGAAGTTGGAGCCGTTGGTGGTCGGGGTTGGAGGCATGTTTTTAAACCGCGAGAAGTGATTGACGAACAAGGAGCGACTGCCGCAACGCTTCAAAGACTTCGTCGCGATCCTCAAACTTTGACAGCGCTAGAATGCCGCCGAGTTGGTTGAACTGGCTGGCAGTGAAGATCGTCATGTCGCCAGCGACGAATTTATTGAGTGCACGCGGATCGTCGGCGAGCAATTGCGTCGTCGCATTGAGCCATTTTTGTTCGCGGTAACGGAGATTAAAACGTGCGGCAATGGAATCCACCGTATCCGAGACGATATCGTCTTTCGTGGGAAGCGGCTTTTTCCCGATCGCGTTATACACGAACGCAGGCGTTGGTGCGGGTACTCCGTAGGAGCGGACGAGTTTGTCCGGCGAGTAGAACATCTCCGGCTTGTGGTAGAAACGCTCGTTCATGAGTGTCTCTATTGCGTCGTCGTCTTCCTCTGCAACAGCGACGCTCATCTCTGCGTCAGCTTCCACAAAGGCCTTCACCTCGCGTTCGAAAGAGCCTCGGAAGGTCATGATATCGACCTTCTCGCCCTTTGGTCCGACTTCAATGACCTCGCGGCTCACGAGAATGTCGGTGCCTTGCCAAACAGGAATTTCGCGTGGTGGCGGCTCAGCGACCATTGGCACATCACCAGGCTTGCTCGCGCCCTGTGGATAGGGTCTTGCCTTTTTCTTTTCACGGGGAAGTGTGAGCGGCGCGGAATAGTCATATTTATCCTCGAAGTATTCCGCAACGGCGCAAAAATCGAGGATGAAAAAGTTTTCCTTCTTGTATTTGGTGTGCCCGATCTCAAACGTGAACAACCGCGTGCCGCGTCCCTTTATTTGAATGTATTCGGTCGGCGAAAAAATGGGTCGCAGCAGGCCAATGTTGAGCAAGTCGGGGCAGTTGTAGCCGGTGGAGAGCATGTCCACGGAGACCGCAATGCGTTCGGATCGTTTCCCGTCGCGAAACTCCTTCGCGATTGACGAGGCCTCCGGGATGCGCGACGTAATGGTGACGGCGAGACCGGGCTGGATAACGTTGAAAATCTTCGTGAGGTTGGTTGCGTGTGTCTGGTTCACAGCGAAGACGATGGACTTGCCGATTGCTCCGGTTGGATCTCTCTGTGCTTCCTTGAGGAAGTTCTCGCACATGAGGCGATTGCGCGTTGGCGTGAAGATCTTTCGTTCCAAATCCTGAATTTTGAAGTTTTCGTCCTGCTCGTTTACCACCACCGCCCAGCCTTTTTCCGCGAGCGCCTGGGTCGTGATATCGGAGCGCATGTCGAAAATCTTGGGCCGGCAGAGAAATGGGCCTTCGGGGTCTTTGACGGCGTCAATCATGTCGTAACGGTAGGTAGGGAATCCAGGTTTGCACCCGAAGTAGTGATACGTGTCCCGAAGCTGGCGAGCCTCTAGCGCCTTCGGGTTCTCCGCCTCCAATTCTTCGACGTTGATGTTCTTCAGATACGCCTTCGGCGTCGCCGTCAGACCGATCCGCGTGGCTTGAAAAAACTGCACAACCTCGCGGGCGTCCCCATAAATCGAGCGGTGCGCTTCATCGTTGATGACAAGATCAAAATAGAAAGGTGTGAACTCCTCTCGATAGCGACGGTCAACCATAAGCGACTGGATCGTCGCCACCACAACGCACGCACCAAGCAATTCCCCAGAGCGGCGCGCACTCTTGAAAACAACCGGTTTGAACTCCGGCAGCACGACCGCAAAATCTTCCATCGTTTGCTTCGCCAATTCGATGCGATCGACGATGAATAGCACGCGCTCGGCGTTGCGTGTTTTGAGGAAGCGTCGAATGAGAGCTGCGCATAAGAGCGTCTTGCCGGTGCCGGTGGCCATTTCGAGAAGGAACTTGCGCTGGCCGCGACCATCGAAGAGCCGCGCGACTTCATCCATAGCACGAATCTGGTATCGCCGGAGGGTCAGGTCATACTTCAGATGGCGAAGATATTCGGGTGTAATGATTTCGCTTTCGAGCGGTCGCGGGGGTTGCAGGTTTCTGAGCCGGACACGCTCAGGATCATCACGGGACGGGAGACGTTCAATGCGGTAGGCGTCACGTTGATCGGCTCGTTCATAATTCCAAAACCAATGCTCTCGTCCGTTCGATAAGAGGATTAACGGCGATTTTATATTTTCGGCGTATCCCCGCGCCTGCTCTTTCGCATCGTATGGATCAAGGTCTTCGCGCTTGGCTTCAAGGACACAAAGCACGCGCCCCAGGCTGTCTTTGAGCAGGTAATCGACCCGACCGATAGCAGCGTTCTGCTCTAATTGGACCTGCTGAGAGTCGAGCAGGTTCCAACCGCTCGCCTCAAGTGCTTTGTCGATTAGAACGCGGGAGAAGGCTTCTTTATGCACGTGTTTTGAAAATGTGAGCGATATTAACCGCAAGCAATAACTATGACCATGTCGATCTCAGGGAATCCAGCCGGGATTTTGAGTTAGCCAAGCAATTCTGCGGCGGGAGCACGCGACCGGTTCCCCACGCTTCTGCCACAGCTCACGGTTCCTATCATAGCAGAATAACCGTGAAGCTCAGCGGAAAACCGTGCAGTGGTACATGATCGCCGCTGGCTCACCGGTGGTCTTCTCGCTAATGGCAAAGCTGGCCTCAGCGCGCAGAAAATGGATTCCACTTTTAAGAAAAGTATCTTGGTTCCACGGACCGTGGCTTCCACGACGAAGACCATTGACTTGATCGTCGAGACCGAGGTTTCGATGCCTGAGAAGATGGTCTCCGGAACATCGACCGCGTTCTCCGGCTTTGAGAAGATGGTCTCCGGAACATCGACAATGGTCCCCGAAACATCGACCACGGTCCCCGGCTTTGAGAAGATTGCCTCAAGGATCGAAAAGATCTTTTCGATGACAAATACCATGGTAAAAATCGACCGTCGCTGGAAGCTCAACGTTGTCTATAACTTAATGATCGTCTCCGACCATGGTCTTTGAGGCTCCGACCATGGTCTCCGTGTCGGGGACCATGGTCCCTGTGTCGGAGACCTTGGTCGGGGAAACGAAGACCATGGTTTCAAAGCCTGAGACCATCTTCTCGTTGACCGGGAAAATGGTCTCCGTGGTGAGGAAGATCTTCTCGTTCGCGAAGACCATGGTCTCCGGAATCGAGAGCATGGTCTCCGTGACGCAGACCATCTTCACGACGACGGGGACCACGGTCACAGCCGCACAGAACATCGTCTCCGTCCCGCAGACCATGTTCTGATGTGTCGAGGCGACGGTCTCCTGCAAATCACCAACCGGAGCACAGAAACCATCTACGACGTTAACATTGTCTTTCCACCAGAAGCAGGCAACTTTGAAGTCTTGGACGGTGAGTTACCACTGGTGAAGCTTCCTTCTGGAAGGACCGCCAGCCTGCCCGCCATACGTTGTATGGGGCCAGGCAAAAATCACTTCGAATCAAAGGGATTTTCTCTTTGGTGCGGCACAAGCTATTGACATCGGCGCGCGATGCAGTACACTGGCGCTGAAATCCGCAGCCGAACACCGTCCGTAAGGCGGGTGTCCGGGGCAAACCTCGGAATAGGCTGTTCCCCCTAAGCAGCTCCGCTGCGATGGGGGTTTTTCATTTAATCTCCCGAATAACGCCTCTCATGGTGGCCTCCTGGTAGAGCGGCTGGGCGTACGCCTCACCTTCTATTGCATCACGCACGAATCCAGCAATGCTGTCAGCGAGCTGGATCAACGCGTCGCTCTCGTCGCGGATGCCACGCACTTTCCGAACGCGGATACCGAGCTGCCGGAGTCCACTCGCAAACCGCTTCACTTGGCCGCGGCGCAGGCCGTCCACGATGATGGTGGCTTTGTAGTCGCCGCGCGCTTTCTGGAGAATTGCCTTTGCGGTTACGAGGACGGTGAGGTCGGTGTAGAGGGTGGTATCCCGATAGTGCGAGAAGGAGGCTGTTCCCGCGAACAGCGGATGGCGTATGAGCTCCTGCAGATAAGCGAGGCGTGACTCGAAGGCGGTCTCATGCCACTTGAGGATACCGCGCCCCGTGGCCTGCTCGATCCGTTCAGCTTCCCTCCGGATCCGGTCGTGTTCCTCGCCGGTGATAACCACGGAGACGAGGAAAAAATCACCCGCAGTGTCCTGGCCGGTTTCATCGACGTAACAATAGAGTTTCTGCATCGGGCCGATGATACAAGAAAGCCCAGTAACTCAATAACGCTCTATAATTTCCATTGAACGCATCCAGCTAAATAGCACATTTAAGCGACATTAGATACGATCACTCTCTCTTTTTCTCAAGCCCGCGCGTTTGACTGCAGCACGACAGGCGTGCCAAACCGTCTTGCGAGAGATCGGTTTCTCGATGCCGCGACGGCTCGCGCTGCTGCTGAACAGATATGTCTTCGGCCGCTTCTGGCGATAGTACTCACGTAACGATTGGAGGAGCTTCGGGGACAGAGGGAGATCGCGATCGCGCCGACCTTTGCCCTGCCGGACGTGGATATCCATGCGTTGACTGTCGACGTCCTCTATCTTTACAAGCGAGGCCTCGGTGCGACGTAATCCCGTCGAATAGAGGAGCATCAGAATGGTACGGTACCTGAGATTCGGCGCGGCATCGATCAGCCGGGTTACCTCTTCCTGACTCAGCACAACCGGCAACTTTTTCGGGACTTTGGGAAACGGCAGATCGTCGAGGTCGAGGTCCCGACGCTTCAGCACCTTTCTGTAGAGAAACCGCAAAGCCGAGATCCTCATCTCTACGGTACCTGGTGCTAGCTTTTTCTCTTTCAGCAAATATAGTTGGAACCGGCGCACTTCTTCGGCACCGAGTTTTTCTGGAGACTTTCCGAAATAACTCGCGAATTGTTGGACAGCAAATATATAACCGCGGAACGTTTCGGGTGAATAATTTCGTCGCTGGAGCTCTTCCAGCATTCTCTGATGTAGTGGGGTCATAGAACCCTCCTTTCTATGCCCCCGAGGCTAACAAAATAGCGGGATTACCGCAGCAAACGTGGATGCGTACGTGGGTGACGCAAATGGGGGATTACCACAGTGGACATCGATACCGGCGCCTGCGGCTTAGTTCATACCGGCTAACCATGACATTGGTTACAGGACTCGCTCAACACTGTCCGTAACCGATTTGATTCTGAACCATTTCCAATTCCCTGGACAATACGCGGTCGAGCTCAAAGATATTGAAGCACGCGTAAGCGAGTTGGAACGACCCACGCAAGAGGCGAGCGGTGGGCGCGGGCGATGAACCCCCGCAACCCATCGCTAACTTTGAGGCTGCAGCTCTGAAAGCCAAAAACCTCCTATCCCGGCAAAGGACGATGACAAGCCTCAACCTCGACTGTCGGCTTAAAAGCCCGCACACACGACAACTCGCGAATTCAAAGTCGTGGCCAACTGCAATAGCTACTGCTTGATCACGATAAACCACGCAGCGACGATCGGACCCTGGGGACCCCGTCCACGGCCCTTGGCAGGTGGCTCCGCGCCAGGAGGTGGCGCCGGAGCCGGACCGCGCTCAGGCTGGAAGAGGTACACGTTGTGCGTCACTGGATCGACTGTGATCGTCTTCGCGCCGGCGAACGTGTCGACCGTGGCAACCGTGGTGTATTTGTCAGGCGAATCCTGGTGAACGACGGTGACGTTGCCCTCGCCCCCATTCGGAATGTAAATCAGCTTTTTCGACGGATCCCATCCCAGAGCGTCAACGCGCGTGCCGTTCTTGATGGTTGCGACGATTTTGCCGGTGTTTGGATCAACGACGATAGATGTATTGCTGCAACCTGAGAAAATACGGTTCGATGCTTTGTCATACGCGATGCCCGTTGGTCCTTCGCAAGGCGCGGTCGGCCACGAGGCGGTTGCCTTCCAGGTCTTGACGTCGATCACCTGGATCGTGTTCTTGTTTTCGTTGTTGACGAAGATGTGTCCTTTGCCATCTGCCGCAGCGCCTTCGGGCCCGTTGTCTTCGAGCTCGACGGTAGCAACGACGTCACCGCTCGTTGGATCGATCGCGGTGAGAGTGCCGGGGTTGCTGTGATTCGTCAGAATGATTTTGTCATCGGGCTCATCGTACATGATGCCGTCGAGACCGGGGCCGATCTTGATTTGTTTGATCACTGCCAGTGTCTTCAAATCGAACATGGTGACTGTCTGATCGCCGCCATTCGTCGTAAAGCCATGACCAGCCTTGGTGGCGATGCCTGCGCCATGCACGCTAGGCGTATTCGGAATGTCACCGAGTACTTTGCCGGTGGCACCTTCGACCACCATCATGTGGGTGGCACGCGAAACGAACACGCGCCCTGTGGCGGCTTCGACGGCGACATAGTCCGTACCCCCGTCACCCTTGATATCAAACTTCTCAACCTTGAACGTCTGCGCGTGCCCGATGTAGGGCACGGCAACGGTGATTGCGATGAGAATCGCAGATGCAGTCAGTAAGCGTCTGTTCATACGGTCTCCTTTGTGGCTTTATAAGTAAGTGTAAAGGCTTCACCCGGGATTTCGACCTTGGCTTCTCAGGATGCGAAGTATACAGCAATCGACTGAGCTGTGACCAAAGCTTTTAGAAGCTCATCACCGAGAGCCTCACCAGTACCCACTAAGAGTGGGCTTCTGGTCCGCCACCTCGTCCTCCCCGCGCGCCTTGCCGGAACGGAGGAGGTTTCTCGATTCCTGGGGGAGGAGATCAGCACTTCCACCTACTTGAACATCATGGACCAGTACCGGCCCTGCTTCCGCGCACAAGGGAACGCGGAGATCGGCCGCCCGATCACAGCCAGCGAATACCTGGAAGCCATCGGCGCGGCACGAGCAGCTGGACGTTGGCGCTTTGACGGAGAACGCCGAAGATTCTGAATGATCCGGTGGTGCGCCGTGGATGGAGTTTTCGCGGAGCACGGAGTATCCCAAGACATCAATGAATCAGTGTTGTCAGGTGCTGATTCACTCTGCGGAGGCACCGTGCGTTAGTAGCTCGATCAGACGCTCCTCGAAGGCATCGGCATCCGTTCCGAGATCGCGTGTGGCGCCTGTGTAAACGAGCTTTCCTTTGGCGATCACGCTGATTTCACTGCACAGGTTGCGGATTTCTTGCGCGTCGTGACTGCTGAGAAACGTCGTCACCTGCTCCCTCCTCGCCAGGTCCCGCAGCAGATTCCACATCTCGCGTTTCGCAGGCAGGTCAAGGCCGCGCGTGGGCTCGTCGAGGAAGAGCACTTTCGGGTTCCCCATGAGCGCACGCGCAATTTCCACGCGCCGCTTCATGCCCGTGCTGTATGTTCCAATCAGCTTGCCGCGGAATCTGACGTCAAGATGCACGCTGTCCAGGATGCGCTCGACCTCATCTGCCGGATTCGAATGGTGACGGATGCGGGCAAAATACTCCAGATACTAGCGCGCGGTCCATGCCGACTGACTCTCGCTTGTTTCATCGCTTACCAGACCGACAAGTTTCCGCACGGCGAGTGGTTCTTTGACGATATGGTGGCCCCACAGCTTTGCTGCGCCCGCGCTGGGGGGAAGGAGCGTCGTCAGCATGCGAATCATCGTTGTCTTGCCCGCCCCGTTGAGACCCAAAAACCCGTATAGCTGCCCCTTCGGGATCTTGAGCGTAACGCCGTCAACAGCCACGAAACTGCCGAACCGACGCGTCAGGCCTTGGGTTTCCACTGCATAGTCACCATTGGAAATCATCGAGTCCTCCTCCACCGCACAACGGCAGCGCCGAAACAGAGCAAGGGAAAAACGACGGAAACAGCCCCCATCTCATAGATCGCGCTCGAAACCTGCGCCTCGATGGCGCCCCGTGCGCTCAGAGTGCGGGTGCGATCGTCTCCGTCAACATGGTATTTGGCCGTAACATTGAGCGGGTAGCGGAGGCCGCCGATGTCCCATGGGTTCGTGGGGACAAGCGTGATCGGGACACGGGCTATCCAGCCGGTCGCCACATGGTGGCCGTCAGCCGCTGTAGGTCCGAGATCGCTCGGGTACGTGTGCGTTTCGAGGTGCTGAACGTCAAAAGCGGAGTCATTCGAGCCGACCTTCGCCACCAACCCAGCATCCCCGGTTACCTGGATTTTAAGATCCGTCACACGCTGATTCGCGTCAACGGGCAGAAGAATCATCAAATCCCGCAGCGTGCTTTCATCTGTTCCATAGGGCCATTCATCGCGGTTGAGGATCGTACTGCAGCAGCGTGCGGGGAGTGGGCGGTCGGGAAGCGTGAGCGCCAGGCTGCTGAGCCCGCGCGCGAAGAGTCCGCGAATCGCAGGCGCGCGATTGGCAGGCGGAGCGGGTGTATCGTAATTCCTGTCGGCGAAAATGACAGGGAAAAAGAACAGCAGCAAAATGCCGATGGTGATCACCCATCGTTGGCTCCGAGTCGTTTCCCACGTTTCGACGCCCTGTGCGCAGAGAAACACCCACGCGGCCAGCGCGAAGGCGCTGCCAATTACGACGAATATGCTGATCCATGTAAGAGTCTTCGTGGCGGGGATATTTCCTGCGACGAGAGTGAATCCGAGCGCATTTTTCAGAAGAACTGCCGGGCTGGCGAGCGTGAGGCTGCCGGTTCGCGTGGCGCCGTTGCCCTGTGCCACCAGCAACTCCTGGAGCGGCGCCAGGCCTGCGTAGGTGAGAAGGATGCCCATTCCGGTGGCGATTGGCGGTGCAACGTTGCTGCCAATGAAGAGGACACCGACGAGCGTCCCGACGGCGATGCTTGCGACCAGAAGACCCGGCGTCCAGATCAGGAATTCTCTGAGGATGTGCGGCATTCCCACGTGAAAGGTGTACACAAGCATCATGGGAACCAGCACAACGTAGTAGGCGCCGGCGAGGGAGAATAACACGAGGATCTTCGCCATGAACCAGTGACGGCGTTCTACAGGTGCCGTAAAGACGCTTTCCACGAAACGATTGGCGCGCGGGCTCGCGATCGTGCCGGCCGCGAAGGGAATAAAGGCCATGGGAACGAGGAAATACGCAATAATGCCGTAACCGTCGAGCCAGGTATCCTGGGTTCCGACCGTGGCGAGAACGCCAACAGCCAGGAGGATTACTCCGGCGCCAAGCCATGCGAATCGGCCTCGCATCATGGCTTTCAGCTCTTCCCGATACAATGTTCCAATGTCTTTCATAGAATGGCGACTCCAATCGCTGCTCGATGTACTCAAGGATTGCCCGTGCGGCCTGGTAATGGATCCCAATCGTCCTGCGTTCTCGTCCTTCCCATGTAAACTGACCGTTGCCTCATTGCGGTCTGGGTGGAAGTCCGAGACCTTAAGCCGGCAAGCGGTCGATAGCTTAGCGCCCGGATCGACATGAAGTCAAAACCCGAATCTCACTGTCAGTTGTATGCGTCGCGTGGGCAACGCGGACACCGCCCGTCCAAAGAATGGTGAACTCAGGTCTCCCATGAAAGCGGCATAATTTACATGGTTCAATACGTTGAACGCATCCAATGCGAGCGTTGTCACCAGGCCCTTCTCTTTCTTGCTTCTATTCCAAAAAAAGTCCCGCGAGCAACGCAGGTCAAGGCCGGTGAAACCAGGACCCTCTAAACTGTTGCGAGGAATTCCGGGCGGCCGCGCATTGGACAGGCCCGTATGGTAGGGATCCTGCCCCGTGGTCATTGAGTAGGGCTTTCCCGAAGCGACGGTCAGAGCCACTCCCAGGTTAAACCGCATTCCGGGGCTGAAGCTTTCCAGTAGATTCAGGCGCTGCCGCTGGTCAAAGTCCGCGCGTGACCACTCTCCGGAAAGGTCGTACTGGTTTGCCGGAAGCCATGATAATCCTCCCGTGTTATTGTCCGTACGGCTTAGTGTGTACTGAATTAGGCCCGTGAAGAAATGCGTCATTTCTCCCCGAAGAGTGATATCGAGAGTGTTAGCTGCCTGCCGGCCCGATGATTCGATTTGGTAGATGGCTCCGAGCGTCGAGTTTGGACGAGCTAAATAGTCTGGCCCCACCGGCGCATTGATATCTCGCGAGCGAAACAGATCGATTCCGCGCGAGCCGCTATAGGTTATTGCCACAGTTGTTTTTGTCGCAATCTGCCGTTCCACACCCAGGCTGTATTGAATTGTGTATGGCTCGCGCACTGTTGGATCGAGTCGCTCCACATTGATCGGCTGAGCGTCCAGCGAACCAGTTTCTGGAATTGGAATTGGATAGCTCGGATTGGTAATCAGATAGCTCCTGAGCCGCTGCCCGTTATACAGGAGCAGATCTCCCATGGGACCCGCGCCCGTGCGGTCGTAAAACATCCCGGCGCCACCACGAATCACTGTTTTGCGGCTCTTGCCGAGCCCATAGGCGAAAGCAACCCTGGGCGCGAAGTCTCTGTTGTCATGCAGGTAATTTTGCCAGTTGTAACGCAGGCCCAGCGACAGGGAAAGGTTGGGACGTACTTTATACTCGTCCTGAACAAACCCGCCCAATTCCTTTTGCAGGAAACGTACATGCCCGGAACCTTGCTGCTGACTGAAAGCGTAAGGGTCTTGGGCTTCGTAAGATTGAAGAGTGGAGAAATAGAAAGTGCCTCCGAAATTTTTCCGATTATCGATGCCCCGATAGCTCCAATCGGGGACATTCAATCCAAATTTAATCAGGTGTTTCCCCGAAGACCAGCTCAGGATCTCGTTCAGTTGAGCATGACTTTCCGTGGTTAACACATCCGACTGCGAGCCGCCGCCTGTAAACGCCCCGTTGACCACAATTTTGGGAGCCGAACTCACGCTGCTCGTTGAATGGACTTCTCGTCCGAGGAGGATTTGAAACTGGCTTAGCCAGCGCGGAGACGGCGTCCACCGGTCGTTGAGGATGAGGTCGTGCTCATATTGATCGGAATTTGTGGCAGCCTCGGGCAGAACGAGACCGCCGACGCCCTGATTGGAGCCGTGATAATCAATTTCATTGTATTGCAGGAAGGCAGTATGGCTTTTGCCGAACTGATGAATCAAACGAGGCGAGAGTTGAGTGTTCCTCGTGGGGCTTGATATTGCCTCCTGGACAATGCCGGAGAGGCTCTCGGCAAATACGAACGATTGCAGGTCCTCTTCCTGACGAGTTCCTGAGAGAAGAAAGGATGTGGTCTTGCTGTTTCCCACGGGGCCGGTCAAGACGCCCTCGAAAATACGGCGCTGCTCGGGAGCTCGAACGAGTGCGAATGGATCGCGGGCGTTCAGTCGAGAATCGCGGAAGAGGAAATTGAATGTGCCGTGGTACGCGGAGGTTGCGGACTTGGTTATCACCTCGATGATTCCCTTGCCGGGACGCATGTACTCCGCCGAATACGGATTTTGATTGATCCGGACCTCCTGGATGGCAGAGGCAGAAACCCCGAGGCTGTTTACGACCATCCCGTCCACGATTAATTGAGTCCCGCCGGCGCCGATCGCCCCGGCATCAAGAAACATCGACATGGTCGCAATGTAGTCCTGGTCGAAGACAGGCAGTTTTTCGAAGAGATTCTGACTAATTGCCGCCGCGTCCCGGTTTTCCGCCATATCGGTTGACACTTTGACCGTATCGCCGGCAGCAACGGAAACGTCCGTGTTTATTACTGCCAGAGCCAACGTGATCGTCATTGGCGCGATCGGCGCTCTGGCGACCGTGAGGGCAGTGGTCGAGGTTGTGAATCCCTTGTGCTGAACCTCGATCGAGTAAGTCCCGGGCGGAACCGCCGCCAAGCTGAATCTGCCCCATTTATCTGTCCTGGTATGTGACAGGACCCTCCCGCTTCCGAGCTTGAGTGTGACGATTGAGTCAGGGGCAGAGGCGCCACTGGGATCGAGAACAGTCCCCTCTATGGTAACGACATAGGCAGGATTCTGGGCCAGTGCGCTGCTGACCAGAATCAGAGTCACAATAACTGGAGTTAAAGCGTACAGCCAGTGCTTAATCATGATCGGCAATATCTACCTCTCAGATCGCTTCCACTCGATTTAGCCGGAAGAACTCCCCGATCCAGTCGTCGCGCAGCCTCCAGATCCTCTAGCAGAAGCGCCGCACTCTCGTATCACGCTGTCTCATTTTGTGGCGACTGAGGCATGGTTTACTTTTCGAATTAACCTGTCCCTCTATGATGAGATGACTTCAGCGTTATTTCTTGGCCTTGGGCGGAGGCACTTTCCCGTCAGGTCCCAGAGAGACCTCTACCTTCTTGCCTCCTTTTTCTACCACGGCTTCGTATCCTGAAAAGACACCGTTTGTCGTGACCGATTCAAATCTGTCGACCTTGTTCTGCCCCAGACTCTTTTTTACTTCGGCCTGCACCGCGGGCGGAAGCGACTCAATATCAGCCTGCTCCTCGAGCTCCGTCACCTTGCCAGTGGTATCGATCAGCATGTCTCTGGAGCGGCCGTTTACCGTCGTTTCGATCTCATATACGGTCTTTCCACCTTCGTTCTCAGAGGAAATTCCAACGATCGTCGCGCCTTTGGTCTGCTCCTGGGCCGTTTTTTGAACCGCTGCGGGAAGATCCTTCATCTGTAATTTCTTCTCGCCCTCCTCTTTCTTGGCGCTTTCCTTTTTCGGCTGCGCTTTAGTTGTCGCCTGCTGTGCGAAAGCGGTTCCGAAGCACAACAGACAAAAACTCAGAACAAAGAGTATAAAGTTGCCTTTCTTGACTGACCTCATTTCAATTCTCCTATTCAAAGAGATGTGGTCGGGCGATCCCATCCGTCATGGTTCCGGCTTTTTCCTGCCGGATGGTCACCATTCGAGGCTGCCCTCCGCGTGTGTTCACCCGGCGTGCATGACCAGAATCCACGGATGCCTCCTCCTGATTCGCGCGGTCTACGATAACACACAACCATACGGATGCCACAGGTTACAGGACCAAAGATGAGAGAATGATGAGAGGCAATCCCAAGGTCAGTCGAAGCCTACGTCGCTTTCACGCCCACAAGCTCATTGCCAGGATACCGCGCACCCGAGGTTTGAGAGTACGCGATCGCGGAAGGCGGGGTCCTGGCGTCATCATTGCG
>Ga0187882_1001344_pt1 | contig 25145 bp, 23 predicted proteins | sample June2016WEW_19_1_3_FD_132991 | JGI IMG/M metagenome (GOLD analysis project Ga0187882, IMG submission 132991) | Peatland microbial communities from SPRUCE experiment site at the Marcell Experimental Forest, Minnesota, USA - June2016WEW_19_150 | ecosystem: Environmental > Terrestrial > Soil >... | reverse complement strand
GGGGGATACTGGGAGAGGTGCAGAAGGCGACCAGTGCGGCGGTGATGGCCGCCGAGCAAGGCAGCAAGGTGGTGGAGGCTGGGGTGAAGCAGTCGGCGGAGGTCAGCGAGGCCATCCGGCAGCTGGGCGAGAGCATTGCCGAGGCGGCGCAGTCCTCGACGCAGATTGCGGCCTCCAGCCAGCAGCAGGTGGTGGGCATGGACCAGGTAGCGCAGGCGATGGAGAGCATCAAAGTGGCCTCTGCGCAGAACTTGGCCGGCACGAAGCAGGCGGAGGCAGCGGCGCAGCAGCTGCACGAGTTGGGAGAAAGGCTGAAACAACTCGCGGCCCGGTACCATTTGGAGGAGCACGGGGATGCCAGAGCCGGATAGAGAGTTCCAGCAGCGGCTCCTGGCGACCTTCAGGGGAGAAGCCGAGGAGCACGTACGCGCAATCACCAGTGGTCTGATCGATCTGGAGAACACGCCGGGGGTAGAGGATCGCGCGCCGGTCGCGGAGAAGGTCTTTCGAGAAGCCCACAGCCTCAAGGGCGCCGCCCGGGCTGTCAACCTCAAGGAAATCGAGACCATCTGCCAGTCCTTGGAAGAGGTCTTTGCCCGGGCAAAGCGTCGAGAGATCGCGCTCACCGCTGACGCGCTGGACGTGCTGCACCGCGCAACGGACGAGATTGAGCGCCTCCTGATGGCCACCCGAGGGGAACGTCTCGAGCAAGGTCCTCCGAAGACCGGCGATCTGCTTGGCCGGCTGGAGGCCATCTCCCGGGGCTCGGCCGCGGTGGAGCAGTCGGGGCAGCCCGATGTCGAAGTGACTCTCCCCCGGCCCGAGACGGAGAAGAATATTGCGGAAGAGACGGTAAGGGTTCCCGCGGACCAGCTTGACCGACTTCTTCTCCAAGTCGAAGAACTGGTCCCCTTGCGCATGGGAGCGGTGCATCGCTCGGCTGAACTGCGGGAGCTGGCGCGCGACGAGTCACAGTGGAAACGTGAGTGGGCGAAAGTGCAGTTTGTCGCGCGTTCCCTGCGGCAATCGATCGATCGGGATGGAGAAACTGCGGACAAGAAGGACCTCGGAGCGCGGAGGCTCCTGGAGTTCCTGGAGTGGAACGAGGAGTTCTCCAAGAGGTTCGACACGAAGCTGAACGGCCTCTCCCGGTTCGCGGAGCGTGAACAGCGCTCCCTGAGCGCACTAGTGGATTCTCTCCTCCGCGATACGAAGCTACTCCTGCTGCGTCCCTTTTCTTCTCTCACGGAGACCTTCCCCAAGCTTGTTCGGGACCTCTGCCGTCAGCAGGGCAAGGAGGCGACACTGAGCGTGCAGGGGGCCAATGTCGAGATCGATCGAAGAATTCTACAAGAGATCAAGGATCCCCTCATGCACATGGTGCGGAACTGCATCGACCACGGGATCGAGAAGCCCGAGGAGCGCACTCGCGCGAACAAGGCACCGCGTGGTGCGATCACAATCGCCATTGAACAGAAAAACGCCAACAGTGTGGAGATCGCTGTTTCTGATAACGGAGCGGGGATCGACCCTCAGAGGGTGAGGGAGGCAGTGGTGAAGTCAGGGCTTATCGCCGCCGAATCCGTGCAGGCCGTTGGGGACTCGGAAATCCTGGCGTTTATCTTCCAGTCCGGGGTCTCGACGAGCCCTATCGTTACGGATATCTCGGGCCGAGGTCTGGGTATGGCGATCGTGCGCGAGAAAGTGGAGAGGCTCGGGGGCGAGATCACCTTGGACACGCGTCTGGGGGCGGGCACCACGTTCCGGCTGCTCCTCCCCCTGACGGTAAGCACGGTCAGGGGACTCCTGATCCGCGCGGGAGAACAGAGCTTCATCATCCCGGTGACCTTCGTCGAAAGAGTGGCATCGACGAAAAAGGATTCCGTTCAAACCGTCGAGAACCGGGCCACGGTGCTGCTGGGTGGCCGGGCAGTGTCGTTCGTCCGACTTCATGAGGTCCTGGAGCTCCCCGCGGATGGGTCGGCAGAAAAGGGCACCGAAAGCCTCCCGATGGTCATCCTCGCCGCGTCGGAGAGACGGATCGCGTTCCAGGTGGATGAAGTGGTGGGCGAACAGGAGGTCCTCGTGAAAAGCCTTGGACCGCAACTCGTTCGGGTGCGGAATGTCGGGGGCGCGGCCGTCTTGGCAACGGGGAAGGTCGTTCCCATCCTAAACGTCGCCGACCTGATGAAGTCCGCCGTCAAAACATCCTCCCAGCCCGTGCCCACGCGGGAGGTTGGGGAACCCACGGCTCCTCGGCAAAGGTCGATCCTCGTGGTGGATGATTCCATCACCGCCCGGACGCTGCTGAAGAGCATCCTCGAAGCTGCGGGGTACCTCGTGAGAACGGCGGTGGATGGGGCGGAAGCCTTTGCGACCCTTCGTGAAACGAAGTTCGATCTCGTCGTGTCCGACGTTGACATGCCCCGATTGAACGGGTTCGACCTGACGTCGAAGATCCGGGCGGACAAGAATTTGGCCGACCTCCCGGTGATTCTCGTGACCGCCCTCGAATCCCGGGAGGACCGGGAGAGAGGGATCGATGTAGGCGCCAATGCCTATATCGTGAAGAGCAGCTTCGAGCAGAGCAATCTTCTCGACATCGTGCGCCGCTCTGTTTAGCTGATGAGCAGAATGGGGAGATTCGCAGGGTGAAATCTACAATCCGGGTTCTGATCGTCGACGACTCAGCGGTCTACCGGGAGTTCCTCTCACACCTTCTCGGGTCCGACCCGCAGATCGAGATCGCGGGGGCGGTGCGTGACGGCGCGTCAGCCTTCGAGGCGGTGGCCGCTCTTCGCCCCGACGTCATCACCATGGACATCAATTTGCCGGGCATCAACGGCTACGATGTCACGCGAAGGATTATGGAGTCCTCTCCAACGCCCATCGTCGTCGTAAGCGCGGCCGATAACGCCGGAGATGTGGAGATGAGCTTTCGGGCGATGGAGTCGGGAGCCGTGGCGGTTGTCTCGAAGCCACGGGGGGGCGATTCTCCCGGCTCTGCGGCGCAGTCCCGGGAATTGATCCAGATGGTGAAGCTCATGGCGGAAGTGAAGGTCGTGAGGCGCTGGTCGCGAAAACCAGGTCCGCCGATTGTTGCCCCCGTTGCGCAGGCTGCACTAGGTCCGCATGTAACTCCGCCCCGGCCACGGCCAAGGCCACTTGGCGCGTCAGCCGGCTGCGAGGCGATCCTCATCGGCGCCTCCACAGGCGGACCGCTTCCCATCCGCACGATCCTCTCCGCCCTGCCGCCCGAGTTCCACGCGGCTGTGCTCGTCGTCCAGCATATCGCCGCGGGCTTCGGAGCCGGCTTCGCCGAGTGGCTGGCGGGCGCCTCACGGCTGCCCGTCCACATCCCTGTAGAGGGAGAGCTCGTTGCGCCTGGGCACGTGTACATCGCCCCCGACGAGGCGCACATGGGGGTTGGAGAGGGGCCGCGCATCAGGCTCGGCCACGGTGAGCCGGAGAACGGGCTGCGTCCTTCCGTCTCTCACCTCTTCCGCTCCGCGACGAGAGTGTACGGGAAGAGGGCCGTGGGCATCCTCCTCTCGGGCATGGGCAGGGACGGCGCGGAGGAGCTGAAAGGCCTGAGAGACATGGGGGCCGTGACCTTCGCGCAGGACCAGGAATCGTGCGTGGTATTTGGAATGCCCGGCGAGGCGGTGAGATTGGGTGGGGCGCAGTACACGATGACGCCCGAAGCTATTGCCGCGGCCGTCGTGAGCCTGGCGGAGACGGGAGATCTGAGCAGGGGGACAGCGTCATGAGCGCGGACAAGAGAACAGCGAAAGCAATCGAGGTCCTCGTCGTGGAGGACAGCAGGACGCAGGTAGAGCAGATCTCCTACATGCTCGAACGAGCCGGCTACCGGGTGCGAATTGCCGGCAACGGGGCCGAGGCCCTCGAGGCAGTCCGAGAAAGCCGCCCCCACCTCATCATCAGCGACGTGGTCATGCCGGTCATGGACGGGTACACCATGTGTCGGGCGATCAAGGACGATGAAGCGTTGAGCGACATTCCGGTGATCATTCTCACCTCGCTTTCGGATCCCCAGGACGTCATCCTCGGGGTCGAGGCGGGCGTCGACTACTACATGACGAAGCCATACCATGCCGAGGCTCTCCTGTCCGAAATCGAAACCGTGCTCGCATCCTCCCCGTACCGGGAGACCGACGACGCGCAGGAGCAGTTCAAAATCACGATTGCGGGCAAGCGGCGCCTGGTGCGATCGAGCAGGGGCAGACTGCTCACCCTGCTGCTCTCCACCTACGAGAATGCCGTGCGGCACAACAAGGAGCTCATCGAAGCACAGGCGGAGCTCGAAGCAGCCAACAAGGAGCTAGAGGCATTCGCGTACGCGGTTTCGCACGACCTACGCGCGCCGCTTCGCGCTCTGAGCGGTTTCAGCCATGCGCTCATAGAGGACTATGGCCCGAAGTTGACGGGTGAGGCGCATGATTTCCTGGACCAGATCGCCCTTGCCAGCCGGCGCATGGGAGAACTGATCGACGGTCTGCTCACCCTCTCGCGCAGCACCCGCGGCGAGCTGCAGTGGGAGGAGGTGGACCTCTCGGCCCACGCTGTGCTCATCCTCACCGAGCATGCGAAGGCCGAGCCTTCCCGCCGGGTGACCTGGACGGTCGAGCCGGGCTTGTCCGCTCGGTGTGATTCGCGGTTGATTGGGGTAGTCCTCGCCAACCTCCTCGATAACGCGTGGAAATACACGGGAGGGACCCTTGAGCCGACGATCCGCCTTTATGCGGAGCGCAGGGGCGATGAGCAGATCTATTGCGTGGCTGACAACGGGGCGGGCTTCGACATGCGGCACGCTGCCAAGCTTTTCCAACCCTTCCAGCGCCTGCACCGACAGGACGAGTTCCCCGGTATCGGAATCGGCCTGGCCACTGTGCAGCGCATCGTCCACCGGCACGGCGGCAGAATCCAGGCAACGGCCGCGCCGGGCAAAGGGGCCGTGTTCAGCTTCAGTCTTTCGATCCAAAGCGGCCTCGGGGAGGAGGGACCATGACGACGAAGACGATCCTGCTCGTCGAAAACAATTCCCAGGACGAGATGCTGACCTTGCGTGCCCTGCGAAAAATCAACCTCGCCAACCATGTTGAGGTGGTGCGCGACGGCCAGCAGGCTCTCGACTATCTGTTCCGCGAAGGCGAATTCACGGGCCGGTCGGGTCCGGAGCTGCCCGCGGCAGTCCTGCTCGACATCAATCTGCCGCGGATCAGCGGTCTGGAGGTGTTGGAGCGTCTCCGCGCAGATTCGCGCACGCGGATGCTGCCCATCGTCATCCTCACCTCCTCAGACGAGGAGCAAGATCGCCTTCGCGGCTACATTCACGGCGCCAACAGCTTCGTGCGAAAACCGTTGGATTCATCCGAGTTTATTGAAACCGTCTCACGCCTCGGCGTGTATTGGCTGGCCGTCAACGAGCCGCCGTGAAAGGGAGTGATATGACAGCCGGAGAATTGAAAGTACTGGTCATCGAGGACAGCGACGCGGACTTCCTCCTCACCGAACACTATCTGAGTCAGAATATGCCTGCGGCTCGCTGCCGGAGGGTTTCAAGCCGCGAGGAACTGGAGACCGCCCTGAGGGTGGAGGACTGGGCCGTCGTCCTGTCCGACTACAGGGTGCCGGGGATGGATTTTCTCGAGAGCAAAGATCTCATCCACGCCCTTCGACCCGATCTGCCCGTTATCCTCGTCTCCGGCAGCATGGGAGAGGAGCAGGCGGTCGAGCTGATCAAGCAGGGCGTGTGGGATTTTGTCATCAAAGACAACATAGGTCGATTGGAATCGGCGATCAAGCGCGGGCTGCAGGAGGCGGAAGATCGTCGCGCCCGGCATACGGCGGAAGAGGCGCTGCGAGCGAGTGAAAACAAGTATCGGATACTTTTCGAAAGCATCCCGCAGATGATCTTCACCAAGGATCTCAACTCCGTCTATCTGACGTGCAATCGGAACTACGCTCGCGATCTCGGCATCCAACCCGAGGAGCTGTCCGGACACACAGACTATGATTTCTTCCCGAAAGATCTGGCAGACAAGTACCGTGCAGACGATCGAAGAATCATGGACTCGGGGATACAGGAAACCATCGAAGAACGCTACATTCGATCGGAGTATGAGGCTTGGAGACAAGCGATTAAGACGCCAATCCGAAATGAGGATGGAACAGTGGCTGGCATCCTCGGCATCTTCTGGGACATCACGGAACGCAGACTGGCCGCGCAGAAGCTGCAGGAACAGGCTGCGCTCCTCGACATCACCGTGGATGCCATCTTTGTCCGCGATATACGGCACGACATCGTATACTGGAACAAAGGTGCCGAAAAGATTTACGGATGGAGCGCTGCGGAGGCAATTGGCAAGAATGCCGACGACCTCCTCGGCACACACGCTCCCGATTCGATGCGCGCTTACCAGATCGTTCTCGAAAAAGGCGAATGGCTGGGAGAGTTCCAGCGAAAATCCAGGGATGGCCGGGAATTGACGATTCAGGCGCGCTGGTCTCTTGTCCGCGACCCGCAAGGAAAACCGCGCGGTATTCTGGCGGTGAACACCGATGTCACCGAGCAGCGATCGATCCAGCAGCAGCTTCTTCGCGCCCAGCGACTTGAAAGCGTCGGGACGCTGGCAGGAGGAATCGCACACGATTTGAATAATATCCTCTCCCCGATCCTCATGGGCGTCGAGGGGCTCTCCCTCCAACATCCCGACGAGAGCTCCCGCAAGATCCTGGACATCATCAAGACGGCAGCGCAGCGTGGGGCGAATATTGTACGGCAGGTGCTGAGCTTTGCGCGAGGCATCGAGGGTGAGCACGCGGAGGTACAACCGAAGCACATCATTCACGAGATCGAACAGCTCATCAGAGAAACCTTCCCGAAGACCATCGAGATCAGGTCCCAGATTCCCAAGGATCTCCTACCCGTGACTGGAGATGCGACGCAACTGCACCAGGTGCTCATGAACCTGTGCGTCAATGCGAGGGACGCGATGCCTGAGGGGGGAATCCTCACTCTCTCGGCGGAGAATGTGGAGTTGGACGAGACCTACGCTCGAATGCATATCGAAGCGCGACCGATACGCTACGTGGCGCTGAAGGTGGAAGACACAGGAACCGGGATGGCCCAGGGGATCATCGAGAAGGTATTCGACCCGTTTTTCACAACCAAAGGACCTAGCAAGGGCACGGGTCTTGGTCTCTCCACCGCACATTCAATCGCGAAAAGTCACGGCGGTTTTATCAATGTCTACAGCGAGGTGGGCAAGGGGAGCGCATTCAAAATCTACATTCCGGCGGCTGAACAGGGGCAAGTTGACCGAGCTGAGAAAGTGCAGGAAGGCGTACCGATGGGGGAAGGGGAGCTGATTCTGGTCGCTGACGACGAGGCGGCCGTGCGGGAGATCACCAAACAGATCCTCGAAGCCTACGGCTATCAGGTGCTCTTGGCGAAGGACGGAACAGAGGCCGTCGTGCACTACGCGGAGAGGAGAGCGGAGGTCCGAGTGGTCTTCACCGACATGATGATGCCGTTCATGGACGGCGCAGCGACCATCCGTGCTCTCCGAAAGATTGACCCCAGGGTGAAGATCATCTCCACGAGCGGATTGGCGACGAGCGGACAAGCGAACGAAGCTGCGGGCCTGAGGGTGGATGCGTTTCTCGCGAAACCATACACGGCTGAGGCTCTCCTCGGGACGCTTCGGGACGTGCTCGGGGCCGCGCAGCGTTCCGCGCCGGCCTGACGGAGGAGATGCAGGCCGTGAAGAATCGGAATGCGCGAATCCTTGTCATCGATGACGATGAGAAAACCCGAGAGATCATGCGTCTGATCCTGGAGAAAAAGGGCTACGAAACGGTTGAGGCGGAAAGCGGGGAGAGTGCTCTCGAGGCAATGAAAGCTGAACTCCCTGACTTGATTCTCCTCGATGTCGAGATGCCAGGGATCAGCGGCTTCGAGGTAGTGAAGCGCCTGAAGGCGGACAGTCGTACCCGCACGATCCCCGTGATCATGGTCACCGGGCTCGGCGACCAGAGCTCTCGTCTCGAGGCCCTCGCGAACGGGGCGGAGGACTATCTGCCGAAGCCGGTGGATCCCACTGAGCTATGGATGCGGGTGCGCAACCACCTTCGCCTCAAGGAGTACGGAGACTTCCTGGCCAGCCTCAACAGTGTGCTCGAGACAAAAGTCCGGGAAAGAACTGCCCAACTCGAGGAGAACTATAGAGAGACGATCTATCTCCTTACCAGTGCGGCAGAGCTTCGGGACGAAACGACAGGAGCTCATGTCAGGCGAATCAGTCATTACGCTTCGCGACTGGCGCGCGCAATGAAGGCGGATTCGGAGTTTGTGGAAGCCATTTTTTATGCGAGCCCGATGCACGACATCGGCAAGATCGGAATCCCCGATCACATCCTCCTGAAGCGTGGGCCTTTGACGTCGGAAGAATGGATCACCATGAAAAAACACGCGGAGATCGGGGCAAAGATCCTGGAGACGGGTAGCTCGCCCTACATGAAGATGGGCGCTCTTATCGCGTTGACCCATCACGAGTGCTGGGATGGAAGTGGATACCCGTCGGGGATCAAGGGTGAGGAAATCCCGCTGCCCGGCCGCATCATGCTGCTCTGCGACCAATACGATGCGCTCCGGGGTCAACGCCTGTACAAGCCGCCGCTCGACCATCACGCCGTCATGAAGATATTGACCGAGGGGGATGGGCCCACGAGACCGGAACAATTCTACCCTGAGGTCCTGGATGCATTTGAGTCCTGCAAGGATGATTTCGAGAGGATCTATTCGCTTCCCGTAGGGTCCGTTGCAGGGTCAGAGCAAATCGGGACAAACCTGTGAAAGATGTTTGCTGCGGGATTGACGCGATTGCTTCAGCTCTGGTAGGCGCGCGTGAGAAGAGGTCATAGACAGGCTCGATTGGCCATGAGCAAGGAATTGGCAACGATGCCTATATGCGGGACATGCCGCTACCCGCTACCTTTATAGAAAAGACTGGGAAACATGTGGAATTCCGTATAGCGGCATGGTAACGGTAGCGGATAAGATCCACTACTCGGACCCCGAAACCATTCTCTGGAAGGCTCAACAGGCAACCACTGGGTATCGAAGTTTGGGCTGGGCTCTGATGGTTCCGATTCTCCCACTAGCTTTTCAGACTAGCGGCACCGGAAATGGCACGTGAGGACATGCAATTGCTTGCAGGAGCTTGTAAAATCGAGGAACCCCGAAAAGAATAATGTCGCAGTTGCCAAAAGCTGTTCATGCCCCGTAGGGTGCCATCTGCAAGTCCTTGTGATTCAAAGCCTTACGATGCTGCGGACTGGACTTGAACCAGCACACCCTTTCGGGCACTAGCCCCTCAAACTGGCACTAGCCATCCTCGGAGCTTGCAAGAGCTTGCAGCAGAACGCATTTATTCGCAGCAAGTATCGATAGGGCAAGGAAATCTGTCAAGAGGATATGCAGGGAGTTGTTACGGCTTGTAGGGACTACGAAAAGAATAATGTCACAGATAATGTCACAGCCGTGGTCGTGCTTGTCGCCTTCTCAGCCTTGGACATGATGATCAAGCGGCATGGAGGACGCCCGCCCTCAGAGCTCCAATCCGCCTCGACTGCGATTTGCCTTGCGGACGATACCTTCATCACTCAATTGATTACTGACCAGCTCAATAGAAGGAATCGGAAACGCCTTGGATGCCTTCGCGGTTTCAGTCCGAAGGACGTTGCGCGTTTCCGCGCTTACCCTAGATAGGTCGCCGTCATCAAAGAAGGTCAAGGCGCGAAGGCATTCCGCCGGAGCGAAGGCGGAACCGTACAATGACCGGGCTGCCCCAAGCCCTTGGATCAGACTCGGTCCGGCGCCCAACAGTTGAGCGATATCTGAGTAGTCCTTCGATTCAGCTCGCTGCATGATCACCTTGAGCTTCGTACCCAAGAGGTCAAGCGTTGATGCAACCAACAGGACCCCATCTTCCGTGAGTGTTGGCGTGCCTACCCGCCCCATCCCGAGGCCACCAAAGAATGACAGCCTGACGTCTCCAGGTTCGGTAACGACGGTAAGGGAGTTTTTCTCGTCCTGGACGAGATGGAAAGCCATCCCAGATTTCGGCAGTTCTTGAAGGATAGTCGACTGATTCAGTGGCTGGTCGGTGAAGAAGTCGAAATCGATTGACGCGCGATGGCCGCAGCGCAGTGCGATTGCTGTTCCTCCGTACAACACAAAGCGATTGGTAGTAGTCCAACCCAGAGCAGGCCAGATTTCTTTCTGCGCTTCGGGCAGAACTTCCAAGTGTGGTTTGAACGTACTCATGACACCTTCCGCACCGGCATGGGCGGCAGAGCATCATCGGCAAGCCCATTGAGAAGGTATTGCCAGTACGACCAGGACCGTGGTCGAAATTGCCCGGCCTCAGCGGTTAGTAATGTCTGCCGCAGGGCTTCCTCGCCTACAATCCCTACCAGCTCATGAATATCTTCAAGAGTACCCATGTCCATGATTCTGGCGATGACTCGCTGCGGGAATTCCAGAGCTTCTTCTGGGGCGAGCCACCAGACGTTTCGCTTTGCCAGGCCAAGCAATCTTGGATCACTCACTGTGTTACTTTCGAGTATCGGGGGGCTTGTTCGGGTAGACAGTAAAGGTTCCGTCGGTATGAACCTTGATATAGGCGGTCATTCCTTTCATCAGTCCGAGAGAGCGCACCAAGGCGGCAGGGAGGCTCATTCTCATAGACTGAGCAAGCTTGCCGTTGTTGATTTGGAAAGTTGAGGCATAGATACCCGAGGGAGTCCTTGCTTTTCCCATGGGTCCATAGTACTCGCTGCCTACTAGTTGATCAAGACCAGGAGCCAGCGCGAGTCAAGGGGTGTTAGGGCGGAATCAAGGGTGTCTCGTTCCGCCGATTTCGCCGCTACCCCGCTACCCACACGAAAATGCTGGGAAAACAGCGGAAAGCTTGTTTGTGACTGGGTAGCGGTAGCGGCAAAGATCCGCTACCCCGATGTCTCATTCTTCAAGGACCAGACGAAGAGCGCCATCCCGCGAAGCTGGCGTGCGGGCAGACACAATGAAGCCCGACGGTTTTGGGGACCGTAGAAGACATCGCCACAGATGAAGCTTCTGACATCTTGTATCTGACAGCGTATGGCTTTCCCAGCGCTTGCTGGTCCAACTTTTTGTTCAGTTAGGAATTGTATGCCCCAGGGATGACTCGAACATCTGACCTACGGTTTAGGAAAACGAGTCCGAGCCGATTCGGCGCGCGTCTCTCTGCAACTCACTGCTGACTATTGTAGGTCCTTGCAAGGAGTTGGGTCAATCAGGACATGCTGCAGCGGCTTCCTTAGTGCTTTGGTTTGCATCTACTTGCATCAATCATCGCAATTCGTCTCACATCTTTTATCTCACACCTCAGGCCGCCCGACGTCCGTTGTCGAATGCGGCGCCCTCGCCATATCGGGTCCTTCGGATTCGCCTGTTTCGACAAAAGGGGCTGCTCCGTGACTATCAGGACCGGAAGCCGATGCCGAGGAGTTGTCGAAGGAGTACTCGGGGACAAACACTTCCTTTTGCAGGGAAGTCGGACAGGAGACGTGGTCAGAGGAGCGGATCAACCCTATAGATCTTGACGATAAGCGTCCACGGCTAGCCTCGTCTTTGGGACCGTGCGACGTCTCCGCCAGTTGAAAGAGCTTCAGCCAACTTCAAATGCGGCACAAAGGTCGCTAGCCACCCTTTTGCCTTGAGCCCCATCGGGACTACGTACGGGAAGGTTATCCAAGAGCGCGAGCACGGCCCGCCGGTACCCGGCCCATAGTGCCGGAGCAGGCTTGGAAGACAGTACGAGAAGCTCTCGCATGAGATCAAGCCGGCCAAGCACAGAAGCGAGGTCTGCCGCCAAAAGGTTATCCTCGCGTCTGTCCTCGCCTTTCTCGATATCGATGATGCGAGCCACCTGTGTCGCGATGCCGCATTCGCGCAGCCATGCCTGTCCTTCCAACTCGGGCAGACGAACGGCGTGCCCTCGCGCTTCAATCACTGCATGCCGTCGATTCATGAGTTCCCACCCTGAATCTCCCTTTCTTTGCCATTCGTCCGCCGCATTCGCGATATCTCTCCAATTCGCTCAACGGCCTTCGCGATGCGCTGCTGCCGGTACTTGCCGAGCCGTACAATGGTTGACGCCTTCGGGAACCGTACGCTACCATGCTGGCATGCCGGAGATCGCCAGGTTCCTTGGGATTGTGATCGGCATTTTCCCGAGGGAGCACCCACCGGCCCATTTCCATGCGGTGTATGGCGAGTATGCGATTACGGTCGAGATCGAGGGCGGGATTGTTCACGGGGATTTCCCCAAACGGGCGCTGCGTCTCGTCCTTGAATGGCTTGACCTGCACAGGGATGAGCTGCTTGCTGACTGGGAATTGGTCCAGTCGGGCCGCCCTGCCAGGAAGATAGCGCCACTGGAGTAGTCGAGATGATCCCACGGGTGATACACGCAGAGTACCTGGGCGAGTACAAGATCCGTCTCCGCTTCGCCGACGGTGCGGAAGGAGATGTCGATCTGAGTTCTGAGCTTTACGGCGAGATCTTTGAACCTCTGAAGGACAAGAATCTTTTTAGGAGATTCTCCATTCATGCAGAATTCGGGACCCTCGTATGGGCCAATGGTGCCGACATCGCCCCCGAGTTCCTCTACGAGATATCGCGGCTGGCTGTCTGAGCCCTGAAGCTTCGTACAGCGGGGAACAGAGCCCAAAGGTGCGACACTAAAAGCACTTTCGGATTGGTACCCGACAGCGTTTGCAATAGCGGCAATGTTTGGTCGCGTTACTGGAGGAGCTCAGATGCTTTCTGCATCCTCCAGTTCTTTAAATATTCCATGGGAGCCACATCCACCTGTTTTTTGAAATTGAAAGCGAATCCAGATCGAGACATGCCCACGACTTTCGCGAGCTCTTCGAGTGACCACGGCCGCTGTCGCCGCGTCGTCCGCGAAACAGATCCCGAATTGTAGTGGTAACACTGCAATTCAGGATTTCAATGGTTGTAGGCCTCCGGCCACAACGAATCTGAAGTCTGAGTTAAGAACACCGGGGCTATATGGTGATTTCGACGGCTACTCGCGCGGCAACGCCGTCTCCATGAACATCCTTTTCATGGTTCTCGGCAACCGCATGGGGCTGAAAATGGCGCTGGCGGAAGCGCCGCTGCAAAGCTTTGTCAAATTCACAGACAGCGAGGGCCGAGAGTGGAACCTCGAAGCCAGGAGTGGGGGCGCCTTACCCGTGAAAACCATTAAGGACTCTATTGCTTCGCGGGCTTGCTCTGTCGGCTGAACGTCGGCGCCGGGCACGACGGCAGTTCTATCAGGAAGGCAGGTTCTCCGATCGGCTCTTGCCGTAGCGAAGCCCATCAACGAGCAGAGCGACCATGCGCCGAGCATGGTCGGGTCCGCGATCGTAAGCTCTCATGCACAAGCTTGCCACCGTATCCAAAAGGTCCTCCGCAGCGAAATCGTTGCGGACCGCGCCAGCGGCTGCCGCGGACTCAAGAAGTGTTCGAAGTGCGGGTTGGAGTCGCTGCTGGAAGTACGTGGGCAAGGTTTCGAAGGCCGGGTTTCCCGAGTGCAGGGCGGTGGCCAACCCTCGTTTGGTTCCAATAAAGGCTGCGTATCGCTGCATCCATCTCGCCAGTGCCTCGCCGGGCTCGTGCTCGGCGGCCAGGATCCGTGCGGCGTCCGCGCAGGCATCGATTTCGTGACGGAAGACGGCCGCTACGAGGTCGGAGCGCTGCGGAAAGTGGCGATAAAAGGTCCCGATGCCGACCCCGGCCTTCTCGACGATCTCTCGCACTGGGGCGTCCACTCCAGAGGTCGAGAACACCTCGATCGCCGCCTGGAGCAGCGCGTTGATGTTGCGCTGTGCGTCGATGCGCACTCGCCCATCCCTGTGGCCCCGAGGCTCCAAGCCCTCGCCTTGGTCTTCCAGTTCGTCTTTCACCAACTTTCCCCTTGACAATCGGAACGGTGTTCCATATATTACTAGGTCAAGCGGAACGGTGTTCCGCTAAAATTGGAATGTGGTTCCGCTTAGCTTCAATGTAGCACAGCAAAGCGGCGTTGACCACACCCATGCAAAGGAGGCGAATAGCATGAAGTACCGCACGCTCGGAAGAACAGGCATCAAGGTCAGCCCTTATTGCCTAGGGGCGATGATGTTCGGCGCCGGGGCCAATTCCGACCACGACGACTCGATCCGGATCATCCACAAGGCCTTGGATGCGGGGATCAACTTCATCGATACAGCCGATGCGTATAACCGTGGTGAATCTGAGGAGATCGTGGGCAAGGCTCTCAAAGGCCGGCGCGACAACATCGTGCTCGCCACCAAGGCGCACCACCCTATGGGCGACGACCCGAACCAGCAGGGCAATTCGCGACGCTGGCTGATTCGCGAAGTGGAAGCTTCGCTGCGCCGTCTGCAGACCGACCACATCGATCTCTACCTGATTCACCGTCCGTCACCGGATACCGACATCGAGGAAACCCTCTCGGCCCTCACCGATCTGATGCGCTCTGGCAAGGTGCGCGCGATCGGATCGTCGACGTTCCCTGCGTCGGAGATCGTCGAAGCGCAATGGGTCGCGGAGCGGCGTGGGTTGGCACGGTTCCGCGTTGAGCAACCGTCCTACTCGATCCTGAGCCGCAGCATTGAACGCGAGGTGCTGCCCGTTTGTCAGCGGTACGGGATGGGCGTGATGGTATGGAGCCCCATGGCAAAGGGCATGCTCACCGGCCGTTACCGAAAGGGCCAGCCGCTGCCCGACACCCTGCGCGCCAGGGGGGTAATGGCCAGACAGATGAGCGACGAACGCCGGCTGGATGCGGTCGAGCAACTCATTTCCGTCGCCGCAGAGGCGGGGATGCCGCTGACGCATCTGGCGTTGGGTTTCGTGATGGCTCATCCCGGTGTGACGTCGGCGATTATCGGCCCGCGAACGATGGAACACCTCGACGATCTACTCGCAAGCGCCGAGGTTGCGCTTGATGACGATGTCCTGGACCAGATCGACAAGATCGTTCCCCCCGGAACCGACGTCGGATCAGACGCGGCGGCCTACAACCCACCGGAGGTGACTCAAGCCAACCTGCGCCGCCGTCCGACCAACGAGCGATCAGCGAGCTGACCTGTTGATGAGGCCGGGGGGGCCGGATGCTCTGGACCCCGGCCTTATGGCAGACCTTCGTCATGAACTAAGTGATGGAACAATCGATTCTCAGGCAGCGGTGCCGCTGGTCGGGTGAGGTGGCGAGCGCGGAGGGTGGGGCAGTTGTCGGGCCGCACTGAGCATCCCCGGCGAGCTGTCTCTGGCAAATGCTGGCCCCCAGTTATGAATTACTTTTGCCCCAGGGATGACTCGAACATCTGACCTACGGTTTAAGAAAGCGAGTCCGTGCCGATTTGGCGCGCGTCTCTTTGCAGCTCACTGCTGACTTATAGTATTCGCTACAAGAGGTTAGGTCAATCAGCCTTGGTCCAGCTCTGTTGTTTGTGGCTATGATTTGGAGTTACTTGTAACGAAGCCTGCATTTTTCCTACATCTTTTATCCTACAGTGCTGCCGCGCCGGCTTTCGTTTGCTGGCTCGACGGCCCTCGTGACGGGACGCTTTTGGGCCACCCGGATGCGGTAAACCAGAGGATTGACAGGGTGTACCGAAATTGCTGCGGGTGTACCAAAACTGCTGCGTAAAGTCCTCTCAGGAACGACCAGATCCCTAAGGGCGGCCCTTTTCTAGTCCCAGCCTGACTCCAGGTTGAGGTGTCGGACTCCACCCTTGAAGAAGCCAGACCCCAACTTCAGGTTGCCAGACCCCAACTTTAGATAGCCAGACCCCAACTTCGAACCTCAGGTAGAGCTCGAACGATCACAGCGAGGCGGTCAGGTTCGCCTTGGTGTCTCGCAGAAAGGGTAAAGAACTTGAAATGGGGGTTCGCAAATCCTAGACCGACATGACCTTCATCAAAGCCCTCCACCCCTACTTTGACAATGACCGAATAGATTGGAGGAAAGAGCTTATGACAATGGAGTTGACGCGCTTTTCAACACCCTGCTAGGGCGAACATTTCCCAGACTTCCGTTCGAAAGTGTCAGAACTCCTTTTCAACGAATGAACCAAGAAGCAGAAATCTCTTATATTGCTCGTTGTATCTTTCGGCTGCGCTCCTATCTGGGACAAAGACGGCCGAAGTGGTTCTCCCCATCGCCGCCTGTGCGTCTTGGAGCCTTCGATGTTTCCCAGCAGCAACTGCAGCGTACATTGCCGCTCCAAGAGCGCATGACCGCGTCGAACCCGCCACTAAGATTGGCCGGTTCAGAACGTCAGCCAGGACCTGCATTATGAGCGGCGATTTCTGCGCTACACCCCCCATTGCAAAGATTCGCTTCGTTTCCAAACCCACTGAAACGAAGCTTTCCATGATCCTGCGGGAGCCAAACGCAGCGCCCACAACCAGTGCCTTGTAAAGCTCTGGAGCGCCTGTCCCAAGGTGAATGCCAGAAATGGCGGCCTTCACATGCTCGTTTAGTTGCGGATACCGCCGCCCATTCAGCCAGTCCAGTGCAATTAGGCACGGATCGTCAGTTGAAGGATCCTCGCATCGTCTCGCCAGCTCAGCAAGAAGCTGCTTTGCTATCTCTTGTGTAAGATTCTCCTTCTTTTTCTCCCCAATGACTTTCGATAGTGGAAGCAACTCCCTGATCGGCCACATGAGAAGATCACTGTACCAGCGAAAGATATCACCAAAAGCGGCCTGGCCCGCTTCAAGGCCGATAAAGCCGGGAATGATGGAATCCTCTGCCTGGCCGCAGATCTCCTTAAGGTTCTTCCCCTCGAGAAAGTGAGAGTCAGCAATCATCAGATCCACCGTCGATGTCCCGATCACCTTCACTAGCACGTTCGGCTCGATTCCCGCTGCAACGGCGCCGGCATGAGCATCCAGGGAACTTCCGCCTACAACCACCTCCGTGTCCAATCCTAGCTTCTCCGACCACTCATGAGTAAGCGTACCGACGAGCGTGTCCGATGGCCTCGGCGGCGCCCCGTATCGTGCCGCTAATTCAGCCAGGTATGGATGCAGTGTGGATAGGAACTCCCTCGCCGGCAGGCCGCCAAACGCGCTGTGCCACAGGGCCTTGTGTCCGGCCGCGCACGAGCAACGATACATTCGCGAGGGATCGCTCGCTCCTGAAAGCAAGGCGGGGATCCAGTCGCAGTGCTCGACCCATGACCAGGCCGCATCCCGTACACTCGCATCCACTCTGGTGGTTCGAAGTATCTTGGCCCAAAACCATTCTGAAGAGTACTGACCCTGGAATCTCGTGAAGTCTTCTCCCTCCCACGCGCAAGCTGCATCATTGATTTCCGCCGCTTCCCGAACGGCAGTATGATCTTTCCAAAGGTGGAACATGGCGTTAGGGTTTTCTTGGAAGCCCTGGGTAATCGCGAGAGGAACCCCCTGTCGTGTGACTGGGCATGGTGTGGAACCTGTCGCATCAGCGGCAATGCCGATCACCCGAGTTGCTGCGAGCGATCCAGCCCGCCTAAGGGCTCCTCGAACGCTCGCCTCCAGACTCTCCATGATATCGAGAGGGTGCTGGCGAAACTGATTCGTCGCCGGGTCGCAATACTTCCCGTCACTCCACCGTCTGAACGAGGCAGTCTGCTCGCCGATAAGATCCCCATTAGTACTGTCAACGACGACTGCACGGGCTGAATCTGTACCGAAATCTACTCCGATGACAAATGCGTCTCGCATACCTTCTTCTCAGCGGCAGCGCAGAATGGCCCGCAGTGACTGCTACTCACATAAAACCGCTTGTATCTTCGTTGCATTTTAGAAACGCTCTCCCACAACGCGTTCTCTCAGACCATCCAGCGACAAGATATATGATACCATGGCATCGAAGTTCGAGCACCTGCTTTTCAAGAACGCGATTGCCTGGTTGAAACAATGGACCTGCGCATACGACCCTAGTAACGCGAGCTCGTTTCGGCAGACCTCGTACGGATTCCTGCTTATGGAAGAGTCTTTCGTACAAACTCCTAAAATGATATCGTTAGCAACGGACTGATCGCTCATCGCACCAATAATCGCGTCGAAGCCCAGAGGCTTTCGAACTTGGATCTGGGATTCCATCTCACCCGGCTCTTAAGATTTTCTATAATCATTCATACCCGAAGGAATCTCATAGTTGAAACTGAATAGTTCGGAGCTAACCAACTCCCATACATCGACCGATCCAACCCGCATTTTCCCTTCGGAAGCGAACAGACCAACCTCAAGGAAATCACTGTGAACTTCCACTATACACGTTAGACACTGTTTGTTGTTAATAAAGATTTCAAGAACCGATTTATCAAGAAAGACGTGTAGCAGAAGTCTACGTCCATCGTAGACAAACGGCATATATGTACCAGCCGCTATCAGTTGATCGCCGCTAAAAGTGATGTCAAGTCCGCCTTTTCCATTCATCAGTTTTATGCCAAACATGCGTGCCTTAACCGTTTCCAATTCGACGACGATTTCAAAAGTATTTCCCTTCAAACCTTTAAAGGTCTGTATTTCATCCTCAACATCAAAATGCGATCGTACAAAATGGCTCCCACGAAGCGCCATGAGTTCAGGAGCGGGTTGTTGGATCAATTGATCATCAGAGCTAATTTCGATAATCCGGGGAAGAGAAAGACAACCATTCCAGCCCGAGGTCTGCTTGAAGCCCTCAATGCAGCCCCACATAATGCAACGTCCTTTGTCATCGAAGAGCAAGTTTGTAGCATAGAAATTTGTGCTCCAATCCACTATTCCATGGCCTTTCGAGATAAATAGACATTTCTGTAAATCAAATTGGCCAACGAAGTATTCAACTTTACCATGTGGCGACAATAAAATCAGCCATTTTGAGCCAAGTTTCGCAATGTTTGGACATTCGATGCTCCGAAGACTCTTGCGCGTGTGACGAAAAAGGATCCCGCGATATTTCCATTTCGTGTATGCCTTATTTTGAGCCTCATAAATGGATATAACAGCTTCTCCGCCATCTTTTGGGTCCAGTTTGCCTCCGAGGATCAAGAATGTGCGGCCTTCCTCTTTAAATATGAAAGGATCTCGCCACTCAATCACTCTTGTCTTACCATGAATGCTCTCAGATAGAATGGGATTCGATGGGCACGGTTCCCAAGTTATTAGATCTGAATCTCCTAGCGCAGCCCATTGATCCGCGCTATCTTCTGGCCTCTTATTCGGGCCGATACTGGTATAGATCGCCATTGGAGTATCTTCACCGTTGATAACAGTGCATCCGAACCAACAGAATTGTTCCCCGCTATTTTCCGAGGGGTAAAGTGCAATTGGCAAGTGTTCCCAGTTAATTAGGTCTTGACTCCGGGCATGACCCCAAACAGTGACTCCGCCTGTCCAATCTTTATTTTCGGATTGCCAAGAGACTGACTCAGTCTTATATACCATACCTGCTCGATGCTCAGAGCTAAAGGGATTCAGACTATACATCAAGTGGTAGTATCCCCTATGGTATATTATGCCGTTTGGATCATCCATCCATTGAGCCGGGGAGTGAAAATGGTAAGCCGGTCTGCCAGCATCAGCCTCCGCCTTCGGGGTCGCTTCTTGAATTGCTTTCAAAGCTCGAATTTTCTTTTCATTAAAATCATTTCTAAAATCAGTTGCCTTATCCATATCCTTCCCTCATTTCTACTATCCCCTGGTTTATTTGTGCTTCATAGGCCTTGGATATATTTGCCTCAAATGCCTAATAAAGCGGGCTCAACAAGGGCCCTTCAAGCTAACAGTGATTTATGCCTTCATCCCGCTTAAAGTAACTCCTCTGACAAACATGTCCTGCGCCGCTAAAAATAAAATCATGACGGGTAACAAACTAAGAACTACTACAGACATAAGCACAGGCCAATCTGTAGCAAAATTCCCCTGCATCGCATATATGCCTAGAGTTAAAGTCATTTTGAGATTATTATTTATAAATACGAGAGGCCTAAGAAAATCGTTCCACGTAGATACAAGAGTAAAAATCGCCAGGGTGGTCAGCGCCGGCTTAGACAAAGGCAAGAAAACGTACCAGTAGATCCCAAACGGATTACAGCCATCGATTTTGGCTGCATTCCCTAGCTCTTTAGGAATTGTCAAAAAAAACTGTCGCATTAGGAAAGCCCCAAAAGGAGAAATCAAAGCCGGCAGAATAAGCGAATAGTGAGTATCAAGCATTTTCAAGAAACGCATTAAAATAAAAGTAGGTACAAGTAGAATATGATAAGGGATCATTATCGATGCTAAGTAAAGCAGAAAAAGCGCATTTTTAAAGCGAAACCGTAAGCTAGAGAAGGCAAAACCTGCTAAAGAACTTGTTAGTAGCTGTCCGAATAGAACAAACGCAGATATTTTGAATGTATTAAAAAGGAGCAAAAAGAAAGGGAACTGATCTGAGACCTTTAGATAATTGCTTAACATTATTTTTCTTCCAAACAGCAATGGGGGGACAATAAACACATCATCTATCGTTTTCAAAGAGGTTGAGAGCATCCAAATAAATGGTATCAGCATGATTAATGCACCTACTCCAAGAAAGAAGTAGGAAACAAATTTAGCAAGATAGATTCGAGTGCTTTTCTTTAGCATTTGATTAATCAAACTCCACTGTTCTACTAAAGCGAGACTGGACTAAACTCAATATGAAGATTAATGCAAAAAGCAGCCATCCTAAAGCAGAAGCATATCCCATTCTATAGAAAAGAAAAGCATTTTGATAAATATAATGGACTAATACCGATGAGCTTCGGCTTGGGCCGCCCCCTGTAATTACCACAACTTGGTCAAAAACTTGAAATGAACTGATAACAGTCATAACTACCACAAAAAAGGTGGTTGTTGATAAAAGCGGAATTGTTAAAGACATAAGGCGGCGATACCAATTGACGCCATCTAGATCGGCGGCTTCGTAGAAGCTAGCCGGAATTGACTGTAATCCGGCAAGAAATAATAACATGTTGAAACCAATATTCTTCCAAATACTAGTAATCATAATAGCTGGCATGGCCCACGTTGCACTGGTCAGCCAGTTGGGTCCGCTGATGCCAAGAACGCTAAGGAAATAGTTAATTAGACCAAATTCTTTGTTATACATCCACTGCCAAACCATCGAAATTGCTACCATTGACGAAACTACTGGGAGAAAATAGGCAGCCCTGAAAAAGCGGATTCCGCGCATTTTCTGATTCATTGCTATAGCGAGCAGGAGAGGGATAATGATTAATAGTGGTACCGTAATAGCAATAAAGTAAAGAGTGTTTAGAAAAACCTTTACAGCAACTCTGTCCGCAAAGATCTCGTGGAAATTCTTAATTCCAATCCACTGCATCTTTGTAGATAAATCCCATTTTGTGAAGCTTAACCCTAAAGACGCAGCTATTGGAAAAAGCACAAATATTAAAAAGCCAAGTACACTTGGCAACAAAAAAAGCAATGCCCAAAAGGAATCATAATAAAATATTGTCTTTGTTCTTAGCATAGCGAGATCTCCGATTGCCTTGGGAGGTACGTCGAGTTCTCCTCCCAAGGCAATTCTATTTTACTCTCAATCTTGCGTTAGCAACATGTTAATTCGCGCCTGCATCCGCGGTAATACTTCATCAAGCGGCTTATTCAGATAATAATAAGCTTGTAATTCTTCTGTGGTCACGTCATAGATCTGGTCCGCATTGACAAGATTATCGAACCATCGCGGACTTGCATCCTTCCACAACCACAGCATGTTGGTCCAACCTTCAGGATAAACCTTGGGATCGTTCCACTTTGTCCAATTAGCCTTTTCATACATCGATGACCGACTGGACATCCAGAGTCCACTTCTATAAATTGGGATACCCGCATCTAGCGACGTGAGGTACGCAACTAAGGCCATGGACTCTTCTGGGTGCTTGGTTCCTGACCAGATCGCGTCTATGTTAGCCGAGCCAATTGGAACAATTCCATTCTTCATTTTTGGTGGTAAAGCTGCCCCAAGTCTAATACTAGTCTTACTGAGTTCCTGCAGTGCATACGACCCCAAGAATAACGTAGCGACCTTCCCAGTCTCAAGGAGTTGAGTTGGTGAATGTTGCTGTTGAAGGCCAATTGCAGTTGGATCAGGGGCCACGCCATATTTCACGCGAAGATCCTTAATCTTTTGCAACGTATCGCGAGTCGCAGGGGAATCAATACCGACTGCCTGGGTGAAATCATCATTGAACCACTTCGCGCCATTGGAGCCAAGCAGTTCCAGTTGGGTGTAGAGAGTCATTGGTTCTTCGAAGTTCGAAGTTCCGTATTGAACCGTCTTATCACCCTCCTTTATTGTTAGCTTTTGGGCCATGCGAACGAATTCGTCCCAGCTCATTGCCTTTTCTTTTTCGGTGGGCGGGTATGCTACCCCTGCTTTGTCAAAAAGATCTTTGTTATAGTAAAGAACCGGCCCAACAACGCAGATATCCACGCCGAAAATTCCATAGGTCTGCTTCCCAGGCACTTTGACTTGCATTTTTTGCTGTGATGATTTAATGAAGTCATCAAGCTTATAATATTTTTTAAACAAATTGGTCAGATCTAGTAATTGGCCACGTTTAATGAAGTCTCGCTGATAGTCCGGGTTTAGATAAAAAACATCCGGTGCGGTACCTCCCGCCATCATTGTCCGCAGTTTCGCGTGATGTTCTGACCATGGGGCAGTAACATAATTCACACTAACATTTGGATATTTCGCGGCGAATGCATTTAATGCGTTCTGTATACTTTGGGCTTCGAGCGGGCTTGCTTCCCAACTCATGAAAGTAAGAGTTATTTTTTCTCCCGCAGCGAACGAGAGCACATTCGTTGCTAGAATCATACTGGCGACAATCAAAATGATAAGAAGCCTTTTTTCCGCACGCATTTTCCACTCTCCTTTGGAATGCCGACTACCTTGACTGCTCATCCATCAGGCATGGATGAATCGAAAAACGGATGGACAAAATCACACTAACACCTTTGTTAGGGCGGAGGACGCATCATGAGTGATGGTATTTCGAACCTTTCTATGACCATTGACTCAGAGCTCCGCCTACCTGCTCCGGGTGTTGTCATATCACGGAGACGTGCGCCCCGGTTCCAAGATGCCTCAACCTCGCGGCAAAGGCCCTCATCAACAGGAGAATGCTACTGAAGTCGAACAGGAAGACCCTTTCGGATCGAAGTTGATTTTGAACAAATTGACTTATTTTGCTATATTGGAGGTTTGTTATCACTCTGTCCACCTCTTGGATAGCCCTGCAATTCTTCTCTTATGTGTTACAACCCTAGCTTCGTTTTCCTCGTCGAGAGAAAACTGTCCCTGAGGATATCTCCCTTTTAGCGCTTTGTCAAGATAGTTTATATTAAAAACAAACAAAGTAAAATATTATAGACCTCGAACACCAGTCTATTAGGAAAGCGGAGCGGAACGCGAGGCAGAGGCGCTTGACAAGTATCTCTATCCAGGTCTAAGGTAAGTTTGTGTCAAAAACAAACAAGTTCGGAGTTTTGCTGGGTGAAGATGTCATAATGCCGAGTTCCCTTGTCTTCAAGAGCAGTGATATCGCCGCAACATTTGATTAGTTGCGCTGAACCGGATAGCCTCGGAACAAGAATGGTCGGACCCAACTTCATAAAGAAGATCAACCAGACGCGAATACTCAACCTCCTTCGTGTAGAAGGCACAATCTCGCGTGCCGAAATTTCTCGAAGGCTGAGGCTGACGCGATCTACAGTCTCTCTTCTGACCGCTGATTTACTCCAACGGAAAATCATCGTAGACACCAGAACGTTCGAATCTTCGCAGCAAACGGGACGGCCGGGCGTGGGCATGCAATTAAACCCAAACGGGGGTTACTGTATCGGAGTAGAGATTGGGGTAGAGAGAATACGCGTAATAGTCATAGATCTCATGGTAAAGATTCTAAGCGACACCCAGCAACCTCTTGACTCGAAAGATCCCGCCCGGGTTGTAGAGCAGACGGTGGGCATGATCCAAAAGGCGCGTTTAGAGTCAATCAAGGAGAACTCCAGACTCTTCGGCATCGGCCTGACAGTGCCAGGGATGTTGAATCGTGCGAAAGTTGTGGAGTATGCGCTCGACCTAGGATGGCGCGACCTCGACCTTAGGCATATTCTCGAAGAGAAGTTTGATGCTCCTGTCTACCTAGAAAACGATGCGAACGCTGCGGCTTTGGCCGAGTTTTACTTCGGAGGGATTGATGGTGGGGAAAACTTGTTCTACCTCCTCCTAGATGTCGGAGTCGGCGCGGGAATTATTATTGATAGAACAATCTACACGGGTAGTTTCGGAACTGCGGGGGAAATCGGACACATGAGATTGCCCGTTATGATAGATCAGGAAGAGCCTCTGCAAACCATTCCTTTCGAAGAATGCGTTGGTAAGAGGGCGCTTCTTGCCAAGTACAGGAAGTTGGGTGGGGTGACTGACGATTTCTCTGTCTTTTGCCAACAAGTGGATAGAGGAGAGCCAGCCGCCATAAAGACCATCTCTCTGTGGGCGAACATGCTCGCCCTCGGAATCCTGAACATCATCGACGTTCTTAATCCAAGCCATATAATCCTAGGTGGGCCGCTGGCCCGATTCTATAATTACGTCCAGCAACCCCTGTTTCTTCTTCAGCAGCGGGATTATTTTCCAAGCGCAAACAACGTTCAGCTCATCCAATCACGATTTAAAGAAGATGCATGTGCCATGGGGGCGGCTGCCTTGGTATACGAGTCCTTGTTCAGAGTTGTCCAAGAGCATGACGTCAAAAGCAGCGGATATTGGATTCCCAAACCGCTCCTACAGAAAAATGAATGAGCGACTAGCCATCGTAACCTGAAGCATTCCTAAGCCGCAATAGCTACAGCTTGTCGGGTAATTCAGACGCCCGTCCGCTCGGTGTGCGGCGGTCAGCGGGCTCATGTCGCGCCCTCTGGTGTGCTCGGTGTTTTCCAGGCGTACCCCCCACGGGTACACTGT
>Ga0187882_1001327_pt1 | contig 25289 bp, 16 predicted proteins | sample June2016WEW_19_1_3_FD_132991 | JGI IMG/M metagenome (GOLD analysis project Ga0187882, IMG submission 132991) | Peatland microbial communities from SPRUCE experiment site at the Marcell Experimental Forest, Minnesota, USA - June2016WEW_19_150 | ecosystem: Environmental > Terrestrial > Soil >... | reverse complement strand
TGGGCCTGGCGGTCACCTACGGCATTGTCAAGCGGCATGGCGGAGACATTCAGGTCTCGACCGGCGAGGAAACCACGTTCCACGTGATCCTGCCGGTGGGCGAGGCCCCGGCCGAAAGCAAGAACACGGAGGAAGCTGATGTCCGAAGAGACGCTGTCCATACTGATCGTTGACGACGAGCAGGTCGTCCGCGACTCGCTGGTGCACTGGTTCACCGAGGAGGGTTACGAGGTGGACTCGTCGGTGAGCGCCCCGGATGCGCTCGCCAAGCTGGCCGGGCGCGAGTTCGACCTGGTGATCGCCGACATCCGCATGCCGGGCATGGACGGCATCGAGCTGCTGGAGAAGATCCGGGCCGAGCAGCTCGACACCGGCGTGATCGTGATGACCGGATACGCCTCGGTGGAAACGGCGGTGCGGGCGCTCAAGCACGGCGCTTTCGACTACATCACCAAGCCTTTCGATCCGGACGACCTTTCAGTGGTGGTGCGCAATGCCCTCGAACAGCACCGGCTGAAGCGCGAGAACCGGCTGCTCCGGCAGCAGATCTCGGAGGATCACGCCTCGCTCACCGAGCTGATCGGGCAGAGCGAGGCCATGCGCCACGTCCGTGAACAGATCGAAACCGTGGCCGGGGTGGATTCCACCGTCCTCATCGAGGGCGAGAGCGGGACCGGCAAGGAGCTGGTGGCGCGCGCGGTTCACCGCCTCAGCCCGCGGCGCTACAACCCCATGGTGGTGGTGCATTGCGGCGCGCTCACCGAAACCCTGATCGAGAGCGAGCTGTTCGGGCACGAGAAGGGCGCCTTCACCGGGGCGCAGTACCGCAAAAAAGGCAAGTTCGAGGCGGCCATGGGCGGCACGGTGTTCCTGGACGAGATCGCCGACATCAGCCTCAAGACCCAGACCGACCTGCTCCGCGTCTTGCAGGAGCGCGAGATCGTGCGGGTCGGAGGCACCCAATCCATCCACGTGGATTTCCGCGTCATCGCCGCTACCAACCGCAATCTGACCGAGATCGTCAAAGAGGGCCGTTTCCGTTCCGACCTCTACTACCGGCTGAACGTGTTCACCATTCACCTCCCTGCCCTGCGCGACCGCTACGGCGATGTGCCGCTGCTGGCAACGCATTTCCTCGACAAGTACAGCAAGCAGATGAACCGCAAGTTCACCGGCTTCGACCGCTCGGCGCTGGACCTGCTCATCGCGCACCACTGGCCCGGCAACGTGCGTGAGCTCGAGAACATCGTCGAGCGCGCGGTGGTGGTGGGCCACGAGCCCCTGGTCCGCCCGGCCGACCTGGCGCTGACCCGCTCTCCGGAGGGCGCCGACGACTTGAGCATTGAGGCCGTCGAGCGCCGGCATATCATCCGCGTGCTCGAGGACTTCGCCTGGAACCAGACCCAGGCCTCCAAGGCGTTGGGAATCGATCGTGTGACCCTGTACCACAAGATCCGCCGCTACGGGCTCAAGCCGCCCGCCAAAGCGGTGCGCGCGTAACACGGCGGGCTTGTGATTCTAGCCCCCATCGGAGACTTCCCGGAGGAACTCCTCGACCGCCTTTCACGGCGGACCAGCATTCCCATCGGGCCTTCCCGGGTGGATCCGGCGATCGCCTGGAATTCGCTTCGCTGCCAGTACGATTCCACCAGGCTGCTGGCGGAGCTCAAGGCGCTTTACGACGGGGAGGTGATCGGGGCGACCGTCTGCGACCTGTTCATCCCAGTGCTGACCTTCGTCTTCGGCGAAGCGGAGATGCCCGGACGCGCCGCCTTGTTTTCCATTCACCGCCTCCGGCAGGAATTCTACGGGCTGCCCGGCGACGCCGAACTGCTCGAGAACCGCGCCCTGCGTGAACTGCGCCACGAAATGGGCCATCTGCACGGGCTGCCGCATTGCCCCGACTGGTCCTGCGTGATGAGTTCCTCCCACTCCGTCGAGCGGGTTGATAATAAGGAGGAGGGGTACTGCGTGAGCTGCTCAGAGAGGCTGGGAAGGAGAATGACCTTTGCGTAACTTCGATGAGGCGCCGTTTCTGGTGATCTGGGAGGTCACCCGGGCCTGCGATCTGGCCTGCGTGCATTGCCGCGCCTCCGCCGACCCCGCCCCCCATCCGCTCGAGCTCACCACCGAAGAAGGCTTCCGGCTGCTGGAAACCATCAAGTCGTTTGGCGACCCCATCATGATCTTCACCGGAGGCGACCCGCTCAAGCGCCCCGACCTGTTCCAGTTGCTCGAGAAGAGCGTGGCGCTCGGGCTGCGCACCACCGTTTCGCCCAGCCCCACGCCGCTGCTCACGCCCGAGGCGATCGCCGGATTCAAGCGCGTCGGCGTGGCCCGCATCTCGGTGAGCGTGGACGGCTGGGACAGCGCCTCGCACGACGATTTCCGGCAGGTGCCCGGATCGTTCGCCCGCGCCATCCTGGCCCTCGAAGAGGCCCAGCGCGTCGGCCTCTCCACCCAGATCAACACCACCGTGAGCCGGCACAATTACCGGCATCTGGAGGAGATCGCCGATATCGTGGACCGCGTCGGCGCGGACATGTGGGACGTGTTCTTCCTGGTGCCGACCGGGCGTGGCGCCTCCCAGGTCGAGCTGAACGCGGCCGAGTTCGAGGAAGTGTTCGGGTTCATGTACGAGCGCTCCAAGCGCACCCGCGCGGTGATCAAGACCACCGAGGCGATGCATTACCGCCGCTACCTGGCCCAGCGCAGGAAAGCCGACGGCGAGGCCAACGGCAAGCAACATCCCGGCGAGAACCCGCTCAACCGCATGGCCGGAATCAACAGCGGACGCGGATTCGTCTTCGTCTCGCGCACCGGCGAGATTTACCCCAGCGGGTTTCTGCCCATCTCCTCGGGCAACGTGCGCCGCCGCTCGCTGGTGGATGTCTACCGCAACGCCGCGCTGTTCCGTGTGCTCCGCGACAGTACCTGCCTGAAAGGCAAGTGCGGCCTGTGCCACTACCGCAACCTCTGCGGCGGCTCCCGCTCCCGAGCCTACGCCCTCACCGGCGACTACCTCGCCGAAGAGCCCCGCTGCATCCACCAGCCCGATTGACGATTGCCGGGCCCCCGGCCGCTGCTTCAGGACTTGGATCGCTTGGCGTTGATCTCGATCGTCTGGTCTCCAAACTCGACGGTCAGCTTCATCTCGTCCCCAGACACCTTCCCCTTATGGAGGATCTTCATCTCGTTGCCGCCAAAATCGCGGACGACTACGAACGAGATCGCATCCCCATCCACTTTGCCGTCGGAAATGGCGCCTTCGCCCATGGGGTCCGTCACCGTGCCGGTCAGCTTGGCGCCGTCGACCTTGAAATTGTAAGCGATGTCCATCTTGTCGCCGTTCGGACCCTCGACCGAGGCAGTCCATTTTCCGCCGACATTCTCCGCCAACAGGGGAACTGCCAATAGCAAGGTCAAGAGCAGTGTCGTAAGTTTCATTAGAATCCTTTCTCTTAGTCCAAAAACGTCCGGCTCCGCTTTACGCGCGCCAACTTAGATACTCCGAAAGTCATCGGGGTGGACATCCATGCCGGCCGGGATGGCGTTACGGAACCCCGACAAGCCCGCCGTTGCGGTCGCAGGTACCGACGGCGCCCCTTGGGGCCGATCGATAACCTGTCCGTCAAAGTGCGAGTTTACCACGGTAGGTCATCTCCTTGAGCGGGAACTTGGCCTTCACTACAAGAGGCCCCACTGTGGTCAGGAAAACGACCTCCTTTTCCTCGATGGATATGGGACCTGCGTCGCGAGGAAAATAGAAGAGCAGGCCGCCAGCGGCCTCCGAAATGCGGACACGGACGGGAGCGATAGGGTCCTTTCCTTTGCGCCGCAGGGAGGTGGATTCCTTGAGGCGGGCCTGCATCTTCTCCGGGTCGCCGCCGGCGGGGGCGCCAGGGCGCCCGGCATCCATCATGGGGAGTCCGGAAACGCCGATGACATAGTATTCGGCTGCGTCCTCCGGGAGTTGGCGCTTGTCCGCGTCGCGGATCGGCGCAGCGCTCTCCCAGCGCACCAGCGCCCGGCTCTGCGGCGGCCCACCGCCGGGACCACCCGGTCCCCCCATGCCGCCGGGGCCGCCCCCGCCGGGGCCTCCCATGCCCGGGCCGCCCATTCCGCCACCGCCGGGCATGCCGCCTCCCATGGGGCCTGGGCCTCCATCCGGTCCTCCCATGGCGGAGAAGTCGAACTCCACACTGGCCTCCTTCGCCCAGGGCGATTTCGTGAGCAGGCGTTGCACGTCTTTGTCGGACCAGTCCGAAGGCTGCTTGTCGTTCCAGAATTCGCCTGGAGCAAATGCCCAGGCAGCCAAAACCAGCCCCGCGCCCAGGGCGGCCAGAACTACGATGCGTCGCGTGATCATCGGTGTGCCTCCTTCAGAACATGAATCGCAATTGAATGTCGATTTTCCGGTTGTAGGTGCTGTTGCCGCCGAACGGGCCGAAGCCTGCAAGACTGCGGTACTGCCCGAAGTACGGCGACGACAGGTCGCCGCTGGGCGCGGCGTAACTTGGATGATTCAGAATATTCCGGGCGGAAGCGCTGAGCGTCAGGTTGTATTTCTTTCCGCTGGCGGCTCCGAACAGCCCCGCGGGCGGACCACCCGGGCCGCCGGGAGGGGGCGCTCCGGCCGGAGGGCCGCCCATTCCGCGGGCGCCTCCCATCCCCTGCGGCATGTCGCCGCTGGCGGGACCCGATTCACGACGGCTGCCGAAGGACCAGGTGCGCGCCAGGCGCAGGTTCAGGCTGACATTAGCGGGACCGCGCGCGTAGTTCCGCTCGATGACCGGGGCGCCCGGCGCCGGATTCAAGTTGAAGCAGCCGAAACCGCTCCTGTAAACCAAGTCGCCGCCGCTGCACTGGGCTGCGTCGAGGCTCGTGACGAGGGCGGGGCGCTCGTTTGTGAATCCGCTCCCGAGCGTGTCGCGGCCCGTGGTGATGTTGTATGGCGTACCAGAGCTGATCATCGTGAACGGGCTCAGACTGACGTTCCACGGCATCGGGATGTTCGTGCCCATCAGAAACCGGTGCCGCACATCGCCGAACGAGGAAGGCCCCCACTCCGCTCGCAGGTTGTACGGATTCGCGGGTTGCCCCTCGGAGTCGGTCTTACCGTAGGACAAGCCGTAGAAACCGAACAGAAAGATCTTCTTGTAATTGAAGCTCGGGCTCAAGATGAGCATGTTGGTGCGACTGAAACCGGTCGATTCCGTTAGGATGCGAAGCTGGCGATCGCCGAACGGGTAAGCGCCATCGACTGGAGTGTTGATGTTGCGCGATCCCTGCATGTGCACGCCGCGGCTTCCGATGTAATTCGCGCTGAAGCGGACGTACTTATTCACCTGCCGGTCGGCGCCCACACTCCATTGATAAGTGCGCGGAGCGCGAATCGCGGCGTCTGTCAACTGCAACTGCTGGGGTTGCTTGTTGTCCGCCAGCGATGCCGGAGTGGGAATCGCGGGGTAGAAGTCCGGATTCAAGATCAAGTACGACTGCTGCGTTGTCCCGTTGTAGCGCTCGGATTGCAGCAGCGTGGTTTCGCGGATCCGGTCGTAGAACGTTCCAAAACCCAGCCGCACGACCGTTTTGGCCGTCTTTCCGCGACGCCCATCGACGCCCCAGGCCAGGCCAATGCGCGGCGACCAGTCGCCGGCGTCCCCGATGTTAGTTTGGATCTCATAGCGCAGCCCATAGCTCAGCGTCAGGTTCGGACGCACCCGCCAGTCGTCGTTGACGAAAAGCCCTGCATCGAACTGTCCCACGGAGGTTGTTGGAGTTCCGCCGCTCAAGCTGAACTGCGACGCGCCACCCCCAAAGGCGCGGATCTGTGCGGCGGTGTACCCGGCTCGCTGGAACAGCAAGGTGCGGCGGTACCGCTCCAGTGCGGACAACTGAATCGATGTGCCCGCAATCGGCTGATCGTTGGCGTCGAGTTCCGGCCCCGTTCCTCCGAAGAAAGAGTATGTCCCGCCGAAATTGTTCAACGAGGTGTCTTCCAGACGCACTTGCCTGAGTCTCGCGCCCAACCTGACTATATGCGCACCGCGGCTTAGTGTCGAGATGTTGGTAAGCTCCCCATGCTGGGAGGTGTTTCCCGAAGCGCCGGTCTGAGCGCCCCCGCCTTCGAAGGCTCCCAGGACGCTGATGGCAGGCGTGCTGTTGTCGCCGGTGTTCCATGAGGAGGCGCGCATGTATTGGAATCGCGTCTCGTTGACCGCCTTCGGGCCCGGCGCCGCGGTTAGCGTTGCCTGCACCGAGTCCTCGGAGTTCTTTTGGTCGTAGGCCTTCGACGCGAGACTGTAGTTGCCCACGCCTTCCTTTTCGAAGTTGCTGCGCGTGTGCTGGTAGCGAACCGTCAGCGTAGTCTTCTCGCTGATCGCATAGTCGAGGCGGGGCGCGATGTTGGTTCTGACCTGCGGCGTAAGGATTGCCTGGTTGACGAGTTTCGGGTTCAGGCCGTCGTCGAGCGTCGTGGCCAGGATGAACGCGTTCTCGTCGATGTTGCGCCTCTCGAAATCGACCCCGAACGAGGCCTTCTGCTTCTTGACCGGGCCGCTCAGACTCAGTCCGTAGAACTTCTGCCGGTAGGGCGGCCGGTCCGATTGCGCCAGCAGCGGGCTGCGCGAGTTCAGCTTCTCGTTGTTGAACTGAAAGAACGCCTGCCCGCGAATAGCGTCCGTTCCGGGCTTCGTGAAGATCTCGATTCGGCCGAAGCCGGGCCGGTCGTACTCCGGTGAGAACGGGTTGGAGTTGATGCGGACCTCCCGAATGGAGGATTTGGGCGGCAGGTTGCCGCCGGTGAAGCCGTCGATGTAGATCTGGCCGCCCGACGGCCCGGCCGAGGGTCCGGCCATGGCCTGCAATTGCTGCTGAAGCTCGTCGGGATCGTCGGAGAGCGCCGCAAGCTCCTTTTGTCCGAGCACGAGCGCGCCGCCATTCTGGTCCGCTTCGACGCCAACGCGGTTGGCCTCCGCTTCCACGTTGAGCACCTGCGTTTCGGCTTCGATGGTCAACTGCACGTCGAACGTGGTTGCGCCACTGATCTCGAAGTCCTTTCTCTGGCTCACGGTGAATCCCCTGGCGATCACTCGCAGCAGGTACTTGCCAGAGGGCAGGGAACGGAACGAATACCGGCCGTAGCCGTCCGTCCTGACCCGCCGCTCGCCGCCAGTTCCGCGCAATTGTACCAGCGCATCCGGCACGACGGCTCCGGACGGATCTGCGACCACGCCGCTGAGACTCGACGCGGGCTGTGGCTGAGCGCAGGCCGGTACAATCGGGGAGAATGCACAGGCGCAAAGAAACAAAATACTCGTTGCAAGTGTTCGCATAGGGGTGTCTTTCGTGGTTCGTTGCCGCCAGGCGGTCACGGAATCATGCCCGGAAGGTTCAGGCCACCGCCCATTCCGCCAGTCAGGTCGCCCATCCCCATCCCCAGCATGCCCTGGCTGCTTGTCCCGTCTGGCCGGGCTGGTCCGCTGGACGTCATGCCCGCCATCTGGATGAGCATGCCGGCGTTCGCCAGCAGCGTGATTGCCGTAATCTCGCCGGGCGCGGCTCCTTTGGTGCTCGAGACCGCCACGATCATGCCGGTCTTGAGGTCTTCGAGTCTCGCGGCGGGCATGCGCTCGAGCATCTGTGAAAGGTCCGGAGGACCTCCGGATGGCCGAGGAAGCGGGCCCCCGGCCATCATCCCTTGACCGGGCATCATCTTCAACTGCGAATCGGCAGTTACCTTGACGACCAGTGGCTTCTTGGTTGCCAGGTCGTTGAGCGTGATTTCCTTGGTTTCGAGATTGACGGAGGTGACCGAACCAGCCTTGGTAACGAAGGTACCGAAGACGATCTCGTCGGCCGCTACGCTCTGGCCGTCTGCGCTCTTCTGCCCGCGAGCGCGAAGCTGATCGCCCACGCCGACCTCCGCCACGCCGCTGGGTTTCGCATCGGCGAAGCGCACGGAATCCGGCGCATACCGCCTGATGACAGTCTTCGGATCGACCGTTACGGTTGCCGTGAGCGGGGCCGGGAAGGACGGTATGCGCAGCGTAATCGCATTTGCCGTTTTTGCGGAGACGATACCGGAGACGCCGCGCTTGCTCCAGTCCGCCCGGTCGGCCGCATTCCGCTTCGCGATCTCGGCGACCGGCATCACGACGATGCGGCGAGCTTCCAGCGTGCCTGGCGCCAACGTCACGAACACTCGATCGCCCACCGACACAGCATCGATCGCGATCGCCTCGGCCCTCTTTAGATCCTTTTCACCCGGAGCGACCCGCTGGAGCAGCGTATCGGGGCCGACTTTCACGATAAGTGCTTCGCCGGCGTCGGGTTTTATATGGATCTCGCCGCCGGCAGCTCTAAGTTCGCCGACTGTACCTACAAATCGCGCGGAAACCGGGACCTGCGCCGGCGCCGCATTCAGCATGAACGCCACAGCGAAAGCGCTCGCATAACTTCCGATTCTTGCCATCCTGCCTAATTAAACCACGCAACCGGTAGCGCGAGTCTTAAGTTTTGCTAAAACTCCGGTCTGGTTACTCGACTCGCGTCAGTTGAGATCCACCTTGACTACGTTGCTTTGCACGCCGTCGACGCGGATGGACACTGTTTGAACGCCGGCAAGGCCGGTAGGAATTTGGGCGTTGACTTGGTGGAGTCCGGGATATCCGGGCGTCTGGCCGCTGAACAGAACGTCCACGGAGTTGCCGCCCAGGTATACCTCAACCGTTTTTGCCGTCCACAGCAGTCCCGAGGCTGCAGTATGAAGGGGGCCGAGCCCCGTACCGTAGATCGCCATCGCATCGTGCGCGGGCATGATCTGGATCGCGCCATATCCGGTTGCGGTGTCGTAGAAGATGCCGGGCAAAACCGTCCGCATGGCGGTCGGCGTCGGGGCGGAGACGCCCTGAACCGTCGAGACGCGCAGGTCCACCGTGTCTGCGGTCACGTCTTGCGGCACCAGGATGTTGATCTGGCGCTCCGACGCGTAATACGGCATGAGCTGCCGGCCGTTCAGAAACACCCGGACGCTGGCCGGGGCTCCTCCAGCGAGGTGGGCGCCGAAGATGGCCGAGAAACTGCCCGGTGAAATGCCTGGGGCATAGGAGGCGGCGCTCACAACGCCGCCATCGTCCACCCTCGGCCTTTCCGCCCCCGCGATCACGGGCGACGCGACGAGAACCCTGCCGTCGTGCCGGACCGAGATGTACACCCGGTCTGCCTGGTCCACCGCGAGTCCGTCGGCGCCACTCAGGGGCCCGTCCAAGTAGGACCGCTTTCCATTGTCGTCCTCGGCAAGCAGGCCGGTGAGGATTTGCACCCGGCCTGCGGGCGAGACCACGCTGACGCGTTGATACTCGGCCACGTAAACATTGCCTTTGCTGTCGACCGCCAAGCCGTCGATGGAATCGAACCCTGTCTGGAGGGCCAGTTGTCCGGAAATGTCGTTGTAGCTGAAAGGCATGCCCGACCCGATGACCGTCCGGATCTTTCCATCCGCGGAGATGCTCCGGACCACGTGGTTGCCCCGGTCGGAAACCAGTAGATTTCCCTGGGGATCGAAGGCCAGATCGCCGGGCGAGTTCAGTTCGGCGTCGGTGGCCGAATCGCCGTCGCCGGTCCATCCGGCGGTTCCGGTTCCGGCAATTACCGTGGACGAATTGGCGGCCAGATCCAGGCGGACGATTCGATGCTGGCCGGCCTCCGAGAAGATCAGCCGGTCAGCCGAGTCGAACACCATACCAGTCGGATTGTCCAGAGTGGCGCGAATCGTTCGGATTGCTCCTCGTTCGTCGATCGCGCGAATGCGGGTGCTCTCGCTAACGAAGATTTCGCCGTTCGTTCGCCGCACAATGCGGTTGGGCTGGTCCAACGCAACCTGCAGCGCCGGTCCGGTCTCGCCTTTCGCCAAGCCCGCCGGATACGCGGCTCCGGCGACCGCGCTGAGCTGGTCGGGCGCATCCCAGCGCAACAGGCGGTCCGCACTCGCATCACTGGTGAGCAGCGAGCCTTCCGGCGTGAGGCAGACGCCTCTCGGCTGAAGAAGTTGTGCCATCGGCGCCGCGGGGTAGGCGCTCACTTGCGGCCAATGCCCCGCGAAGGCCCGCACCACCCCATTTTGCACCGAATAGACGCGGTAAGAAGAACCGGCCGCCACGAGTATGCCGGACTTGGAGGATGCCAGGATCGCGGTCGGTACGTTTAGCGTCAGGCTTAGTGGCTGCGTGGTCTCGACCGCGCCCAGGAGGCCGTTTCCGAGGAACGGCGCGAGGCGCCAGGAATTCATGTCGAAGCTGAGCACCCGGTATGCCTGGGGAAGTCCAACAAACACAGTGTTCGTGGCGGCGTCATATGCGAGAGCGCCAACCCGGTCCAATCTGGTTTGGGCGCCGCCCGTGAATGTCGAACTCGAAGTGGCGCAGGAGGTCGCGCCGAGGAGCGTGTAGATATTGCCGTCACTGTAAATCTGCCGGACGCGGCAGTTAAAGCTGTCCGCGACGAGCAGGTTCCCGTCGCCATCGAAGACAAGTCCCCTGGGATAGTACAGCGTGGCGGAAGTGGGCGCACCGTTATCGCCGGAGAATCCGGAGTAGCCGGCAGTCCCCGCGATCGTCCGGATGTACCCATCTTCGTCCAATCGTCTGATGATGTGCTTGTCGGGCTCTGTGAACAGCAGGCGGCCCTGTCTATCCAAGACCATTCCGCCGATTCCGGTGATGTCCGTTTCCAACGCGAGGCGGTCCCTGCTGCTTCCGCCGCCTGAGGGACCCATGCCGCCGCCCGAAGTACAGGCTCCGGTACCAGCGATGTCCTGCAGAATGCCGTCCTTCCTTACTTTCCGGATCCGGCACGACTGTGCGTCCGCAAACAGCAGGCCGCCATCCCTGTCTATCAGCAGAACTGTGGGCGACAACAGGTCCGTTTGGCGGGCGGGACCGCCGGCCACACCGTCTGCGAGAGTGCCCGTACCGGCAAAGCGCTCGATCACGCCATCGGGGCGGACTCTGCGAATCACGCCGGCGTTCGACTCCGAGATGTAGATGTTCCCGTCCGGATCCTCGGCCAGCCCGGAGGGACCGTCGAGCACGGCGTCCACCGCGGGCCCGGCATCTCCTCGCGAACCAGTTCCAATGAGGGTACGCAGGTCGAAAGCCGGGTTCTGGAGAGACTGCGCGGCGGCAGCCGCCGCAACCAGCAGAAATGAGTTGAGATAGCGTTTCATTGACCTCCATTCCTCCACGGCGCTCGACGGCGCCGTTGCCGGGTCAAAACGTAATGCCGATCAGCGCCTCCAGTTGTCCCTGTTGGGACAGGGTCGAGGCGGAATTGTACGTGCTCCCGAACCAACGCGTGTACCTCACCTCGGGCATCACCTTGATGTTAAAATCGTCGACAAAGCGGAATCCGGCGCCTACCACCACGCCCCAAATCGGGTTCTTGGCCGGCTTCGTGGGCCACTCATTGTAGTCGGTACTGCCATCGTGATAAGTGAATTCATTGCCCGTTCGAATGTGACCTGCATGTCGAAGCACGCCTCCGCCGGAGACAAACATGCGCCGCGGCAGGCGAGGCAGGCTCAGCACTTGAAGGCGGACGGGGATGTCCCAATAGGTGGCACGCGTAGCCTCACTGATGGTGGTCTTCTTCGAGTTGCTGTCGGTGATCTCGGTGGTTTGCGTGTAGGAGGCACTGTGATGCAGGAAATCGACCGCCACCAACAGGTTCCGCCGGATCGAGAAGTCCAGTGCGGGGCCGAAGCCGACATAGGGAGATGAGGAAGTCGTCTTGTAGTTGTAAGTCAGAGCGGGGTTGGTGGTCGAGGTCGCGATCGTCCTCTTGACGAAGAGCCTGCTGGGAATCGCGCGCACGCGAAAACCAAAGGAAAAACGCTTCATGAATGAGGGCGTCCGCTCCGCACCGGAGTCGCTGGGAGGCGGCGTCTGGGCGGCGAGCGCCCCTACGCAGGCAAGCACTGTAATGGTGAGTCGTCTGGACATAGTTGGCCTGTTCAGAATTGGAGCCGGAGCGCCAGTTCGAGCGAGCGGGAGCCTCCTGAGCTGTAGATAGCGCCGCCACCGCCCATGGACTGATTCACCATCCTGGTGACCGCGCCGAAATTGGGACTCGAGAGGTTGGCACCCTCCTGCGGCGACGGATTGGCGAAGTTGGGATGGTTTAAGATGTTGTACGCCTGCGCGGAGAGGTTCAGGCGCAGCCTTTCCCCCCATGCCAGTTGGCGTCGCAACGCTAGATCCACCTGTTGGGCCGGGAAGCCGCGAATTGCGTTGCGGCCGAGGTTCCCTTGGCCGTATCCGCTCGGCGCGGAAAACGCATCGGCGTTGAGCCGTTGCCCGCCGGGGACGTGTGAATCCCGGATCCAGAGCGGTTTGCCGTTATAGTCCGGCCGGACTTGCGCGAACAGCCCTCCCCTGGCGCTGCTGTCGGAAGAGTTGCTTGCCTCCGAGCTGATGCCCTGGACATCGAAAGGCAGTCCGGTCCGCGCCGTAATCACCCAGTCGGCGTACCATCCGTGCAATAGCGGCGCGAAGAGGCCCCGTTTGGGCGCGGGAAGAATCCACGATCCGGAGAGGTTGAGATTGTGGCGGATGTCGAAATCCGAAGATCCCCGCTCCCCGCCACCGAACAGCGTCGCGAAACCGCCGCCAAATCCCATGTCGTTGGAGGCGCTGTCGATCGAGTGGGAGTAGGTGTAACTGAGCTGGGTCTGGAGGGTGGCGCTCAACCTGCGCCGGAACTGGACTTGGAGGCCGTTGTAGCTGGACGTCGCACCATTGGTGGAAACGTTCAGCAGGTCGTAGGCGTTCGAGAACGACGGCTGCATCTCGATGCGGAGGAGGCGGTCGCCTCGCGTGCCCGAGTACCCGATGGTGAGCGACTGCCCTGCTCCGAACATACGTTCGACGGCCGCGCTGAACTGTATCACGCGCGGCGATCGGAGCGAACGCTCGGCGGCGATGATCTGGCCGTAAGGACGCACCGGCGGCAGAGTGGGCGGGGAGAGATTGGAGGCGGAGAGCGGGAAGGTGGCCGTGGTGAGGGTCCGGACGCTCGAATACGGCGCGCCGTTGAACGCGCCCGCGCTCATGCCGTAGCCCATGTCGTAAAACAGGCCTGCGCCGGAGCGGAAGATCATCTCCCGTCCCGGCGTGGTGTCCATCTGGTATGCCAGGCCGAAGCGAGGCGCGACGTCGAACCAGCGCGTCTGGTACAGCGGATCGTTTTGCGTGACCCCGGCAATCTGGTCGGAGGCGACCGCCAAGGGGCGCGGGCCGTGCCGGACTCCGGGCGCCGGATTCACGTCCCACCGCAACCCGTAGGTGAGCGTGGTGCGTTCGGTCGCGCGATACGCGTCCTGGCCATACAAGGAGAAGTTCACGTAGACCGGATAGACTTCCGTCAAGTTCGCGGTGATCGTGACATTGGTCGCCACCCCCGACAGAAGCGAATCGCTGGCGCCCCCCAAGCTCCGAAAAGTGATGTTTTCGCCGTATGGCTTTCGATGGTAGGTCGGCGTGATGTAACGCAAGTCGAGGCCCGTCTTGAAGTGGTGGCGGCCGAAGGTCTTTGTCAGGTTGTCCGTCAGGTTGATCTGCTGTTGTTCGTTGCGCAATTGGGAAGCGCAGGAATAGCCCGCGAGGCCGCTGACATTGAGGCTGAACTGACCCTGCGCCGCTGTGACGCTTTTCGGGAACATGCGATCCTCGGTCAAGGGGACCGCGCCGCCAAAGTCGTCCATCGTGGAAGACGAGTTCCCGCCAGAACGCGAGAAGTTCACTCGAAGGTCGTTGATCGCGCCGCCGCCCAACAGCCGGGTGACGCCCGTGGTGATCGTGTGGGAAACCGAGTCGCGCGTGCTCAGCACATTCGGCGTAATGATCTCCGAGCCCCGGCTCCGCCCCGAGGAAGTCGAATAGCCGTAGCGCACGAACAGCGTCCACCTGGCGGTTAGCAGGTGATCGAGGCGGAAGCTGCCGCTGTCCGTAGTCGAGGGATTCGAGATGACGGAGCGGAACTGGGCGGCGCCGTCCGTGAGCTCCGGACCGTTCGGCAAGGGGAATGCGTTCAAGTACGGCCGCAGGTTTGAGCGTGCGCTCCGGCGGCTGGCGAGATCGGGAACGTCGGCGATCACCGTGACCGGCGTGCGCAACCGAAGCCCCTCGTAGGACACAAAGAAGAAGGTGCGGTCCTTTTTGAGAGGGCCCCCCAGAACGCCGCCCATCCGGTTCTGCCGGAGTTCGCCGCGCGGCAATCCGGAGTTGTTGGCAAACCAGTCGTTGGCATTCAACTGGTCGTTCCGGAAGTAGTAATACAGCGATCCGTGCACCGCGTTTCCGCCTCCGCGGCTCACCATGGAGATCTGCGCTCCGGGCGATCTGCCGAACTCCGGGGCGAACGTCGAGGTCTGAACGCGCATCTCCTGCATGGCGTCGATCGAAATCATTTCAGGGCCCGAGCCCATGGGCGCCCCGCCACCCATCGGTGGTCCCCCGCCCATGGGCCCGCCCATTGGCCCTCCGCCACCGACCGAAGCGTTCAAACTGACGCCGTCGAGCGTGTAGTAATTCGTGTTTTCCCGCAGGCCGTTGGCGTTGAAGCCAAACCCTCCTCGCCCGCCGGCAGCGCTCGTTATGCCGGGCGTCATCAGGATCAGAGAGTTGGCGTTCCGCCCATTAACCGGCAGGTTCTCCATGTACTTGCTGTCGACCGATATGCCCGCCGCCGGGTCGGACGAGATTCCTTCGGCTTCGCCCGTCACGGTGACCGTGGTTTGGGCGGCGGCAGAGACCCTGAACTCGAGATGAAGACTTTGACGGTCGCGCACGGCCACGAGTACCTTGTCGAGTCGAATCTTGTCGAAACCCGCTTTCTCGGCCTCGAGCGTGTAAACACCCGGATCGAGATGATCGAACACTGCATCGCCGGTTTCGCGGGTTTGCGCCTGTCTGACGCTGCCGCGGCGCTGATCGATCAGCGTCAATTGCGCACCCGGGACCACGGCATTGCTGGGATCGACGACGGTCACCGACAAGGTGGCCGGGTCTTGAGCGTGGATCGCGAAGCTTGCGAAAAGAAAGAACCAGGTTCTAATAAGCCGAGTCAATCGTTTCCTCCGGAATCGGCGCTCTGATTCACCGGACAGCATGGCCACACCAATCCTCCTCGATGAGGTGTACCGGGCTTCGTCCCTAAGATCCCTTGATGCCAGTTCGGGGACCTGTCGTTTCAGAAGAAGTGTGAAGTTTTGTGAAGCGCCGATTCAGGCTGACGAGGTCCTCAGCCGGGGCCTGGAGGTTCCCCCGGGCGCCAGAGGCAGGCGAATCGTTATTCGCAGGCCGGGGTCGGCATTCTCCGCGGCGATCTCTCCGTGATGGAAGTGAATGGCGCGCCGCGCGATCGCCAGCCCGAGGCCCACGCCGCCGGTGCTTCGGGACCGGTCGTCGTCGGTGCGGAAAAACGGCCGGAAGATATCTTCCAGCATGTCCGGTGGCACACCCGTACCGTGGTCGCGGATGGTCAGCACCGCCGCGGCGTTCTCGCGGCGCAACGAGACCTCGACCGCGGTGTGTTCCGGCGTGTGCCGCAGAGCGTTCCGCAGCACGTTTTCCATGGCGCGGCGCAGCAGTTCCGCGTCGCCGGAAATCTCGAGCGTTCTCTCGATTTGGGGGACGATTTTGCAGTTCCTTGCGTCGGCCTCGATGAAGGCGTCGTCCACCGCGGAGTCCACCAGCTCCGTCAGGTCTACCTGCGCGGCCGTGCGAACGCCCGGATCCCCTTCCACTCGCGACATGTCGAGGAGTTCGCCGACCAGGTTCGAGATTCGAACCGCCTCCTTCTTGACGCGGTCCAGGGCCGCCTGGCGGTCTTCGGCGTTTCGTGCTAGTTCCACCGCGAAACCCAGCCGGGCCAGCGGCGAGCGCAACTCGTGAGAAATGTCTTGAAGCAGTCGCCGTTCCGCCGTCAGCAGGGCCTGAATCCGGTCCGCCATTTTGTCGAAAACCCGGGAGACGTCGCCAAACTCGTCCCGGCGGGTCGATCCGGTTCTCACTGCCAGGTCGCCGCCGCCGAACTTGGACAACGTATCCCGAAGCTGGCGCAACGGCTTGACCAGGGTGAACGCCATGGCGTAGCAGAGCGACACCAGGACCAGCACGATCCAGGCGTAGTACGGCAGGTAGTTGTAGGGCGCGGAAGGAAGGCCTTTGGCCCGGATGACGAGATGATACCGCCCGTCGGCGGTGGCCTGTCTGATAACTGGCTGCTTCGGCGGCGGCCAAGGGAACCGGAAGGCGGGCGGAGCGGCCGCCAGGAGCGCGGCACGATCCGCGTTTGTCGCCAGATCCCGGCCGGACGCGTCGAGAAGATAGCGCTCTCCGGGAAGATAGCGGTTGAACCTTTCCAGGCACGAAGCGAGGGCCTTGACTCCCCCCGCCTGGTACGCTGCCACCGCGTCATCGAGTTGCATCTTGACGACCAGATTGGTGAAGCGATCCACCGGATTGTCCTGGCGGATCAGCAGCGCCGTGGTGATGACGAACGCGACGAAAGAAAAGAGCAGGAGAATTCCGAACCACGCAAGTATCCTGAGGAAGATCGACCTCAACGGTTCACCTGCGCTCCGCCTTCCGCGCAGAGCTGGTAACCGACGCCCCGCACCGTTTTGATGCAGACGCCGCCATTCTCCAGTTTCTTGCGTAAGTGGCTGATGTGGACGTCGATCGCCCGGTCGAACGGCGTGGCCTCGCGCTGGTACAGGCGCTGCGCGAGTTCGTCGCGGCTCACCACCCGCCCTGCGGAGCTTGCCAGCAACTCCAGAATGTCGTATTCGACGGACGTGATTTCGACGGCTACTCCGTGCTTGGCAAGGCTCCTGGCGCCGGGGTCGATACGAATGCCGCCGGCCTGGATTGGCGAGGACACCGCGTTGGGCCTGGCTTTCGACCGGCGCAGGATTGCCCGCACGCGCGCCAGCAGTTCCAAGGGATCGAAAGGCTTGGGGAGGTAGTCGTCCGCGCCGCTCTCCAGTCCTTGGATTCGGTCCTGCTGCTCCATGCGGGCTGTGAGCATGAGCACGGGGACATTGCTCTTGGCACGGAGCCGCTGGAGAAGGGTGAAGCCGTCCAGCTTCGGCATCATCACGTCGAGCAGAATCAGATCGAAGCGCCCGGCGACGGCGACGCCCAGGCCGGCGCCGCCGTCGTGGCAGACCTCGATCGCGAAATCGTGCGCGGCGAAGAACTCTCGCATCAGGGTGCAGAGTTCGACATCGTCGTCAACCAACAGAAGCGTGCCGGTCATCCACTTCCAATCTCACTGCCGTGCTCGTCTCTCCCTCGCCATTTCATCACAGTTCACGCCGCCGGGCACAGCCTGAAGGGGAGGCCGCGCCGGCGCGAGCGCCCCGGCTTCGACTATGGAACGAATCCTCATTACTAGATTAGAATCTCGCCTGGCAGCAGCCAGGATGAGTTTTGCAAAGATTTATGAAGCGGCTCCGCGTGACGCCAGGCGCATCGGCGACCTCGGTTGCTCGGCGCTCAGAACGAGATGTTGACAATCTCGTCCCCGCGCGCCGCGGCGCGGACCATCACGTGCAGGCTTTCCCCCGCCGAATCGTAATACCACGTTCCCGGCGCTAGCCGCGCCCGGGCATCGACCCGGCCAAGTTCGGCTTCGCCCAGCATCACTTTGCGGCACGCCGGGGTGTGGTGCACAATCCACTCGTACGTGCGCTCGTGGAGCGATTCGGTCTCCAGCCGCAGAAACTCGTCAGCCGGGGCGGCGTGTACCTGCGAGATTTCCCCGAGGTCCTCCTCATAGAGGAAAAACTCGGCGCCCAGTTTGGGGAAGTAGTGCAACTCCAGCGGCCCGCCGGGGATCTCCGCGGCCAGCGGCAGGATGGTGCCGTTCCGGGTGAAGATCGGCATCTCGTCGGGAGCCGCTCGCACCGTGATTTCCTGGCGGCCCTTGTACACCTCGTTGGTCCGCAGCTCCGTCCAGATCCCCTGCGGCAGGTAGACGCGAACGTTCTCCAACGGGCCTAGCACGGGCGCTACCAGCAATTCGTCTCCCACCATGAACTCGTCGCTGTGCCGCGCGGCGATGGCGTCTTTCGGAAACTGCATCGCCAGCGGATGGATCAGCGGAGTCCCACGAACCCACGTCTCGTACCCATATGCCACCAGGTACGGGATCAACCTCTCGCGCCGCCGCAGCGACACCCCCGGAGCAGCGTACAGCTTCGGGATGAATGCCGCCAGTTGCACCGCGCGGGCCAGCAGCGCGCCGCCGGCGGCCTGGTAACGGGAGAGGTCAAAGGAAGGCACCAGCATGGCCGACAGGCTCTCGTGCTGGAGCGCATAGACCGTTCCGCGCAGTTCCTCCCACGAAACCGGGCCAGCGGCCTTCCCTCTCGGCTTCCGAATCTCCAGGTCCGCGGAGCCGAAATCCTCAACCTCCCCCGCAGCCCCCAGGTGTTCTTCCAGGATCTCCTTCGGCGTCGGCCCGTAGTAGAAGAAGAACTCGACGCGGTCTCCTGGAACGATTGTCCGCCGCCGGTCCGGCCGGGATGAGGCGAGATCGAACGAGCACCTGCCGGGAGCACGGAAGTACTCGCCGTAGCCTCCGCTCGAGATGAGGAACGGCTTGGTCGCCTCGATGAGGGAGCCGCGCAGGTCGAGACTGGGCGTGCGCCGTGAACCCAGGCCGTAGAACCGCTCGGCCGCCGCTACCGTGCTCTCCAGAACGACCGAGGCTGCCTCGTCGCGAACGGTGGTCGTCGTGAGCGGCCCGTCATTGCTTTGGATCTCCAGGCGCCCGGCGTCCTTGCTCACCGCCACCGTGAGATACCGCGTGCGGAAGCGCACCCGGGCGCCCAGGTCCTCAACCGTGACCGCGACCGTGCTGTTCTTGATCGGCCCCGCCGCGGGCCCAGGCGCGCCCCAGCTCCTCGCAAAACGGAATGTGGACGCGCTGACCCACTCCACCTCCGCGCTACCCTTCGGCAGCCTCAACTCGAACGTGTTGGCCAGTCTGGTTGGTGCGCCCTGCGCCCAGACCTGCCCGCAGACCAGGCCGATTCCGAGAACCAGTCTCCGCATCTATAGAATCACCAGCCGCTCTTGGATTTCGCCGGTGACCCGCGCCGCGTCCTCCCCCACGAACACGTTGACCTCCGAGCGGATGCCGAACTCCGGCAGGTAGATGCCCGGCTCGATCGAGAAACATGTCCAGGGGATGATGCGGCGCTCGTCGTGCGTTTCCAGGTTGTCCATGTTGGCGCCCGCCCCATGGACCTCGGCGCCGATCGAATGTCCGGTGCGGTGGGTGAAATACTCTCCGTAGCCGCGCTCGCGGATGACGCCACGCGCCGCGTCGTCCACCTCGAAACCGCGCAGAGGGCGTCCGGCTGCGATGGCGTCCTGGACGAGTTTCACCGCGCGGTCGCGCGCCTCCCGCACGATCTCGAAGACGCTCTGGATCGCCGCCGGCGGCTCGGGACCGCAATATCCGGTCCACGTGATGTCGTAGTAAACGCTCTCCGGCACGTCCACCTTCGCCCAGATATCCGTGAGCAACAGGTCCCTGGGGCGGATTTCGCGGCAAGCTTCCGCCCGCGGCTCGTAGTGCGGATTCGAGGAGTTCTCGTTAACCGCGATCGTAGGGCCGTGATCGGTCACGAGGCCGGCCTCTGCAAAGCCCTTCCGAAAGAACTGCTGCACCTCGAACTCGGTTACTCTCCGGCCGGCTCGGAGGCAGTCGCTTACCAATTGGTAAGCGTTTCGGCGGATCTCATCCACCTTGCGCCCCGCCTCCAGGTGCAGATCCAGGTTCGCCTGGGTCCAGCGCGCCTCGAAGTACTGGATTAGGTTGGCGGAGCTCGCCACTTCGACCCCCGTCGCGCGCACCAATTCGATGGTGCCCCCATCGACAATCGACACCAGCGGAACCGCGCACTCCGGCGAGTACTGCATGGCCACGCGCCGGCATCCCGCCAGCATCCCGCTCAGCCCTTCCACCTGTTCGCTCCAGCTCGAGTATTGCTGTTTTGCCCCGGGCACCCCATCCAACAGGAACGGCTCGATGCGGTGCACCAATCCCTTCGGCTTGCCGTGCGCCGGAATCAGGTAATACCACCGCCGCGACACCAGTGCCGGTGGTGAGAGCCCCAGCACCCGGTACGCCAGCGGGTCGCGCTGGTGGTGGTCGAAGAACAGCCAGCCATCCAAGCCCTCATCGATCAGGGCCTGCTGAATCGCCGCAAGGTCCATGTTCAGTTCACTCCCCCCATCAGACGCTTCATTGGCTTGACCAGCAGCACCAGGACGATCCCCAGCCCAATGGTGAATCCAGCCACCGTAGCGAACAGCGATGGCGTCGAGAAGCTCTCATACACGGCTGCCACGCGCCCGCCGATGTAGTTGCCCACAGCGTCGGACAGGAACCACACGCCCATCATCAGGCTCGCCACTTTCGCCGGCGCCAGCTTGGTCATCGCGCTCAACCCCACCGGGCTGAGGCTGAGCTCACCGCAGGTATGCAGAAAGTACGTCGCCGTGAGCCATACCGGGCTGACCCGCGCGCCCGAGGCTGTGCGCAGCGCTGCGATTCCCACCACCACAAAACCGAGCCCGACCAGCACCAGTCCCAGGGCAAACTTCGCCGGGCTCGATGGCTCGCGCCTTCCCAGGCGAATCCACAGCCAGGCGAATCCCGGGGCCAGCAGGATCACAAAGAGCGAATTCAGGGATTGGAACCAACTCGACGGAAACGGGTGACCCAGGACCCGATTGTCCGTGCTGCGGTCCGCGAACAGAGTGAGTGTCGAACCGGCCTGCTCGTAGGCCGACCAGAATAGCGCAGCCGCCAGGAAGAGCACCGCGGTCGCCACGAAACGCTTCCGCTCCAGCGGGGTCCATTCCCCGCTGGACAGCAGCCACCAGAACACTCCCACCGTCAGCGCGATCAGCAGCACCCCAACCGCATTGCCGACCAATTTGGCCGTGATCTGGACGACTCCGGTCAGCGAGAGCAGCAGCGGCACCGCGACCAGGATCACCAACACCACTGCGGCGATCTCGAGGCTGCGCTTCTGCTTCCTCGCCGCTTCCGCACCCTCCGGCCGCACCGGATGAAGCCCCGCCTCGCCCAGGTGTTTGCCGCCGATCGTGTACTGAAGCAGGCCCAGCGTCATGCCCACGCCCGCCAGCACGAATCCCAGGTTCCAGTTCACTCGCTGGCCCACGTACCCGCACGCCAGCGGCGCCAGGAACGCCCCCAGGTTGATTCCCATGTAGAAAATCGAGAAGCCGGAATCCCGCCGCTTGTCTTCGGCCGAGTAAAGTTGCCCGACCATCGTGCTGACGTTCGGCTTCAAGAGCCCCGTGCCCACCACCAGCAGAGCCAGCCCCAGATAGAAGAACGGCACCGCATGGATACCCAGGCTGAACTGGCCGAGCGCGATCAAACACCCGCCGTAGAGCACGGCCCGGCGCTGCCCGAAGATGCGGTCCGCCACCCATCCGCCCGGCAGGCTCATCAGGTACACACCCGCCGTGTAGAGCCCGTAAATCACACCCGCCTTGCCTACCTCGAACCCCAGGCCGCCATGGTCCACGGAAGCCGTCATGAACAGGATCAGGAGCGCGCGCATCCCGTAGTAGCTGAAGCGCTCCCACATCTCGGTGAAGAACAGGGTAGCCAGGCCGCGCGGATGCCCAAAGAAGGACGCGTTGGTATCGGTCACGATGCGGTCACTTTTCGGCACAGGATGTCGGTCCGGAAGCTCGCCACTCCGGCGGCGCCCCTCGGGTCCACTACTCGGAAGCTTAGCACGTCGTCCAGCCAGTCCTGGCTCGATCCGTCGAAGTACTGCGTGGCCGCCGTTAGCGTGTATTCCTGCTGCGCCAGCAGGCAGTCGAACCCGAAGTCCACTTCGAGCTGTTCGCCCGCGTGGAACTCGCCCAACTCGCGCTGTTCCAGCCGCGTGTTTGTCCCGAACACGTCGATCCCGAGCCGGTTGCGGATCAGGATTCCTACGATCGGGTCGGAGACCTGCCGCCGGAATCGCGCCGTTACCCTCACCGTAACCCGCTCGCCGCTCATCAGCGTCGTCGAAGGCGCCCCTTCCGCGTTGAGAAGCTCAACGCGCGCGATCTCGCTCGCGCCGTCGCCGTGCCGGAAGCTGCTGGCCAGGCCGCTGCGCCCCTCCTCTTCCGGGCCGCGCTTCTGCCGCTCCACCACCAGCCCCACGTAGCGGTTCACCACGTCCCGCGGGCTGCCTTCGGCCTCGATGCGCCCCCCCAGCATCAGGATCGCCCGGTGCGCCAGCCGCTTCACCAGCCCCAGGTCATGCGAGACAAACAGCACGGTCACCTTGCGGTCTTTCAGCTCCTCGAACTTCTGGATGCAGCGATTGGCGAAGATCGCGTCCCCGACCGCCAGCGCCTCGTCCACAATCAGGATCTCCGGCTCCACATGGATGGCCGTGGCGAACGCCAGCCGCACGTACATTCCGCTCGAGTACTCCTTCACCGGCCGGTCGATGAACTCGCCAATCTCCGCGAACGCGGCAATGCGCGGGAACGCGCTCTCGCACTGGGCCGGCGTCAGTCCCATGATCTCCCCGTTCATGAAAACGTTCTCGCGGCCCGTGAACTCCGGGTTGAAGCCCGCCCCCAGCTCCAGTAGCGCCGCCACCCGCCCCTGCGTCACCACCCGCCCTCGCGTCGGCCGCAGGATGCCGCAGACCAGTTGCAGCAGCGTGCTCTTGCCCGAACCATTGGGCCCCACGATCCCCAGGATTTCCCCGCGCTCCACCGCCACACTGACGTCGCGCAGCGCCCAGAAGTCCGAATGCGCGCGGCGCGAGCCGAACGGCAGCAGCTCGAAGATCCGGTCCGACGGCCGCCGGTAGAGGTGGAAGACTTTCGAGACGTTCTGAATCAAGACCGCAGCCAACAGACCCTCCTCATTGAGGGTACAAGCTGGACCCTGTACTCGACAACCGGGGATGGGGCAATCAACCCTGAAACGTGCTCCGCCGGCTGCTCTCGGGCAGCGGCGCGGGGTATCCGATGAGGCAAAACTGGTCCAGCGCGAACAGCACCACCGACTCGACGCCCTCCGCTCTGGCCATTCTCACTTCTTTCAGCCAGGGCGAGGTGGGATCGCTGATGCCGACCAAGTGTGCGCTTTGATGAGGCGGGAAATTGCGGCTTCGCGGCAGCTCGATGGACTCCAGGCACTTGTCCAGGTTCCGGCCGTAAGTGTACCCGAAGCTCTCCGTCTTGAGACAGTCCAGCGCCTGCGGTGTCCAGTCCGCCGCCGGGTAATTGACGGCACGGTTGAGATCCGTCTCGTTGACGTCGAGCGGATAGAGAACTTCGAACCGGCAGTTTGAATACGACTGCCGCACGTAGCCGATCACCTGGTTCGTGAAGTTGCCGATCAGCGTGGGCAGAAACGCCACCTCGTCCGAGTACTCCGAGGGCGGCACGGTGTTGTCGGTGATGATGCCCATCTCGCGCCCGTGCTGCGACTGGAACGCCACCCGCGTGTAGTCGTCGTAGAATGGCATCCCCGAGCGCGCGTCCCGGAAGTACCACCACTGCACTTCGCCGAATTGCAGGTAGGGCTGCATTCCCGCTTCCTGCATGGTCTGCGCGAGGTCCCGGTAGGCCTCTTTCCAGAACGCGATGCTGGCCGGCGAGAAATTCGTTTGCAGGGCCGGAGTGTTGAGCAGCACCGGATCCCCGGCTGGGCACCTCTGCGCGATGCCCGCGCCCGCCGAGGGGTCTCCGTGCTGCAACTCCATGCTGAGCGCGGCCGTCGCATCGATGCCGTATGCTTCGAGCGCCGCGAAGAAGCTCCGGCTCCAGTCGCGCGCCGCCCGGTTCAGGCGCGGCGTCGCCGCCAGGTCCGTGCGCCAGTCGCCGTCCGCTCCGCCCTCGAGCGTTGGCCCGCTCGCCTGCGCGTGAAAATCCGTGCACGTAGTGCTCGCCGCCAGGCTGATCAGGTTCCCTTCGGCGCCCATGGCGCGCGCGTAGATGGTGAGTAGCGTCCCTTCCGCGGAAGCCCGATACGCCATGTACCCGCGGTTGATCTCCAGCTCGAAGGCTTTCGCCACCGTCTCCGCCGTGTCCCCCACGTAGTGAACGTGCGTGAGTTCCAGCGTGCCCAGCGTGACGGTCGTGTTGTACCCGTAGCCGAATGTCGGAGTGCCGCTGAACTCGACCGTCCCCGACGCGTACTGGTGTCCCACCCGAACCAGCTCGTAAAACCACAGCGCGCCCGCATAGTGGTTCTGCCGCCCGTGAAACCCCAGCGCCCAGATCATCCACGCCGTTCTCTCCGGCGCCAGGCAGATCGAATGGTCCGTATCCCAGTCCGTCGCCAGAGTCAGCTTCTGGTCCCCGCCGATCTCCGGCAACTCCGCCGCCGGCGCCGCGACCTCCAGGAAGTCGAAGTAGAAGGTGCTTCCTTCCGGCCCCGTGAACGAGATCGCGACCGTGTGATTGCCTTCTGCGAAATCACCCAGGGGGATTCGCACCAGGACGTCTTCGCCGGGAATCAGCAGGTCCTTGGTCGTCGCAGTTCCGCCATCCACCGAAACCGACACCTGCCCGCCGTCGAAGGTCTTTCTGGTTCCCAGGTATAGCGAGTGCGCCGCCGAAGCGTGGTAGGTGCAGCTCAAACCAGAGCCGGCCACCGCCGTCGAGTGAATCGTCCCTTCCGAGAAGTTCCCCGTGCCCTTGATCCACGTACCCGTATAACTCACGTCCGTATCTTGGATCCGGCGGCTCCTGGGCCCGGCTACCGTGTAAGTGCGGCTCGTTCCCGCCGCCGTCCAGTTACTGACCTGGACCTGGAACTCGGTCCGCTGATACGCGCCCGCCTGTAAGTCCGCCGCGTATGTCCATCGCATTTTCCGCACGGCAGTGGTCGGAACGTGATTGGTGGCGGTATCCGTCAAGTTGTCGAAGTCTAGATGAACCCGCCACTTCGACGGCGAGACGCCTCCACCGAACTGCGTGTGCCACGGCTGCCAGTGCTCCGTCCGCGCCCCGGAAACGAAACCGTAGGCTCCGATCCGGTTCCAGTTCGCCCCCGCGTTCACGCACGTGAGCGTGATTTGTGCGCCCGCAACGGACGCCTGCACCGCGGTCGAAAGCGCGTTGATGATGCCCACCAGCGCCGCGACCACCGTCTGGATCGTATCGGCGCCGGTCAGCAAGTAGTTGTACTGCTCGGAGAGCCACGCGATT
>Ga0187882_1001326_pt1 | contig 25311 bp, 20 predicted proteins | sample June2016WEW_19_1_3_FD_132991 | JGI IMG/M metagenome (GOLD analysis project Ga0187882, IMG submission 132991) | Peatland microbial communities from SPRUCE experiment site at the Marcell Experimental Forest, Minnesota, USA - June2016WEW_19_150 | ecosystem: Environmental > Terrestrial > Soil >... | reverse complement strand
GTCTGCATCGGTCTCCACCGCCCCCACGTAATCCGCTGGATCAATTACTGGTACGCCGGCCTGGCCGCCTGGAACATCGTGATCATCGTCCGGCTGACGGCCTGAGCCCGCCAACTCCTGCCGCGATGCTACATTCGTACCTGGGGCCTCCCCCATAAGCGTTAATTGGTGGCGCACGCACTCGTGCGTGCCGCGTCGAGACTCCTCTCGATGCCACGAAGAACGTCGAAAACGGGGCTAAGTTAACGCTTATGGGGCCTCCCCGAGAGGTGCATTGGGTATCCCATGCTAGCGGCACTCCTGCTCGCTGCGGCGCTGGACCCGGCAGCCGCCGTCTCCACCGACGTGATCGCCGAGCCACCCGCCGGAAAGCTCTACCACGGCGTCTTCCCCGGCGGCCGCGACGGCATGGGCGGCGACATCGCCCCACCGGATGTTCTGGGCTATCGGCGGCTCGTCGGCAAGCGCCCCACCTGGGTCTACTTCTGCAACAACTGGTACCAGGGCCGCGACTTCCCCATGGCCACCGCCACCTGGATCCGCGCCAATGGCAGCATCCCTTACATCCGCCTCATGCTGCTCCACGTTCCGATCCAGAGCCCCGACCCCGTCTTCACTCTCGAGAACATCCTCCGCGGCCGCTTTGACGGGGACTTCCGCCGCTGGATGCGCGATGCCAGGCGTTTCGGAACCCCGCTGCTGGCCGAATACGGCGTCGAAGTGAACGGTTTCTGGTTCCCCTGGAACGGGCTGTGGAACAAAGAGGGCGGCTCCTACTCCGACTCGGTCGCCCGCTTCCGCGCCGCCTACCGCCACATCATCGGAATCGCCCGGGAGGAAGGGGCGCACAACATCCGTTGGGTATTCCACGTCGACCCCTGGGACGAGCCCGTGGTCGATTGGAACCGCCTCGAAAACTACTATCCCGGCGATGAATGGATCGACTGGTTCGGCGTCAGTGTCTATGGCCGCCAGATCCCCAAGGACAGACAGGCGGTCTCGTTCCGCTGGCAGATGGATTGGGTGTACGATCGCCTGCGCAAGCTCGCCGACAAGCCCATCGTCGTCTCCGAGTTCGGCAACATCAAGGATCCCCTCCAGGTCTCCTGGGCCATCGACGCTCTCTCGGACATCACCGGCGGCCGCTGGCCGAAGCTCATCGGCTTCTCCTGGTGGAACGCCGCGTTCTTCAACGACCCCGACCCCGCCCGGCGATCGGACATGCGACTCCAGGGCAGCCCCGGTCTCGCCGCCGTCTTCCGGAAATACGTGGGGCGGAACGCCGCCGTCCTGAGCGCGCCGCTGCTCGCTCCCCTCCGCGAGCGGTAATGCGTCCTCAGAACACCAGGACCTTGTCAGCCTCTTCCGTCCACCGCGTAAGTTCATCCAGCGTGCTGCGGTACGTGCAATCGATCAGAGCCCCGGTCTCAATGCCCCGCGCTTCCATGCAGGTCCGGCAGACCCCCACCGGCCGCCCGCCGGCCGCGAATCGCCGTAGCATCCATTCGATGTCGTGCTTGCCGTCAGGAACCGTCTCGCCGCCCACCGCCGAGCGTACCGCCTCGCCGATCAGGAATACCCGCACCATGTTGTGGTCGTTGCTCGCAAGAGCCGTCGCCAGCCGCAGCCCGTTGTAGTCCCGCTCCGATTCGTACGGGTGGTCGTTGAGGACAATCAGATAGGTCATTCCAGCCCATGGTAACCCGCGCCCCGGGACCGGGCTGGGCGAGTCCGAAGTCGCGATCGCTGCGCGAGCCGCTCTCCGCGTCGGGCACTAGGCCAGTTTCCAAACAGCCGACTCTACAGTCAGGTGGATTCCTCCCGAGCGGCCGACGACCCAACCGGAATGCCGCAGACGCGGAGTTCCAGCTCGCCCAGGCATGCTGTGCCGCCAGTTTTCGGTAACGCCACTTTGCGGGCCGAACCCCAGTCTGAGGTGGGTTACATCGCGGTAACGGCCCGAAACCCAATTCTCATCCAGACCCATGCTCCCGCCAGTTCGGGCCGTACAGCACAAAGCGACGCGACCGTTCAAGGTCTCTCTTGCCTCGTCAGTCGATCCAAGCTAATCACATGCGAGGCGTCCACCTCTCAACGTTGACAACAGCGTACTTGCCGCTCGTACAGTCGTACCGCCATTGGACATCCCAGCCTCCAGCGACGCCCAAGACTAACTTCCTGCCCCGAACGCTGACGCGGTAATCCCAGCACCTGACAATGAGGAGATTGCCTCTATTCTTCATCGGCGCGATTGCGATTGCCGGAAACTCGGCTTTGGATCGCGTGTACCGCTGTTTCAGGGCCGCATAGTCCAGATACTCAATCCGGAACACGCCTACCGACGCCGGTAAACCATGAGTGATCTCCATGTCATCCCGAACGATGACGGTGCTGTAGTCGGTTGACGTCCCCGGGGTCCTAAGATGCTCAGCCCTGGCCTGAAGGCAGGCACCCATGGAGAGGTAATAGAGATCGGTTGCCGCGTCCGGCGCTGTCTGCGCCGGCAGACCGACGGCACTGCTCACAATCATCGTCAGCACCGCCGCCACAGTCGTCCCCGTACTCATCTTGGACTTAGGATAGGTCATTCCGTTTCCGGTTGCGAGGCGCAGGTGCATTTGGGGCCGGCAAACGGCATTTCATCGAACGTGGCACAGCCTCCCGCCCGTTCGGCGGCGATGGCCGCGGTTGTGGAAGGAAACCCCACTTTCGTTCACTATTGCTGTGTGGCGCAGCCCTGCCCGATCAAGTGGCTCGCCCCCCCGTTGGCCACTTTCCGCGATGTTGACGGGCTTTCCTTCGTCCCCCAAAATGATGTAGTCTCGCTCCGATTCGTACGGGTGGCCGTTGAGGACAATCAGGTAGGTCATTCCAGCCCATGGTAACCCCCGCCTCAGAACCTGTGCGGGTGGGGCAGAAGATCGTCTTTTGTCGTCTGCCTGCCTCGCAGGCCACGGAAAACGATGGCCTACGCCACCCAGGTAGTCGATTCCGGACGGAGCGAATACCCGGTGCTCCGGCTTCAGTAAATGACCTTCAGCGAGAACTGAATCTGCCGCGACGAGCCCGCCGTTCGGCTGATCTGCCCGAATCCGGGGCCCAGCACAATATTCGACGGCAGGCCGAAATTCACCACGTTGAACACGTTGAAGAACTCGGCGCGGAATTGCAGCGTCGCCAATTCACCACTCGCCCGCCTTCCGAACGGCGTGTCTTTGATCAGCGCCATGTCGAAGTTCCGAAACGCAGGGCCGCGGAACGTGTTCCTGCCCAGCGTGCCGAAATGGCCGTGGTTCGGGCCCGTCCCGCCCGGCACGTTCATGGGAATGGAAAACAGTGAAGCGTTCTTGTCTCCAAGTCCAAAGTAGTCCTCACGCACGGCACGGCTGGTGGAGAGAACGGGGACGCCGGCCTGGTCGGGCCGGTCCGCGCCGCCCGATCCGGCGCCGGTCTGCTGCACACCCGAATATACGGTGAAGGGCGAGCCACTCAGGAACGTCCCGATGCCCAGCAGTTGCCATCCGGCGGTCAGGGGCTTGCCCAGTCGCGACAGGAAAGGCACGCGGTCCGCGTGGAGATCCTGAAACAGGTTGAAGGTAAACGCGTGCGTGATGTCAAACGTTGACGGACCCCTGTCCGCGCGGGTGTCGAACGGGTTTTGCGGGCCGGTCTGCGAAACGGCGCCCGAGGATCCCGAAACGAATCCGCCGATCACCGCGCTGGTGTCATCAATCGACTTGGAGAAGGTATAACTCGCCTGAAACCCCAGTCCCGAGGCGGTCAGGTCCCTCTGCACCGAGGTCTGCACCGCATGATAAGTCGAGTGGGACCTGTTGGTCATCAGCGTGACCGTGCCATAGCCTCCGATGACCCGCCCGGACCCGTCGAACCGCGTGTAGGGGGCGAACTCCGGGTCTGCACCCGTGTAAGCGTTCGGAAGATCCATGGCCGGCAGTTTGATCCCCGCCGTACCCACGTACGCGGCATTGAGCGTCGCGCTTCCGATCTTCTGCTCGATGCCGGCGGTCCACGTGCCCATGGTTCCGCCTTGGAAATTGCCAGCGATGCCGGCGACAGCCAGGGGCGTGATCCGGTGATCGGGCGACAGAGCGGCCACGTCCTGTTCGAAGCGCTGTACGTCCATCAGGGTGTTGCCAGGCACCTGCTTGGAGTCCCCGGAAGCGAAGATGGGCGCCCCGCGGGTCGTGTATGCGGTCGGAAGTTGTTGCGGCAAAATCTTCATGCCGAATCGGATGGGCTCTCCCATCCCGGCGGTGAGCCGCGGATATACGACGAACGGGTTGCTGCCGGTGAGCGCATTGTCCTGCCAGAGGTTGATCAGCAGGGTCGTGATTCCCCCGCCCGCGCGCAGCAGGGTCCCCCCGGCCACGCGCCACGCCACCGACACGCGGGGCCCCCATCCGTTCTTGTCCACCTTGAAGCCGGGTTGCGGATTGATGAGCAGTTGAGATCCGGGAAGGCTCCCACTTGCCGGGACGAGCACGGGGCCGGAGGTTCGCTTCTCCGCCTCTCGGATCGGGGATGCGATCTCGTAGCGCAAGCCGTAGTTGAGCAGAAGGCGGGAGGACACTTTCCAACTGTCTTGGATGTAGGCGTTGTACGCGTCGCGGCGGATGGCGGCGCCACCAATGCGGTCGCCCTGGGCGAACAGCAACGGCGCGACCGCCGTGGTGTAGGTGAATGCGCTCGCCGTCAGCAATCCGGTCAGCGCGTCGGGCAGCGGATCGCCGGCCCGAATGCCGTGCGTCCCGCTGGCGGACTGTATGTCGACCGGCGAGTACGCCACTCCGCCGCCGAACTGATACTCGCCGTTGGGGCTCAATCCGAAAAACGTGGTATCGCGGTTGGCCCTCACCTCCCCGCCCGCTTTGACCGTGTGCTTTCCTCGAATCCACGTGAAGTCTTGCCGGACCTGGAACAGGTTGCCATACGCCGCCAGCACCGAGCCGGCGGAGTTGTTGAACGCTTCGTACAGGCCGTCCCCGAACTTCAGCGCGGGGTCCGTGCGATTCGGAGTCGGGAAGGACGGCGTCGTGCGGGTGAAACTCACCGACGATCCCCAACTGAACTTGGGCGAGGGTGTTCGAGTGTAGGTGAGGACGGCGTTGCGCTGGTGGTCGACATAGCGCACGCCGAAACTCGGGTCGATGGCGGTCTGGCTCGGGTTCGTGGTCGGCCCCGTGATGTTGTTCCAGGTGAACCGCGCATACAGCCGCGATGCGTCCGAGATGCTGTGATCGAGGCGCGCCGAGAACTGGTCCGACACCGTGGTCACCTTCGACGAGGTCGCGTACGTGCGCGCCCCATACGGCCCCTGGGGCTCGTTCGGCAGCGGGTACCGCTGGAGCAACTGCGCGATGCGCGGGTCCACCGGCACCATCAGCGTGTCGCCCGGAAAGGCGGTCGTATCCCGGCCCGCACGCTCGGCAACGGTTGGAACGGGGATCACCTGGGTGGTGCCCAGCACCTGCCGGAATCCCTGGTATTGGACGAAGTAGAAGGTCTTGCCGCGGCCATCGTAGACGCGGGGTATGGCGACGGGCCCGCCGTTCGTCAGCCCGAACTCGTTACGCACAAAAGGCGGGATGCGCCCCGGCGATGCAACCGACCGGCGGTCGAAGAAGTTGCGGGCGTCCAGTGCAGCGCTACGAAGGAACTCGAACGCCGAGCCGTGCATCGAGTTCGTCCCCGACCGCGTAACGATGTTGGTGAACCCCGCGGCGCCGCGGCCGATCTCGGCCGGCATCCATCCCGAGCTGGACTGGATCTCCTGAACGGCGTCGACGTTGAAATTCGAAAATGTTGCGCCGCCCATTTCCGGATCCGAGCTGTCGGCGCCGTCCAGGGCAAACACCGCCGCCGTTCCCCGTTGGCCGTTTACCGCGAATTGCTGGGTGAAATTCGCCGCGCCGTTGGTGTCCGTCATCGTGCCCGCCGCCAGTAGGAGCAACTGGCTGAAATCCCGCTTGTTCAGCGGCAGTTCGGAAACGGCCTTGCTCGACAGTTGCTCGCCTCCGGTGCCCTGCGGTGACTTGGTGTCCGGCACCAGCGCGAGCGTGCCCTCTGCCGACCACTCCAGCACGGATGAAGCTTCATCGCCCGGTAGTTGAACCGGGCGAGGCGCGCTAGCCGTCCTGCCTTTGTGCTCGGCGCTGATAGAGTACTTGCCGGGCTCTATTGCTCCAAACGTGAATCGCCCGTCTGGACCTGTGTGCGCCGTCGCGCGACCGATTCCGGATTGCACGCGGACAGTGGCCCCGGCGAGCGCTGCGCCATGGCTGTCTCGCAGGATCGCGGTCCACGGCTTGCCCTCGCGCGGTTCCGTGGCGCTCAGCACGCAAAACGCCACTCCGGCGAACGCCACTGCGCTCCACCGCCTGGGGCACATGGACGTCAGTATATCGCGCCAGGCGCGTCCGGCCCGCCGCCCCACCATGCACCCGGCCAGCGACTGGATCGTACAGCAAGCAGCAAGGTTGGCATCCCCGGTACTTGGCGTCCTCGCAGGACTCGTTCACTTTCTCGGTCCGAACTTCCCCAGCAAACAGTATGTCCTGATCATGCCGGGCGCTCCGCGCTTACCGCGGATACTCCCCCGCGATGTAGTTGCTCAAGTGCTGGATCGTTTCCGCTTGCGCCGAGATGATCGCGTTCACCAGGTCGCCGATCGAGATCATGCCCACCAGTTCCTCTCCATCCACCACCGGCAGATGCCGGATGTGGTGCTCGGTGACGATTCTCATGCACTCCTCGATGGTGTGCTCGCGCGTCACCGTGATCACCGGGCTGGTCATGATCTCCCCGACGCGTAGTTCCCTCGACGACTTCCCCATCAGCGCCACCTTGCGCGCGTAATCGCGCTCTGAGAAGACCCCGGTCAGCTTGCCTTCCGAGATCACCAGCAGCGCCCCCACGTCCTTTTCGGCCAGCAGTTTCAGCGCCTCGTAAACGGTCGCCTCCGGCCGCACCGACCAGATCGCGGAACCCTTGTTTGCCAGGATGGTGTGCACCCGTTCGCCCATGTCAGCTACTGTCCCAGACCCACGCGCCCCGGTCAAGCGTTCCGAGATTCGGGTCTGGTTAGCGAGAACGGCGATCCTGATTTCAGCGATACCCGCACCCCGGCGCCGACCTCGTCGGCATTCGCCAGAATCTCGGCCGCGGACGTCGCACCCTTTACCCGACGCCAGCATCCTCATCACAGGCTCCGCGCCGCTCGCGGTTCGCCGGCCTGCGGCGCTCCCCCGCCGTTTCCTCCGAGCCGGTGTCGAGCCGGTGCGGCGCCACGGCTGTTATCCGCGCACAGACCTAAACAAAACGTAAACAAGGTATTGACTTCCGACTCCAATACGCATAAATTGTATTGAATACCTGGGCTAACCGTCCGAGAAGGTGCTTGGCCCGGGCGTCTTAGGCCCGAATGGAGGGCGGATTGTCGCGCGTTTCTCCCGATTGGGCGAAGTTCGTCTTTTCTTGCCGTGCAAAACTGTTCCGACTCGAATCCTCCGGACTTATGCGACTACACCTGGTGCTCCCGTTCCTTTGCGTAGCCACAATGGTTCACGCCCAACCAACGCCAGCTCCACCCGACCCAACGATTCCGAAGATTGCCGAACCGGTTTGCGCCCAATCATCGCAAGATACGGCCGACCCAACGATTCCGAAGATTACTGACATCAACGAAGCCTGCATCGCGCTCTCCGGAACGCAACTCCACAAGCACAAGTGCGACTCTGGACTCAGCCCTCGTTTTTTCAAAAACAACCAGTTCGACTCCAAAGCTTACGCCGCGCATCGGTCGCGAATCGAGGTGATCGATTACGACGGCCGGGACTCCGCGCGCAACCCGAGAATTGTTGTGCCGAGGAACGTCACCGACCAGGACACCGTATACCTGAGGCTGCGCGGCAGCCCGCTCCAGTACAGCTACCGCGTCAGCTACTCTACGTCCGCGCTGCCCGCTCGGGAGCTGACGGTGGTGGCCGGAGCAGCGCCAGGCGGGACATTGTTTCCAACTGACAGTGCAGCGGCGGCCGCAAATGCAGGAGCGAAGGCCGTGGATGGGGCGAATGCCGCCCAGAAGACTTCCAACGAGGCCGCCAAAGCAACGGCATCCAAGACAAACGCCGGCACAGTGAAGGTAGACGGGGTTGGCCCCGCGGATATCGGCGAAAACGACGTAGGCTTGGCGGACCTTGCCGGCCGGTTGAGCCCCATCACTGCTGCCGGCAGTTTGAGCCCCACCATGGATGCCGCCGGCAAGCCGGTAAGACATCAGTTCGTGGACGACCTGACAACACTGCAAACCGACCTCAAGAACCTGGGGTTTCGAGCCGACACTTTTGCGACGAGCACCATCTTGTCTGGGAAACCGGAGGAGCCCCGGAAGGCGCTAGACGATCTGAGCGGCTCTGCGGCGGCCATCCGGGAAACAATCATCGGCCTCCAAAACCGTCTGTCTCAGATGCTGAATAAGGCGAATCAGACCTTCCCACAGTTCGACGCCGATGCCGGCGCCCTTCGGAAGCGCATTGAGGGGTACCAGGCAGCCCTCCGCGCCTTCGTTCCGAGCGGCGACGAAAACAAGAAAGGAGAGGCAGATTCCGCCAAGAACGCTCTACTCGACTCGCTGGCCGCGCAACTCGACAAGCTGCAAACGATCGAGGACTTGCGCTCCAGGATGAGCGCGCAGTTCCAGCAGCTCCAGCGCGATTTCGACGATATCAAGACTGCTGTGGTTGACCTGCAACTGCGGCTGGCCGGGGTGAAAACCGCACTCGTCGACATGGACGCCTGCATGAGCATCGGACGCTTCCGGGACCAACTCGTGGAAGTCACCATCGCGGCGACGCCGACCGCGCCATTTCGCGGCACGGCGCCGGCGGCGGCGAAGCCGGCCGACTCGGGCGCGGCATCCGGCCAGCCCGCGGGCCAGCCTGCCAGTGCCGGCGGCGCCGACGTGATCGAAAGTAAAGTGAGTTTCGAGGTGTACCAGGCGACCCATGTGCACGTGAAACTGGGCGTGGCGGTCAGTATGCTGGAAGACCCGAAGTTCGAGCTGAAGACCGTCACCGACAACTGTCCACAGGACAAGCAATGCGTGCAACCGCGCCAAACCGAGAAGAACCCGTACCAGATCCGGCCAGTGGCGTTCGTTGGGATCCCGCTTCCAGCCCGATATTTGTTCGCTGAAAGCGACCCGGACGACCCCTACGAAGACGCCGGAAAATACCGGTACGTTCCGTTTCCGTTCTTCGGCATCTCCATCACCAATCCGACCGAGAATTACTACTTCGGCGGTGGAGTCGACATTTCGCGTGGCATCTCGGTCAATTTGGGAATGCACCTGGGCAAGGTGCTCCGTCTCCAGAAGGACTACCCGGCCGGCCAGCGGATCGACCTGCCGACTGGGGTCACCCCAGATATCAATAGCTACACCGAGCATGGGTTCCATCCCGGGTTTTTCTTCTCGCTGGCGATCGATTCGAGGGCGATCACCAAGATCTTCTCGGGCGGGAACAAGAGCAATCCGTGACGTTCGCCGAGTGTCTGGACACGCTGGTGCGGACGCGCGAGAATCTGCGCGCCCAGGAGCTACTGAATGCTGGTCTGAATGCCACGGCGTTCTCTGTGATCCGCACCGGCAGCGAGCTCGGGCCGGAATTGCTGGTTTTCCACGGCACGGCTGAGCAGCTTTTCCCGCAACAGACACTCGACGAGTTGGCAACCGCCGGAATCACGCTTACCGTGTTTGAGCGTGACGCGACAGGCGGTCTCCCAAAGCCCCTGCCGGCGGAAGAACTGGAGTATGCGGAAAAGGTGCTGGCAAGTCCGGTGCCGCCGTTGTGTTGCGGGGGCCGTGTGTATACAGACCCAAACACCCCAGAGGTGGGCACCATTGGATGTTTGGCGAAGCGGAACGGTGTGCTCGGGATGGTGACTTGCCAGCACGTGACGGCTGACAGTGCTGATGGGCGCCTCTTCTGGCCACGCGGGGATCACGTGGTTGCCGGCCCGGGGGCCGAAACCGTCGGCGCCGTTTCCGCGCGCACGCTTTACGGCAACGCCTTCCCAGACCGGCCAGTGACATTGGACGCGGCGTTCGTGCCGCTCGCGATGTCGCGCGCGGAGGTCTCATCGCAGATAAGTGGAGCCGGCCAGCCGCTCCGTGTGGCGGCGCAACCTCTGCCGGATCTCAGCCTGATCGGCCGTTCTGTAACCGCTGTCGGCAGTACAAGCGGGAGACGGCATGGAGCGATACGCGGTGTACTCTATGAGGGCTACCAAGACCACCTGCTGACCGACTACCTGATCGTGAGCGAGAGCGGCCTCCCGCTCTCGACGGGGGGAGATTCGGGGAGCGTGTGGCTGACGGCCGACACGCTTGAGTTGGTGGCGCTGAACCACAGCTCCAAGGTTCTCACGTTGAACCAGGTCAGCAGCGTGGTGGCACTCGCGTCGAATCTGGACGCGGTTTTCCGTCAGCTCGGACTTCAGCTTGTCAACGATATGTAGGAGTACGCACATGCGAATTCTGCCGGTCTTTGCGATCGCTTCAATGGCCCCACTGGCGTGGGCGGCTTCGGAAGGCGACTTCCGCCTGGAAGCGCGCACTCCGTTCGCGCGGCCCGGCCAGATCGCCGAAGTGTCCTTCGACCCTTCCTTGCGCCTGGCCGTGGCGGACATGCTCGTGTTTGCAGGTGGCCAGCCCGTGGCGATCGATTCATCGGGGACGGACTTCGTGCGGTTCCGGGTTCCGCGCATCCCCGCGGGGCCGGCGGATGTCCAACTCGTGGTCCTGTCGCGGGAACCGGGTAAGCCGAACCGGAGCGCCCGGGTCACTCTGACCATTGCCGGCTCAGGCGCCTGGTGGCACGAGTGGGCCGCCAGAGGCGTGATGTTCCTGGCGCTCGCGCTCATCTTGACGCTGCTGTACTTCTCGATTCCGCTAAAGAACGCAAATACCTGGAACAAGGTCGCATTCCTGATCTACGACAACTCCACGGATAGCTACAGCCTGAAGCAGTTCCAGGCGGCGATGTGGTTTCTTACGGTACTGCCGATCGTAGTGTATGCCTTCGCGCTCACGCGGATTCAGTCGGGCGCCGGAGTCTGGGTAGGCATTCCGGACAATGTGCTTTACCTGTTGGGCACCAGCATGGCCACGGCGGCGGTGGCGACCGGCATCGAGAAGGGGCGCCAGCAGGCTCCCGCAAAATCGGCTGAGCAATTGGCGTCCTGGCGCGACCTGTTCATGGAAGACCGCAACTTCAGCTTCGCCCGCTTCCAAATGGTCTGCTGGACGGCGGTAAGCTGTGTGTTCTATGTGAGCACATACCTGACCAGCGCCCGTACCGACCCAACCAGGATGCCCGATGTGCCGCTCAGTTTCTGGCTGCTGATGGGGTTCAGTTCGGCAACTTACGTGGGGTCCAAACTGACAGCATCTTCGCAGGGATCTCCGCAGGTCCTCTCCGCGGTTCTGACGCCCAAGAAGGACGAACTCATCATCCGCACGCGTGGCGTCATGCTGCGCTTTGACATGACCCCCGAGGGCTGGGTCACTCTCTCCGGCGCCGATAGTTCCGGTCCGCGGAGCTTCGCGGTGGATACGTCGAAAATGCGGACCCAGCAACTCGATGCCGGTACCTACCGCCATATCCTGCCGGTGCCCGAGGGTGGGTTGAACGACGCGGCGGATCCGACTCACCCTCATCGATTGCTCTGGGACAAGGGCGCGTCCATTCACGTGACCAACCCCGACGGGCAGGTATCGCCCGACGTGTCCGTTACTTGCCCGTGAATGGCGCCGCGCGAGGAAAACCGTGTTTCATTTCTGGCCGGCTAGCGATTCCCGCACCTTGGCGCCCAACTCTTCCGCCTTCGCCAGAATCTCGGCCGCGTTCATGGTGAGGGGCTGGCGGTCGCGCAGCAGGACCCGGCCGTTCACCATGGCGTCGCGGACGTCGCACCCTTTCAACGCGTAAACCATCTGCGAGTAGACGCCGTACAGCGGCACGGCGTTGGGCCGGTCCAGGCGCAGCGTGATCAGGTCGGCGCGCTTGCCGCTCTCGATCGACCCGATCTCCTTTTCGAGGCCCAGCACCCGCGCGCCCAGAATCGTTGCCATCTCCAGCGCCTGGCTCGCGGGCAGCGCTTGCGGATCTCCGCTGGTCACCTTCTGGAGCTTGGCCGCGAGGTCCATTTCCTCCATCAGGTCGAAGTCGTTGTTGCTGCCGGCCGGCCCGTCGGTGCCGAGTCCAACGGCCAAGCCCAGGGCGAGCATCTTCACCACCGGCGCCACGCCGCTGGCCAGTTTCATGTTGCTCGACGGGCAATGCGCCACGCCCACTCCGCGCGCCTTGAGGATGGCCAGGTCCGCGTCGTCCACCCACACCGCGTGCGCGGCCACCGTACGCCCGTCGAACACGCCGAAGGAATCCAGCGCCGCGACAGGGGTCTTGTTCCACTTCGCCAGGGCCTCATCGCGCCCGCGCCTGGTTTCGGCGACGTGCGTCAGCAGCGGCACGCCGTAGCGGTTCGCCAGCCGCCGGCAGGCCCGCAGCGTCTCTTCGGAATTGGTGTAGAGCGCGTGCGGCGCCACCGCCGGGACGATCAGCGGATCGTTCCGGAACCGCTCGATGTAGCGCTCGGTGAACCGGAGCGCGTCGGCGGGCGTTTTCGCATCGGGCACGGCGAAGCCGATGATGGTCTCGCCGAGCACGCCGCGGAGGCCGGCCTCCTTGGTCGCCTCCGCGACCACGTCCTCGTAATAGTACATGTCGGCGTAGGTCGTGGTCCCGGAAAGCAGCATCTCCAGGCAGGCCAGCCGCGTGCCCCAGCGCACGAACTCCGGCGACACGTTGCGCGCTTCGGCGGGGAAGATGTACTTCTCGAGCCACTCCTGGAGGCGTAGGTCGTCGGCGATGCCGCGGAACAGCGACATCGCCGCGTGCGCGTGGGTGTTGACCAGCCCGGGGGCGATGAGCGACTCGGGGCGGTCCAGGCGCTGCCGGGCCTGGAAGCGCCGGTCGATCTCGGCGCGCGTTCCCACCGCGACAATGCGCTCCCCGCGAATCGCCACCGCGCCGTTGGCGATCACCCGCCGCCCGGCGTCCATCGTGACCACGTAGCGCGCGCTCCAGATCCAGTCGGCGGGCTCCGCCCACGCGGCGGAGACCATCAGGCAGAGGCTAATCCAAAAACGCAGCATCGAATGGCCTCGGGTACAGGTCCTTCAGGCGGAAGCTTTCGGTCCGGCCCTCGAGGTTGACCAGAATCACCTCGATGTCCCCGCAGAACTCCCACAGGATCTGGCGGCAGGCGCCGCAAGGAGGCGTAAGCGTGCCGGTATCGGCCGCCACCGCCACGCGCGTGAACTTGCGGGCGCCCTCCGAGATCGCCTTGAACACCGCCACGCGCTCGGCGCACACCGTGAGCCCGTAGGTCGCGTTTTCCACGTTGCAGCCGGTGTACACGCGGCCCGCGTCGTCCTCCAGCGCCGCGCCTACCTTGAAGTGCGAGAACCGCGCGTGGGCGTACTCCCGCGCGCCCAACGCCGCTTGGAGCAGAGGGTCCATATCATGCCTCGATGCGGGGCAGCAGAGCTTTCAGGAACTCGACCAGCGTGCCGCGCACCATCTCGCCGGTCTCCAGCACTTCGGCTTGCGTGATCTTCTGCGGCAGCATGCCCGCGGCCATGTTGGTGACGCAGGAGATCGCCAGCACCCGCGCGCCCAGGTGGTTCGCCGCAATCGCCTCCGGCACGGTGGACATGCCGACCAGGTCCGCGCCGATCGCCCGCAGATAGCGGATCTCCGCCGGCGTCTCGTAGCTCGGCCCCAGCAGCGCCGCGTACACACCCTCTCCGAGAGAGAGGCCTAGTTCTCCCGCCACCTCCTTCGCCAGCTTGCGGAGTCCGGCCGAATAGGCCTCCGACATGTCGGGGAAGCGCGGTCCGAGCGAATCGTCGTTCGGACCCGCGAGCGGGTTGGAGCCTTGCAGGTTGATGTGATCCGAGATCAGCACCAGCCCGCCGCGCCCGTAGGACGGGTTGATGCTACCCGCCGCGTTGGTGAACACGAACACGCGCACGCCGAACTTGGCCAGCACGAGCACGCCGAAAACAACCCGTTCCGGCGTGTAGCCCTCATACAGATGCACCCGCCCGGACATCACCGCGACGTCAGTCTCGCCCAAACGCCCGAACACCAGCTTCCCCGCGTGCCCGATGGCCGTCGATTGCGGCCAGTGCGGAATCGCGGCGTAGGGAATCTCGACGCCGCCGCTCAGCTCTTCGGCAAACGCCCCCAGCCCGCTGCCCAGCACCACCGCCACGCGAGGCCGCCCCGCAACCTGCTTCTCCAGGTGGTGGAGCGCCTCGGCCACCCGCTTCATAGCAGTATCCCCGCGATGCAGGCGGACATGAAATTCGCCATCGTTCCGGCCGCCACCGCTTTCAGCCCCATCCGCGCCAGGTCGGACTTGCGGTTCGGCGCCAGCGCCCCGATGCCGCCGATCTGAATCGCGATCGAGCTGAAATTGGCGAACCCGCACAGCGCGTACGTGGCGATGGTGAACGAGCGCGGGTCCAGCGTCGCCTTGATCTTCCCCAGGTCGATGAACGCCACGAACTCGTTGAGCGCCAGCCGGGTCCCCAGCAGGTTGCCGATCGCCATCGCGTCTTTCCAGCTCACGCCCAGCAGCCAGGCCACCGGCGCGAATACGTAGCCGAAGATGAGCTGCAACGACGGCGGCAGCCATCCCATGTAAGGCAGCGTGTGCACCCAGCCCAGAATCCCATTCACCATGGCGATCAGCGCGATGAACGCGATCAGCATCCCCGCGATGTTGATCGCAAGCTGCACGCCGTCCCCCGCCCCGCGCGCCGCCGCGTCGATGAGGTTGACACCGGGCTTTTCCACATGGATCTCGACCTTGCCCGCCGTCTCCGGCTGCTCTACCTCGGGCATGAGGATCTTGGCCAGCATGATCGTGGCCGGCGCCGTCATGATCACCGCCGTCAGCAAGTGCTTGATCTCGACCCCGGCAATCTTTACGTAGGCGGCCATCACCGCGCCCGACACATGCGCCATCCCGCAGGTCATCACCGTGAACAACTCGGATTGCGTCAGCCGCGGCAGGAATGGCCGGATGGTGAGCGGCGCTTCGGTCTGCCCCATGAAAATGCTGGCCGCGACGTTAGTGGATTCCGCCCCGCTGCCCCCCATCGTCTTCTGCATCACGATCGCCATCCCCTTGATCACCCACTGCATCAGCCCGAGATAGTAAAGAATGGCGAAGAACGACGCGATGAAGATGACGATCGGCAGCACCTGGAAGGCGAACACCACCCCAAACTGCCCCGTCTTGGTGCCCAGCGGCCCGAACACGAATTCGCTGCCCGCCTCGGCGAAACCCAGCATCGCGTTCACCGCGTCCGAGGCCAACTGAAACAGCCTCCCCAAGCCGGTCTTGAGTACTAGGAAGGCGAATCCCAGTTGCAGCCCCAAGCCCCACAGCAGCACGCGCGGCCGGATGGCCCGGCGGTTGCTCGAGAACAGGAAGGCCACTCCCAGGATGGCGAGCAGTCCCAGAATGCCGGTGAAGCGGCCCATGGCAGACGGCGCCTACCCAACCACTTCCAGAATCAGCTCGCGCTCCTCGGGCGGGTGCGAGGAGATCCGGAAGGCATCCTCCACAAGCTGCGCCGCTTCCTCCAGCCGGTCTTCCTTGGTGTAGTACAGGCGGCACAGCACCGCGCCAGCTTCCACCTTCTCGCCGACTTTGACTTCCAGGATCACCCCCACCGCCGGATCGATCTCGGCTTCCTTGGTGTCGCGCCCCGCGCCGATCATCGACGAGGCCAGCCCGATGTCTTCGGCCTTGATCTGGCTGACGAATCCCGCGCGCGGCGAAGCGATCTCGCGCGCGCCGCTGGCGTTCGGCAGCAGGTCGAAGCGGTCCAGCACCTGCGGATTGCCGCCCTGCGCTTCGATGACCTCCTTGAATTTCCGGTAGCCCGAGCCGTCCAGCAGCCTGCGCTGCGCCAACTCCCGCGCTTCGTCGATGGTCTCGGCGACCTTGCCCAGGTGGATCATGCGCGCCGCCAGTTCCAGCGACAGCCGCGTCAGGTCGTTCGGCCCGGCGCTTTGCAGCGTCTGGGAAACTTCCATCACCTCCAGCGCGTTGCCGATGGCGTAACCCAGCGGCTGGCTCATGTCGGTGATCAGCGCCTGCACCCGCTTGTCCATGCGGCGGCCGATTCCCACCATCATCTGGGCCAGTCGCCGGGCGTCCACCTGGCGCTTCATGAACGCTCCCGAGCCCACTTTCACGTCCAGCACCAGCGCGTCCAGACCCTCGGCGATCTTCTTCGACATGATCGAGGACGCAATCAACGGAATCGATTCCACCGTGGCCGTGGCGTCGCGCAGGCTATACAGCTTGCCGTCGGCCGGCGCCACCTGCACGGTCTGCCCGATAAAGCACAGCCCGATCTTCGCCAGTTGCCCGCGGAACTCCTCGATGGTCAGGTCCGTGCGGAAGCCGGGGATCGCCTCGAGCTTGTCCAGCGTTCCCCCGGTGTGGCCCAGCCCCCGCCCGGAAATCATGGGGATTATAGCGCCGGCCGCGGCCGCCAGAGGCGCCGCGATCAGGCTGGTCTTGTCCCCCACGCCGCCCGTCGAGTGCTTATCCACCTTCAGGCCGGGAATCGCCGACAAATCCACCGTTTCGCCGCTCCGCACCATGCAGTCGGTGAGTGTGGTGACCTCGCGGTCCGACATTCCGGAGTAAAACACCGCCATCAGGAACGCCGACATCTGGTAATCCGGGATGTCGCCTCGCGTGTAGCCTTCCACGAGCCAGGCGATTTCCTGCGGGCTCAGTTCCTCGCCCTCGCGCTTTCGGTGAATCAGGTCAACAGTTCGCATGGAGAGACACTCAGACTACCATCTTACACGGGCGGAAGTAAAGGTTTCTTGGGTGAATCCAACAGGTTACCTCGGTGGGGCGGACTTCAGTCCGCGCGGGACTTCAGTCCCGCCCGACGGGCTACGAGCCACGGGCTACGAGCTACGAGCTGAAGTGACCTCGGGAAGGGGCACCCGCGCATGCCCGGAGAATATCTCTCCGAACAGGCCCAGCATGCTCCCGTGTACCAGGCCGTTGTCGGCCAGGATGTGCGGCCCCCGCAGCGAAACCGGCTGTCCCCGCATGTCGGTGACCTGGCCGCCCGCCTCGCGCACCAGCAGCACGCCCGCCGCCACGTCCCAGGGGTTCAGACCGAACTCCCAGAAGGCGTCCAGCCGCCCGCAGGCCACATAGGCCAGGTCCAGGGCCGCCGAACCGGCCCGTCGCACCCCGTGCGTCAACATCCCCAGTTGGTAATAGAAGTGTACGTTGACGTTCAAGTGCCGCCGCCGGCTCGGGAACCCCGTCGCCACCAGCGTCTCCTCGAGCTTGCCCACCTTGGACACCCGGACCCGCCGGTTGTTCAGAAAGGCGCCCACCCCCAGCTCGGCCGCGAACATCTCTTCCCGGGTCGGGTCGTAAATGCAGCCCGCCACCAGTTCCCCGGCGCGTTCCAGCGCCAGCGTGACGTTGTAGACCGGAAAACCATGGGCGAAATTCGTGGTGCCGTCCAGCGGATCGACGTACCAGCAGCACTCCGAGGAGCTCTGGTGCCCGCCGCCCTCTTCCGCCACGATGGCGTGAGACGGGAAGTAAGTCTGCAGCCGGTCCACCACCAGGCGCTCGGAAGCCCGGTCCGCCTCGGTCACCAGGTCGAATTCGCCCTTCAGCTCGAAACTCACCCGCCGCTCGAAGTACTTGGTCAGCAGCGCGCCGGCCTCGCGCGCGATCTCCATGGCGGTTTCCAGGTAGGATGGCATTCGACTCTCGATGCCGCGGGCCGCTCGAGTCTACTCTTCGTACAGGTACTTGATTTCGTGCTTGAAAATGAAGAGGTTCGGCGCGTTGTGCCGGGTCAGGCGGATAAAGGAGTGGTCGTAGTACTCGATGGTCCCGGCTACCTCCGTATTGTCGCGGAGCCTCACCCGGACCGGGGCCTCGCTCTCGATCAGGTACTTCAGATAGCGGACTTCCTCGAAGGTCTGCTCGGGGGCTCGTGATCGGTTGCCTTGGTTCGGGGGCTTGCCTCCCCCGCCCGGCCTCTTTTTGGGATCACCCCTGTCGCCGCCGCTCTTGATATTGCCCTTGCCGTTCACTCGCACTCCTCACCGCGCCAGCTTCCAGCCCGTGGCCCGCTCGGCTTCCCCATAATAGCCGCTCCGTGCTAGCACCCGCAAATCCGGCCGCCGCAGCTTGACCTCCAGCCGGTGGAACCGGTCTTTGCTCGGTGGCACGCCTTTCGGATAATAACCCAGCAGGTACTGCGCGCGCAGCTCCCGCAGAAGGTCCGCGAACGCCTGATCCAGCGCTTCGCCCAGCGTGGGCTCGAACACCCGCCCGCCCGTGCCCTTCGCCAGCGTCGTCAGCGCGTGCTCGCCGCCGGTGTTCCGCCCCGGATCGTTCGTAATCGGCACCACCAGGACCGGGTAAATGACCGCGTCCGCCATCTGCGCCGCCTCCAGCGCCTGGTGGAAGTTCCTGGAGCTGGTGGTGTCGCCGCCATCGGTAACCACTACCACCACGTGCCGCCCTTCGCGGTCGTCCAGGCTCCTCGCCGCGAACCACAGCGCGTCGTACAGGCTCGTGCCCCCCTCGCACTTCAATCCCTTCAGAGCGTGCTCCAGCACCTCCACCCGGCGCGTGAAGCCGCTACTGAGTGAGGTGGTGTCGTAGTTGAAGCTGTAAAGCTTCACCGCGTCCTGCGGATTCCCCTCCCGGAACAGCGCGCGCAGAAACCGGTTCACGGACTCGGTTTCGTACCGCAGGTCGATACCCGTCGAGGCGCTGGTGTCGATCATCAGGGCGATCGAAAGCGGTTGCTCGGTGTGGTGTTCGAAAACCGCCAGGTCCTGCCGCACGCCGTTGTCGAACACTTGGAAATCGCCCTGCTGGAGGTTGCCCACCAACTGGCCCGAGTCGTTCTTCACGGTGGTCAGAAGACGCACCAACCGCACGTCGACCCGAAACACGGTCTCCTGCGGGAGGAGTGCACCCGCGCTCGCCGCCAGCATCGCCGCCGCCAGCACGCGCCGCCAAATCATGGCTCCCTCACCGATCTGTCCCACTCCCCTTCCACCCAGGCCTCGCCGTCCGCGAAGTGCTCCTTCTTCCAAATCGGCGCGGTCCGCTTCAGCCGGTTGATGCCTTCCAGCGCCGCCTCGAACGCCGCCTGGCGGTGCGGCGCGGCCACCAGGACCGCCACGCTGGTCTCGCCGATCTGGAGCCGCCCCAGCCGGTGCACCATCGCCAGGCGCCCGATCGCGTGCTCCCGCGCGATGTCGCAGCCGATCTCGGCCATCACTTTCACCGCCATCGGCTCGTAGCACTCGTAGTCCAGGTACAGCGTGGCGCGCCCGTTCGTGTTGTTGCGCACGATGCCTTCGAAGGTCACCAGAGCCCCGTCCTCGCCCCGCGGGAGGCGCGCCGCGAGTTCGCGGGCATCGATCCGTTCGCGCGTCAGCGCGAAGAGGCCCGCCTCGTTTTCGATCGCGTGCGTGTAGCCGCTCGCACCCCCGCTCACCGGCGGCAACAGCGCGATCTCGTCCCCGTCGCCGATCTCCTCCGCGCTCGCCGAGAACCGCTGGTTCCGCGCCAGCACGACGCTGCGCTCCATCTCCCGGAGCCGCGGAAACTCCCGCGCATAGTGCTCGAACACGCTCCCCACCCGCGCGCCCGGGCCGAGCTCCAGCTCCTCCTCCGCCCGGCCCACGACGTCTTTTAACATCCCGAAAAACAATACCCTGATGTGCACCGTCGCAGCCGCACTCCTCGCCTTTTCTAGCCTATCAGACGCCTTCCGCGCAAATCGCGTTCCGGCGAAGATGCCTTGGTGGGGCGGACCTCTGGTCCGCGGGCCGACGTCCACGTCGGCCCAGGCCGGACCAAGGGGTCCGGCGCGGTCCAGGGGGACCGCCCTACAAATCCGTGCCAGTGGCAGCGTCTGCGGTAAGTGAACAGTATTGGGGCTAGCCCCGCTTGGCCGGTGCCAGCAGGCGCAGCACCGGGAGACGCAGCACCGTGCCCAGAAGGCCGCGTGGCGGGGGCGGCTCCGCGGTCTCCGGCGGGATCGTCGCGTCGTAAGAGGCCAGAAGATCCCATTCGTCGTACTCGATCGCGTGCGCGTACTGCCGGATGTAGCTGGTACTGAAAAGCCCGCCCGGCAAGCGCTCGAACTGCAACGTCTCGATGGCCTCGAGGTAGCGCACGGAGATCTTCGTGGCCTCGGAGATCTGCTTGAGCGAGATGCCTTTCGCCTCTCGGATCGAGGCCAGATCCGGCAACTGCCGGCGACGCCGCAGGCTGGAACACATCGTTGCCATTGGATCTACCACTGCCCCTTATCGGCAATCCCGAAGAAGAGGAAGACATCCTCCCCCTCGAATCCCTGCAATCCCAATCGCATCCTAACTCAATCCCCAACCTAGTTGGAAGTTCTATTTGGCGGGGCTGCTGCGCCCTCTTTTGCGGGCGGCTGAATCAGTCCGGCAAGTCCGCGGCTCTCCGCCGCGACCCTCGCGCCGGCCGGCGCGGTCGCTTCTCCCGCGCTCCAGCCGGGTCCAGCAACGCCTGGATTGCCTGGCTGAGCCGGCCGATTTCAAGAGGTTTTCCTATGAAGCCAAACCTTTTTTTCCGCACTTGTCTCTGGATTATGTCGGCGTCGCACTTGCCCGACATGTACAGAATCCGCGCGTCCGGATACAATGCGGACACTCTTTCGGCCAACTGCACGCCGTCCATGCGCGGCATCACCACGTCGGTGAGCAGCAGGTCCGGGCCCGCCCCATTCCGGCACAGCGACAGCGCCTCCACGCCGTCGCAGGCCTCCTCGATCTCGAAGCCTCTCCGGGAAAGCAGGCTCCGGAGCAAGGTCCGAATTTCCGGTTCGTCGTCTACCACCAGGATTCTGGCCGGTGCCATTCGTCTAGGAACTTATATCTCGATTAAGGCACAAAAGCAAGCGAAACTAATCATAAATCCCGCCTTTTCCTGTATTCCCAACGCAATCCCCCGGTCCGTCGGGAAATGGCCCGGCGCTGGACCACCGCATGCTCGTGCGCCGCTCGGAAGAAGAGGCGCCCCGCCGCGTGGACGGTGCTGTCTGTCACCGCATTTTGCGAAGCTCTGTAAGCCGCCACTTGGTGTCCCAAGGCTGCGGGCGACCCCCCGGCGAGGGTATCCTGGAACATATGGTCGGCCAGTCTAACCCTTTGCTGCACATTGACTTCCCCGTTCCGTTTGACCGCATTGCGAGCGCTCACGTCGAGCCCGGCATCCGCGACCTGCTCGCGCAGACTCGCGTCCGGCTGGATTCCCTGGCTGGCGGCGATGGGGCCCCGACGTTCGAGAACACCCTGGCGCCCCTGGACACCCTGACCGAACCGCTGGACCGCGCCATGGGTGTGGTCAAACACCTGGAATCCGTGGCCACCTACCCGGCCTTGCGCGCCGCTCATAACGCCGTCGAACCCGAGGTCAGCCAGTTCCATTCCAGAATTCCGCTCAACGCGGGCCTCTGGAAGGCGCTCCAGCGCTACGCAGCCACCGAGGATGCCCGGCAACTGGAGGGTGCCCGACGCCGATTTCTGACCAAGACTCTCGACGATTTTCGCCGCCACGGCGCCGATCTGGATCCCGCCGGCAAGGCGCGCCTGGCCGAGATCGACGTCGAGCTGAGCGCCCTCACCACACGCTTCTCGGAAAACGTCCTGGATTCCACCAACGCCTTCGAGCTCGTCCTGGACCACGAAAGCAGGCTCGCCGGGCTGCCGCCGAGCGCCCTGGCCGCCGCCCGCCAGAGCGCCGCGCGAAAGGGCGTGGAGGGATGGCGGTTTACCTTGCAGGCGCCCAGCCTCACCCCCCTGCTGATGTATCTCGATGACCGCTCCATCCGCGAGCAGGCCTACCGCGCTCATTCGACCCGCGCCACCAGTGGCGATTTCGACAACCGCCCGCTCATCCGCCGCATCCTCGAGTTGCGCCGCGAGAAAGCCCGTCTGCTAGGCTACCGCGACTTCGCCGATTTGGTCCTGGAGGACCGCATGGCCCGCAGCGGCGCCCGCGCCCTCTCCTTCCTGGAAGGCCTGAGGCAAAGCACCCAGGCCCGCTTCGCCGAAGAGAACCGGGAGCTGCTCGAGTTCCGCCGCTCCATCGAAGGACCGGATGCGCCGGAACTCGAGCCCTGGGACGTCGCCTACTACGCCGAGAAGCAGCGCTCCGCGCTCTACGATTTCGACCAGGAGGCGTTGCGCCCTTACTTCCCGCTGCAGCGCGTGATCGAGGGCCTGTTCGGCATCGTCCGCCGGCTCTACGGCGTCCGCGTCGAGCAAGAGTCCGGCGTGCCGGTTTGGGACCCCGAGACCAGGTATTATGTTATCCGCGACCGGGACGGGACGCTGCTCGGCGCCTTCTACTCCGACTGGTTTCCCCGCGAGAACAAGCGCGGCGGCGCCTGGATGGACGCCCTCATCACCGGCCGTCCCTCGCCGGCGGGCCTCCGCCCACACCTTGGAACCATCTGCGGCAACCTCACGCCCCCCGTCGGCGACAAGCCCGCGTTGCTGACCCACCGCGAGGTCGAGACCATTTTCCACGAGTTCGGACACCTGCTCCACCACTGCTTGAGCGTGGTGGACCTCCGCAGCCTCGCCGGAACCAATGTCGCCTGGGACTTTGTGGAACTGCCTTCCCAAATCATGGAGAACTGGTGCTGGGAGCGCGCGGCGCTGGACCTGTTCGCCCGCCATTGCGAGACCGGCGAGCCGATCCCGGATGACTTGTTCGGCAAAATGAAACGGGCGCGGAGCTTCCGCGGCGCCAACGCCCAGATGCGCCAGCTCGGCTTGGGCTTTGTCGATCTGCTGCTCCACACCCGCTACGCGCCCGATCGCGACGGCGACGTGATGGACTACGCCCGCAACATACTCCAGGAGTTCTCCCCCGCCAGGCTGCCGTCCGATCATGCCGCGCTGGCCGCCTTCGCCCACCTGTTCGCCAGCCCCGTCGGGTACGGCGCTGGCTACTACTCCTACAAGTGGGCCGAGGTCCTGGATGCCGATGCGTTCACCCGGTTCCGCGACCACGGCATCTTCAGCCCCGAAATCGGTCTCGAGTTCCGCCGCAAGATCCTGGAGAAGGGTGACAGCCAGGACCCGGCGGAGTTGTACCGCGGCTTCATGGGCCGCGATCCCGATCCCAACGCCCTGCTCGAGCGCTTGGGCCTCAAATAGGGAAATTCTCCCTCGCGAGCATGAAACCGTGAACCCCCGCTGAACGTCTCTCCGTTCGAGCAGCGAAGGACTGGGATACGCGGATGCGGCTAGCGGGATGTGTAGGTGCTCTTGTATTCGTGTGGCAGACTGGGACGTTTGGCGGCTCCCCTCCCCAGGCTCCCGCGATCGACGTTGCGGTGCTCGATCAGTCCGGCCAGCCCGTTCCTGGCGTTCAAGTTCAACTCAGGATCGGCCAGGACTTGGTCGCATCGGCCCAGACCGGCCAGAACGGTCACGCCGCCTTCACCCAACTGAAACCCGCCCTTTACGAGATCGTCGCCTCCAAGGACGGTTTCGAGCCTCTGCACAAAGCCGGCCTCGACTTGTCGCAGGCCGGCTCTGTTTCCATCGAGCTGACGCTGCCTCCCGCCCTGGCCCGCCAGGATAGCGTCGAGGTCCGGGGCACAACCTCTCCCGTGGAGCAGGGCGCCTCCGTTCCCAGCGAGTTGCCCACCCAGTCCGCCAAGGAGCTTCCCAACCGACCGGCGACGGTGGCCGATGCCCTGCCCTTGATCCCGGGTGTGGTCCGCTCGCCCGGCGGCGGACTCCAGATCTCCGGCAGCGGAGAGCATCGCAGCGCCCTCATCGTCAACTCCGCTGACGTCACCGACCCCGCCACCGGACAGTTCGGATTGACCGTACCCATCGACAGGGTAGAGACCCTGAACGTCTTTCAGACCCCCTTTCTGGCCGAATACGGCCGGTTCACGGCGGGCCTGGTCTCGGTGGAGACCCGGCGCGGCGGAGACAAATGGAAGTGGGAATTGAACGATCCGTTCCCGGATTTCCGCATTCGCAGTTACCAGTTGCGCGGCCTGCGGGATGCCACGCCGCGGCTGAATCTCGAAGGTCCGCTCATCCCCGGCAAACTCTATTTCTCCGAAGGATTCGAGTACGAGATCCGCAAAACTGAGGTCTACGAACTGCCCTTTCCCGATAACCAGAAGAAGCAGGAGGGCATCAACTCCTTCGCCCAAATCGACTGGATCGCCTCGGACAAACAGTTGGTGACCGCGACCGTTCACGTCGCTCCGCAGCGCCTGCAATTTGTGAACATGAACTTCTTCAACCCGCAACCGACGACGCCGGATGCGGGCACCCACAACTACACCGCCACGTTGGCTGACCGGTTGAGCGTCGGCGGCAGCCTGTTCGAGAACACGGTTTCGGCTACGCTTTTTGATGCCCGGGTCTGGGGAAAAGGATCCCAGGACCTGGTCCTCACGCCCCAGGGCAACAGCGGGAACTATTTCGCCCAACAGGACCGGAACGCCTCCCGTCTCGGCTGGTCGTCGACTTACTCCCTCGCTCCCCTCAACCGGTTTGGAACCCACAACCTCAAGGCAGGCTCATACGTTGCTACGAGTTCGGACCGGGGCCAGGTCACCGAGCACCCCATCGACATTCTGGACCCGATGGGCCAGTGGATCGAACAAATTGCCTTTGTCGGGGGCCGGCCCTTCAGCATGTCGGACCGGGAGTTCTCTCTCTTCGCGCAAGATCACTGGATCGTTTCGCCGCGCCTGGCCGTCGATCTCGGGCTTCGCGAAGAATCCCAGCAGGCGTCGGAAGCGCTGCGCCTGGCGCCGCGGGCCGGGATCGCCTGGAGCCCGTTCTCCAACGCTGGCACTGTGGTTCGCGCCGGATTCGGGTTGTTCTACGATCGCGTCCCCCTGAACGTTTACTCGTTCGATCACTACCCCAACTCCGTCGTGACGCTGTTCAATGCGGCCGGCCAGGTCTCCGCGGGACCATTCCTCTATCGAAATGGCCTGGGCGAAGTGACTGCCGGTTCGCCATTCGTCTTTCAGGAGCCGGCTGCCGGCAATTTCTCGCCCCGGAGCGCCACCTGGAGCGTGCAAGTCGAACAGCCGCTCTGGCGACTCGT
>Ga0187882_1001319_pt1 | contig 25410 bp, 29 predicted proteins | sample June2016WEW_19_1_3_FD_132991 | JGI IMG/M metagenome (GOLD analysis project Ga0187882, IMG submission 132991) | Peatland microbial communities from SPRUCE experiment site at the Marcell Experimental Forest, Minnesota, USA - June2016WEW_19_150 | ecosystem: Environmental > Terrestrial > Soil >... | reverse complement strand
TTCTGGCAGGCCGATTATTTGTGCGAGTTCCCTGTAAGTGTAGTAGTTCTTGGCTAGGTTCAGGAGCTCGATGGTCATCAGCTTGTACTTCAGGTCGGATATACGTGAACCTGTTCTCAATGTACCGCCTTCTGCAATTGCTTTGACAAGTTAGGACATGCACATGCCCATGCTATGGGGTATTAATACTTTCGACACGAATTGACACAAAGAGTATACTGACTATTGCCGGCTATCTACAATTCCTTGACTATCTTGATACCTGCCCCGGTACGGTCGTAGCGTTTTCGTGCTAAGGGGGTGAAAGGCGATTTGCAGAAATCTGTCACTCTTGTTCATGTTGAATGTTGCCGTTCCGGCGTTGTAAAGTGCAATCGTCAACTGACCGCGGAATCCCGGGTCGACTAAGGCTAAGCTTGCGAAGATTCCCGCGCGAGCCAGAGATGACCGAATATGCAATGTCCCTACCATATCCTCCCCCAGCTCAACACGCTCGAGGGTTGCCACCAGGTGATGCTCGTGAGCTTCCATGTGTAATTTGGCGGCTAATCTCAGGTCGTAGCCCGCTCCGTTCAGGCTTGACGAGTCGAAGGGGTTGATCACGAGTGAACCGTCCTGAAGGCGTTTCTCGATTTCCATGTCTGACAGAAGAGTCATTGAAAATCCGGCTTGCGTTATCTAGAGTCTGCAGCTAACTGTCTTGTCCTTGCGCCAACCTATAGATTCATCTTGTACTATTGCTGCGTGATGCTTTGGGCCCGTAGTCGAGCCAGGATTAAGACACAGCGACTCCAATGAGTCGTGTAGGCCTTCGGTGTAAATGCGGGGAAAGCCTGGGATCCGGGGTTCGAATCCCCGCGGGCCCGCCACCCTAGCAGTTCCAGTCTCGGGTTTGGCAATTCTCAGCTTGGGGTAGGGCTCTTCAGAAGGTCTGCCTTAATGGCCTGCATCACGGCGCGGATATCGGCCCGCTCTCGTTCTTGTGGGTCAACATACTTGGTATCCGGTTCTGATAACGCATTCTTGACTAAGATCTCCTCAGGGTTCAGACCTAAGCCTCTGGCGAACTCCTTTACCATCTCAATCTTGTTGATGTCGCTTCCAGGCTTGATGCTCAGTCCTGCGCTTGCGTAGGCGCTGCGTAGCTTCTCCACGCCTAACGCTTGCACGTCATGGTAGGTGCTGACTTTGTGACCCATCATGTACTCGATGTAGTCGGAGTTGACTCCTGCCGCTTCCATCTGCGTCTTGAAGAACTTACGCAGCGAGTGAACTCGCAGGTCATACATGCGTCCGTTCTTGACTTGGACGAGGCCGACTCGTAAGTATAGGTGATGAATCAACTTACGAACCTGCTTGGGACCGATCGGTCTTGGGACTCGTGATTGGGAATCACTGATCAAGGGCGAGTCGTCGTGAATCGTCTCAGGCGGAATCTTCCCATCCGGCGAACCTCGACGTCTGGTGTCCAGGTAGAGTCTCAAGAACTCGACCGCTTCTTGGCCTAGAAATGTGTCGTAGTCAGCGTACTTGCCTTTCGTTATCCCCACTTCGACATGAACGTGAAGTGGGATGCGACCTTCCTCTAAGTCAGGTCGAACATGGCCGTAGCGGAGTTTGGTCAACGTCTCCTCGCGAAATCCACCAAGCGTCATTATGGTCACTATGACTTTCTCGCGGAGATTAGCCGCATCCTGTAGCTGCTGCAACTCTTCCGGTTTCGGTGAGCGGTCTTTGCATGTGACCGTTCGCGGAAGCGAGTACGGTAAATTGAGCAAGATCCCATTGGTCTTGTAAAGAGCCTTCACATGTTTCGCACAGCTATGGACACGGCCTGGCGACAGCTTCCTATCTTGAAGTGTGGCCACATAGTCCTCTAACAGTCGAACGTGCTTCTGAACCCGCACTAGGTCAGGTAATCCATTCTCGCCTTTCACATCCGCGATGATCTCATCGGGACTATAACCAACCCAACTCGCGTATCGGCTAATCGTATCCGTATACGAATAGAAGCCCTGGAGGCTGCCAGAGCGGTACCGGAGAAAGTTACGAGCGAGTTCGATAACGCTCTGATTCTTTAACGCAAAAGGTATCAGAATCGGTCGTTCGCTGACCAACGAGTTTACGATATACTCAACGAGGCCCCTTTGGCCTACCCTTAGAACCTCTGCTACTGGAAATGAAACGGGCGTCTTGAGCTTGTAGCCTTTCACGGAACGGCTTAAGACAAATTGGTCGTTTTCAACGTGGCCAAGGGATTCCAGGAAATGTAAGTCCTCGAGATTGATTTTCTTCTGAGGGATATCTAGCTCAACTGTCATCCTAATGATCCCTCGCCGGCCATGAACTCACTGACCCAATTGTGCAATTGTGCAATTACGCAAGTAGGTAGGCATATATAAACTTGCTCACGTAGGTAATTGCAAAAGGATGCGAGGCCATTGGGGCAGATCACAGTCCAGATTCCTGACGAGGTGGAGCGTAGGTTAAGGGTCAGGGTCGCAGAGAAATATGGCGGGAAGAAAGGAGCTTTGGGTGAAGCCATAGCTGAAGCTATTGACCTCTGGTTAAGGCAGGGTGAAGCCTTGACCAAGAAGAGATAGTCCTTACCCAATTCTACGTGTCTCCAAGATCGTCTTCTTCAGTATCACGAAACCTGTGGCTTTTGTTCTCGTGTTGCCATTTGAATCGGGCTCATGATAACGGGCTACGATCAAGCGCAAATACTCCTCATCTTCATGGTCAAACCAACCTACGGCTTCCTGGACGATCGGGGATTGGGTTTCTGGATCGACGTTGCGGAAGACCACATGGTCCCGGTAGCGGACGTAGACCAAAACGCGGCCCTGTAATGCTACCTACTTCACCAGCCTCAAGTAGCCTTCAGGGTCCTTCGCCAGCAAACCTTCATCGATCATGTGCTTTACCCAAGATTCAGCCTTCACGCGGTCCACACCGACCTTCATTATTTGCTCTACAGCGTAATCGTGGCTCATTAGTCCCTTGATCTTGCGAAGCACGCCCACCGCCGAGGCTGGAAAAGTTTCGTGAGAATCGTCAACATCGTCAAGATCGTCAGCTGGTTGCCCTAGTCTCGACGGTGTTGACGATATAGACGGTGTTTTCGGAACTTTTCCAGTTTCATGGGATATGGTGACAACGCGTTTCTGACCTCGCGTGAAGTCCACGGCGTAACCTATCCTGCGCAGCGGGTCTTTGAGTATGCGGAGGCGGCGTGTTAGTGCATTTGAGCCCTTTGGCCAAGCCATCTGTCTCGTCGAAATATGAAGTTCCTCGGCCTTCAAGCGAAGCTCGGACAACAACGCGGTAGCCGTTCCTTGCCAAGCGTGATCGTGAGGGGCTTCCAGAAATTCAAGTAGGGCCTCAGCCACTATGTCCGCACGAACAGCTTCCTCAGCCGCTTCTCGAATGTTCTCTTCGTATGCTTGTAGGAACTCCTCACCTGACCTCCCTAGGGCTTCTGCGATGCGGTAGCCCCATGACAGAAAATCAGCCATCCGGTACGTCCGGTCGAGTTTCGGTTCGGGTATGTTCAAGACTTTAACGATTGTATCCAAGAGGCCGCCCAGAATTAGGGGGAGATCTCGTATGAACTTCTCCTGAACCTCTTTCAGTTGGCGACGCTTGTCGTCTGGTATAGGATCTAATCCTATGAGCAGACCGCGGTCAAGTAGGTCAGGTCTTGTGGCGGCGACATTGATGCCGTTGATTCCGACTGGACGCATGAACTGGTAAACCATGTCGTCATCATCTGTGTAGAGTTGACGTTTTGAAAATCCCATGCCTGTCGTAGCTCTACAGAAGGCGTCTGACATCCAGTCTTTCAGCGAGCTAACGTTGTCAAAGTAATTCAGGTAGCTGTGATCGAGTGCCTGTACGATTTCCCGTTCATCTCTGGGGAGTGTGCCAACTCCGACGGCGCTAGGGTCTATCAGATTCTTAACGAGCGCCATCAGGGTAGTCTTTGCGCTTCCTTGCGGCCCATGAAGCACCAGAACGGCATGAGGGATGTCTGGAATGAGCAAACTGGTGAGATAGACCATGAAGAGTAATCGGTCTTTTTCTTGGATGTTGACATATTCCAAAAGTCTCCAAGGATCCTCACCGTGAATAGGTTCTGCCAAGGGTAGCTGCGACGTGTATCGCCGGAAGATGATTGGTGGGTCGAGTTCCATAGTCCAGCCTTCCTTTGCTATTCGGACAACTCGCCAACGTTCGTCAGTCAGATCTAGCCAGATAGCCTCTTTGTACCATGCAACTCTGTTATGGAGGGGGTGCATTGGTCCCTTTATCGCGAGGTGATGTAGCACATTCAAAGCAGAACTGAGGGCCTCACCGCCCGGCGCTTTTTCTTCTGCCTCCCAGAGCAGTCCAGCCAACCTTGTGCGGACTTCGCTGCTCCTCAGCCGCAAGATCTGGGGCGGGCTGCTTGGAAGCCTAGCGTATGGGACTCGACGTTCGTTGTGGAAAAGGACCGGTTTCTTCTCAAGAAATAGCTTAACAAGTCTGTTTGCTTGGCTCTCGTGTTTCTCTCCGCCCGTGGCCTCATCGATCGCATCGATTGCTTCCTTGCCTGATGTTGAATCTTCACTCAAAGGTGAGAAGCTCCCGTAAACCCGAGATTCCCTTGAGACGTTGTGATCGTCGCTTTCCGTAGTGATATGAAACCTGGCAAAGGCGTTGCGCCTTCTCCTCGTCTGAAGCAGCATCGCAAATCCTGGAGATCACATCTTCAGCATCGTCCTGCGGGATGCCTCGCTTGACGAAAAGGCCGAGCAGGTACATGCACAATAGGTTGCGTTGACCGTTTTTCCAAAAAGGAGCGGTCGCTCTAACAATCTGACGCTTCGCGCCCTCTGATAGTCTGCGCTCCCCTGCAAATCGCGCTCGTCGACCAGCCGCCTTTGGCTGGCAGATGATGGGAATTCTCACTCCAATCGCTTGGCACCGCTCGCGCATGACCGTGTCGAAATCATCAATCGACATAGGGTCGTGTATCGCCGGGTTTACGAACGAGTACAGAATACCAGTAGGGTGTCGACTAGGCGGGCCAGAATGAACTTTCCTTCCCCGATCACGTCGAGACCGAGTTCTCCCACGACAAAGGATCGAACAGGTTCGATGGTTTGCAGCCAAACGTGAAAACCCCTAGCCGTCTTAACGACCGGTGTTTCACTTTCCAGATTCGCTGTGTTGAAAAAACGTTCATAGCTTTCGGGTTTATCGAAATCTAGAACAACCAGGTTGTTGCTCACCCGACCGCAGACGATGCCTACGTTTCGCGGCTGGCCATTGCCAAACCACTCGTTGAGCTCAATCTCATTGGCTCGTCTGTGTTGATATTGCTCCCACTTCACGATGGGGTGCTTTCCGGCGTATGAGACTGGGATAACACCAAGGCCCATCCGGCTGTATCGTTCCGCACATTCAAAAATAGAATGCCCTGCCTCAGCTGAAGGGCTACTGTTCGTCTCGCGTAAATCGCGAGCCTTATCTTTGCCGTGTGCGGAAGGATGGCGCGAGGTTGATTCGTCCATACGGATCGCCTTGCATTGGCGGGTGTTTCCTGTAAGATTCTGCCCGCCGATGCGGAAATTTTCTTTTTCCGGCTTCTAAACTGGCTGTGAAAGCTTCCAAAATCAAACGGTTCAATCGATCTTCCTGCTGAGTTGTGGATCGATGCACTTCTGCTCGTCCGAATGGCCCAAAAGTAGTCTTCTGAGCAAGTCGTTTACGAAGGTGGAACGCTTAACCAGTCCCCGGCTTCGGTCTATCTTCTCCAACACGTCCTTGTCCACGCAAACACCAAGATGCGCTTTGCCTTTGATCTCGTCGTGCATGTCTAACTTCTTCAAGATGGCCAAAGACTGCGAAACATTTAAACTTTAGTAAAGTACTTAACCCATATGAGTCAAGTCACAGCCGGCGATCCCTTGGTAAACAAACAACAGGATTGGCATCCTAGTGAAGAAACGAGGAACCTACTCGTAATGGAATTACTGATCGAACGAAAGCCGCTCCGTTTTCATGAATTGTGGGCTAGATGCAAAGATCGCCTTAGTAAACCAACTCTCGTTAAGGCGCTGAGAGACTTGCAAGAAAGGAAACAGGTTATTCGAAGGGCACGAGGAAGGAAGTACGTTGAGTTCGAGCTTAACCCAGAAAACGCTGAAGTCAAAAGGCTGCTCTCGTGGGCAGAAAAAGTTGAGATTACCAAAGAGAAGGCATTCGAGGCTCATACATACTTCGTCGAGAGATCCCGGGAATGGCTCTCGCTGAGCCTCAAGGCGAACAAGCAGAGGAAGAAAGTCGTTCGGGCACTGATTTTCGGCCATGCAGCTCTCATCGCTTCCGCGCTCACGAGAAACACGTTCAGAACAATAGAACATGAGTTAGATTTCGGCAGAGATCCATCGATAGAGAATCTAATGGTTGAGGTTGCCAGGCGACTTCACTTAATTCACAAAGAGACCCTCGTCGAGATTTACAAGACATCGGAGCCGGCTGCGAGAGAGGCTTTCAATGATTGGTTGACAGAGCTCATGGGCACCGCTGACCAATTCATAACTGACCTGGAAAACTGAAGCAAATTATCACAACGCTGTCATTAGTGAAAGTAGTTCCAAGAATTAAACCACCGAAGATAGTTGTCATATAGTCGTTGTCGGTTTTCTATACCCAAATGTCTTGGGAGACTAGCATGTGGCACATACCGTTGGATGCTCTTGGCCCCAAACGTGTGCAAAGTTCACTAGGAGAAAGGCGAAACGCATTGCCACGCAGATCTAACAGAAATCTATCCGACGACACGCCTAAGACGCCTGAAGTTAAGCTGGAAACACTCCAAGCGTTAAGTTTCGAGCTAATTGGAAAAAGCGTCACCCTATGGCGAACCTACAAAGAAGACGACAAAAGCAAAGGCATCAAGATCGAACGAGCCTACCGCATCCACCAGATGGTCATCGATGCAATTCGCTTTCATCCTGATATTCAACATCTGCGCGAATTGGACAAGTATCGTGAGGAAGCTGAACAGATAATTGCCAATGCTCGAAAAGTATTCGAAGCTAATCCAAGACGCCAGCGAACTTAACGAGCAACTCCAACGAAAATCCCGGGAAGAGACTGACCCTGTTGACTGGACGAAGCAGTTTAGAATCCTGAAAGGGCAACCGTTCAGTTTCAAGCAGCGCCCGTATCTTCTGCCGATCTACCGAGACAAGCATCCGCGCATCATCGTGACGAAAGCGCGGCAAATGGAGATGACTGAATGGCTTGTGAACTGGCTTCTCCACAACCTCACAACCTACCCGTTCACAACAGCCATCTACACGGCGCCCAGAATGGACCAAGTAAGCCGATTCTCTCGAGACAGATTCCGCCGCGCAATCTTAGACGCTCCCAAACTCAGAGACATCATCAGCAAGATCCGAGAACTGGAAGATGATGTTCCAGCTATCTCTCGCGTCCCATTCTCAAGCGGCTCCATCTGCTATCTTATCTCAGCTTGGGGCGACTTCAGCGCAATCCGAAACATAGCCGCCGACTTCGTGGCTGTGGATGAGATGCAGGACGTTCAATCAGAAGCTTTGCCCGTCATTGAAGAATCCATGTCCCACTCGAAGCATCGACGCATGGTTCTAGTCGGCACCGCCTCAGACGCTGGAAGCGAATTCGACAAGATATGGCGTCAATCCGACATGAAAGAATGGAATCTGGATTCAGATGCGTGGATCCCACAGAAACCCGAGAACCGATTCTACAGCGGCTATCACATCGATCAACGCATGGCCTCATGGATCATAGAGTTACCGCCCGATCATCCTGACTCAATCGAAGGAAAACGGGTCCGCTACTCTGAACACAGATTCACAAACGAAGTTCTCGGCCTCTTCTATCGTGGACTCGCAAAGCCACTCTTGCCTGAGGACTTGCTCAAGTGCGCCGACAGAAACCTAGAATTCATGCCAAGCCTCGCACCCCCCCACGTTTCCTATGCAGGCGTAGATTGGGGCGGCGGCCAGTTCGCCTTCACCGTAATCTGGATTATGCTCAAGCAGCCGGACAGTCGACTCAGAACTCTCTACGTTCACAAGTTCAGCGAACGCGATCCCATGCGTCAAGTGGAAATCATCGGCAACCTGATTCCTCTCTTCAACGTCCGGCAGCTTGTCGCAGACATCGGTTACGGAGCCGTTCAAGTCTCAGAGCTACAGAAGAAGTACGGCAGCCGAGTAATCGGATGCCAATACGTTCGCCGCCCCGAAATTCCACTGGAACGAAAAGAAAGTGATGAATACGGCAAGCGCATAGCGCAGATGATGGTTCTCGCCGATCGGAGCTTTTGGATTGAAACCGCCATCGACCACATCAAACACAAAGCGGCAGACGGCTCAGTGAACCCCCGCTTGATTCTTCCCTGGAAGGAACCCTTAGACATGGAATGGGCTATCGACCACTTCACCTGCATTGAAATGCAGGAAGAGGAAACGGTGAGCGGCAAGAAATATCACCATTACACGCACCCAGAAGGGCAACCGGACGACGCACTGCACAGCTTCATTTACGCCCTCATCGCAGAGAGCATCGAGCGAATCAGCGGCCCAGCCGTCATAAAGGACCTATTCTAAATGAAAGTGAATAGCTCCTTCTATCACGGAGAACCTCGAATTTGCTGAAGAGAAAGCAGTAATCATTTTCTTCACATTAATGCACACTTGAGAGAAAAGGTCCATCTCAGCATTTAGGATGCACCTCGACAATGGTTCCCTTCTTTGAGTGATTGTGTCCTTGAAGCGGGCCAGGAGGAACAGCGAAAAGGCATCTCGCTTCTAAAAGAGAAATACGTTCAGTACCGAGAAAAGTTCAAGCTTAACGATTCCATTGTTATGGTAAAGTTGGAACCATACAAAATCATGAGCTGGTCAACGTACGAGTGCGCGCCGCCAAGTGGCGGTGGAAGAAGTGAGTAGTACTGAGCACTGACTCACACGTTTTCTTCTCAGTAATGTGGTCGAGAGCAGAAGACCTAACGCTAACGCCACGGTACACCACGGTAGAAGCAACGAAGACGTCTGCCCTAGGCTTGGCAGGTGAGCCTTAGGAAACCTGGCGAGCAGGTTTTGATCATAAATTAGTAACGTCAATGCGGTGGTTTCGGTGTTCGCGGAACCGATCGGACGGCCTGATGCATCGCTTAGGGTCGTAATTCCGCCATACTGGTTCTGCATGTTCCACAGGTGCTGTTCCATGATCGCCTGTTCGGGAACCTCGATGCCAATCGCCCGTGCCGTGAACAGGAACAAGGCTAGTTTGTGATTGCTGAATGTGTGGTCAAGGGCTATGAACGACCAATCCCAAAACCCGTTACCTCGCCACATCGTTTCAGCTCTTCTCAGAAGAAACTCTGCGTTTGCGTAGTTCCCCTCGAGGTCATATTCGAGTGCTTCATACATCCAGAGGTCCATCCACTGAAATGCGAGGGCAGTTGAGTTATGTCGACGGATAGTTATCACGTAGTTTGGGTATTCGGCCACTACGTAATCTTCAGCGGCATGTAGTGGGAGCCGGATCCTTTCGCCTGCCACCACTTCGAAGACATCTGAGGCTGGTTGTCGGTATCGGTTGATGGAAGATTTGATTTCGCCTGAAATCTGCGGATAGTCTTTCTGGAGTCCCAGGATGGCGAAAAGGTTGTCTGAATATAACCAATAGGTTTGATTGTATCCCCAGTGAAAGTTTGGGTATTCCCTCGTCAACCAATGTGTTCCTGGGTCGTCGCTTTCATAGATGAGGCCAAGTTTCGGGTTTAGCCGACTGATCAGGTATTCCTCTGCACGGCCAATGTTCAGGCCGTATGGGTTTGGATTTACGGATTGGTGGGGTATCGCCAGCACCAACACGAGAATAGCTACAACCCTAAGCATGAACCTGTCCCACACGACCACCCTTTTCCGCGTACGTGAAGTGCGAAGGCAGCCATTGGCATTTGAGCCTGTTCCGTCAGCAGTAAATTGAATTTCCTAGGGGATAAACACGGCGCCGTAACCGTTTTCGCCAAGAACCTTATTTTTGAAGAAGACTACGCCAGCCAATATTGCGCAGCTGGGCTTCTATCAGGGGACCTCCACCGAGATTTCCAAGGACTTAGCTACGTGCGATTTCCAAGAATCATCATTAGAACAGGAAGAACGAATACGGGGCCGACCTTAGCCATGGAAACACGATGTGCTGTAACCTATTTTTGATTTGGGCTGTCATATGTCATAACACGAGAGGCCCAATCTTGGGTTGCCCTACCGCAACTATTTCTCATAACCCATAAACCGTACTGGCAATCTACTGTCAAAAGGAGGGTTGTCTTGTTGGAAAAGAAATGTAAAATCCGTTATCTTATCCATAGGTCCGTAACGACAGCAACAACATGGGTTTTCAAGCCTGCACTGGCCGGTTCATTGGTGACCTACCTAAATCACTGCTTGAGTGGAGAAGTTTGGATGCAAATGACGGAAATTCTCTCTCCTTGTTGTACCCTGCATCTCTGAGTCCAGCTCTTAGCGCCAAGAGAAAGCTTTTGAAATCGGAATCAATAAAGCATTTAGTGTCTTCAGAAAGTTCGCATAGTCCGTTCCTCTTGTGTCGTTCAACTAGCTCCCAATAGGATCGGTTGAAATCACATCTCACAAGACCATCTCGAAACTCAGCGCCTACGTAGAGTCCTGCTTGGAAGATGGAGTTGATCGCTTCCATTCGCGCATTCAACTGCACGTGTCGCTCACCTAGAGAAAGTGAGCTTAGCTAATCTGGTCTAGGACGGGAACAGCATTAGTTATTAGTTACTTATTGGCGGCCACAAACACGGGAAGCTTACAAAGTTCATGCATCAGTGCAGCGCCCTTCTCCGGGAGGGTTGGGTAGATTTCTGTCCCAAAGACGTTGCGCTTTGGTGCTTCCACAGAAAGTTCTAGGGAACCTTCGTTGAACATTCCCATTACTCACTAATCATAGTGTATGTCGGGAACGAGAATCAGAACGTGAATTGATTAAGAGAATTTGAGGTTGTACCCTCAAGATGCAACTATGATTGAATTACCAATTGGGGATGCAGTTCAGTTGATTTCCCCTCGATTGACCGTATTGGTGAATACTGTCGACGAGAAAGGTGATTTGAATTCTTCTCCCTATTCCTGGGTCTATCCTCTGTCGTCAAATCCTCCTTTGATTGGGATAAGCATCGGTGGTAAACACAAGTTGACATACACGAACGCCAAGAGGACTGGAGAATTCGTCGTGTGTATAGTTTCTGAGGATTTTGGTCAGCAAGCCGTTGCCTGCGAGGCGGCGCACAAACCCGGAGACAAGCTCTGGGAAAAGGAGGGGTTGCATGCAGAGAGATCTAGTAAAGTGAAAGTTCCGAGAATACGTGAGGCTAAAGCCTACCTAGAATGCAAAGTAACTCAGTTCATAGAACTGAAAGGCGATCACTTAATCCTCATAGGCGAAGTTCTTTACGCAGGGATCCAACAGAGTGGACTAGACAGCGTCAGGCCTCTCCTCCACGACGGAGGGGAAAGATTCAGAACTATAGGAAGAGAGATAATTCTAAAACGACAAAGGTGACCTGATGGGCCGTGCCGTGACCATATCTATCTTGGCATTGTCGACAAAGCAGCAGAATCGCAGTGATAGTCAACCTACAGTATGTTCAGGGTAAGCGGTTTGCCGAAAGTGTTCTGCGAGGTTATTTGGCTGAGGACTTCTGTTCTAGTTGCGGAAAGTCGCTAGTTTAGATCGTGTCAGCTTTTCACCGTTGTAACCGCCAAATGCGAGAGGTTCAACACTATAGGCAAAATTGCACAGGGGATTAGGAGCTAACTATGTGAGTGTTTTAGGACCTAGAAATAGTCTAAAGCCCTGAAAAATCGGAACAGAAGCATATCATGGAGATGAATCCAGTGCCTTCGTAATTTGATGTGCCGCTATTCCAATCTGTCGCATTTCATTCGCAAAATTCTTTTTGTTCTCGCAGCTTTTGGTTTTGCTGGCATAACGCCACGTTGCGTAATGGCGTATTTTCGCTATCACAGTGCCTTTGAGATATTTCGACCAATGCTTCCTAAGGTGGCGGTATGCTTCTTCACCGAGTGCCACAACTAACAGAGGTTAGAAGGCCAATTCGAAGCCATACTAAAAACGAGATTTACTTCGCCTTAGCCTTTTGTTGGTCAGCAAGGTAGAATCGTCTATATGCGAACATTGTGATTTTCCTCTGCTGCTCTTCAGTAAGATTCCTATGCCACAGTGTTTCTGGAGCTGTCTGTAATGGTTTGCAGGCTTCAAGCATGACTTGAATGACCTGAGAGTCCTCTGGGATCCTGTCGATTTTCGTAGCCTTCAGCGGGATAGGAGTAAAGAGAGGCTTTAGGCATTTATTTAGGGTTTATATAAGGTGGCACCTCTGCCCGGAAGGAAATTCATCAACATCGAGAACGTGGTCGCGACAGCAACCCTCCATCAGAATATTGATTTGACCTCTATCGTACGCGTATTCCCTAGCGTACAATATCGACCTGAGGAATTTCCGGGCTTAGTATACCGGTTGAGGAAACCGAAGACCGCCATCTTGATCTTCGGCTCAGGTAAAATGGTCTGTACGGGCGCGAAATCGGAGCGGCAGGCACGAAAAGCTGTGATAAAGGTTGTTGACGAACTGAAGAGAAACGGGATAGTCATTCTGAGTAAGCCCGAGATTCAGATTCAAAATATAGTAGCGTCGGTAGGTTTAGGCGGCTATATTGATTTGGAAAAGTTGACCTACTCACTGAAACGCACCATGTATGAGCCTGAACAGTTTCCGGGTCTGATTTATCGAATGGATGATCCGAAGGTCGTGATTCCGGTTTTCACCAGTGGAAAACTAGTTTGCACTGGAGCGAAGAAGGAGACGGAGGTTCACCGAGCAGTTACGAAGCTTCGAGAGACGCTTGAAGAGAAGATTCTAATAAAATACGAGTGAGCGGCTTTGGCTGATAGGTATGCTGGTGCGCTCCGGCATTTTCATATCTTGCTCGCCATTCTCTTCTGACATTAAGGTCTTGTCAACAAATAGGATTATACGATTACTTCGAAGTAGTGGCGTTTTCCCTTCTTTCCCCTCATCCGAAGTGCTAATGACTCCAAACTCATCTACATTGAGGTGCTCAATGGCTCAGGAAGCTTCTAGAATAATTAGGCAGCGAGGACAATGATTGAGTCATATGATTTCGGTAGAATCGTAATCGACGGGAGGAAGTTCGGAAGCGACGTAGTCATCTTTCCCGACAGGATTGACGGGAACTGGTGGAGAAAGGAAGCGCATACGCTAAGCGCAGGCGATGTTAAGGAGATCGTTGAGGCGAAGCCTGAGGTTCTCGTCGTCGGAACAGGCTACTCCGGCCTGATGAAGATCCACCCGGAGACTGAGCAGTATCTAAGGTCTTCTGGAATCGAGTTGATAGCTGCCAACACTGAGAAGGCATGCAAGACCTACAACGATCTCTCCAAGTCCAGAAGAGTTGTCGCGGCTCTCCACTTAACCTGCTAGCCATGAATGCTTTGCGAGAAGACATAGATGCAACAGAGGTCTCAAGCCGAGACTTTGATGAAGCAAGTCTCGAGCAAGGAACCCCTGCCAGTCTCCAGGCACAACGAAGAACTCATGTTTTCGCAACTTCGTTTTTCAAGCATGCAAAGTTCATACAAATCCAAAATATGATCTGAAACCATGCCGTGACGCGTCCAAAGGAAACAGGAGCACTTGAACTCAAATCTTAGCCGCATGTTGCCAATTTATCTGATCTTACTGTTATGGAGCATCCTGTCCAGCGCTTCAATTAGCGAATAATCACTTCAATTAGCGAATAATCACCCATCTTGCCAAGTCACGCCCACATAGCACAACATCGTAACCGATGCCGCTGCTAGAATCACGTTCACCAGGGTGGGATATGAGAGCGGTTCGAATCTTACGCCAACCGCGTATAGGATCGCTGAAAGCAGATCTGCGCCCAAGAGGACACCCGCCAACAAAACGGTTTTCTCGGTGCCGCTCAACCTTCGATAAGTCATTCACAAACCCTCCCGCTCGCCGTATTCACATATTCGAAGTAGCGGTAGCGCTACTTAAGTTGCGTTAGCGCTTGCAATTCCATTTCCCCTCAACGCCAGTATAAGCCTGATGGACTATGCATGGACATCATCCGCTTGCTGGCTCTCAGAGGCACGAAGAAGATACTGCTAAGCATGGAGAAAACTGGAAAAATGAAGTACTCCGAAATCGTGAAGGTTGTAGGCTACTCGACAACCACAACCAGATCTCTGAAGAGCATGCAAAAACTTGGCGTAGTCAAACGGGAAGTCTTGAACGAACCCTATAGGCCTGTCGCGTATTCGCTGACCGACAAGGGAAGGAAGCTGGCAAATCTTCTGAAAGAGCTCGAAAACTTGTCCTAACCCAGCGAACCCATAGAGCGAGAGGAACGAGAAACTGGATATTCATTCCAGATCTGCCCGTCTAGCACTCGCCCTCCAGATTTAGGTCTAAGGCCGCCGAACTGCTTAAAGAAAAACGCCACGCCTTGGCGGAGGCATTCATCTCGAATCTCACGAACCCACTTAACCTTGACCGGTCTAAAGTTCGGTCCTGATTCGCCGCCCACAATCGCCCACTCAATACCCGACAAATCAACTGGCGGCCGCACGCTCTCGATTAGCGGCTCGAAGCTGACAAATCGGATTCTTGCTGGAACCTTTCGAAGCAGGTCGATGCGGCTCATGAACGGCCAGCTCTCCACAGACGTGCCCATCCAGATATGGTCTGGGATTCGCCCATATTTCCGGGAAAACTCGAGCATTCGATGCGGACGCTTGGTCAGTATCTGGTAGATATGCCAGTCTGCTTGTTCCATGATCGCGAAGCATTTTCGCAAATATTCTTCGCGCATTTCTTCGTGGAATAGATCTGACATTGAGTTGACGAATATCCTTCTCGGCTTGCGCCATTGCAGTGGCAGCTCGAGGCTGTTTTCGTGAATCGTGAAACTGAAGCCGTTCCGATACTTGGGACGGTTCATTCGCCGCAGTCTTTCTGCCAGCTTTTCAGCATAGCAATTCTTGCACCCAGGCGAAACCTTCGTGCATCCTGTCGTCGGGTTCCACGTCGCATTCGTCCACTCAATCGCTGACTTATCGCCCATACTGGTCTCAACCTAAGATCGGTCTTCTAGCTTCAATACCATCGAACCCATCGCCCCTGCTCCTCTCCGGATAGCAGCCGATCCATCTTGTCTTTATTCTCGTCATAACTGCACGTCATATCGATATGATCTAGGAACTGAGCGTCTACATCGATGCTGTCCAGTCGGCCCTCTTTCTTGAGCCGTTCGCGAACATAGATTTCTAACGCCAAGAGCTGCAACAATGACAACCGAGTGCGATGGATCCGGTCGAGACGCTTTCGATACTTGTTCAAGTTCACTCCAACGAGCAGATCGGTTATTTTCCTTTGGTCTGCCCGTCGGGTTATCATATACTTTATCCGATACAATATCAAGAGGTGAATATATATAATGATTTCTCCGATACTTTCTCAGATAGTGACCAGATTGGTTGCAGAGGGTCCAGGACGCTTTCGGTTAGCCTCCCGAGGCAAAACAGGAATAATCTATGTTCCTTCACACCTTGTAACCGACAGCACATTCCCATTGGGCAACGGCGAACAGGTCCTCGTCCGAATAGATGGTGAACGCTTAATCGTCGAGAAAACAAGAAAGAAGAGAGGCTCCAGCATTTTGTAATGTATTCTACAAACTTCTCCTCCTGTTCTGACCTGACTTAGTACATTAGATTTCTTCGGCTATCCGCCCTGCCTCAAGTCGTACAATGTGATCCACATCCTGTTCTAAGCCCTCGACATGGCTAATGAGTAAGATTTGCTTGAAGTATTGCGCGAGCTCGGTCTTGAGTAGGTGCATGATTTCACCTCGCCGCACTTCGTCACTGCTTCCCAAAGGTTCGTCAAGGAAGAGAAACTCAGGGCGAGTTCCTCTAGCTTCGGGGGTTAGAGCTAACGCGAATGCGAGACGCATAACAAACAGCAACTGATCCTCAGTACCGCCTGAGAAAACCTCTCTGGGACGGTACTCCACTGCTTCCGCATCCCATACTGATAGTTTGTAATCATCATCAGACAGCTTGACAGTCTTGTACCGGTTCATTGTTACTGAAGGTAGGAATTTCCCCATGTAGTATTCCACAGAAAGACCAGCAGAGAAGCGATCGTAATCCCGACCCCTTGAAATGCAATCGCCACCGTGGCACCAGCCACAATGAGAAGCAAGTCTCTGAGAATCCGCAGCACTACCTGGCAAATGAGAGAGAGAAGAGAGAAGAAAAGAACCGCTACCGCGTTGACGTTTGCAGTCTTTTTCGTTGGAATTCTCCTAGTACTGGCAGTGTTGATCGACCTCTGGATCCAGACGTATATAGGGTAAAGCAGTTTTCCGTTCAGAGTGCTATTGAGTGAGCAATCACACTAGCCCAGCTATTCGAATGTTCCCCATTCCTTAACTGGTCTTTCGTCGTTTAGGAGCAACATTCCTGTCAGAAGAAAGAGACTTCATTCCTGTGTTACAAAACGGTGCCCACGCAAGAAATGCCCTTATTATGTCGTAAAGTCAGACACGCTCTCCGATGTCAAGGCATGACAGAAGAAACCTGTACATCCTGTCATGATGGGATACTCATTGAGACTACTCAAGAAGAAGGGGGATGGACGAAGAAGTTCTCATGTGGCCACAGGTTAGTGAACCGTACGATTTCTGAGCAAGTCACTATCAAAGCTTCAGCTTCTGTGCAGCATACACTGGGACCACAAAGTAGCCTACCGATCTCATTCACAGCTTCTCATACGACGAGTGCCCTCGTTGTCAGCATGCAACAAGAAATGTACAAGGACGCACTGTACTTCAATGAACAAGCTAAGATGAATGACGCCAATAGTGGAGATCCGTTCATTACCTGGAGGAATCTTCGCGCAGCCATCCTCTTCAGTTTCGCCGCTATCGAATCATGCATAAACCAATTCATCGACTCTCATGTCAATCAGAGCAAGGGCCAGATGTTGCAGAAGGATATCGATTTCTGGAACGAAAAGTCGTATCCATACCCCTCTATTGCGAAGAAGTTGAATGACGGCGTCGAACTTTTCGGAGGAAAGGGAAAACGGCTCGAAAACAACGCGCCCTTATGGAAAGATTTCGAAGAACTAAAGCAATTACGTGACGACCTTGCCCACTTCAAAATGGGGAACCAACTCTTTTACGACACTAGGACGTTGTTGGTCAATGTTGAGAAGGGCGTTCGAACAGCGAGTACTGTCATCAAGAAAATCTACCTATCCCATCCTCAAAACACCTCATACCCACCTGTTTTCGACATTGTTCCATGATTAGTTGTGTGTGCGCACCAAGGGGGCCACACATACTGGAACCTGACTGGACAGTCGGATTTGGAACGTGCTATATTGGCCCAGCAAGGTCTATTTTGAACGGCGGCCGAGATAGCAGAGAACGTAAGTTGACGCGCACCTTTGTTTCGATAGTCGCAGTTCTGCCAGTTACTGCGCTATGGCTTATTGCGGCGCTGGATCTGATTCTAGCCTCTCAACTATCGTGGTACACGACGTCAATCATTAGAAATTCACTCGTTAACGTGGCGCTTTCCATCTTATTGCTGGTTGGGGTTTTTTCTGTTGTTCGGATTCCATTCAAACTTAATCCCTTTTTGCTTACGAAGGAGAACCGATTGAAGGGAAATCTAAGTGCAGTTTGGCTTCAAGTGCATTCCCTGATGGCGAGCACCTTGACATGCTCAATAGTCGTCTTGATGCTTCTGGGTTTCGCAGTAGGCTGGTTGAGTCAGGCGCCTAATGCAAACATCAACCCCGTTGGATATCTGATAACCCTCTGCGCAATCTATGCGGTTTCTCCAATCATGATCGGCGCTATCTCGAACATCATGGGAGAAGCCTACAGTGGAGAGAGCGCAGGTCTCTTCGCGGGCGCAGTTGCTTTCGCCAAGCTTGCCTTGTATTACTTGAGAAAAAACGATTCTAAGAAAGGAGTGAAATACCTCATTTGCTCATTGAACATGGCGAGTAGCGCTCTCAAAATCAACGATCACAAAATTGCAGAAATCGACAACCTCATCAACGTGCTGACCGCGTTCGAACTATACGGATCTCCTAGCAAGACGATCAAGCTTGAGGATTTTGAACAGCTGGTAAATGAGCTGAAGACACTTCCAACTCTAGGAGGCTTGCATGCGCGTGCGCTAGATATTATCAGACAATTCGAGGGAAGTTCCATTTCTCATGTAGAACCTAGTCCGCCGACCAGGCTCCTACTGCAGCCTTGGCTAGGTAATGTTGCATTGATAATTACTGCCTTCGTCATATTGTTGCCCGAGCAGACAAAACTTCAAGTCATCAATTCCATAGGTTGGTTGGTGATGCCCCCCGTTTTCCAGGGGCTTGCTGCGCTCGCCCTAGTTGGAATAGGGTATTATCTTCATGGCAAGGCCATAGGAAAGTGGCCTTTTGGAAAGTGGCCAGTCAGCCTGTCCGACATTCCAGCCAACTTAGATTCTGAGCAGGTCGCCAGTTCGGTGACAACCAACTGATAGTTGACTCTTCGCGCCCATCGTCTGGGTGATTTTTTCGTGTGTGTGTGGGTCTAGTGGTGCGCACACACAACGGTTCAAATTCAGGTGCTTGCACTAATTGCGAATCAATCCTCAGATTTACCTGGCGAGTGGTGCATCATGCGAAGGTCGATGGATGAGAACCTCCAAACTGTTTTGCGCACGCTTGCTGAGAGGCCTCCTTTCGGCAGCCAGTTGCATCATGGGGAGTTTGTCCATGCAGGCGTCGCCGCCATTGGCACGCGAGATGTCCAAACAAACCGCTTCGATCAGGATGGTTCGTGACCAAGGAGAAGTTTGAACAGTTCCGCCGATACCAAGTTTTTCCGGGCGACGTTCTGTGCACGATCGTTGGCGCCTCTATTGGCCGTTTCTGTGTGGTTCCAGACGACGTTCCGGTGGCTTTCACGACGAAGCACATTCAAGCATTAACGCTCGATATCAAGATCGCAGAGGCGCGGTTCGTCTCTTATATGCTCAACTTCAATCGCCGCTGCCGTGAGTCCCTTTTCAGTCAAGTTGAAGGATCAGCACAACCCAGCTTGAACGCGGAGAAAATACTGTCAACTGAACTTCCTCTACCTCCGCTCCCTGAACAACACCGTATCGTATCTCATCTGGACAGCCTGCAAGCGCAGGTGAACACTCTCGGAGAATTCTTTCATACTTAACAAAGCAGGACTGGCCCGTGACGACTGAGATGGTTGCAAGAGAGCTTAGCGTTTCTTGGAACACTGCCCAACTACACCTCTACAAGCTCGTCGCCGAAGGGTCTGTGAAGGGGAAGCGAGTTGGAAGACAAAATCAATGGATAGTAACACAAAAAGGTGCCAGAGAACTCGGCAAATAGAGACAACATTCTACGTTAAGTTAGGAAGTTGTTATCCATTAGGGTCTTGACTTGCTGTTCTGAAATATCGTTCCGAATTGTTTCGATGACGCTTCTCAGTGCGCTTCTTGCCCCGAAGGATTGAAGCACCTGATTCTGCCTGAGTATAGCTGATACGATTCGTATCTTTTGACGTTTTGTGAGTCTATTCGCGAAAAGTGCAATGACTTTGGCTCTAATCTTGGCGTCTTCAAAAGAAGTCGCGTTTTCAAGGTCAGACACGTAATCATCGACGATGCCATACTTCAAGACATACTCTTTGATGGCAAGGTCATCTAAGGAGTTGAGGATCGCTTCATAGAAGTAATCGATCCCGATCAGAGGCTTGCCTGGATTACGAACGTACCGGTGAAGCATCTTGAATATTCGAAGCTTATCGATGTCATATTCACGAGACAGAGGGGCGACCTTGATTGCGGTCAGCAAATTTCTAGATGTCTCAAGTTGCTTGTAGTCATGAATCAGTGATAGGCGCTCCATCATCTCGCGGAGTAAAGTTAACAAAGCATCTGTGTCGTGCATTCTCAACGAGGACGATATGTCTTCTTCAGTAGACAGTCGTTGAAGCGCGTCCAACTTGGCGCTTCCACGCAAATCCAAAACGTCTTCGGGTGTTGGGTGAAGCCCGGTTGTTTTTCCAGCGTGAGTCTGTGAGCGAGCTATCCACACTGACATGTTCTTCGTCTCTGTGGCAGACCGTGGAGCGACTCTTTGCACAATTCGGATGAGTTCTTTTTCATAATTCGCTAAATTTCTGAAATCTGCATAGATTTTGTCTCTCAAGTAGCTTGGTATTTTGCAACTCTCTAAGAGAATTGGTAAGACCTTCACACGTGTCCCCTTTATCTCATGCGTCATCGCGATGTTCACTTCTTTCTTAACCCATTTTGATTTGACGGAACTCTTGGACAAGACAACGCCCACGTAGTCAGTTTCATCGATCGCCTTTGAGATCTTCTCAATGAGAGAATCTCCGACCATCATCTGTGCCTCATCCAGCCAGACTCGGACGCCCCTTAGTGACAAATCATTTGCAAGTCTACTGACAAATTTGTTATCCGCCTGCGAATGACTCAAGAAGACACTGCTGGAAAGAATTCGCTTCGTTTCAGTACCAGGTGAGCTGCTTCTTTTCATCGACGAGGCACCGCTGAACAAGTGGTATGGTGGATAGAGACAGGGAAGGAAAAGAAACTGTCGTTTAACGAAGGGGATAGAAGGATGCTTGCGCTCCTTTCGTTAGGCATTTGGCGGTCCACCTTTAAACATTGCATGGCTCTCGCAGCTGGAGGCTTAAGAGAGCAGACTAGAAATCAATGACTGGACTCGGAGGTTAATGCAATGTCAAACCAGCGCTTGGCTTTCTCAATTTTGGATGCTATACTCAAGGTCGACTTTTTCTTATTGCTGATTTGTGAATCTTCGGTAGGCCGAGTTGACGCAGTATGGTCTTCTTAGAACGGCCGTTGTTCATCAACTCAATATGCTTCGCCATTGAAGAACGAAGGTCCCCCTCTATCTGTGAAACGAATCTCTCGAAGCTGGTGCCAATTTGATTGAGTTTCTTGTTTGCAACCTTGTCGTCATGAACTAGGTCATTGCGGCATTCATATGCCAGTTTGAGTCTACGTTCTACTTGCCCACTTGAGTTTCCTAGGAGCCTGGCGGTCCTGTGAGCAATTACAGACGATCCAGAATTCAAAGAGCTTCTACTATCCAAACTGAAGGCCATGGCGATGGCCGTAGCTACGTGAAGACCTTTACTATACTCCGAATTGTGCTTGATAATCCGGTATGAGCCATCGGAACAGCATTCAAATCCGTGATTGGTGCAAATAGGTTTGGATGTTTTTCTTGGTGGGTTTACCTAGAAAGAGCATGAAAGCCATCCTCGACATTGATCTTGAGAAGGTCCTAACAAATCTAGGTATCCTCGAAAGCCTTCGACAAGGTCAGCTAACATGTGGAGTCTGTGGGGAACTAGTAACTGAGCAGAATCTGCGATGTATCTATCCTCAAGGAACTGAAGTTCGAGTGTGTTGCGATCGTCCAGGGTGCGTTGAAAAGGCGTTCTCGAACGTGAAAAGAAAATGACCTCGTCTTTTGGTGATATTTCCACTCCCATAGGAGTCTTACCGTGGAGCGTTACTGGGATTGTTATCATTGTGCTCTTGTATGTATTCACTCACCCTGAGAAGATCGACGCATGGAAGTCACTTCTTGCTCGTGGATTTTCCTTTGCGGGGGACAGATTCAAGAGAACCGCTGTGTCGGCTGATATCCAATCACACATCAATAATTTTGCCGCGACTATGAATTCAGAAAGTAGCGGCGCGATACCATACGGGGTCAAGATAGAGTGGACCAAGGAGACATCGAAAGAGGCATTCATTCAGGATGGACAGGTTGTCGTCAGAATGAACCGATTCACTGATCAACCAAAGAACATGGTATACGCAACAATGGCGTACATGTCCAAAGGATTCCTTCCTCACGGGCGCATTTACTTGGATCCAATGATTGCGACGTCGGCTGATCGCATTATGACAAGAAAACTCTTAGCAAGCAGAAAGCTAGACGATGCCTTGCAGTTCTATGTGTCAGACGTTCTAGAGCCCGAGTTGCAGGCAGATACCGTGTTAAGGGATCATTGTGCGATATTTGAGAAGTTGGATGCATGCGGGTTCCTGCCGGCAGTCTTTGCTAGGGAGATCGAGCATCTAGGCCTGAGCAAATATCCTGCTGTGCCAAATTCAAGCCTCCTAAGCGAAACCACAGACTTTGTAGGTTTCATGGAGAAAGTAGCGGAGAGAGAACACGGCGAAGAACTGCCTGGTGGCACGCAATTCCTCCGAGCCAACATAAAAATCGCGTTTGCTCTGATAGCCAAGACCGAAACCCTCGCAAGTATGGGAATGGGTCCCCATTTGCTGTGGATAACGGGTTGTTGGGCAAACGGCATAGATACTGTTTATGTGACGGCACGCGGCAACACCCAAAATACAACGGCACGAAAAATCATCAATAGGTTAGAAGCTACAGGGAATATTCAGAGGTTGGCTGAGAACATAGTGACAACATATGATCCAACCGGAAGACCTGTTGAATGCTTGATCGTTGCATTGGGAAAAAAATGAGCATGGAGATCTATGCGAAGGTATCGATGCTACTTGATTCTCCACCGGCTGGGGTGATCTAAGCATCGACTAACCGTCAAGCAAGAATTGAGCGGCAGAATAAATTACTGAGCTGAATCAATTCCGACCCACACCGAGGACGAATGTGATTGAGATGCGGCAATAGAAGAACTATGCCTTCACTTCAGTTTGAAGTGAATTCTGCCCTTTCATGTCGCTATTGTCCTTATAGACGACTTACGTGCATGTTCCTAGTCAGCAGATAATTCGATTGGCGATCAGCACTATGATGATCTCGTGGTCTGAGCTGCTTGCCCTAGTTGTAGACGCGTTGCTAAATTCCACCGCCAATTCAATGTTGATAGTAGCAACTGGGGCGACTCTATGCGGACTTAGTTTCACCGCTGGCACTCTCCTGTTGCGGAGACCACTTTTTCTTCAGAGGGAATCTAGAGGAGAGGTATGGCTGAGAGGTTTTCTCGGTAGAGCTTACTCTTTAGGAATTGACACAAACTACCACAGAACTGGCATTCTCTCGAACCGCTACATCGATGAATTCGCTTATCACAAGTTTCCTCATTTCGGCGTTGACAGATATTCCGGCTCAATTCCGAGAACGCGCCCCAACTTCGACTTTGGTACATTTCTAGCTCTGGAACTTGGATCAAGTCTGACAGTGGATGACAAGCCACAACCGTTTGAGCATTCCAAAGTTGTCGAAATAGTCGGTCCGACTACCAGGCTCTGGCAAAGAGTTCCAAGAAGGATTCGCGGCTTTTTGATGTCAACTGCTCTGTTCAAGCCATTAAGATACAGGCTTTTGAGATTGAGCTTCCCAGTCTACGGGAAAACTCAATACAACACAGTATCCTACACGTTAATCCCTGCGAAAGTAAAGCTAGGATCTACTGAAGAAGTGAGCTTTGAGCCTGGGATCTCGGCCGAATGGGCGTACGATGACATCAAAAAATTCCAAGGGAAAGTTAGCCGCTTCGTACAATCTCTCGGTTATCTTCGTTTCTATCTTGGATGGTGCTTCCTTGTTCTACGTCGCCTTCCGTCGATAATTAGACACCACGGACCAATTGAGAGTTTTTTCCTCCATAGTGCTAAGGAAGCTCGGAGAAAGGAGACTCTTATCAAGCAACGAATTCATGAAATTCGAATCCTGCATCGGAAACTGCTATATTCCAAGCCAGAGGGCTTTCTGACAAATCGATTTCTGACTACTGTCACGTTTCTATTCGACCGAGATGTGGCCAACGCCGTTGAATTGTACTTGACGGATTCCGAGCTTCATCTGACAAACAGTCTTAGACGATTTGCCAACTCCATGCTAATGGGCGCGACATCATTTGGAGCGGCAGCGATTCTTGCATTTATCGCGGAGCTGTTGTCGCAAGCCAGATTACCTCTACTCTTCATAGCGGTTCCATTCCTCGGTTTGGCTTTCTACATCTGCTACGGATACGGGTGGTTTGCCCTTATTCGCGGATTATTGAGGTTCAGACAGTATTTCCTCATCGCAAAAGAACGCGAGAACGCAAAATTCGCTCCTGACCTTCGATGTCCCACATGCAATTCGAGAGTTATGTCTGATTGGAGGCATTGTATCCAATGTGGAAGCAATCTTTCGGCATTACCCCTTCCTAGGCCGGAAATTACGATTCCGCCTCCCGCAGAACTCGACAAACTCTCAGTTACTCGATGGGAGAGATTTGTGGTGTCTACTCGCAGAGAGTATGAAGGCGAGACGGTTCGTATCCGAAGGGTAATTGGCTCTCGTGTGGCCGGAGAATCAGATGTCTTGGAGTTCCGGCAATTTGTTCAGCATTTCCTAGTCGGCCCCGAAGTGCTTGTTGATGCTTATTCAGAGGGCGACACTTACACGAGTCCCGAGATAATTGGCCTTGGAAGAAATATTGCTATTGCCGAGGAAAAACACATTGTAGAATGCCTGCTGAAAGGAATTGCCAACAGAACTACGGTAGACACAGTCACTGCTGACACACTTGTAGAAGTCGTTCGAAAATTCGATTTGCAACCGGATGCGGTCTTCGTACCAATAGACTTCGTGACGCCCATCATGATGCTTCAACTCAAAGGAATCAGATTTACTCGAAAAGAGAGCGAAGATCTCCTATCCATCGGCGACATTGCGCCGTTGCCTGTCATCTGGTCGCATCAGTACGTCCAATTCAAAGAAGTGATTTTTCTCGAAAAAGCCCTAGGTGAATGGTTATTCAAACCAGACGAGAACGCGAATCAGCTATGGGTCAATGTGGCTTCTGAAAGAAAGGAGGGGAAATTCGAGGTCACTGTGAAATCCATTGCTGGTTATAATATCAAGAATCCGAGAAAGGGCCTCGTTGTCGATGTACGGACCTCTTCGGAATAGCTTGTGCGTCTGGGTACAACGCGAACCTCTTTGTTCTAAACCCCAGATTAGTTTCTCAAATTCCTCTCACAAGGTATTCTGAATTCAAAGCAATTGTAACCGGTAGAGGACCAGAGATTCTTACGAACATCGATGGACTCAAACCACTCGTTAGGGATGAGCATACTGTCGCATTTGGTTATCGTGATGTTGAAGAACAACAACGTAACGGTAGCCAAGACGTCAAG
>Ga0187882_1001318_pt1 | contig 25421 bp, 14 predicted proteins | sample June2016WEW_19_1_3_FD_132991 | JGI IMG/M metagenome (GOLD analysis project Ga0187882, IMG submission 132991) | Peatland microbial communities from SPRUCE experiment site at the Marcell Experimental Forest, Minnesota, USA - June2016WEW_19_150 | ecosystem: Environmental > Terrestrial > Soil >... | reverse complement strand
GGCAGGCGGGGAAGGCCGGCCTTTGGACCGAACCTTCTCCGGGATTCGACCCACCGCGCAGGGCAAGATCGTCCTCACTTTCGTTCCTGTTACGGGAATGGCGTGCGTGAATGGCATCGAAGTCGTGGAAGATTCGAAATAGCCAGCCCGCATCGTCTCTGTCCTGCGGGCCTCAGATTGGTTCCGGCTATCGGTGTTTCCGGCCCGTATGCTGTGCCGCAGGTGCTTCGAACTCGATGGTGTAGACGCGCCCCGCCTCGAGGTTCAGCCGTGCTGTCGAGGCGCCCGAAGATTGCGAGGGAATCGGCCGGCGCCCGTCCCGGATTGCCCGGATGCGGACGCCCGAGACGAACCGAAGCCGGTGCACGCCGTCCACCGTCGGCTTCAGCGTGGCGGTGGCGGGCAGTCCGCCGCTCCAGGTAAGGCCGACTTCCAGCCCTCCCCGCGCCCGGATCCCGGTCACCTTGCCGTTGCCCCAGGCCCGCGGCAGCGCGGGAAGGAACTCGATCTCGCCGGCATGGCTTTGTACGAGCATTTCGGCCATCGCGGCGGTGGCGCCGAAGTTGCCGTCGATCTGAAACGGCGGATGATTGTCGAACAGGTTCGGCAGCGTGGACTTGCGCAGTAGCGCAACCAGGTTGTCATACGCCTGGTCGCCATCGGCCAGCCGGGCCCAGAAACCGATGATCCAGGCGCGGCTCCAGCCCGTGTGCCCGCCCCCGTTGGCCAGCCGCCGCTCGATCGTGGCGCGGGCGGCTCGAGCCAGTTCCGGCGTCTTCCGCGGGGTAATCTGGTCGCCCGGAAATAGGGCGAACAACTGCGACATGTGCCGGTGCCCGGGCTCCACCTCGTCGTAGTCTTCCGGCCATTCCTGAATCTGACCGAAGCGGCCGACGCGCAGCGGCACGAGTTTTTCGCGTGCCGCCGCCACCTTCGCCCGGAACTCCGGGTCGATCCCGAGAACCTCGCTGGCCTCGATCACCCGCCCGAACAGCGCCTGGAGAATCTCGGTGTCCATTGTCGGCCCCATACAGAGGACGGCCGTCTCACCCGAGGGCAGCCGGTATTCGTTCTCCGGTGACAGCGACGGCCCGGTCACCAGATGCCCCTTGCCATCCGGGACGAGGTAGTCGAGAAAGAACTGCGCCGCCTCCTTCATGACCGGGTAACCGCGTTGGGCGAGGAATCTGCGATCGCGCGTGAAGTCGTAGTGCTCCGCCAGGTGGAGCGACAGCCAGGCCGCGCCCATCGGCCAGATGCCCCAGCGCGCGCCGTCAATCGGGACGGCGTCTCCCCACAGGTCGGTGTTGTGATGCAGGACGAATCCTCCGGCGCCGTAGTAAGAGCGCGCCACGCGCCGGCCGTCTTCACGCGCCGTGTCGATGAGATCGAACAGCGGCTCATGCAGCTCCGACAGGTTGCAGGTCTCCGCCGGCCAGTAGTTCATCTCGGTGTTGATGTTGATGGTGTACTTGCTGCCCCAGGCAGGCGTCAGGCTGTCGTTCCATTTCCCCTGAAGGTTAGCCGCCATGCTCCCCGGCCGGCTGCTGGCGATCAGCAGATACCGTCCGTACTGGAAATAGAGCGCCAGCAGGTCCTCGTCGGTCCCGCCCTGCTGCACGCGTTCGAGCCGCTCATCGGTGGGCAGGGCCCGCGCCGAGAGATCCACCGGAAGCTCGAGCCGCAAGCGCCGGAAGAGACGCTGGTGATCTGCGACGTGCTCGCTTCGCAGCGCGTCATAGGAGCGGGAGGCGGCTGCAAGATCGCGCTTGCAAGCCGCCGCGAGGTCTTTCTCCCGATAGTCGGTCGCAGCGACGATCGTCAGCGTCACGCTGTCGGCGCCGGTAACGTCCAGATGATTGCCGGCGCTTTCCACGCGGCCGCCGGAAACGGCCGCATTCACCTCGGCGCGAAAGCGAACCCCGGTCTCGCGCTCTCCGGGGGCGGACTTCGGCAGGGCCTGGCCGATCAGGATCAGCCGCCCCGGCGCCGCTTCAGTCGTCGCATCCGCGGGCCGGCTCATCGTAGCGCGGAACGAAATGCTGCCGGGTTTGTCGGCGCTCAGGCGCACCACGATACACCGGCCCGGCGCGGAAGCGAAGACTTCGCGCACATACCGGATTCCGCCGGCCGTGTACCGGACGGAGGCGACGCCGGTGTCGAGGTCAAGCTCGCGGCGGTAGTTTTCCGGCGCCGGCTGGCCGCCGAATTCGAGCCACAGGTCGCCGAGAGTCTGGTAAACGGGGAGCGCACGAGGAATGCTGATCATGGTTCGATCGGCCATCGCTTGCGCTGCCGCCGGGCGCCCCTGCTGCAGCAGTCGCCGGATCTCTGGAACGGCCTTTGCCGCTTCGGGATTGCCCCGGTCGCGTTTCTCGCCCGACCAGACGGTGTCCTCGTTGAGTTGGAGGTGCTCGCGGCCGACATCGCCGAAGACCATCGCGGCCAGCCGCCCGTTGCCTACCGGCAGAGCCTGCACCCACTCGCGGGCCGGCTGCCGATACCAAAGCCTCAGGGCGTTGTCCTCATTCCCGGCGCGGCACGCGCCCACCAATACCACGAATGCGGAAACCCTGATGAACGACCGAAGTTGGAACATATTCTCCTGCGAAAGTGCATCTCACCACACGTGAGTCGCCAGTACGCGGGGGCGGCCGGGAATGCGGTTCACCACCGGAACACTCAGAACGATCTGAAGGTTCTTCTTCGACCAGTCCCTGGGCAGATGCCGGGCCGCCTCAGCGAAGTATTCCTGGTTGCTGAGGAACTCGCCCGCACCGAGCGTGCCGTATTGCGTCAGGCCCGCGGCGATGATGACCGGGCGGTCGGTGGTGGTGTCCACCATCCGGGTGACGATCGCGTAGTCGACTGGCATGTCCCAGTTAGGCCAGTACCTGACGGGCTTCCATTCGGAATTCCCGGGATGCCGGCTGTCCAGCACCACGCCGGTATCCTGCTCGCTGTCCTTGCGGAAAGTGAAACGTAATCCCTTGACCGAGCGGAGGGTTGGTGGATTGTCGAAAGCGCCGATCAGCACGGCGTGTGTATCAGGCAGGTCCGCGAAGAACGTAGATCGCGCGCCGCGGACGCAGTAGGGCTTGCGATACCTCGCCAACAACGAGGTGACGCGCGCCAGGCAGAGCGCGTCATCCCAGGCGACATACCGGTCGCGCAACAGGACCAATTCGTCCTCGCGAATCGGCCGGTGTGGCGAAGCGGCGTTGGGCGGCGGCTGGATGACACCCTGAATCTCGTCTTGCGCCCGGGCCGATCGCAAAACGTAAGCACCCCGCACACCCACGCAGACCAGCACCTCCCCCGGCGCCTTCAACACCGGGCCCCAGTTGTTAACACCGCGACCGCGCAGGATGCCGTTTCCGGCCTTGCCGAAACCGCCCTCAGAGAGCATCGTGAACTTTGCTGTGCTCCACCGTTACCACTTACTCAATCCAGCTTGATATCCACCGCGCCGCCCGACGTCACGGGCGGCGAACGCCCGCGCGTCCCCCCGAACCGGAGCGCGACGTTTCGACGCACGGCGCCCGACGATCCCTTCCACGGGACCGCCTTCGACCTTAACGGGCGCCGCCACCGCCAGTTCCGCCCACAGGACAGGGTAAAAGGCAACGGCAGCGATCCAAAGCGTCTTCATGTGCTTCTCCTGTCCCACCCTAGCGGAACAGCGTTCGTGGGCACGGCGGGTGAGCACCCCCGCGGCTGGGATTCGACCCACCGCCCAGGGCAAGATCGTCCTCACCTTCGTTCCTGTTACGGGAATGGCGTGTGTGAATGGCATCGAAGTCGTGGAAGATTCGAAATAGCCATTCCACCCTCTGAGAAGCTGGCCCCCTGGCGCCCGGGCCGTCATCGTCCGGGCGCCAGGGAGGCGGATCATGCATGAAGGGAGGTCCGTCCCCATGCATGATGTCCGCGCGATAGCTCAGAACTGCAGCTTCGCTCCGAGCTCCAAGTTGCGCGGGTTGTAGGTGCCGCTGATTTGCCCGAAGTCTCCGTTGGTCACCCCGGAGCTGGGATTGGTTAACTGCGTGTGGTTGAAGGTGTTGAAGGTTTCCACCCGGAACTCGAATCGGGCGCGTTCCGCGAACTGGAACGCTTTGTACAGCGCCATGTTCCAGGTGTTGCGCCCCGGGCCGACCACGTCATTCCTAGCCGCCGTCCCCCACTGGAGCGCGGCCGGCCTCTGGAACGACGAGGTGCTGAACCATTGGAACCGGGTCTTCGGATACGTCACTGCCGCGACAATGTTTGCCCGGTTGCTGGTGGCACCGCCTAACCCGAGGTTGTCGGGGCCGCCGCCGATGGAAAACGGGGTTCCGGACTCGAACAGCGCCATGCCGGAGATTTGCCATCCTCCCAGCACCGTCTTGGTGATTCCGGTTGCATGTTGGAAGGCCGGGACGCTGTAGACGAAGCTCGTGACTGAGATAAGCCGCCTGTCCCAACCGGCTGGACCATAGTCCCAACGGGCATTGAACGGGTTGGAAATGTTGGAGAACAGCTCACCGTCGATAATGTCGAAGGTGTGCGACCAGGTGAATGCACTGCTGAACGTCAGGTTCTTCCACGCCGTGGCCCGCAAGCTGGCCTGCAACGAATTGTAGTTGGAGTTGCCCACCATCTCCAAGGGGGCGATGGTTCCCCAGCCCTGATAGGGCCGGTAGAGGTTAGGATTCAGGGCAGTCCCGGTGTAACCGCAAGTGCCGCCGCAAACACCCATGCGGACCGCTGTATTGTTCGGGTCAATGGCGTTGATGTTGCGGCCTTCCGACTGGTGATAATTCGAGTTGCCCACGTAGCTCACGGTCAACACAGCGTTTTCGCGCAACTGCTGCTGGATTCCGAGGCTCCACTGAAGCGAGGTGGGTACCTTGTATTGAGACGCAATGGTCGTCATGCCGGCAGGAAAGTACGGCGTAGACGCCGTCACTCCGGTGGTATAGTTCGTCGCGGGATTCTCCCAATACACGTTGCTCGGATTGGGCTGAAAAGAGAACGGAACGTTCGTGCCCATGTTGTACTCTTCGTTGCCTGCGAGGCGTTCATAGAAGATCCCGGCTCCAGCCCGCAGAATGGTCTTCTGGTGGCCGGTCAAATCATAGGCAAACCCGACGCGCGGGGCGAAAGTGTCCCAGTGGTTATTGACCAGACCCGCCGGAATTCCGTTCCGTCCGGCTATGCCGATTCCATTCATGTAGAACGGCTTAGTCGAGAAAACAATGCCGGGAACCGTGGTAAATCCGGGACCGTTCGTGTCCAAAGCGCCGCTCGGCAGGAAGGTCGCCGCTTGCGCCGAACTGTAAAGGTTCGGATAGAAATTCGACGCCCGGCCGGTGGAGTCATAGGCATGGGGAATGCCTTCCCAACGGAGGCCCAGATTCACCGTCAGCCGGTTGCTGACCCGCCAGTCGTCCATGGCATAGAGGTTATAGTTCTTGGTGGAGATGTGCACGTAATCCATAATGTTGGGCTGGCTGTACGAAGAGGCGTAGCCCAGCATGAAGTCCGCAAACCCGTTGCCGGTGGCCGATGAGCTGAAAGTTACGGACCCGCCGATGTTGAGCTGCAGCTCCTGGTCCTTATGGGTGTACATATAGGACCCGCCGAACTTCATGTTGTGCCTGCCGTGGCTCCAGGAGAGATCGTCCTTCCACTGCCAGCTACGCCAGGTGTTGTACCAAGGCCACCACCCCGGGGTCATACTGATATTGTAGGGAGATCCAATGTTGATCGCCGGCAGCTTATTGTCGGTGTTTGCCGAGGGGAAAAAGTCCTGTGCGGTGTATCCGGCCGGCTTCTGGTAGGGGCCGATGTCGGTGATGCTGATGTTGTTGCCGTTGAAGTTCCACGAAATCTCATTCAGCAGGGAGGGGCTGATGGCGTGGGTGAGGTGCACGACACCCGACCAGGAGGGCACGTTCATGGTCGAACCGACCGTGTCATAAGTGCCGCCGGCCCATAATGGGGGGCTTTGCGACTGAATGCCGTTATCCCAGATCAGGGAGCCCATCAGGTTCAGTTTCTCGCTGAACTGGTGGTCCATTCGGACCGCTTCCTCGCGGTAGATGGTCCGGTTGGGGGTCGAAGCGTAGTAACGGCCACTGGCAGTGTTCCCAACCGGGAAGATGCCGGCCGCCAGGACCGCCTTGGCGCTAGCGTCGAGCAGGCCGCTCGGAATTATGTTATTGGGGAAGGCCTGGCCAGGGGTGAGCCCGTACTGAGCGAACTTGGCGATCGCGACCGGGTCCGTGGTGATCGGCACCTTGATGGTCGCAAGGCCACTGAAGTCGCCGATCCTCGGACCGGCGGGAACCGCGAGCGCGTTGAGCTCGCCTCCGTTGACCAGCCTGCGCCACTCCATGTTATAGAAGAAGAATGTCTTCTTCTCATGGCCGATCGGAACCGGCCCGCCCAGGTTGAACCCGAACATGTTGTAGCGGAGTTCCGGTTTGGGCCTATTGTTCAGATTCGCAAAGAAGGTGTTGGCGTCTAAAGCGTTGTTGCGGAGGTACTCCCAGGCGCCGCCGTGGAACTGCTTCGTGCCGCTCTTCGTGGCCATGGTGATCATGCCGCCGGACGACTGGCCCAGGTCGGCCGCGAAGTTGCTGGTCATGACCTTGAATTCCTGGAGCGCATCCTGGGACGGAGAAACGATCAGAATGCCACCGCCGCCACGGTCATAGGCTTCTCCGCCATTGATGAGCCAGTTGTTATGGTCCGGCCGCTGGCCGCCATAGGAGATGGTCCGGTTCTGATTCTGAGCCATCGGGGAATCAAAATCCGGAATGGAGGCCGCGGCGCCGGGCACCAACATCGCAAGCTGGATCACGTTGCGGCCGTTGGTGGCGAGCTCCGACACCATGGTTTCGGTAATGGTCTGGCTGACTTCGTTGGTATCCGACTGAATCGCTAGCGCGGTGGCTTCGACGGTGACGCTCTCTTTCATCGCGCCGACTTGGAGCGGCGCGTCCGCGCGGACCGTGTCATTGACGTTCAGCGTGATACCGGTCTGCACGTACGTCTTGAAGCCCGCCGCCTCCACCTGGACGTTGTAGCGTCCGATGGGGAGCTCGCGGGCGGAATAACTGCCTGTAGTGTTGGTTTCGGTGGAACGGATGAGCCCGGTTTCCGTGCTCGTGATCGTGATCTTGGCGCTTGGGACACCGGCGCCACTCGGGTCGGTTACCGTTCCTACGATGCTGGCAGTCCCCTGGCTGTATGCTGCCGTGCTCAGCAAGACGATGCCGAGCACCAGCAACAAGGGTATTCGCAACATGGGATATGTGCTTGTTATCAAAAGCACCTTTCGCATGGTTTCCTCCTCTATGGTCTTTGGAGCGCGAGGGCGCCATACGCACGAACGCCTGCCGGAAGTACGGTGCGGACGAACACGGCGCTAGTGCCTCTTCAATTGCGGACTACCTCCGCCAAAGACACCCTGCAAGCGCTTTCACGTATGACCCCAAGCCAGAAGAATTTAGCAGTTTTCGTCGTTCCTGTTAAGGGGTGTTACGAGTGGATGCCGCCGTGTTGTTACGGCGAAACTTAGGCGAATCACCGTGCGGTCAGCGCCGACCCTGGTGTCCTATGGAGGGGTTCCGCTGGTAATCAGTATTCGTGGAGGCGGTGCTCACGTATTGCCATCGCCGGACGCAACCTCAACGTCCGTGACTCCAATGGCGGCATCTACGTGTCTGTCATGGTTCCGCTCAGGAGCAACTGAGCGTTGGGATGCGGATGGACCAGCAGGGCCTCAGCGGGCCTGGGGATTCGCGCTCGGGCCGGGGGCGGCTGGCCAGCTTCTGGGAATCGACAACCACCCCGCATGAGGTCGGAGGCGCTCCCTCTACTTGGCTTCGTCAATGACTTCTATGGCCCTCACCTCGGCGTAATTTGCCTTCGGTGAGAAAGAGAGCAGCAGCTTGCCTTGGCCATTGGGATGCAAGCCGTGAAATTCGCGGACCGCAGGCCGGAACGCCCCAGAAGCAGCCTGAACGATGTCGAAATCCTGAAGTAGCATGACGCCATTGCAGGTGACATCGAAGACTCTGCAGCCCACACCCCGGCAGCCTGCGGCTGGAATCAAAGGACTGAAGAACGACTCCAGGAAGTGGAGCTTAACCGTGTAGCTCCCCGGTGCAACCGGAATGGCGTAGCTGAAATTACCGTGCCGCTCGCCGGTGTAAAGCGCAGGGATCTTCGGCCCCGTCTCGGGATTCCCATAGAGCGCGGTGCGCCCCCCGATGAAGTAATTGTCTCCGCTCCAGCGTGTGCCGTCGGCATCTACAAGATCTGATTGATGAGCGCGAATCCGGATCGGCTTCAGTTTTCCCGGCGTGCCCGGGGTCAGTTCCAGCGCGCTCACGAAGGGCCGCTCCCCACCCGAAAACTCCAGGTGGAGCTTGCCGTCTGCCGCAGGGCCCACATCCCTGAATACGCGGACGTCAACAGCGGCGGAACCGGCGTCGGCAATCGGATCGAAGCTCACCAACAACGGACGTCCATTCAGATTTGTCTGGAAATGGCGGACATTTTGGGCGTCCTCTTTGTTATCCACGTCCGGCTGCCGGAGGGGATCGGCGAAGTAGAGCCTCAGTTCGTAAACTCCGGGACGCAGCGGGATGGCGTAACGAAACCATTGCGGGACCATCGGGTCGGCTGAGATGGCTTCCCGCATGGTTCTGAACAGGCCTTCATCGGCCACGGGCGGGAAAAAGTGCCGGGGGCCGGGCTGGGGAACGCCTCCTTCGTAGTAACGGTCGGCTTCCCAACGGCGCCCCCACGCGTCCACATAAGGAGCCCCCGTATGACCGGCGGCGATACGGATTTCGCCAGCGCCGGGGGCTAACGCAACCAGGTGGCTCCTCGATGGCGTGCCCGCCTCGTTCTGCCCCGGGCGGGAAACTGAGCCCGCTGGAGCGACGGAGGGCCGCGGAGTGGGAGGCCTCGACTCGAACAGGAGGTAGCCAAGCCACACGACTACAAGTCCGAACAGCACGGCTGCTCCAACCAGGATCTGTCGTAAACGGCGAGTTTTGCCCTCTGCTGGTACGGGGACACCAGACGGTATCTCAGGCTCGGAACGAGTCTCGAAGAGGGGCAGATAATGGCCTTTCGGGATGGTGATGACGACCGGCTCGTCCTTGCCCTCGTTGGCGAAATGGTGCTCCAGTTTCATCCGCAGCAGCCGGGCCTGCGAGCGAACAATATTGTCTTCGTTCGGGTTGTAGCCGGGCGGCCGATCGTAGACGTGAATCCCGATCTGCTGTTCAGTTGCCGCTTCGGGCTTGTTGTCGAGGGCGCACCGGCACACGTGGAGGAAGAAGGCTCGAAGCCGCGGTGACTTCTCAAGCGTGCTGCTGGAGGCCGCGCGGAGCACCAATTCCTCTCGCTGCCCGGCAGCCTTGGCAGGAGCTTCCTTCGAAGGCGGCACCGGCAAATCTCCTGGGTTCATCTAGGGGTTAGATTCCACCGCTGATCGTTTCCCATAACATACCACACACCACAAATACCGGAACAGCGCTGGTCAGGTCCGAGGCAGTCGGGACCTGCTGCCGCGCAGCCTGCCTGGCTTCCCGCGAGCGCAAACGCGACCGGCGATCCCGGTGCGGCATCCCGGCGGGTCTCCTCAAGCGCCGCGAAGGCGCTCACGCGCGGGAGGGGCGAATCTGGCAATAGACCGTGTAGGCCTGATCGGTGATGCCATTCAGTGGCACGAAGCGAAGATTCGGGTTCTGATTCACAGTGCGGAATCCTCCCAGCCAGCTCGCCCACTCGCGTTCGTTGTCGGCAACCAGAAGCGTGCCTGGCTGGCTGGGATCTCCCGTCAGAGTGACCTCGCCGCTGGCGAGAGCGGCCAGGACCACGGGTCCGTCGAGGAATGCCACTGTGTCCGGGCGGTCGGGAAGCGGGCTGGCCGTGAGCCCTTTCGGGAAAATGATCCGGACCTGATCGTGTCGCCAGACGCGCTTCAGCGATAGGAAGCCCGATGAAGAAGATGCCTCCGCTGGCTGCTCCTGGTTGTTGATGCGTACGCTGGCTTGCGAACGAAGCCAGGAAGGCAGGCGTAGGCGGAGGGAGAACTCGGCCGGTTGGTCTGCGTCGACGCGGATCTCGACAGCCCAGTGGTTGGGCCGACTTTCGGGATCCTGCTCGAGGTCGACGCGATGATCGTCGGCCTCTCGGAGCATCGTCTGAGAGATGCGAACGGGGGCGCCGTTCGAGGGCCAGACAGCTTCGGAAGGGATGTATTGCGCAACGACGATGCCGTCGCGATTGGCGTAATAGATATACCGATCGTGGCGGCTGTGGGCCTGCACCAGCGAACCGTGACAGCACCAGAAGTCGTCCGTGGGCGTACCCCAGATCTTCTTCGATCCGGCGGCAAGAGGCAGAAAGTACGCGACCATTCCGGTCTGTGGGTGCTGCTGGGCCAGGATTCCGTTGTGCAGGTTGCGTTCGATGTAGTCGGCGTACTGCGCTTCTCCGGTCCAGCGGAAAAGGTAGTCCGCCAGCCGGATCATGTTGTATACCACGCAGTGTTCCTGGTTCTTGTCTCCCAAGCGGGCCGAGAGCCTTCCGGGCGGAGTCCAGATCTCGCCGCTGGTCTGGCCGCCAGTGGCGTAAGCGCCCCGCGTGGTCACCGCGCATTTCCAGTAGGCCAGCGCCGCATCGCGCCACTTGGCTTCGCCGGTCACCTCATAGGCGCGCGCCACACCCTGTGCTTCCGGGATCGTTGTGTTGGCGTGCTTGTTGGTGAGGACGTCCTTGCCTTCGAGCAGACGCTCGAACAGCCGCGGCCGGTAGTAGCGGTCCATCAGATCGCGGTAGAGGCTCTTGCCGGTGGTGCCATACAGATCGGCCCAGACCTCGAGCATGCCCCCTGTTTCCACGTCGAGAATGTCGTTGAACTGTTCCCGGGAGAACCGGCCGCTCCACTCGTGGAACCAGGGCGCGAAATTCTCGGCGATCGCCAGGGCCTGTTTGTTTCCGGTGACCGTCCAGGCATCGAGCAGGCCCATGAAGGTCTTGTGAATCGTGTAGTGCGGGGCCCAGACCGGTTTCTTCTGGGCCACCCAGTACAGGTACTTCTCTGGGATGGATGCCGCCCATCGGCCGCCATTTTCCTTCTGAACTCGGGCGAGTTCGGAGACGACGCGCGCAAGCTTGCCGCCGATTTCCGCGTCCGAGTTGGCGCCCGCAATATACGCCGCCGCCGAGAGCCAGTGGCCGAGAAAATGTCCTCGAAGCTGGCAGGTGGGCGACTCCCAGCCCCAGTGCATATCCTCGCCGCGGTCCCGCGCGCTCTTCGAAGTCATGCGTACAATCGGATTCCAGAGACCGGCTTCGAGGTAGAAGTTCTGAAGCAGGTTATCGTCTTTGAGGCTCGCGACGTAGTCTCGATTCAGCTTGGCGCGGTCCAGAAACGAGCCCGGCAGGAGTTTCACCTGTCCGATCGGAAGCGGCTGCAGCTGAGGGGAGAAATCGGAAGCGCCGCCGGCTCGCGGCTGAAGAGCGATAGCGGAAGCGGCTGCGGGGACGGAGGCCAGAAACGCTCGACGGGAGGTCATAGGGTGCAGAGTAGCACAGGGATTGGCCCCGCCGAATCGTCAGCCCGGGATGCGGCAGGATCTCTTGCGATGCCGCTCATGCACGCGGGCTCCAAGTAGGGCATCATCAAGAGATGCTAAGGATCAGCTCGGTCTTCCTCGTTGCGGTGTCCATCTTCCATGCAGCGGCCTCGGCCCAAACTTGGCAGGCCGATAACGGGAACGGAACATACTCGAATCCGCTCTTCTTCGACGAATTCTCCGATCCCGATATGATTCGAGTTGGCGCTGATTTCTATCTCACGGGGACCACCATGCATAGCATGCCAGGGCTTCCCATCCTGCGTTCACGCGACCTGGTGAACTGGACCTTCGTCTCCTATGCGCTCGACCGCCTGGACCTCGGTCCCGCGTATCGCCTTGAGAACGGCCAAAACATCTATGGCCAGGGCATATGGGCGCCCTGTTTCCGTTTTCACACCGGGACGTTTTACATCTTCAGCAACGTCAACAGAGCGACCACTCAGCTTTTCCGCGCGACGAACCCTGCCGGGCCCTGGACGCGGACGCCCATGAAGCGGTCCTTCCACGATCTCTCGGTTCTCTTCGATGACGATGGCAAGGTGTGGGTCGTCTGGGGCTATCAAAGCATCAGGCTCGCGCAGCTTACCGATGACCTCACGGATATTGTCCCGGGGAGCGAGCGCGAGATCATTGCGCCTTCGGCGGGCATGGGAGAAGGCCTGCACCTGTACAAGATCAAGGGCAAGTACATCCTCACGAGCGCCTGGTATCTCGACGTGATGCGCCTGCCCACGGCGCGCGCGGACCGTCTTACCGGCCCCTGGGAGGTGAACCAGAATGTCAGCCGCGGCGAGGACTTCGGGCTCCTCCTGGGCTACCGTCTGATTGCCGAGCAGCGAAGCGAGGCAGGCCCCCCTTTCAAGATCACTGCACCGGATCCATCGGCGCGCGGCCGCTTGGCCATGCACCAGGGCGGCATCATCGACACGCCCACGGGAGAATGGTGGGGCTTTTCCATGATGGACGCGAACTCGATCGGCCGGCTCACGGCGTTATCTCCCGTGACCTGGACCGACGGTTGGCCGCACTTTGGCCTTCCGGGGAATCTCGGCCGGTCGCCGCGGATTTGGGTGAAGCCCAACACCGGCCACAGCGAGTCGCCGCATGCGCCGTACCGGCGGGACGACGACTTCTCTGGCTCCGTCCTGCAGCCGGTCTGGCAATGGAACCATATTCCGGTGGACGGGAAGTGGTCCCTGACCGAGCGGCCCGGGTTTCTCCGGCTTCACGCGTTAGCGGCGCAGAACCTGTGGACCGCGCACAACACCCTGACCCAGCGCACCGTCGGACCACGTTCCACACCGACTGTCGTGATGGAAACTGCCGGCATGAAGCCCGGCGACGTAGCCGGCTTCGCTCTCTTCAACCGGCCGTATGCCTGGCTCGGGGTTGAACGGGATGAGCAGAGCCCCACGCTGGCGCAGTTCGATGAACAGACGGGCCAGACGGCGCGAGTACCGCTGAAGAGTCACCGTGTCTGGCTGCGCGCCAACTGCAACTACCTGGACAACACCGCGCGGTTCAGCTATAGCACAGACGGCCTTACGTTCCACGACATCGGCGAATTGTTGAAGATGCCCTATGGGCTGATCACGTTCCAGGGGGTTCGCTACGCGATGTTCAGCTACAACCGGAACGGAGCGGAGGGCGGGTTTGCCGATTTCGATTCGTTCACGCTGAATGAACCGAACCCGCGCGGGCTGATGGGGCCGATTCCCTACGGGCGCCAGATCGTGCTGATGCCGCACGACCACGCGCCGAATGTCCAGATCGGGATCTCGGGCAACTCGCTGGTCGTCAACTCGAAAGAGGCCGTTGTTTTTACCGTTGTCGACCGAGGCCTCGGACGCATCGCTCTTCGCTCGGAGGCCGGGTTTGTCTCGATCGATCCCTCGGGCGCAGTATCGCTGCGGAGCGGCCGCGCTGAACAAGCGGAGACGTTTCAGTGGATCGAGACCTTCACCGGCGAAATCACCTTGATGTCCCTCGCCACGAACCGATATCTCCGCATCGATTCTGAACATGGCAGGCTCCTGGCCGACAGCCCCGGTCCGCGACCCGATGGCAAAGACGGCGTTCGTTTCGACTGGAAACCGGCGGACGCTGCGGCTGCTCGTGGATGCCCTGGAGACCGAAATGGCAGGATCGGCCGCACAGGTGGGAGCCACCGAGGACCTCGCGTCTTTGAGAAGCCGGCTGTTGCGTGAGGCGGCGCGGGTGTCCAGTGCAACGCACGAGACTCCGGCGGAGGTGATTCAGCGAGCGTCGAAAGGCGTGCTCAGCCTCGCGACACTGAAGTCGCTCGGAGAATCCGAGGTCGCGGCAGCGCACGAGCACCAGAAAGACGTACAGAATCTGGAACCGGATCGTCGGCACGGTCAAGAAGTCCACAGAAACAAGACCGTTCAGGACATTGCAGAGGTGGCCTTCGAACATCGTAGGACTTCCGCGGCCTATGTTCCCTTCGCCGTGCCGAGCGACGATCTCTTTAGGCTCGTGCTCGCGCGAACTACGGCCCAACGAATGGGCTTGATTGACCGAAGGCTCTGAGACCATGTAGTTGGCCGCTAGACTAGACATCCGTTTCACGACAAAGGGCGACATCATGTGCGCAACCGCGCTCGACTCGCCCGAGGACCGTAAGCTGACGATCAAGGCCCTGGCTCAGGGCAGAACCGAGTATCCGAAGCCGATCGGACAGGTTGAGCTGCTTGGCAACCCGGGGCCGTTGCCATTCAGCCGCGAGGCGAACGGGCTCGTCGTAACACTCCCAAAGACGAAACCGAATGAGTATGCGTACGTTTTGGAGATCCGGCCCGAACGAGCGTGACAAGCAAGCCGGACGGGGGTACGATGGTGACTCCAGTTCGTAGACGTTGACGCTGATGCGGGGGGCGGAAACCCTCGTTGGCATCGGCGCCAGCTAGGATTCGACGCGATTTCCCAATCATCTCCGAGGAGTTTTCATGATGATCCGATACGCACCGTTCGGCGCGCTCATGTGGCTGTTGATCGCGCCCCTGGCGCCCGCGCAGCAGAAGCAGGCGGGCACAACCACCGCTAACCACGTAGTGCTGGGACGGCTCGCAAACGGGGCCGCCGTCACGTTTGTCCGCGCCGGTTCCGGAGATTGGGGTATCGAAATCTCCGGCGCGGCCGCTCCGCGCATGACGCAACCGAAGCCCGCGCAGATCGAGGTGTATCGAGGCGAGGAGAACGTGCGTCAGCTTGCCGCCGGCTACCAGTCCGTGCGCAAGGAACCCGGCGCGGTTGTTGCCAGGGCGAAGGTGGCGGGCGGAGGCGAGGCGGCGTTTACCGTCGAGGACCGCTGGAAGATCTCGGGCGCCGTGTTGTCGCTGAGCCGGAAAGTGACCGTGACCGGTGCGGAGGACAACGCCGGGTTCTACTCGGCGATCCGGCTTTTGACCGCGCCCGCGATCGCGTGGACGGACGTGGACTACCTCGCTCCGGGCCTGCTTTACGGCGATCCGACGAACGACGGCGACAGCTCGCCCGGAGGCACTTTGAATTACCGCGCCAAACGCTTCTCAATACGAGAGGACCTTCTGTCCGCGCCGCTGTTCGGGCTCTCATTCCGGGACGGGAACTGAGCGGCGGTGTTGGACCCCTCGCCGCGCGGCGACACCACCTGGGCTGAGACCACCACCCCCGCGACTACGCCGGTGATCGACGAGTGCATTCAGTTCGGAGCCCTGGGCGCACGCGAAGTTCCCGAGGGCGGAGTCGAGTTCGGCTTCTGGCTGCCGGGCACGACCAACGAATTCACGGGCGGGTTTCAAACCAAACCGGCTCCAGCGGTGCGGCGCCGCTATCATCCCGTTAAGGCGGGGTTCTCGCAGAGTTACCAGGTGGCGTACCGCTTCGGGCAGGGCGCGTCCTTCCGCGGCATGGAACGCGATGCGTGGCGCTGGGCGTGGGCGACCCTGAAGCCGCAGGTGACGCGCGTGGACGTGGAGGTTGTCCGCCACACGCTGATCGATCACCTAGCGGACCACGTCCTCACCGTGGAGGACCGGGCCGGCGTTCCCTTCCTCTTCGATTCGGTCACGGGGAGGCCCGGCTCGTACCGCAGTCCGCTTCTGTTTCGCCCGGGCGGCCAGAACCGCCCGGCCCGTCCGGCCAACGCGCCGCCCATGCGCAACGAGCTGACCCAGGCGCGCGCCGTAGAGTTGGCGAAGTGGGCCCGCGGCCTGGGCATCGATCTCGACCCCCAGGCAGCCGAGTTGGAGCTGTGGCCGAAGGTCATCATGAGTTTCTGTTCCAAGGGCATCGAGTCGGCGGACCAGTTGCTGCTGGAAGCGGACCGCGACCCGAGCCCGCGCGGTCAAAGGATGCGGAAGCTCGGCCTGGCGATCATCGACAGCTTCATTCGCCTAGTGCCGATGTCGCCTCCCGCGGGGGAAGGCTTCAACCTGTGGACGGGCAAGGCGGACTCCGGCGCCGCGGGCACATTCTCCCTCAGGGCGCCGTCGGAAGACATGCGCATCCTGATAGACGCGTATCGCCGCGAGAAGCGGCAGGGGCGAGAGCACCCGGAATGGCTGCGCTGGTGCCTGCAACTAGCGGACTGGATGTTGCCGCAGCAGCGGGAAGACGGATCCTACCCCAGGGTTTGGAACGCGGGGACGGGAGAGGTGAGAGAGGCTACGGGAACCAGCAGCTACAACCCCGTGCCGTTGTTGGTGAGGCTCAGCGAGGAAACGGGGCAGAGGAAGTACCTCGACTCCGCGATTCGCGCCGCGGACTTCGTCTGGGCCAACTATGGCAGCCGCGGCCTGTTCGTCGGCGGCGCAACCGACAATCCGAACATCGTCGACAAAGAAGCCGGGATGTTGGCCCTGGAGGCCTTCCTGGCTCTATACGACAACACCAAGGAACCCAAGTGGCTGGAGCGCGCCCAGGCGGCGGGCAACTACGCCGAAAGCTGGATCTGGATCTGGAACGTACCGATGCCGCTGGACATCAAGGATTCCGATCTGCCCTGGAAGCGCGGCGTGCCCACCGTGGGCGTGCAGGGCATTACGGCGCGCGTGGCCGGCGGTGTGGACCAGTACCTGGCCTGGGCCGTGCCGGCCTACGCTAAGTTGTATAAGTACACAGAAGACGAGCATTACCTGGATGTCGCGCGCGTCCTGCTGCACGACACCAAGGCCATGCTGGCGCTGCCCGGACGCACCCACGATTTGCTGGGACCCGGCTGGCAGCAGGAACACTGGCGGATGGGACCGGGCGGCAGAGGCTTTGGAGCCCACCGTACCTGGCTGCCGTGGGTTTCCGTCAATCACCTGCACGGCATCCCCGGCCTGGAAGAACTCGATCCGGCCCTGTATCAACAACTGGCCCGGGGGAATTGAAGTCCGTCGTGACCACGCGCTACTGGCCGCGCCGCGGAGACCCTTCTCTCGATGAGGATCCGCGTGTTGGGAGCGCGGTGCGCGGCCCCTCGAGATTCGCGCCAGCAAGCGCGCCGCGGCGCCTGCTGGCGCTGTTGCCGCCCGGGCCTGCGGTCTCCCGCTAACTAGCTAAGGAGGATCTTGCGCACCTCGCCTTCGGGATCGTCCACCATGCGGCATTGATTGTCGAACAGCATCGTCGGGCAGCGAACCGGGTCAGTCGGCGTCCAAATCAATCCGGGCTGGCTGGGATTGCCCGTACGGGCGAAATTGGCCCACGCGGTGGCCATGGTCTTCGCCAGCTCCTGAGCCTCCGGCGTGTTGCCCGTGCCTTGTTCGCAGCGCTTGGTGTTGTCGAAGCAGAAGGCCAGTTCGGCCGTGTGCCAGGCGCCCGCATCTTCCAGCATCGGTGATTGCCAGGTGAAGTAGTACGCGTAGACCGGCGCGCCCTTCTGGTCGCACTTCAGCTTGGCCATGCGCGTGACGTTGTTGCGCACCAGAAGGCCGCTCACACCGTAGGACAGAGTCCGGATGCTCTTCTCCGGGTGCGCCTTCTTCATGGCGGCGATCAGGGCGGTTGCTTTGGCTTCGCCCAGGACGCCTGCGAGCGTGGCGTGCCACTCCGCCTCGGTCGGCCGGGAGGACATCCGATTGCCTTCCTCGCTGACCGAGCCAATCAACATCGGCACGTTCTTCGAGACATCGGGAGCGACGTCATGGAAGGAGCGCACCGTGACCACGCGGCCATCGAGGGTGGGTCCCATGCCGACGCGCGGCACTGATCCCGGCGGCGAGCCCATCCCGAGGCCCCGCTGCGTCGGCGGGTTGATCTTGGCGGCGGCGGCGTTTGCGACCGCGTTCAGTTTGGACCACTCCATCTTCTGCAGTGCGCCGATATCGTTCGGTCCCAGCCCCAGTTCGGCCATGATCTGTTTTGCCAGCGCCCTGGATTGCTCGCTGCTGGGAGGATTGCCGCCGCCGCCCGACTGCACCGAGGCCCGATGGAATAGTTCCGCCGCGGACGGCATGCCCATCAGGCAGGTTACCTTGGAGCCGCCGCCCGACTGTCCGTAGATCATGACCTTGTCGGGATCGCCGCCGAAATTGGCGATGTTGTCGCGGACCCACCGAAGCGCCGCCACCAGATCGGTCATTCCGACGTTTACCGAATCGGCGTACGCCGGCCCGCCAATCTCGGACAGGTCGAAAAATCCGAGCACGTTGAGGCGGTGATTGACCGACACCTGGACGACATCATGGTGTCGCGCCATCTGCGCGCCTTCGTGGGAGGGCAGCTCATAGGACGAGCCGAAGAAGAAGCCGCCGCCATGGAAATAGACCATCACCGCCCGCTTGCCGGTCAGGCTGGGCGTCCAGACGTTCAGCTTGAGCATGTCTTCGCTCATGTAACCGTCGTCCCAATCCTGAATGAACGATTGTTCGATCGCGGTGTAGTCATGCAGGCGCTGCGGGCAGTTGGCGCCGTAGATCAGGGCGGGATACTCGCCTGTCCACGGCTTGGGAGGTTTGGCCGGAAGCCAGCGATTCTCGCCGCCGGTGTCCTGGCCATACGGAATCCCCTTGAAGGTGAAGACGCCGCCATCCAGAAACCCGCGCACTTTGCCATACTGCGTGTTGGCGATGGCGGAGCGCGGTGTGGAGCAATTCCCCGGCTCCTGGTGCGCGGCGGTCTTGGTGCTGTCGGCCGCATTGGCTGTGGCGGCTACGGCGGCTCCTATACCCGCTCTGGCGGGAAACAGCAGCGCCTGACGGCGACTGAACTTGATCCGATCTTCAGAATTTGAACTAGACATTGCGTCTCCTTTTGCTGTACTCGGTGGAGGATCTCCCAACAACGGAGGCGCACCCCGGCGAGTTGATTTTACCTCAGGCGACTCGGTCCTGAACCGCCGGCGCCGGTCCGGGCCGGGAGCGGCTGGGGCGGTATCCGAAGCAGTCGGTGGCCGAAGGGGATTATACCAACCGGGAGGCGGTGGTGGGCGCCGCTGAGCGGGGCGTGGACTACTGCGGCGGTTGGACGGCCTCGTCGGAGGCGTGGGCTACGGGAGTGGTCCGTGTGCGGCGGATTCTCCGCCGAATCACCGCCCGGATCGGACGGAAACGTCCGCCATAGGCCCCATTCGGTCGGCGATTTGGTGGTATTCTGTAACCGTTTGTCGGAGACGCGTCTCCGAAATCGAGGCAGGCGGCTGTATAGCGCGGCCCCGGGGTACACATCGTGGCGGCGATCACTCCCGCACGCCCCGAGAGCGGCGTACGGACGATCAGTCGGCTATACCAGGCCAACAGAGTCTCGGGCGTAACGATGGTGCCCAGATCGGCAAGCATACGGCCGCCCAGCCCCTTGGCCTTGACCGCAAACCGGCTGGGTTGATCATCGGTGAGGCGCAGTCGCTTTTCGCCCAGTTGCTCGCGAAGGACGCAGTCGCGATCGGCAGGAACCGGAACGGGTCCAAGAACCTCGTCATGCTGAAGTCACACTATGTCAAGCGGCCGAACCCGAGTGTAGCGCCGCATCTCCCGCAGACCCGGAGCGCTGCTACACTCGGATGTGCCCACTACCGCCATCTGGGGCCGCGTGCTCATACCGCTCTACCAGAACATGACCATGAAGATCCGGCAGTCGGCCTCGCCGCTCACCTGCATCCGGACGATCCTTGCCGCCCCGATTCGATCCAACAGATCCAACTGCGGAGAATATCGACTCATGAATCAGTTCAACTTTCCACGCGTTACCGCCTCAATAATGCCACATCTCGTGAGAATAGCCTGCTCTATCCTCTTCGTTCTCACCGCCGTCACCGCGGCGGCCCAAACGCCGGCGTCCAACCAGCCTGTGAGCGCCAGCGTCGATGCCTCGAAAACCGGCCCGGCCATTTCTCCTTACGTCTACGGCCAGTTTGTCGAGCACGCCGGCGGCCTGGTATACGCCGGTCTCTGGAGCGAGATGCTCGATGACCGCAAGTTCTTCTACCCCGTCGGACCGGCGCCCGCGAGCGCTCCCGAAGCCGGCCGGCGAGGAGCCGGTGGACCCTTCGGCAGGCGCGTCGGCCCCGGACGGTGGAATCCCATCGGCCCGGCCGATTCCGTCGTGATGGACGCGAAGAATCCCTTCGTCGGCGATCACACGCCGTTGATCAAACAGTCCGGCTCCGAGCCTCGCGGCATCCGGCAGACCGGCCTCAACTTCGTCCAAGGCGCCACCTACAATGGCCGCATTCAGTTGGCCGGCGATCCGGCGGCGAAGGTCTCCATCAACATCGTCTATGACGAAGGCGGCGCGCGCCAGACTGTCGCTCTGGGCAGGCTGACCGCGGCGTACAAGAAGTTCCCCTTCTCTTTCAAGGCGGACAAGTCCGGCAAGGCGCAACTGGAAATCAGCGGCGCCGGAACCGGTTCCTTCCACGTCGGCGCGGTCTCCCTCATGAACGCCGATAACATCAACGGTTTCCGTCCCGACGCCATCGCCGCGCTCAAGAGCCTTCGCTCCGGCGTTTACCGCTGGCCCGGCGGCAATTACGTTTCGGCGTTTGAGTGGCGCAACGCTATCGGCGACCCCGACAAGCGCCCGCCGGAAGTGGATCCGGTCTGGCGTACCCTGCAATCCAACGACGTCGGCACGGAGGAGTTCATGACCATGTGCAAGCTCCTCGGCGTGGAAGCCTATATCACCGTCAACTCGGGCCTCGGCGATGCGTGGTCCGCCGCGCAATATGTCGAATACGTCAATGGCGCCGCCACCACTCCGATGGGCAAACTGCGCGCCGCCAACGGCCATCCCGAGCCGTATCACGTCAAGTTCTGGGGCATCGGCAACGAGATGTGGGGCGCCTACCAGTATGGCTACATGCCGTTCGAGCACTACGCACACAAGCACAACCTGTTCGCCAAGGCCATGAAGAAGGTGGATCCCTCCATCGTCCTGATCGCCAGCGGCGCGATGCCGGACACCATGACCGGCTCCAAGGAAGCTCTGAAGCTCGGTCCCGACCTGGTTCCCGCCATTCTCGCCCCCGGAGACTGGACCGGCAACCTGCTCAAGAAGTGCTTCGACAATATCGACCTGATCAGCGAGCACTACTATAATTACGGCAACACGCACTTCAGCATCGCTGAAGGCAAACAGGTGCCGAACGATCCCAAGGAACCGATCACGGACTGGATGCGCCGTCCCGCCAACCACGTGCGGATCAAGTATGAGACGTACAAGGAATACGAGAAAGCGATTCCGGAGCTCGTTGCCCATCCCAAGCCGATCAACATGGACGAATGGGCCTACACCGGCAACAACAAGTATCCGTCCTACCCGGCCTACGCCTGGGTCTTCCATGAGATGTTCCGCTACCCCGAGATCTTCCAGATGGCGGCCCACACCTTCGCGACCTCACTGCTTGCCCGCGGTGGAACGACTGTGACGCTGAACGCCAACGGCCTGGTCTTCAAGATCTACCGCGATCGCTTTGGCTCCATCCCGGTCGAGGTTACCGGCAATTCGCCCCAGCCCAAGGTCACCGACCCGGTCGGCGGCGAGCAGCCCGCGGTCAACGCCGGCAGCGCCACGTTCCCCTTGGATGTCGTCGCTGCCTGGACCGCGGACCGTCACACCCTCACCGTGGCCGTGCTGAATCCCACCGATGTCGATCAGCCGCTGAAGCTCAAGATCGCGGGCACCTCGCTCACTGGCAACGGCACCCTGTGGCGGCTCGCGCCCAACGGCGACAACATCCAGAATCCCAGCATCACCAGTTCGTCCGTTGATTCCATCCCCGATTCACTTACCGTGCCGCGTTACAGCATCAACATCTACGAGCTTGCGGCGAAGCAATGAGGTGAATCGATTAAGGTGGGTATCTGCCTCTAGTCTGTAGCTTGTGAACCTGGCGGCACAAACCGCGTCGCGCTATGGCATCGCCGCGGCGCGACCGGTCCACCGGCACAATCGCAGTCGCGGAAGAAGCGTATACCCGGATGTGGGCCCGAGGATTGGATGGAGCAAAACGCATGAAGAAGCTGATTGTATTCTCGACTTTCTGCTGCCTGCAAGGAGTGGAACTGCGGGTTGACCTCACACCGGCCGGCATGAAAGGCAGCCCGAACGCGTAAGGTCCGGAAACTGGATCCGTCCGGATCTGCGACCCTTAGCCGCCGCCGCCCGGAGGCCGCGATAGTGGACGCACTAGAGATGGCGAACACGCACCTTAAGTCCCGTGCGATGGACACACGACAAGGCGGCTCGCCATGGCGGGCCGAGTGCGGTCAAAACTAGTGTAGTGCGTCAAGCAGATTGACCTTTAAGCAGTGCCGCCCTGGCACGCTTGACCTTCTCCAAGATGTCGTTGGCGGAGGCAGTCCAGATGAAGGGTTTCGGGGCGTCATTGTGGCGATCGACATACTCATCGATCGCGTTGATCGGCTCTTCCACGTCGCGAAAGACGCCGCGACGGATTCGATTCTCGGTCAGGTCGCGGAAGAACCGCTCGACCATGTTGAGCCAGGAAGCGCTGGTGGGCGTGAAGTGGACATGGAAACGCGGATGCCGTGCCAACCAGCGCTGGACTTTTGGGGTGCTTGTGGGTGGCGTAGTCGTCCGCGATGAGGTGAAGCTCCTTTTCCGCGGGCATCGCATCATCGATCAGGCGGAGAAAGCGAAGCCATTCCTTGTGGCGACGCCTCTCCTGGCACAGGCTGATCACCTGCCCGGAGGGCGTGTCGAGTGCGGCAAACAGGGTGGTGGTCCCGTTTCGCTTGTAGTCGTGCGTCATAGTGCTACCGCGCCCGCGCTTCAGCGGCAAGCCGGGTTGTGTGCGGTCGAGGGCTTGGATCTGGCTATTTTCGTCGGCGCACAGTACGATGGCGTGTTCGGGCGGGTTCAGGTACAAGCCCACGATGGCCTCCAGCTTCTCGGCAAATTGTGGGTCATTGCTGATCTTGAAGCTCTCCGCCAAGTGGAGCTTCAAGCCGTGGGCATGCCAGATGCGGTGCACGCTCGCCTCGCTCACTCCGGCCGCTGCCTCCATCAAGCGCGTGCTCCAGTGGGTAGCGTTTGCAGGTTTCTCCTGGGTCGTTTTGCGCACGATGGCGCCGACCTGATCGGCCGTGATCGAGTGCGGGCGCCCAGGGCGCGACGCGTCCTTGACCAACCCAGGCAGTCCCTTCTTGAGGAAGCGTGCCCGCCAGCGTGCGGCTTTCTTCGGCGTAATTCCCAGGGTGGCGGCAATCTCGCGGTCTTGCTGGCCGGCCGCCGCCATCAGGACGATACGCGAGCGCTCGACCAAGCGGGCCGGCAGACTCCGTGCACGCGCGTTGGCCTCCAAGTTCTGGCGCTGCTCTGGGGTGAGGGCAATGGCTCGAGCAACCCGCATGTGTCGGCCTCCATTACTGTAAGATGGAGGCTGCTCGATAAAGGTTACTATTTATGACGCACTACACTAGATCTCGAGCTTGCCGTCGTACACCATGTTCTTCAGCTTGAAAGAGCGCCGAATGGGGCTGGCGAGACCAGGCAGTCCCACCTGCACCTCGACCTCTCCGTCCTGCACGGCGATCGGATGGCCCTCACGCGGAAAGAAAAGCACGACCATCCCGTTCTCCACCTGCACCTGGACCGGCCCGAACGGCTCCTTCCCCTTCACCCGCAGCGTGGACTTCTCTTTGACGGCCTGAACGTCCCCGGGCGGGTTGCGCAGTCCGGCGAGGGCCACGACGTAGTACGGATCGGGCGTGGAGAGCACCTTGGCCGCCTCGGGGGAGTTTCCCACCTCGTTGCCGTACCGCGCGCGCATCAGCGCTTGCCGGACCGGCAGCGCGCTCACAAAACGCACCACGAGGCGCACCGTGGGCGCGCCGCCGGGGCCCGCCGCGCCCCCCATTCCGGCTCCGCCCGGGCCGCCCATGCCTCCCTCCCTGCCGGCCCCAGCCAACGGGCTGCTGCTGCGCGCCATTTCGCCGGAATCGCCTGGCCCGCCGCCGGCCATTCGGAGCGCGCCCATCAGGATCTCCACCTCCCGGGCCCAGGGCGAGTCGTTCAGGACCCTCTGGATGTCTGTCGCATCCCAGGCGGTATACGGCTTCTTCTGCCAGAAATCGGCTGCGAGGAGCATGACCGCTCCGGCGCCGCACAGAAAGAAGATGGCGAAAACTCTATTCTTCATCGTTCGCGAAACCTCACCCGAGCATAGCCTTCGAACACGGCCGCCGCAAGCGCTCGTTTGGCGTTCCTCGGGCGGGACCTCAGAACCGGCAACGACGTTCGTGGCCGCGTACCCGTAATCCGGACGCAGCCGGAAAAGATGGCAGGTGCGCGAGCCTACGCTTTCAATTCCCAGCCCTTCCTGAGATACGGCTTGAGCAGCCGGTTCGCTTCCTCGCTGTTGCTGAAGCGCCGTTTGTTCGCATTCCAGAAGAGCTTCCCGGGCACCCGGAGCGCGATCGCGCCCAACGCGAGCCACTCGATGTATTTCGCGGTGAGGGCGAAGTCCGACACGCCCGGGGCGCCACCCTTGCAGGCACGAATCCAGTCCTGCTGGTGATTGACGCCGCGTTGCAGCATTTGCGGCGGCAGCTTGTATTCCGCCCAGCGCGACGCGGGGAGCAGCCACACGCCCTCACCGCGAGCGCTCGTGGCCATGTAGCCCTTCGATCCGACAAATACGGCGCCGTTGCCGGGCGCGCGCAATTTGGGATCCTGCGACGCGCCAGGAGGAAGAGCGCGTCCACCCGGACCGCCCGGACCACGGCCACGGCCCGGAGGGAACGCACCACCGCGGCCCTGCTGCGCGATCGGCTTGCCATCCACCGTCAGTTGTGTGCTGACCAGCATCGTGCCGTCGCCGCTGTCAACGAAAGGCCGGCCCCTCTCGGTCAGATTGTTCATCGGCGGAAAGAGCCGCTCGCCTTCGGCCATGCCTGGCGGATCCTGGAAGTCGCCGCGCATGTTCTGGTACGTGTGCACCGTGATAGGGGGCATGCTGCCGCGCGCTGGAAACTCGAAGACGATGTGTGCGCGCAACGGCCACAGCCATTGGCTCTTGCCTTCGACAAACACGCACTCCACGCTCGTCGGGCTGACCTTGCCGAGTTGGAGCGCCAGGTGAGCGGGTCCGAGATTGTGCACCAGCCAGTCGCCCAGCGATCCGCCCGGGGAGAAGTCGATGAACGCGCGCCACTGATTCGTTATCAGTGGATTGAATGCCCGCGGTGCCGCGCAGCCCAGCCAGAGGTCCCAATCGAGCGCCGGCGGGACGGGTGTCGCCTCGGGGCCGGTCGCCGGGATCTTCGGCTGTCCGCCGTAGATCATACCGGTCCAGGCATGCAGTTCCTGGACGTCGCCGATCTC
>Ga0187882_1001317_pt1 | contig 25425 bp, 28 predicted proteins | sample June2016WEW_19_1_3_FD_132991 | JGI IMG/M metagenome (GOLD analysis project Ga0187882, IMG submission 132991) | Peatland microbial communities from SPRUCE experiment site at the Marcell Experimental Forest, Minnesota, USA - June2016WEW_19_150 | ecosystem: Environmental > Terrestrial > Soil >... | reverse complement strand
TTTGGCTGTTCAGACAACTTGCTCGAACGGCCACGCGACTTTGTTCATGACTTCCCTTGGCCAAATCGAACAGATTAAATCTGAACCGATTTCGGCCGACGACTGCATCGATATCCACTATAATTTAAAAAAGTTTAACGGAGATTTTGTGAATTTATGGAAATCGCATTAAAAGCCGATCAGCGCGAAGTTCTAGGTAAAAAAGTTAAGAAATTAAGAAAGAACGGCCAAATCCCGGCGGTTTTGTATGGCCGAAAATCTGACCCAATTTCACTGGCGCTCAACCGCAAAGAGTTTTTTCAAGTTCAAAAAGTGGCCGGGGAAGCAACTTTAATTGATCTTCAAATCCCGGGCCAAAAAGAGACCAAAGCTTTAATTCGTCAAATTCAGCGTCATCCTGTCAGTGATAATATTTTACACGTTGATTTATATCGGGTTGATATGACCCAAGAAATCGAAACTGAAATCCCCTTTGAATTTACCGGAGTTTCTCCGGCCGTTGAAGAACTCGAGGGCAATCTTATCACCAATAAGGACTCGGTCAAAGTTAAATGTTTACCAAATAAACTTGTTTCGGAAATTAAAGTGGATATTGGGACACTCAAAACTTTCGAAGATCTTATTCATTTAAGCGATATTAATGTGCCAGCCGGTATTGAGGTTTTAGATGATTCCGAAGAAATCGTTGCTCAGGTCACGCCGCCTCGTTCCGAAGAAGAATTAGCCGAACTTGAAGCGGAAACAACGGCCGCCGCCGAGACCGAAAAAGCTCAAATTGAAACGATGGAAACTCAAGCCGCCGCGGAGAAGGCGGAAAAAGAATCCGCTGAAGAAACTGAAGAAAACCAAGAAGCTGCTCCTCCAACGAAAGAAAAGGAATCATCAAAGTAAGATTTGGAAGGATGCTCCTTAGGGAGCTTTCTTCTTAATATAGATGGACCAAGTCTCGAGGAGGTAAATGACCATGGTCCAGACTGCGGCAGATAACGTCCTGTCGCCAAGCGAGTTTTGCAACCGAGTCGCGGCCGGCGTGACGGCTCAAATCATCACTGATACACACCCAGCCCAGCAAGATGACATTCACCGCCTGATGGCCAGACAGTATGCCTTGAGTTTTGCGCTTGAATACTACAGGCAACACTCAGGCGAATTGGCGACCATCGAAGGCGACGAGAAGGAAATCGCTGAAGCTATAAAGGCTTTCGTCGATGATGCCGTAAAAAAGATCAGCCCACGAGTCATCCAGCAACTCAGCAAAACTCGTGATTGAAGAGATCCGGCGCCCCGCTTAGCGGGGCGCCGACTCATTTTAAAATGAAATACTTTTTTGTAAGAAAATGTATTATATTTTTACTTTAGGTTGTCAAATGAATCTCGCCGACTCCGAACGAATCGCGGCGATTTTGGAACGACAGGGATATAAAGCGGCCACTGAAAAAGAGGCCGATTTGATCGTTGTCAATGCCTGCTCGGTTCGTCAAAAAGCCGTTGATCGTATTTGGGGCAAAATTAAAAAGTGGCAAGAAGCAGGCAAAAAGATAATCCTCACTGGTTGTGTTTTACCTTTAGATCGAAAAAAGTTTGCCCGAAAGGGAATAGAGTATACCGATTTTCGTAATGAGAATTTTTTCAATATTATCCCTCGTAACCTTTCCCCGATAACCTATATTCCTATTATGACCGGTTGCGATAATTTTTGTTCTTACTGCGCCGTGCCTTACACTCGCGGCCGGGAAGTCTCAAGACCTCTCAGCGATATTATGCGTGAAATTAAAATTGCCGTTGCCGGCGGGAATAAAGAAATTCTTCTTCTGGGTCAAAATGTGAATTCGTACAAAATTAAAAAATCAAAATACAAAATACAAAATGACAAATCAAAATGTAAAATTGATAATAGTGATTTTATTGAGTTATTAAAAAAGATCGATAATCTTCCTGGTGATTTTAAATTAAATTTTCTTTCATCCAATCCTCACGATATGAGCAATGAGCTAATTGAATGTTTGGCTGATTTAAAAAAATGGCCGCGAGAACTTCATCTGGCAATGCAGTCCGGCGACGATGAGATTTTAAAGAAAATGAATCGGCGTTATAATAGCAGCCAATACTTGGCCTTAATCTCAAAACTCAAAACTCAAATCTCAAAATTAAGATTAAGCACAGATATAATCGTTGGATTCCCAGGCGAGACCAAAACGCAATTTAATAACACCGTCAAAATTTGCAAAAAAATCAATTTTGATAAGGCCTATATCGCCCAGTACTCTCCTCGTCCCGGCACCGCGGCGGCAAAATTGAAAGACGATGTCTCCCCCGCTGAAAAAAAACGCCGCTGGAAAATTTTAGAAAACTTAATAAACAAATAATATCAAAATTTTTCCCAGTGATTTTTAGTTCTTAATCCAATGATGGTATTTTTAAATTCTCTCTTATTGTCTGTTCATCTTTATAAACGATTTCCGAGGAAGCACTTCCTGGCGGACCAAAAACCAAATTCGAAAGTCTTATCAGTCTTCTCGCTGCGCCAGAAACTTGTTTTGGATAATCTTTACTAAAGTACCAATGAAATGGAAGTTGCTTAAAATTTGCTTCCAATTCGCATGATAAATTTCTGACTACGCGAGCACATTCGAGTTTTTCATTTCTAGGAATATTTTTATCACCTTGGCTACCAATTATATTAGCGTAAAATTTCAGTCTATTATCAATTCTTCCGATCGTTTTCTTGTATTCAAACATCGGTTTAAGAATAAAATTTTGTACAATCTGACCTATAACAAAAACTAGAGTGCCAACGATAACAGTCTGAAAAACCTGATTATGGAAAATACTTATTACCATTTCTATTTTCCGATTATTTCGATTTCTTTTTTCTGCCAGCGGCTAAAGTTTGTGCCGCTTTTCGTTCTTTACTTTCGCGCGTATGCGGATTTTGGAGATCTCTTCCGGCTTTGCTCAATTGAGCCTTTGTCGGTTTTTTATTTCTTGCCATTTTACTCACCACTTTTCTGACCTTGATTTTTAATTAACTCTTCTTGGTCGTAGAGTCTTTCTCTTAAACTACAATTCGGACAATATTCCAGCTGTTTTAATTTCTCACCTGTAATTAACTGTTTCGCCTTGATTAGCAAGTTGTTGGTTAAATTCGGTTCAATCTCAAAAATTTTTGCGATAACGTTGAAATCTAATTTGAATTTGTCATCGAAATCATTAATCGAATATGAAGTTTCCTCGGGTTTGTAACCAACGGGTTCGGTATAGACCAAAAATAACTTTGAGACCGGTTGAAAAATCCCAATCTTTTCAGCAATTTCCATATATGCGTGTAGCTGAGCTTTGTAGAGAGGCAACAAAGCGTCATGTGTGTCAGAGAAGCGAGCCGTTTTGTAGTCGCCTAAAGCATAAGAGCCGTCAGTTAGTTTGAATACAACATCCAGAGCCCCGGTCAATTTAATATCGTGTTCTGGAAAATAAGCATTAAAATTTTGCCAACCTGGAGCGTTTTCGATAGACGCGATTTCAACACCCAAATCAGGAAACCAGCTTGGCATCTTTTTATTCTTTTCAAAATAGTCTTTTATGACTTGTTTAGTATGAGAGTCTAAATTAGAAAAAACGCCCGGCATAGGCATTTGGAATGGAAGTCTCTTGCCGTCAATACTCGTCAATTGTTCTAGTTTAATCTTTACTTTATAACAATCCGGGCAAACATCGGGCATTGCTAATTCAGCTAGAGTTTTACCAGACAACCTTATTGACATAAAAATCCTTTCTAATTTAGGAGCGCGGGCTGGCGTGGCCATCGCCAGCCCCCTCCCAGTTTAAATTTGTCCACAAGGAAAACTGAAAGAAGATCGGATGCTTTTTTCTATGATCCTACGTTTTTCCTGATCCACTTCCAGTAAGGCATACACAAAAATCTTTCGATGTGCATTTCTCAACCAACAATCTCTCCGTTCATGTTTCGCTATCCTAGTCTTAAGAGTATCAGTTTCGCCTACGTCTAGATTCTTTCCAAGATCGTCTACGATCAGGTAAACAGCTGCGACATCGTTGAAATCGATCCTATCAAGAGAGTATGGACCCTCAAAATTGTAACCTGCAATTGTAATCATTTTTTACTCCTGAACTATTTTTATAAAACCAGCTTTCCCCGATCGACACACCGTTCCCCTCCGCACCAACAGCCGGAGCTGATTTTTGACTTACGAAAATTATTTTTGCTATAATTAAAAAGCAAGAAGCGTAACTGGGCCGTCCAACCTTTTTACACTTCTTGCTTTTATTTTTAGACATAAATCCTCCTTACAAATTAAATTTTCTCTTTTCCTTTTTAGTAAACCTTAATCGCGCCGCGTCCATCTCTTCTTTGATGGTACTAAATATCTTTTCAATATCCTTATCATCATAGTTATATGCTGATTTATTCGCACAGTGCGACAGTATTCTTAGACGATCGATAACAGATTGAGTCCTCGTTGTAGCTAATCTCAAAAATCTCTCTCTTTTTGCTTGAAGGGAAGTATCAAACTTTTTTTTGTCAGCATTTTCCATATATATCCTCTTCATCATTATAGAACAAGGAAATGAATTTTTTCAAGAGTCATTTTCAAAGGATTCTTTCTGCTTACAAAAAATAGGCCTTCTATGCCTATTTTTCTCTTATCTGAATACCGGGATGGATTTTTAGCTAAATCCCATGATGGTTTACCGATTTTCGAATAATCCTTTCTGATTATCAATTTCTTCCGCTTCGGCTTCTTTGTGGTGCGAATGATACCAACCGGTTGGCAATTTCGGCTGTTTGCCTAAAAGTAGTTCATTGATAGTTAAAATTTGAATTTTGGGAAATTCAGTTGGCAAATATTCGACAGAAAAATCTCCTACGGCAAATGCTTCCTCTTTCATTGGTTGGGTTGGCTCATCGAGAGTTATAAAGACGCCGGCGTCGGCGCGCTCTCTCTCAATATCGCCTTTTAGTGTGGCAATATCACCACGATTGATATGCCCACTTTTAACTTGAACAATTGCCTTGCCGATTTCCTGACTGTCGTGATTCAGTTTCTTATAAAAAGTAATTATTCCGTCAACGCCTTTGTCAGCGCCGCCCATATTTTCTTGGGTTTTGTTTTGCGCCGGCATAGCGTTGACTAAACTTAAAGCCCAATATTCAAATTCGAAACGATTTTTTCGCGCCAATTCTTTAGCACCCGACAAATCTTTCGGCAAACCGTCAACATTGATTTTGATATTCTTATTGGCAAACTTATTTTGTAAGCGAGATTTGATTAGGTTAATTGCAAGTGTAGTGATATCAATTCCTATCCATCTACGATTTAATTTCTCCGCCACCGCGACGGTTGTCCCACAACCGCAAAACGGATCCAAAACCCAATCACCTTCATTCGAAGAAGCTTTTATAATCCGTTCTAATAACGCCTCGGGTTTTTGCGTCGGGTAGCCGAGACGTTCTTTTGCCGTCGAACCAATTGGTGGCATTTGCCAAACATCACCGATTTTTACACCTCTGTTTTCGTCTTCCAAATAAACTTTGTATCTTTTTCCCTTTACCGTGTGCCAGCGCCATCTTTTCCCTTGATCGTCAACATATCTATAATCTTTCTTGATCCAATCTCCGTAAGGTTCCCACTGACTGTTAAAAGTAAAGGTATCAGATTTCGAATAAAAAAGAATGATGTCGTGAAGCCGCTGGAATCTACCAGAAGACGCTGTCCAGCGTCTGTAATGCCATACGATTTCATTCTGAATATTTTCTTTTCCAAAAATAACATCCATTACAATTTTTAAATAATGGCTGGCAGTTGGGTCGCAATGAAGATAAATAGAACCGGTGGATTTTAAAACGCGTTTTAATTCAATCAGACGAATGGTCATCATCGTTAAATAGGCCAAAATATCGTTTTTGCCAACCATTTTTTCGAATGCCAGCATCAAATCCGAGATATTTTGATTGATTTTGGTTTGAGAAGTTTTAACTCCGACTAATTCTGCAAAAACATGTTCGGCTTCGTGCGTCCAATGCCAAGAATCTTCAAACGCTTGCACTTGCGCCGGACTATCAACTAAGCCTTCTTTATAAAGAATGTTGTAGTTTCGATTGGAATTAAACGGCGGATCGAGATAAATTAAATCGATTGATTCGCTGGGAATTTTTTCGCGAAGAATCTCTAAATTATCACCGAAATACAAGGTTCGGTTGGTTAATTCATTCATTTTCCTCCTGACTGGTTTTTCCTTTCGCTTGGTTTTTGGTCATATTAAAAATATTAATTTAACTTCAGCTTAATTCTACCCCAGTACCAGAAGGATATCAATCTTTTGCTACGGGGCAGGCCCCAGTTAATTAAAAGAGTCCAGAGAAACAATAGTACAAAGTAAAAAGTATATCGATACTGGCGATCAGTATTAAGAAAAGGATCAAAAAAAGAAAGCGCAAAAAGAACAAGACGAGTTCTAATAATTAGCGGTAGAGATATAGTAAATAATCGTCTGATAAGTACTCGCACTTTGAGCCGTCGGCGCCACAACTTTGTAAGTTAATGTATAAATATCATCGGCGTTGCCGGTCGAGCCATTGACGGCCGCTTCGTGGTCGGCAACAATATCGCCGGGTGCAGTTTGGGAAAAAGCGCAAAATTTGGTTGAGCTTGTCCATTTATCCACCCCGCCGATATCGGGGTCGTTTGAAGTATAACCAAAACCTGTCCCGCTCCAAATCGATGGCGAAGCATATGAACTGGCATAGTTAGGAATTGTTAATGCGCCGTTGACAATCGAAGTTAATAAACCGTTGGCATAAGCTCGAACCGAATATCCGCCGGCGGCGTTAGTGACAGTGTGGACGGCCGTCGTTTTGGTATCGGTCCAGAAATTGCCGGCGTTGAGATTGGAAAATGTCACGGTATTGGAATCAAGGGAAAATGATAAAGTCGGCACCACCTGCTGAGCAGAGGCGCTAACGGCATTTCCGATATTGCCGGCATTATCAAAAGCTTTCACGGAAAAATAATAGTTAATACTTGTTTGTAAATTTAAGCCGGTGGCCGTGGCGGAAGTTCCCGTGCCGTTGTCGGTCCAAGAGGCGATATCAGAACCGCCAGCGGTGGTACCAACCGCATATTGATATTTCAAAAGCCCCGAAACCGTCGCATCAAAACCGCTCCAGGTCGCACCAAGCTGCGTTAGCGAGCCGGTGTTAGCACTATTAGTAACGCTGCCGCCGGTCGGGGCGGTGGCGTCAACTTTGAGATCAACCGTTGCTTGAACTCCAAAATAAGCTGGACTAGCTGATGTTGCACCATGGTTATCAATTCCATAGACTCGCCACCAATAACCGGTCGACGAGTCTGACAAAGTCATCGAAGCAGAACCAACCGCATAGGTTCCGCCACTTTGGCCGACTTGATAAGCAAAAGTTGTGCCTGAAGAGGAAAGTGTACCGTAGGTGTAATCCAAAACCAAATGAGTAAAGTTGGAATCTGTATTGTCGATTTGGATTTCATATTTAACAGTGTCGCCGGTATCGGGATCGGTAATATTGAAGCCGAACCAAGGTTGGTTAACATTGGTCCAAGCACTCTCGGCAATATTATTGGCTCCGGAAGTTGTTCCCTGGGTTAAACTTGTTGGCGTATTGGGCGGATGGTTGGTCACAAACCAATTGGTATTGTTGCCGTCGTCGGTATAATGAGTGGGATTAATGGGAGAAGCGGCTTGATTGTTAGAATTTGCCGGCGTAACGTAATCAACGCTCCAAGCTGTCGGATTAATATTCCATTGACTCGAGCCTGAACCGCCATTCCGCCCTAAGGTAATGAGTTGTCCTGAAGCACCAGTACAGGTCCAAGTTCCGGAAACGGTTGTGGTTGAACCGGAATCAAAATTGATTGTTCTTGCTGTCGTCGCCGTAGCTGTAAAATTGTAAAAAGATGTATTGCCTGAAACAATCTGGGTCGAACCGCCAGCGCCAGTAAAAGTCACCGTGCCGCCGGAATTATTGGTAAAGGTGCCAGAATTTATCCAGTTACCGGCTAAATCAATACTATATTTATTGGTCGCGTTATTATTTAAAGTGGCGTTAGTATTACTAAGAGTCAAAGTGCCGGTCATAGCCGCCGAATTAGCGGCCGTTAAATTACCGGTCAAAGAATAAGTTGTTGTCGAAGTCGGCGTCAAAGTTAAATTATTGTAGGCGGCTGTCGTAATATTGGTTCCTGTGCCCGAGCCGGTATAAACTACCGTTGAGCTGGTCGTCGTCAATGTGCCTGATTTAGTAAAAGGTGTGCCGGTGCCGGCAATAGTCAAAGTTTTACTAGTAATGTCTAAAGTATTGTTAATATAAAGATTCAGCGTCGTTAATTTCATATTAGTTTGAGCTGAAATCGCCATGCCGGACGAACCGTTAATTGCCACTGTACCGAGATCTTGAAGACTGGCAGTGTTATCGTAAAAATTATCCGTGCCGGCAGGACCATCGAAAGTCGTGGTGCCGCCTTTGGTAAAAGTAGTTCCCGAAGCTAACGTAAAAGAGCCGGCGTAAGTTTGATTTTGACTATTGCAGTTATAGATACCAGTCTGAAGATTAAAAGCACCATTGGTATCAACTTGACCGGTAATGGTTGCCGTATTGCCGCCACCAACATTAATGGTTAAATTATTAAAATTAGTGACGCCGATTTGCGGCGCGACGCCGGTAAAAATCACCGTACCGGTGGCGGTAAAAGTGCCAGCAGATTTAACCCATGTCGAAGCGCCGGTGCCAGTTACCGTAATCGTATTGCCGTTATCGGCCAGAGTTCCACCTGATCCGGTTTGATTGTATTGGCCAATCGAAATCGGCGTCGATGATGTCAGTGTCGTCGTGCCACTGGTAGAAGAATAATTTAATGCGCCCGTCACAGTAAAAGCAGCATTAGATGTCATAGTTGCCGTACCAGAAACAGTTAAGCTGCTGCCGATGGCAGTTACGCCAGTCATGGTTTTAGCACTGGTACCGCTTAAAGTCAGATTATAATAAGAAGTTGGATTGACTGTTTGAACTCCGCTAGCATTATAGTTGACCGTATTACTTGCAGCTGATGCGGTAAAAGTGGCCACGCCAATCGAACTGCCGCCAAAATTTAAAGTGCCGGTCGTGCCGTTGCCATTTGTCCAAGTGCTACCCGACCCGCCGGAAGCAAGTGTTGTGCTGATAGTTACCGTGCCGCTATTGGTGACTGATGCGCCCGCACCAATGGTTGTATTTGGCATCGTCGTTGTTGTTGAACCGCTAATTGTTTTTCCTGAACCGGTAAAAGTATGAATGCCGGTAGAACTGGTCCAAGTAGTGGCGTTATTAGTTAAACTGCCACCAAAGTTAATAGGCTGGGCCGCCGATTCGTTCCACACAGTTCCCGAGTTGAGCGTCACATCCCCGGTAAATGTCGCACTCCCAGAAGCACTACTAAAAGTTATATTTAGACTAATCGATAAGGTACCACCCACCGAAAAAACATAGGCGCCGTTGCTTAAGCCGCCGCTGGAGATTGTGAGGTTTCCGCTGACCGACAAATTGTTGCCAGTGGTAAGTGTTCCACCGTTAATAGTTAAAGTACCGGCAGTCATCGATGCCGCAGTCGTCGCCGTACAAGTGCCACTAACCGTGAAAGTGCCGCTAATCGTCGAAACATTAGTTAAAGTTTTGGCACCGCTAGATTGAATCTTTAGATTGTAATAAGTGATGCTGGGGAAAACTGTTTGGGCTCCGGCATAGCCGTAAACAACAGTGTTACCGGAAGCCGAGGCAGTTAAAGTGGTGATGCCCATCGCGCCAGTAAAGTTATCGTTTAGTATTCCGGTACCAGCATTAGTCCAACCGCCGGAACCAGTTAGTGAGCTAGTAAAAGTGGCTGTCCCGTTGTTAGTAACGGTCACACCGGATGCGACTGTCGCGACACCACTGGCGCTGATCGGAACTGTTGTCGAGGCTCCAGAAGTGGAAATACTAAAACCGCTGGTATTATTAAAGTTAACCGTCACAAAAGCTAAAGTCGCTGTGCTGGTACCGGTAATTGATGTTGCCGCCGGCGACGCGGGAGTATTGAAGTTGATGGTGCTGCCAGTAAACGTGATCGGGGTTGCCGCAGTCGTGTTAATTACCCAGTTTCCGTAAAAATTATGCGTGTAAGAACCAGCCGTAAAGGTTGCCGCGCCACCAATCGTAAAATTACCGTTAACTGTTAGAGCACCGCCCGCTGATTTTGCCCCTGCCGTGCCATTAATCTGCAAGTTCCAATAGGCCGGGGTGTTTGAAACGGTTTGAGTCGTGTTGGCCGCATAATTAACCGTCGTTCCGTTAGCGATATTTCTCGTCGCAAAGGCTGGCCAGGTGGTCGCTCCCCCCGTCCCTCCGAGGGTAAATGTTCCGGAAGTTAAGTTGAGAGTTCCCGTGTCGGTTATTTGATAGCCGCCATCGGCAAAAATACTGCTTGACGTCACATCACCAATGGTTAAAGTTACAATCGTCGCCGTGCTGGTTAAGGTCACCCCGGCCGGATTGTTTGATTTTAAAACATTATAGGTGGTATAACCTCTTGCTGTTTCGGCCGAGGTGCCCTTAAAATTCATGACGCTTCCGGTTGTTGTTGTCAATACTCCGGCGATCGAACCGGAGCCAAAGTTGCCCGTAAGATTGACTGTCCCGGCGCCAGAAAAAACCAACTGGGCATTACCGGTCGTGCCACCAAAAGTGATATCACTGGACGCCCCGCCTGCCGCCCCAACGTTCAGTGTGCCGGTGCTGATGCTCACCTGGCCGACTCTTGAAGATGTACCACCGTTAATGGTCACGGTCCCGGCAGCTGACGCAGAGCCCGTACTTAACGTATACGCACCAATAGCAACCGCCGTTCCGGAGCTGGAGGTTGGTGCGGTTATGGTTATTGTACCGATTGGATTAGTAACGCTCGCGGTCAGTGTGACAGTTATATTGGCATTAATAACAACGTTATCAAAGTTTGAGCTTGACCAACCGGGATAAGCGGAGGTATTACTTTCACAAGCACTTCCCCAAGTTGCCGGGGCGTTCCAGTTGCCGCTGACCGAGGCAGTACAAGTATAAGTGGTCGCTTGAGCTTTAAAAAACGAGGTAAAATTAATCAGTGAAAAAACGAGAATACCCAAAACAACTAAGGCAATCGTGCCCCAAGTGAGCCGCGTTTTATTTTTCGGCTTACGAAAAGTCTCACGAACTCTTAAATAGATTCCGTCAATTTTTCTTATCGGATTAGACATATATCTATACCAAAGATAGGCAGAAATGTCTTAAAATATCTAAACTGCCTTTCTTATTTTTTTGTTTTCTATCTTAACTTTGCCGATTATAATTGGGCGGAAACATTTTTTGTAAAAGCTTAACTTGTTCACCTTCCATCCAGCGCATTCTTCTTAAATTGAGAAAATTCAAAATAATAAACAGCGGACAAAGTAAAATCAGTAAAGTGGGCCAAGCCAAAACCCAGAAAGAAATTTGGATTTTGGTACCGGTATTAACCAACTTTTGGGCCGCAATTTGCGCACCTGATAATCCTTCATCTATTTGCTGTTTGGGAGAGTATAAAGTAATTTCTTTACCCGTAATTGGATTGGTCATCCCGACCGTCACATTGGTGGGAAAAGGCGGCGGATCAAAAGTGACTTTAATTGGGTTGAGAGTCACTAAGGTGTCGGCGACCACCGTAAAAACCGCCTCGCCAGGGATAAAACTGGTTACCCGAAACTGAACTTGGCCGTTTTGATCGGTGGTGTCTTTTTGCATATCGCTGATATCGGCCGCCTGAACTTTACCCGGCCCAAGTTTGCTAACGGCTTCAATAATATCAACTTGGCCGCGGTTTGAAGTGACCACGACCGAAATGTTAGGCATCGGATTACCGTCCGCATCCTTTAATGTAATAGTCAACAAAATTGAGTGGCTGGCCGGATCGGATAAGGTTTCTTGAGTGTTGGTGTCAACTGATGACTGGATTTTGGAAACTTTAGAATCAACTACCGCCGAAACGTTCACCTCGGCGCTGCTTTGCGCCAAAACCTTCAAAGCAAAAACCATATTAAAAATCAAGAAGATTAAACTGAAAAAAATTATCTTTCTTGTCATTGTAAAATTACTCTTTTTTTTCGATCACTTCTTTTTTTCTTGGGTCTGATTAGAAAGAAGATAATCGCTGCGATAATTAGAACAATAATTGTAATGAGCCACCAAGGAATAATCCAAAAACTAAAACTGCCGGACAAAGGCTGATTACCGACACCGTAGGTCGCGGCTAAAGTAACATTAAATTTCCCGAACGAGTACCATTTGCCGGTAAATTTCAGTCCATCAAACCGGCGAATGGAATTTGGCAAGACATTACCCTTCGTCGGATTAATATCTTGGGTGGACACCGTTTTACCCCAATTGGTCACCGTCGTTTGACCTTGAGGCGCAAAATGAACATTACCGGTGTTACCAATTCTTAAAGTAAAATTGACCGGCGGTTTGAGAAATAGATGACCTTCGCTTGAGAATTCAACAATACTGCCTTTTTCCACGATGTTACCCGAAACCGTGCCTAAAACCAAAGAGCCAACCATGCTGGCTAAGGCCACTTGGGTGGTTTCGCCGGTTGGCGAGGGCGGCTCGGAAGCAAACAAAACCGCTGCATAATGGCCGCCCGGTTCAGCATTAGCCGGTACAGTAATGGTATATTGAAATTCAATTTCTTGCTCCGGCGTCAAGGCCAGTTTCGTTTGGGAAAAACTAACCCAGGTCGCTAAGCCGTAAGTGGCATCTTGATTCGGACTTTCAATCGCCGGTACGCCAGTTTCACCTGAAGCCGTAAAATTTCTCGCGACCGGATAAACTGTGACCAGATCTTTAGTCGGATTATTAAGTTTAATTGTTTCTTTGTAAGTTTTTCCGGGATCAAAATTTAGTTCGGCAATCGGCGGTGAAATAGTTAATCCCTCGCCAGTTTGGGCCAAGGCCGGCGGCGAGGAAATAAGTAGATATGACGATGAGAAAATAAGGGCGATAAAGATATAAAATTTTTTCAAAATTCTCCTTTTTTTAAAAATTCGCGGTCGCAACCACCGTGACGGTATCGGTATAACTTCCGGCCGGGGCCGAGCCTAAAACTTTAGCTTTAGAAGTAATGGTGACCGCCTGTGAATTGGCCACCCCATTAAAACTCGCTAAAGTTTGCGGCGTTCGGGTGTATCCACCAACCGTATCGCTTGATTGATTATAATGCGCCGCGATGGTGGCCGTGGCCGAAGTTGCCTGAATCCCATAGCCAGCGACCGAATCCAAATTAGCTGAACTGTCATAACTGGCGTCAGCCGAACCTAAAAGATAGCTCGAGACGGAATTGTATAATCCGGGATTGGTATTATTGCCTTGATCCTGAACCGAAATCGTATAACCGCTATTGGCATTGGTGGAAGTGGTGAAGGTAATATTGGGCGAAGAGGTTTTCACCGAAGTCGAAGTGATGGTGCCAAAATCCGTCGAAGTATGATCTAATGAAAAAGTAATCGTCGGATCAACGCTGGCCGTCACGGAAATTTGATCGCCGGTTAAAAGATAAACTGCGACCGAGCCGCTCTCTGAGGAAGAACCGGCTACGGCAATACTAATAACATAGGTAGCGTTTGAAGAGCCATTGACAGAATTGGTGTTGTCATAAGTAATAATAATTTTGTCCGAGGCCGCCACCGCCGCCGCGCCCACACCGTCAGTCGGGGCGGTTAAAGTGAAAATACGATCCTGAGTACCCGAAAAAGCCGCTCCCCAAGCTGAAGCTGAAGGCGTCGCTGCTAAAGTTTCCGTGTTTTCTAAACCAGTTGAAGCGCCATGAGTGAAAGTCACTGTTGAAATTGTTTTGGAGGTAAAGTTGAAATCAGAGGGGAAAGTGATCGTAATTGTGTCACCGGTAGTTTGGATGGCATTCTGCGTTGTAAATTTGATTATATGAGAAGAATTTTGAGAAACTTGCTGGCGGCTCATCGTATCGGAAGGGGCCGTCAGACCAGCCGCTTGAGCCCGTTTAACGATAATTAACGCCAAAAGTGCCAATATCAATACTCCAATAAATAACTTCTTTAAAGTCTTGAACATATTTTTACTGATTATTTCAAAAAATCAAATTAAATTTTATTAGAAGTTTCCGGTACAAATGTAAGTTATAGTAGTTGAATAAGCGCCTGCGGGTGTAGTGGAAGCAACATTAGCGATGTATGAAACAGTAAAAGTATTGGAGGCGGTCGGCGCTGAAGCGCTGGCTAAAGGCGTGGCCGTATTAACAACATAACGGAAGCTATTGGCCGTACCGTAATCGGAAGCGGGAGTACCGCTACCCGAACCGGTTGGATTAGCTCCAGTTGAAGGTGTTGTATTGGCCTCTAAATTAATGCCAAATTGAGCGGTACCATAAGAAGAAGCCCCCGCCGAAGCCATGGCCGCAATGGAGTTGCTACCGCTTTTTAGCGTGTCACCGTTATAAGTAATCGTATAACCGCTAGTGCCATTGGTGCCGGCCGCTAAAGTATTAGCTGTGCTTTGATTATAACCGGTGCCGCCTGATTGGTAAGTCGGGTTGCCGCCGCCAGATTTAGTTAAACTTACCGATGTCGTGGTTAAGGTTAAAGTCAAATAAGGATCAATCGTCGTGGAAACGGTTACTTGATCATTGGTTAACAAAGTAATGGCATAGGAAGTCGGCCCGGCGGCACAATCTGTACCAGTCAGTTGAATGGTCGGTAGATAGGTTGTGGCCGTCGAACCATTTACCGCATGAGTGCTAGCATAGGAAATAATTAATTTATCATTGGCGGCAATCGGGTTTGGGTCAGCGGAAGTTGGAGCTGTCAAAGTTAAAGTCCGATTACTCGTACCAGAAAAAACCGCACCCCAGGTGGCAGACCCAGGGGCACCCGCTACTATAGTTGAGGTATGTTCCAAACCAGTAGAGGAACCATGAGTAAAGGTAAGGTCAGTGGAGACCGCGCTAGTAAAATTAAAATCGGAAGGAAAGACGATTGCAATCGTATCACCTGATATTGCTATTGCGCCACCGGTTGTAAATTTAATCGCGTGACTGGAGTTTTGGGAAATCTGATCACGGCTCATCGTGTCAGAAATCGCCGTGATAGATGCCGTCGCACGGGTCAGTTGCGGATAACCAAAAGCCACAACTATGGCGAGAACTAAGAAATAGACCAAAAATCTCAAAAATTTTGAGCCTTCACCTTTACCTCGAGATAAAAACATAAACCCCTCCCTCTTTAGTCAAAGCCTTTTTGCTATCTATAATAAGTTTAAAACAATGTCATTATTTCGTCAATATTGTCAATATATACAAGCTTTTTTATTTAAAGGAACTCAAAAAATCTTTAATTTCCTGGGATTTTATCTCTTTTGAACCGCGATTTCTGACCGAAATTTGGCCCTCTTTTTCTTCACGATCACCAACTACTATTATATAAGGCACTTTTTGAAGTTCGGCATCGCGGATTTTTTTATTAATCGATTCATTACGGTCGTCAATTTCAAAACGAACTTCATTTATCTTTTCAGCCACCTTCTTCGCATAATCAAGATGCTTATCGGAGACAGTTAAAATCACCGTTTGCACAGGCGCTAGCCAAACCGGCAAATCGCCACGGGTGTGCTCAAGTAAAACGGCAACAAAGCGCTCAACTGAGCCCAAAATGGCGCGGTGAATAATGACCGGATTTTTCTTTTCGCCTTTTTCGTTGACATAGAAAGCCTCCAGTCGTTCGGCCATTGAAAAATCAAGTTGGATCGTACCCAGTTGCCAACTGCGATTCAGAGAATCTTTAACATGAAAATCGATTTTCGGCCCGTAAAATGCACCTTCGCCTCTGTTTTCTTTATACTCAATTTTCGCATTTTTGAGCGCCTTGACCAAACCATTTTCTGCCTTTCGCCACTGCTCATTGGTACCGATCGATTTCTCCGGCCGAGTTGAAAGCTCAACCCGGATATCTTTGAAACCGTAAGATTTATATAATTCTTGAATAAAGTTAATCAGCTTGATAATTTCCGACTCAATTTGATCTTCAGTGCAAAAAATATGAGCGTCATCAATCGTCAACGCGCGAGCTCGAAACAAACCATTAACTTCACCTGGTTGTTCATAGCGGTAAACCATGCCGACTTCGGAAAATTTAATCGGTAAATCTTTATAAGAACGCATTTCCTCGTTAAAAATCATAATTCCACCCGGACAGTTCATTGGTTTTAAACACCAATTAACACTCTCCGATTTCATTTCTTTCTCGTTGCCGGTGAAAAAAAGTTTTTCGCGATAGTTGTCGTAATGACCACTTTTTTTTAAAGTTTCGGCTGAAATGATTGTCGAGGTTCGAATGTCATGATAACCCTCGTTCTTTAGTTTATTTTTTAAATTCTCGACAATTAAATTAAAAAGAGTATTCCCTTTCGGCCACCAATAACAAGTCCCCGGAACATTGCGGGAAAAACTAAATAAGCCTAAACGACGTCCGATTTCTTTATGATCTTGTTCCATATTTATAACTCCTGGATTTATTTTACACCAGAGAGAAGAAGAGCGCAAGCTAAATTATGCGAACAATCACTTAACAGGAAACTTTTTACAGAGTTTTAAGACTTTGGAGGCAATTTCTTTTTTCGATGCTGATTTTGAGAGCGTCGCCGCGACAAGTCCGGCCACAATTTCCATTTCTTTTTCCTTCATCCCACGCGTGGTCAAGGCCGGCGTGCCGATGCGGATTCCCGAACCGATAAAGGGTTTTTGCGGATCGTTCGGGATGGTATTTTTGTTAACGATAATACCAATATTTTCAAGGGCGATTTGGGCTTCTTTGCCAGTCGTTTTGATATCACGAAGATCAAGGAGCATTAAATGATTATCGGTCCCGCCGCTGACAATGCGCAGTCCCAACTTTTGTAACGATGTCGCTAAAGCCTTAGCGTTTTTCACAATTTGTTTAGCATAATTTTTAAAGTCGGGATCAAGCGCTTCGCCGAAACAAACCGCTTTGGCGGCAATTTGATGTTCGTGTGGTCCGCCCTGACTGCCCGGGAAAACGGCTTTATCAACTTGTTCGGCAAATTCTTTGCGGCAGATAATAATAGCGCCGCGCGGGCCGCGTAAAGTTTTATGAGTCGTGGCCATCGCTACATCAACATACGGAAAGCACGATGGATGCGCTCCGCCGACAATTAAGCCAGCAATATGAGCAATGTCGGCAAATAAATACGCCTTAACCGATTTAGCAATTTCTGATAATTTTTTAAAATTGATCGTCCGCGAATAAGCCGTCGCCCCGCAGACAATCATTTTTGGTTTTTCGCGCTTGGCAATTTTGGCGATCTCGTCATAATCGAGTTGTTCGGTTTTAAGATCAACGCCGTAAGAAATAAATTTGTAAATTTTGCCAACTAAACTGATGGGCAAACCGTGGGTGATGTGTCCGCCTTGATCAAGCCGCATCCCCATAACTTTATCGCCTGGCTCTAAAAAAGCATGATAAATAGCAATGTTCGCTGGCGAGCCGGAATACGGCTGAACGTTGGCGTGCCATTTTTCGGGCGAGAGTTTAAATATTTTCAAGGCCCTGGCTTTGGCCACTTCCTCAACTTGATCAATGTTAATTTGCCCAGCATAATAGCGTTTACCCGGATAACCTTCGGAATATTTGTTCGCCAAAACCGAGCCCATCGCTTCGCGTACTTCCGCACTGCAATAATTTTCTGATGGGATTAAATCCAGTGTTTCTTGCTGGCGCTTGGCTTCGGCCTCGATTAATTTGGCAATTTTCGGATCTTTTGATTTCAATGACATTTTATTTCCTTACTAGCGTTCGAGCTCGACATATCGATATTTCAAACCGTTTGATTCCTCTGGCTGCTCCGATACTATTTTAAATGATGAATAATCGGGAAAAAATGTATCCGCCTCAAAATCCCCTTCTACTAGCGTTAAATATAATTTATCGGCCAAATCAATTGTTTGAGCATAAATCGAGCCGCCACCGATAAAAAATATTTCGTTTTGATCTTTCTGGCTCGCTTGCTCGATAGCCTCGTCAATCGAATGACAAACAATACAATCATTAACTTTTAAGTTTAGATCTTTAGCTATAACAATATTTTCACGATTTGGCAATGGCCGACCAATCGATTCAAAAGTTTTTTGCCCCATAATCACCGGATGGTTTAAAGTAATTTTTTTAAAATGCTCTAAATCCGCCGGAATATTCCAAAGCAGTTTATTATTTTTGCCGATCGCCCGATTCTTCTCGGCCACGGCACAAATTAGACTAATTTTTGGTTTTTTCTTTGACATATTTGGTAAAAAATCCGCCAGAAACCGAAAGTTCTCCTTTAAGAGCAGGGTGAGGGTTATAGTTTTCTATAACGACGTTTTCCGGTCTAAAGTCATCGATATTGTTAAGCTTACCCTTTATTCGCACTGTTGGCAATGGCCGAGGAGCTCTTTTAAGTTGCTCTCTCGCTTGCGCCATATGATTTTCATAAATATGAACGTCCCCGTACGAATGAATAAATTCGCCGGGCTGATAGCCAGTTATTTTAGCCAGGATTATTGTCAGTAATGCATAACACGCGATGTTAAACGGAACGCCCAGAAACATATCGCAAGTTCGCTGATAAAGGTGAAGGTTTAGCTTGCCGTTTTTCACGCTCACCTGATAAAAGATGTGACACAAAGGAAAGCGAGCGGCATCTTCTCTCTCGGCCATGGTGTATAGATATTCTGGATTCCAGGAGCTGACAATCGCATTCCGTGCATATGGATCATCCTTGATTTCATTTATCATCCATTTTAGTTGGTCGATGGTTTGACCTTTGCGCGTCGGCCAATGACGCCAGAGCTCGCCGTAAATTTTTGGCAGAACACCATATTTTTTGGCATAAGCTTTGTTGGTCGCGATTTTTTCAATGAATTCTTCCTTCGTTATATCTGGTTCTTTGCCAGCTTCAACTTTCTCCCGATAAATTTTGTAAGGATAATCATCCCAAATGTGAACGTTTTGATCGACTAAATATTTAATATTGTTTTGACCAGAAATAAACCAATAAAGCTCTTCAACAATTCCTCGCCAAAAAACTTTTTTAGTCGTGAGCAATGGAAAACCTTTTGATAAGTCAAAGCGAGCCTGACGACCAAAAAGACCGTAGGAAATATCGCCTGTGCCTCGATCGACGTTCTTAACGCCATGTTTATAAATTTCTTCAAGTAGATTTAGATACTGATATTCCGGATGATTTTTGGAAACTTGCGGCATGTCGACTCCTTTCTAGAAACGCTTTTCTTCTTTTTTATCTAATGTAACGTTTGTGATATTAGTTTTTGATGGTTTAGTCTTTTCCTCAAACCGGAACTGTTCGCAAATAATCCCGCGTTTAATCGCCAACTCTCGCGCTTCCGGCTCGGCTTTTTTCTTTGTTCCGTCCGATCCGTCAAGAACGCGCAGATAGTCATCGAGATAAACAATCCGCTTGATACCCAAATTATTGAGCGCTTTCATACAGTCGTAGCACGGAAAAACCGTAATATAGAGCGTCGCTCCTTTTAGTTTTGATGTATCGCCGGCATTAATAATCGCGTTCATTTCCGAATGAACACCGCGACATCTTTTGATCTCGCCGGTGATCGGATCGCCATGGACTTTAGCGCAACCGACTTCATTGCAGTGGTAGTCACCAACCGATGGGCCGTTGTAACCGATCGAAATAATTTTATGATTTTCGTCGACAAAAACGGAAGCGACTTTATGAAAAAGGCAGGCTACTCGCTCGGTCGCCGTGAGTGCAATTTTCATAAAAAATTCGTCCCAAGAAGTTCGCGACCCTTTGATAAAATTATTTTTTTTCTGAGGCACCAAAACCTCCTTCGCCCCTTATATTTGTTTCTCTCTTTTTTTTGTCGTTACTCGGCCACCTTGCCATTGGCCGCGGTAAGCATTTGTTTTCCCCTTCACTTCCCAAAATAAAATATGAACAATGCGCGCTCCTAATTCAATTTCCATTTTAGCTTTTCCAGCATTATAAAAAAGAAAGGTTAATTCGCCTTGATAACCTGGGGGGACATTTCCGGCTGACATAATAATTCCCGAACGGTAAAGTGTACTACGCATCCACGTTTTTGCAGTCAAATTTTGTGGAAGATTCACTCTTTCCAACGTGGTTACTAAATAACTTTCGGCGGGTTTAATGATTATTGATTTTTTCTTTTTTGGGTTATATTCAGCAACAAGTTTAGAATCAGCAGAATTTCTTTCGTCAATTCCTAGAAAACCCTTGCCGGAAATTTTATGAACTTTACCCAACCGCAAATCAAAACCTGATCCTTCAGGATTTGTTAATTCCCGATCGCACAAACCTTCAACCAACTTTTTGCTTTTAACCAACTTTAGTAACTCATCAACACCCAAAACCACATTTCCTCCTAATGTTAACTGTAACCATACTATAAGATGACCTGTAAAAATGTCAAACTTTCAGGTACAATATAGGTATGCAAATTATCGCTTCAAACAAAAAAGCCCATTTAGAGTATGAACTAGAAGATCACTTTGAAGCCGGGCTTGTTTTGACCGGCCAAGAAATCAAAGCCATCCGCCATCATCGCGTCAATTTAGACGGGACATTTTGTCGTGTTCAAGGCGGCGAAGCGTGGGTTTTAAATATGCACATTGCCACGGTCAAAGAGCCGGAACGCTCGCGCAAACTCTTGCTTCACAAAGCCGAAATCCAATCGCTTATCGGCAAAACCCAACAAAAAAACTATACATTGATTCCCACAAAACTTTATATTAAAAAAGGCAAAGCGAAACTCGAAATCGCACTTGGTCGCGGCAAAAAACTTTATGACCATCGCGAGGATCTTAAAAAGCGCGATCTCAACCGTCAGGCCGTCCGCGAACTGGCCGAATAAATATAGATCGTTTTATTAAAAAACTTTGTTTGAGATAATAATTTTAGACCCGGAACTAGGAAACTTATCGATATTAATCGAGCGGATTTTTTGAGCTCTTTTTTAAATCTTGGTGCCAGTTTTTCTAAAAACTCCGGCAAAAGATAACAATAAACAATATCGGCTTTCGAAAGATCGACTTTTTTAATGTTTCTAAAATAAATTCTGGGTAAACAGAATATTCTATTATTTCCGCTCGATCGAGAATGATAGAAACTATATAACATCATTCTGATTTTTGACCAAATATAATAGTAGGGCGAAATTTCAAACCCCATCGCTTCGGCGCCCCATTCGGCCGCAATGATTAAGCTCTCACCATTACCGCTGCCGAGATCGTAAAATTTTTCACCTTTACGAAGATTAGCGAGCTTGAGTGATTTTCTAATAACCTCTTTTCCGGCCCCGACCGATGGGCTGCCCCAAAAAGCCGAAATCAAATTTGAGCCTTGCCAGAAGAGCACAAACAAGGCAAGTACAAAAAGCAATAAAAATATTAAGCCAAATAAAATAACCACAAATCCATTTTAAAACGGATTTTCGATTAGTAAATAAAGCCTTTAATCACCGGAGAATTGGCGGAGATAACCCTCGAAGAAATAATCCCGAAACCAAGGTAGTTCATTTCCGAAACGGTGACCTGATCGCCGTTAACGGCCTCGACATAGGCCACATGACCGGCCGCGCCGCCTTCATAAGTGACCATAATCGCGCCGACTTGTGGCACCGAACCGGTGGCAAAACCGTACGCGCGAGCACCGGTAAGCCACGTACCGGCGTTCCCAAACCACGGGATCGGTCTTTTGGAAGCAACATAGTAAGTGCAATAGCCATACGGAAAGTGATTGCTGACCGAATCACCTGCCTGATATAATGAAACAGTTCGAGTGACAGTTTTGACCGCCATTGTTTTTTTAACAACCGGTTTCGGATCTTGAGTAATTGTTGTTTCAGCCACCAGCGGCTTAGCTAAGAATCCGTCGGGCGGAGTGACAGTGACATTTTGAGAATCAGCCACCGGCACACCAATAACCGGTAAATTATCTTGAATAATCGGCGCGGCATTCGAAATTGCTTGTTTGGCCAAATCTAATTGCGTCACGACCGGAATATTCGCTGCTTGAGCTTTGGAAATCGAAAACAAATTCGACCCAAGCTCAGAAAATCCGCCGGTCAAAATGAGAGCCACAATTCCCCCTACCCCAAGAAGGGATGTGGCGAGATTAAATTGTCTTTTTCTTATTAGAGACTTTTGTTTCGAATTTTTGCGAGATTCTTTAAAGCTTTTCCCCCGTTTCCCCTTGAGCGGTGACATCTGGTATAATTTGATTTCCAGAGCATCCGAGGCGGACGTACAAATAATGAACCTCCATGTTAAGAGAGTGATAACTGGATCCCGTCCTCTTAAGGTACTGCCGAATTTCGGCCTTGAATTCAACTATCAACTCTCGATGCAAGTCAAGAAAGCGCTCTTCAGACAAGCTTTTTTGACAACACGATATAAATTTTATCATGAGTGTAAATTTTGTCAAGCCTCCAGCCCCCATCTGTTAAAATATTAGAAACCGAAGCCTGTGGATAACCTTTTACAAAAAATAGTGACAACCTTCCCCTTTGTTAGTTAAAGCCGATAACGCGGCCTTTTTTTACGAAAAATCACCCTCTAAAGGTAATTTGCGAATAGATACAAGTAAGGCGCGGATTTCTCCGCGCCTTACGCCCACAAAGCGGGAAGGTTACTTCAGAAGAGAGACTACGTGAGCTCTCTCCTTCTTGAGGCGTTCAGCCTCTTTACGGGCCATCTCTCGCTCCTCGCGCACCTGCTTCTCGTGCTTGGCCAGAAGCCGAGAAAACTCGGTCTTCTGCATGAAGAAGATGGTGCCGTTCGGAGCAGTTGTACCACCACCCTTTTCAAGGGTAGCGTACTCAACGAGGACTTTGTCCCCGTCAAACTTGATGACCTTGAGGATGCCGTTACACGAGATACAGGCTTCCTCACCGAAGGCAAAACGGCCATTGCAGTTCGAGATACCGTCGGGATTAGCGACGGTGACCCAATTAGGCCAGTCAGGCGACTCGTTCATCTGGTAGTACATGGACGGGTGGTCCTGTACCTTTACCGGAACGGTGCTGCCGACCTTGACGGCTGCCAGAGCCGTGTTCGCGAACACTACAACCATTACGAGGATCAGGATACCGGCGAGACGCTTCATTTTGCTTCACCTCTCTCTTGGAGTTCTGTTCCACGAATTTCAAACCATATATTCTGATTGTGGAACCTTAATACTATAGCACAAAAAAGTTCAAATGTCAAGTCATTAACAGGTTCAAATTTACCAACCTGTTAACCTATAAGTATCAAAAAATGACCCAACGAGTGGATCATTTTTTGGTGGACACACGCCTGAAATTTTGGAACTCTTTTTTCAGTGTTGTCCTTGATTGGGCTCCTAAACTAAAGCAGATCTATGTGAATCAGAAGTTAGACGAGATCTGACTCTATTTTTAGGACCCCATTTACTTTCTTTAGCCATTCGTAAGTAGGATTTTCCTCGCCCCTTTCAACCCTTGCATAAAAATTAACATGAACACCGGCCAGACTAGCAACCTGAGCTTGAGTGAGACCGGCTTCCTCTCGGGCGCGCTTCAGTTTATTGCCAAGATCTTTATAGATTGTTTCCTTTTTATCCTCAGTCATATTCAAATCATACCAAATTTAACCTCGAATTTCCATAGCTACCAATTAAAAATTTCAGGAGGGCAACATGCCCATTAAATCACCGGCCTATCGAAACCATCTAAGGAATCTGCAAAACGAAGCGGACGCTCAAAAATATCAGCGATTAAAGAAGCTCGATCTTTACGATGAAAAAACATTTTATCGATCCTTTACCAAGGATCTACTCAATTCCAACAAGGAAGTCATTATCTACAGCCCTTTTGTTTCAAAATACCGATCAGAATACTTTACTACAACATTAATAGCTCTAAGGAGGCGGAATATCGCCGTTTTTATCTTCACTCGCCCCTTAGAGGAGGTCGACTATCTAATGCGAAGCGAAGTAAAGTGCGCCTTAAAAGTTTACGAGGAGCTGGGAGCCTGTATAATTTATCTGCCGGGCCTTATACACCAGAAGGCCGCCATTATTGACCGAGAGATTCTTTGGGAAGGAAGTTTGAACATTCTTTCGCAAAGAGAAAGCCGGGAAATGATGAGGCGAACGGCGGATGAAGAAATTGCAATGCAAGTGATGTCTCATTTAGGATTAAACAAAAAGCTGGCCGAAGGGTATAAATACCAGCATGAAAGATTGTATCGAAGCTTGGTTGAGAATTCGAAGTTTAATTTTGGGCAAAAGCTCAAGGTTTTAACGTCCGGATTTTCAAAATTAATCGTAACTTCAGTAGTATGGTCAATCAAAACCTCTTTAGGGCTTGTGATATTTTCGCTAAAAAGTGTTAAATTATTAATGTCGATGGTAAGAGCTATTTTATAGAAAGGAATTTATGAAAGACGATAAGATTGGCCCTAAAATTCACGAGCCGTCCGATGAAGAGATCAATGAGACGATCAGCCTGGTTAAAGACCGGTATGATATTTTCATAACAAAAGAAGACGCCGCCAAACTGTCAAAGCTGTATCAGGAAATTGAATGGTGGTTTATGGTCGAAAAATTCGCCGGCACCAAAAAGAAAATGGATGAGGATATCTCCAAGGAAATTCAGGATTATATCAAAAGCCATCGCGGAGAATCAGTCAACTTAATAGAAGCAGGGAAAGAAAGCCAAGAATCGCTCGACTTTGCAATTCCCCACGAAAAAAGACGGCTTGCCAAAGTAATCAAAAAAATAATCGACAAATACAAATAATCACCGATGAAAGACTTGCCGCAACTTGATCGTGAGCAACTCAACGAATGGCGGGAAAAGATTTTAGGCGAAAACTGCAACAAGTTTCCCCACTCCTTTTTATTCGAGCAGCTATTTTATGAGTGCTCTCCCTTGTCAAAAGGAGATTTATTTTCCGAAAGGACGAAGATCTTACTTAGAAAATTCCGAAACGGCAATATCTCGGAAGGTCTGCAACAGATTTTTCCTGATACCCTTAAATTCTTAAGAGATAACGACTACCTCGACGAGGAAACATATCACACAGAGTACGATAAATGTATCGATTTAATCTCTAAAAAAATTAGAAAACCTTTGTCAATCTATTCGTAGCGCAAAACATCAAGCGGGTTGACTTTGGCGGCTCGACGAGCTGGATAAATGCCGGTTAGAAAGCCGATTAGAACTGAGATCAGAACAACAATTACAATAAAACTGACCGGATAGAAAAAGACGCTCACCGTTTCGCCGCCCATACTTCGGGCGTAATGGT
>Ga0187882_1001316_pt1 | contig 25449 bp, 25 predicted proteins | sample June2016WEW_19_1_3_FD_132991 | JGI IMG/M metagenome (GOLD analysis project Ga0187882, IMG submission 132991) | Peatland microbial communities from SPRUCE experiment site at the Marcell Experimental Forest, Minnesota, USA - June2016WEW_19_150 | ecosystem: Environmental > Terrestrial > Soil >... | reverse complement strand
CGGATCGTGTGCGAGGCCGCGGGCGCGGAGCCGCGACTGATCCATATTCCGTCGGAGTTCATCGCCGCCTGCCTGCCGGAAGAGGTGGGCAGCCTGATCGGAGACAAAGCCAACAGCGCCGTGTTCGACAACAGCAAGATCAAACGCTTCGTTCCCGGCTACTGCGCGACCATGCCGTTCTCCCAGGGTATCCGCCGGACGCTGGCCTGGTTCGACGCCGATCCCGCGCGGAAGCAAATCGACGCGGAGGCCGACGCCGCGTGGGACAAGCTGATCGACGCGTATGAGAGAGGAACGCGCGAGGCATTAAGGTGGTTTCGCGGGGGGCAACCGGGGACAGCCTGAGCCGTCCCCACAGCGGACGGCCTAGGCAGTCCCTCGGTTGCGGGTGGCGCTGCGGCTGTTTCGCCTATGAGATCGGGCTCAGCTTGAGCAGAATCACGTCGTGCGCGGCGAGGGGGGCGCGGAATTCGGCGGAGGTCTGGCCGAGGTCTTTCTTCTGCCAAAGATCGCGGATGCGATAAGAACCCTTGAGGAAGGGCAGGTGGTTCCAGTCGATGCGCAACTGCACGGTGTCGTCGCCGCTGTTGTAGAAGCAGACGGCCCATTCTTTGCGCGATAGCTCCTTCACCCAGATCTGCTTTCCGGGGTGGTTCATGAACCGGTAGCCCTGCTTGCCGAGGGGGTCCTGGTTGATGGCGATGACTTCAGGGTTCGTCAGAATCTCGAGAACCTCGCCGGACATCTTGCGCACATCGTTGCCGGCCATCAGTGGAGCGGCCAGAATGGACCACAGGCTGAAGTGGGCGCGGGATTCGGCCAGGGTCAGACCCGGATTGCCGACCTCGAGCATGTCGGGATCGTTCCAGTGTCCGGGTCCCGCGTATTCCTCCAAACCCACCTGGCTTTCCAGGATGAATTTCCAGCCCAGGGAGTAGACGCCCTGGCAGTCGTAGCAGGCCATAATGTCGCCGGTGGTGCGCCATAAATGGCCGACGTCCTTGGCCCAAAGCCAGGGCTTGGTGTCCCCCCACTCGCAGAGGCTGAAGACCACGGGGCGGCGGGCGGTGAAGATCGCATCGCGCATGGTCTTGTAGGTTTCCTGAGCGTTGGCCGTTCCGTGGTTGCACCAGTCGTACTTCAGATAGTCCACTCCCCAGGAGGCGTAGGTGAGGGCGTCCTGAAACTCGTGGCCGCGCCCGCCGGGGTAGCCGGCGCAGGTTTTGGTTCCGGCGCAATTGTGGATGCCGAATTGGAAGCCCCTGGAATGCAGGTAGTCGCCGAGCGCCTTCATGCCGCTCGGAAACCGCACCGGATCAGGAACCAGGTTGCCCTGGGCGTCGCGCTCGCTGGCTTCCCACGCATCGTCAACCACCAGGTATCGATAGCCGGCCTTCTGCATGCCGCTCGAGATCAGGGCCTCCGCCATTTCCTTGATGAGTGACTCGCTGATCTTTCCCTGGAAGGTGTTCCAAGTGTTCCAGCCCATCGGCGGCGTGAGGGCCAGTCCTTCGAACTTCTGGGCCAGCAGCGCTGGAGCAAGGGCCAGGAACGAAAGCACGAGCATCTTCTTCATGTGTCGACTCCCTCGGAATGGGATCACGTCCCAACCAGTGTACCCGGTACGTGGGCGAGAATCAGAATGGGAGGGCCGATGGTTCAGGACGTGCTGGAGGTGTGGCGGGTTCACGAGGAGATCAACGCCTATCTTTTGCGGAACATTCCCGAGGAAGGCTTCGCCGCGGTGACACTGCTGAAGAATGGGAAGCCCTCGACAGGGCGCACGGTAAGCCGCGTGTTCGCGCATCTGCACGCGGTGCGGGTGGCACACGTTGGGCGGGAGTTTCTGAAGGGCATTCCCCGCTTCGAGACCGGGGCGTCGCCGGGGCGCGAAGAGCTGCTGGAAGCGTTTTGCGGGTCGAGCCGTGGAATCGAGCAGCGGCTCGAGCGCATCCTGGAGCGGGGCGAACGCATCAAGGAACGCCCCGGGGTGATTCTGCTCGGCTACCTGATTGCGCACGAGTCCCACCATCGCGGCCAGATCCTGCTGGCGCTGAAGCAGTCCGGCATCCGCATGCCGGAGGAGGCGCGCTTCGGCATCTGGGAGCACTGGTTCCGGCCGAAGCTCTAGCCCAGCGTGTCGGCCAGGGAGAAGATGGGCAGATAGAGGGCGACCAGGACGAAGGCCACGAAGACGCCCATGCACATCATGATCAGCGGCTCGATGAGGGAGAGGGCGGCCTGCATGCGGGTGTTCACGTCGTCCTCATAGAACTCCGCGACGCTGGCCAGCATGGAGGGCAGCGCGCCGGTGGATTCCCCGACTTCGATCATGTCGATCGCGAGGCCCGGAAAGATCTTCGTGGTCGTGAGCGCCGCCGAGAGCGATTGGCCCTCCTTGACCAGCCGCTCGGCCGCTTCCAGCGCCCGCTGGAGCAGCCTCGTATCCAGGGATTGCGCGGCCGTCTGGAGCGCCTGCACCAGCGGAATGCCACCCACCAGCAGCGTGCTCAGGACGCGCGCGAACTGCGCGACCTGGTATTTCAGCCAGATGTCGCCGAGCACCGGCATGGCCATCTTCACCCGGTCGATCTTCGCCCGGGCCGAATCGCCACGCGACCACAGCCGGAACCCGAGGATGCCCGCGACCAGCGCCAGGAACGCCGCCAGAATGTAGTTGCGCGCCGTGGTCCCGACGGCGATCAGGACCAGCGTCATCTTGGGCAGCCGCGCTTGCATGCTGGCGTAAAGCTGGGCAAAATTCGGCACCACGTAGGTGATCAGGAACACCACCAGCGCGCACACCAGCGTCAGCAGCAGCGAAGGGTAGATGAGGGAGACCAACACCTTCTTCCTCACCGACAGCGACAGCTTCTGGTAGGCGATGTAGCGGTCCAGCACCTCGGCCAGGCTGCCGCTCTTCTCCCCCGCCATGATCGAGGTGACGTAAATGCCCGGGAAGACTCCCTGGTTGCGGAAGGCCTCCGAGAGCAGCACGCCGTTGCGTACGTCGTCGCGGACGGCGCGGATGTGGCGGCCCAGCTTGGGGTCGGTGAGGCGCTCCGCCAGCAGGTCGAGCCCTTTGAGGATCGGCAGTCCGGCGCGGACCAGGGTAACGAACTGCTGGTTGAAAATGAGGAACTTCCCCAGGTGGATCTTGCGGCGGGAGGAAAAGGCCGGGGAGAGCCGGGCGATGCCGGCGGCGCGCGGCCGGACCGAATAGACCAGAAATCCCTGCTGGGAGAAGTGGTCGCGGGCCTCCTGCTCGGAGGCCGCGGTGGCCACCTGCTGGTGCATTTCCCCACGGCTGTCCGCGTATCTTAGAACCCATTCCGCCATAACGCTCCTAGGGCGCCTCGTCCACCACTTCCGCGCCCGGCGGCGGCTGGAAGCGAAAGAGCTTGTCGCTCAGGGGCGGATTCAACTTCTCGTTCTCGAAGCGGAACTGCATCAGGGAATTGTCCTGGCCCGTGATTTCCAGCTCGCGAACCTCGAAGGCCGGCCCCACCCGGAACTCGACTTGGCTGAAGGGCGCGCGGTCGGAGCGGGGCTCGGCAGCGATGGAGAGATCCGAGCCGCGTTGCCGGGTGATGAAGCGCTTGAAATCCCGATGGAAATCGAGTTTGCCGAGCAGAAAGGCGAGCGGCGCACGCATGTCGTCGGTTTCCTTGACCTTGGAGCGCTCGACGCGGTTGGCGGCGGGGGTGTAGAGGTAGATGTACTTGCCGTCGCTCACGAACAGTTTGCCGGGCGGCGTGGTGTACTGCCAGCGCATGCGCCCGGGCTTGCGCAGGAAGAGCTGGCCGCTCTCGGTCTTGGCGCCCCGCCGAGGCGCCGTATAGGTCTGCTGGAAAAGGACTTCCACGGTCTGCGCGCGGTTGTAGCGGCTCTCGACGCCTTTGAGGATGTCCATCAGGTCCGGGGCCGCCGCCCAGCCCGACACCGAGAGCAGACAAACCCCGCTCAGAAGACGGGTCACAAAGGAGTTGACGCGCCGGGGCGGCCAAGCGTGGAGGGGAAAGGGATGGATGTTCAGGGAGGGACTGCAGGAGGTTGACGATGCCCGCTTGGGTTTGGTGTAATGATGACTGCCAACCTGTTGCTCCTCAGTAGCTCAATGGTAGAGCATTCGGCTGTTAACCGAAGGGTTGTAGGTTCGAGTCCTACCTGAGGAGCCAAAGTCTCCATTCCCGTTCTCGGACCGCCGTTTCCCACTTCTGGACGACCTTCTTGGGTTTTCGCACACATCCCGGCGTCGCTCACGGCCATAGTGAACTGGTAAGGTGGTCGTCACCGGAATCGGGCCAGCGCCACTTGAGGAGGCACACAACCACCAAGGGGGGAAGGATGCAGCGACTCAGGCGGCTCTTTAGATACGGGAAGTAATAGTCAAGAACCAAGGCCCCGAAACCCAGGACTGCCGCCCACAGATACGCGGGCCTTCGCTCCCTCCCGGCAGGACCGCGTGCACCACACGCCGGACATTGCTGGCCGACGAGCAAGCCGTCGCACAACCGGCACCGCGCCTCCACCTTCCCCGTGTCCATTCCGGACATTCTACCTCCGAGACCCGCGTATCAGACCGGCTCAACAAGCCCCAAGGGGCCGGCTGACAGCACCCACGCCGTGGCGAAGTGCGCGCAAATCGAGGTGCATTGGGGCTGGTTCTGGTTCCAGTACGATGGTACTGCAAACCCATGAACCAAAAGCGGACTGGACGTGCCAGTGGACGCAGGGGTACAGTTGGGGTGAAAATGTCAGGGTGTGCCTCCGCGACCGGGTACCGATCCTATTGTGTTATGACCACAGCGGCCATCCGCGCCAGCGTGCCGGCAACTGCGAAACCAGAAGTGCCTGATGCCAATTCGGCCGGGGGCCCCGCATGAGAGTCGTGGTTCTGTGTGGAGGTCTGGGCACGCGCCTGCGTGAGGAGACCGAATACCGGCCCAAGCCGCTGGTCGATATTGGCGGGCGTCCGATCCTCTGGCACATCATGAAGCTGTACGCCCACCACGGGTTCCACGATTTTGTTCTCTGCCTGGGTTACCGCGGCAATATGATCAAGGAGTACTTCCTGAACTACGAGGCGATGAACAGCGACTTCACCATCTGCCTCGGCCAGAACTCGCAGATTCATTACAACAGTTGCCATCGGGAACAGGATTTTCAGGTCACGCTGGCCGATACAGGCCAGGAGACCATGACCGGCGGGCGCGTGAAGCGAATCGAGCAGTACATAAGCGACGACCTTTTCATGCTGACGTACGGGGACGGCTTGACGGACGCCAATCTCCGCGCCCTGGTGGAGTTTCACCGCAGTCATGGCAAGATGGCTACGGTCACGACGGTTCGCCCCTTTGTTCGGTTCGGCAGCGTGACTCTGGATGCCGCGGGCGCCGTGCGGGCGTTCGCCGAGAAACCGCGGTCGGACGGATGGATCAGCGCGGGGTTCTTCGTCTTCAACCGCGGTGTATTCGATTACCTGGGCGGGGACGACTGCATCCTGGAGCGTGAACCGCTGGAGCGGCTGGCCTCGGAAGGCGAACTAATCGCGTACCGGCATGAAGGCTTCTTCTACGCCATGGACAGCGTGCGCGACCACCAGGTGCTGAGTCAACTCTGGGCTTCGGGGAAAGCGCCGTGGAAGATCTGGCAGTGAACCGGCGGTTTTGGCTGGATCGTCCCACTTTCGTCACCGGAGCGACCGGCTTCTTGGGGGGCTGGCTGGTTCGAAAACTGGTCGAGGCCGGTGCGGACGTGGTCGCTCTGGTTCGAGACCGGGTGCCGCACAGCGAGTTAGTGCGATCCGGGCTGATCCAGCGCATCACCGTCGTCCGGGGCGACCTGCGGGACCGCAAACTGTTGGAGCGGGTGCTGGGCGAGTACGAAATCGAGTCGGTCTTTCACCTCGCGGCCCAAACGGTGGTCGGCGTTGCCAACCGAAACCCGATCTCCACCTTCGAGAGCAACATCCAGGGCACCTGGAACGTGCTCGAGGCCTGCCGGCGGTCGCCCATGGTCAAGGGTGTGGTGGTCGCATCTTCCGACAAAGCCTACGGGAACCAGCCGGTTCTGCCCTACACCGAGGAAGCGCCGCTCGAAGGCGAACATCCTTACGATGTGAGCAAGTCCTGCGCGGACTTGATTGCCCGTGCGTATGCAGCAACCTTTCAGTTGCCAGTGGCGGTCACGCGTTGCGGCAATCTCTACGGCGGCGGCGACCTGAACTGGAGCCGGGTCGTTCCCGGTACCGTTCGCTCGGTCTTGCGGGGCAAGCCTCCGGTCATCCGATCGGACGGCCAGTTTAGCCGCGACTACTTCTACGTGGAAGACGGCGCCGCGGCGTATTTGCTCTTGGCCGAGCGCCTGGTGGCGGATCCGGATGTGCGCGGGATGGCGTTCAACTTTTCGTATGAGCGGCCGATCACGGTTCTGGAGCTGGTGAACCAGGTTCTGGGCGAAATGGGATCACGCTTCACGGCCGAGATTCGCAACGAAGCCTGCAACGAGATCCGCCACCAATACCTCAGTGCGGCGAAGGCGCGGCGACTTTTGAACTGGAGCCCGCTGTTTACGCTGGGCGAAGGACTCGGGAGAACCATCGCCTGGTATCGCGACTACTTTGCCAGCCGGGAAGGCTGAACCTCCATGAGTACACCCTCCGGGAATGGCGAAGCCGATGCGGCCCGGCTCAAGGCCGATATTCTGGAGCAGGTCGCGCGGTACTATCGGATCGCGCACCAGCCCGGGCCGTTCGAGCCGGGCAAGAGCCGGGTGCCCTACGCGGGCAGGGTTTACGGCGCGGAGGAGCTGGTCAATCTGGTGGCGGCCTCGCTCGATTTCTGGCTGACGCTCGGGCCGTACGGCGAGCGCTTCGAGAACAGAATGAGAGAGTTCTTCGGGGCGCGCGATTTCGTTCTGGTCAACTCGGGATCGGCGGCGAACCTGCTGATGGTTTCCACGCTGTGCTCGCCGGAGATCGACCAGTCCGCCGGGAATGGCGGCAAGCACCATCTCCAGCCCGGTGACGAGGTCATCACACCGGCGGTGACGTTCCCAACCACGCTAGCTCCCATCATTCAGAACCGGCTGGCGCCCGTGTTTGTGGATTGCGAGGTTGGAACCTACAACATCGCCCCGGCCCTCATCGAGGATGCCATCGGGCCCCGGACAAAGTGTATTCTGGTCCCCCATACGCTCGGCATCCCGTGCCAGATGGAGGCGATCGCCGATATCGCCGCGCGGCACAAGCTGTGGCTGCTGGAGGATAGTTGCGACGCGCTCGGCGCCACTTTCGACGGCCGGCTGGTGGGCACGTTCGGGGACATGGCGTCGCTGAGTTTCTACCCGGCGCACCACATCACGACGGGGGAAGGCGGCGGCGTGGTTATCAACAGCCGGCATCTCGGGCAGACGGCCCGCTCCATTCGCGACTGGGGGCGCCACTGCTGGTGCGACCCGGGCAAATCGAATACCTGCGGAGAGCGCTTCGGCTGGAACATGGGGGAATTGCCCGCCGGCTACGATCACAAGTACATCTACTCGAATATCGGCTATAACCTGAAACCGACCGATCTGCAAGCGGCGATCGGGCTGGCCCAGCTTGACAGGGCCGCCGGGTTCATCGCGCGCAGGAGGCGGAATTTCAAACGACTTTACGGGGCTCTTCTTCCTCTCGAAAGCCGGTTGATTCTGCCCGCTATCGACGCACGGGCCAATCCCTCCCCGTTCGGGTTCCCGATTACGGTCAGGGAAGGCATCGACAGAACCGCGCTCACACAGCATCTGGAGGCGCGCCAAATCGAAACCCGGCTCGTGTTCGGCGGCAACATTCTGCGCCAGCCCGCGTATCTGGGGTTGGAGCATCGCGTGCACGGCAGCCTGGAACAGTCGGACCGGATCATGCGGGACACGTTCTTCGTGGGGATCTATCCGGGCTTGACCGACGCCATGGTGAACTACATCGCCGAAAGTATTCACAGCTTCTTCCAGCCCGGGCAGAGACGCCCGGCCCTGGACGGGGCGTGTTCTTAACATGGGGAATCCGCTGGCAGCCGATCTCGATCACATCCTCGCGCACACGGCCGGTCTGTGGGACGAATTCCGGGGCCGGCGGATCTTCATTACGGGCGGCACGGGGTTCATCGGGTGCTGGTTGCTGGAGAGCTTTCTGTGGGCCAACGACCGGCTCGGGTTGGGCGCGTCCGCGACCGTCCTGACCAGGGATCCCGAAAGTTTCCGGGGCAAGGCCCCGCACCTGGCCGCGCACCCCGCTATCCGCCTGCATACCGGCGACGTGCGCTCTTTCCGGTACCCCGACGGCCAGTTCTCGCACGTGATTCACGCAGCCTCTGCCGCCCGCGAGAGACCGAACGAGCAGGATCCGCTAGAGATGCTCGACACGATCATAGCGGGCACGCGCCAGGTCTTGGATTTCGCGGTGGCCTGCGGGGCCGGCAAGTTCCTGCTGACCAGTTCGGGCGGGGTCTATGGCAAACAGCCGCCCGAACTGCCGCACCTGCCCGAGACCTATGCGGGCGGGCCAGATACGATGGAGCCGGCCTCCGCCTACCGCGAAGGGAAGCGGCTCGCGGAATTACTCTGCGCGAGCTACCACTCCCGATACGGGCTGGGTACAAAAATCGCCCGGGGATTTGCTTTCGTAGGCCCGTACCTGCCGCTGGACGCGCAGTACGCGATCGGCAGTTTCATTCGGGACGCCATTTCCGGGCGGCCGATCCGGGTGAGTGGCGACGGCAGGCCGGTTCGCTCCTATCTTTACGCCGCCGACATGGCGATCTGGCTCTGGACGATCCTGCTGAAAGGTCAGCCCGGCCGGCCTTACAATGTGGGGTCCGAGGCGGATCTCACGGTCGGGGACCTGGCCCATCGCGTGGCGGAAGCGGCCGGGGACGCAAGGGTAGAGATGGCGGGCCGCCCCGAGCCAGGTGCGCGGGCGCCCCGGTACGTGCCTTCGACGGCCAGGGCCCGCGCCGAGCTTGGGCTGGAAGAGTGGGTTCCGCTGGATGAGGCCATACGCCGCACGGCGGAGTGGGCGAAGAAGGAGGCAGTCCGATGAGGGACGCGGTCAACAGCGACTTACAACAGCGGCCTATGTTCGTCTTCGAGATGGCGAACAACCACATGGGCCGCCTCGAACACGGATTGCGGATCGTCGCCGCCCTGCGCGAGGTGGCGCGGGACTTTCCGTTCCAGTTCGCCGTCAAACTGCAATATCGGGACATCGACAGCTTCATCCATCCCGCCTATCGGAACCGCTACGACGTGAAGTTTGTCAAGCGATTCGCGGAGACCCGGCTTGCCTGGGAGCAGTACCGCGCCATCAAGGAGGCGATTGCCGAGGCGGGCTTCGTCTCCATTTGCACTCCCAGCGACGAGGTTTCCGTGGACCGCATCGAGGAGCACGGATACGACATCGTCAAGGTGTCAAGCTGCTGCGTCGCCGATTGGCCGCTGCTGGAGCGGATCGTGCGCACGAACAAGCCCGTGATCGCCTCGGTAGCTGGAGCCGGTCTGCAGGATATCGACCGGGTAGTGAGTTTCTTCCGCCATCGCAAGGTGCGGTTCGCGCTCATGCACTGCGTGGGCGAGTATCCGACCTGCGATGAGAACCTGCAACTGGGCCAGATTGGGTTGTTGCGAGAGCGTTACGGCGACGTCGAGGTCGGCTACTCGACCCATGAGCGGCCGGACAACTACGACGCGGTCAAGATCGCCATCGGAATGGGGGCGCGGCTGTTCGAAAAGCACGCCGGCGTGGAAACCGAAACGATCCGGCTGAACGCATACTCGGCGAATCCGGGCCAAGTGCGCCGTTGGCTGGAAGCGGCCGCGGCAGCGCTCGAAGCGTGCGGCGTCGCCGGAGCGCGGTATCCGTTCACGGCCGAGGAAGTCGCCACGCTGAAGGACCTGCAACGCGGGGTGTTCGCCCGGCAGGACCTGCCGGCCGGCGCCCGGCTCACCTCGGAAAACACGTTTCTGGCGATTCCCGGCGCCCCGGACCAGCTCCGCGCCAACGACTTGTCCAAGTACGTTGATTTCATTCTCACCGAGCCGTTACCCGCGCAGGCGGCAGCTACTGCGGCGAACACCCGCTCGTCCGACCGCCGGCAGCACATCTTTGAGATCGTGGCGGCGGTCAAGCATCTGCTCAAGCAGGCTAAGGTGGCCGTCCCCGGCGAGATCGAGATGGAGATCTCGCACCACTACGGCATCGAGAAGTTCCGGCAATTCGGCACGACAATGCTTACGGTCGTGAACCGCGAGTACTGCAAGAAGATCATCGTCCTGTTGCCCGGGCAAATCCATCCCGAGCAGTATCACGAGCTCAAGGACGAGACGTATCACGTCCTTTACGGGGAGCTGGAACTGGTGCTGGACGGAGCGCCGCGGCGGGCGAAAGTGAACGACGTAGTTGTGATTCCGCGCGGCGTCCGGCATGGCTTCTCGAGCGCCAAGGGAGTGGTCATCGAGGAAGTCTCCTCGCGCCACACGCTGGGCGATTCGCATTACACCGACCCGGCGATCGACGCCAACCCGAATCGCAAGACCTTCGTCACCTATTGGATGGACTGGGCGTTGGGGCGCGCCGAAGGATGTTGACGATCGTCTGGGACATCGACGACGTGTTGAACCATTTGATGCAGGAGTGGTTCGAGCAAGAGTGGAAGCCGGCACACCCCCAGTGCGGTCTGGGCTACGCGGGAATCCGGGCAAACCCGCCGCACCATATCCTGGGAATCGACGAGAGCGAATACCTGGACTCGCTGGATCGTTTCCGCCTTTCGGAGGCGGGCCGGCAGATGGCGCCGGACGCGAGCGTCGTCGAGTGGTTTGCCGCGCACGGAAGCGGGTTGCGGCATGTGGCCCTGACCTCCCGTCCGCTGGAGATGGCTGGGGCGGCCGCCGAATGGGTGCTGCGCCATTTCGGCGCCTACATCCGAGCCTTCGGCGTGGCGCCGTGCCGGAGCGGCGCCAACACGCCCCGCTACGATGCGAGCAAGAGCGAGTTCCTGGCCTGGTGGGGGAAGGCCGACCTGCTGGTCGACGACGACCGCGAGAACATTGTTGCGGCGGCGGAACTGGGGATCCGGGGGGTGCTGTTTCCTCAGCCCTGGAACGGCGGAGGGAGCGTCTGCGCCGCCTTGATGAAGCTCACCGAATTGGAACACGGGCAATGAAGCTTTCCGATTACGTCATCGATTTTGTGTCGCGGAGTGGGCCGCGGCATCTGTTCCTGCTGCCGGGCGGCGGAAGCATGCACCTGGTGGACTCCGCCGGCCGTCAGGCGGGCCTCGAATACGTCTGTTGTCTGCACGAGCAGGCATGTGCGTATGCCGCCGAAGCTTACGCCGAGTACACCGGCGGCCTGGGCGCCGTCCTGGTGACCACGGGGCCGGGTGGGACTAACGCGATCACCGGCCTGGCCGCCGCCTGGATCGATTCCACCAGTTGCCTGTTCCTCTCCGGGCAGGTGAAGCGGGCGGACATGATCGGCGATCGCGGCGTGCGGTCGATGGGTCCGCAGGAAGTGGACATCGTCTCGGTGGTGCGGCCTCTCACCAAGTACGCGGCCACGGTGATGGAGCCCGAGAGCGTGCGCTATCACCTGGAGAAGGCCGTCTGGCTGGCCACGCACGGGCGGCACGGCCCGGTATGGATCGAGGTCCCGCTCGATGTGCAGGCGGCGGAGATCGATGAGCGCAACCTGGCGGGCTTCGAGCCGCCGGAGCCCTGTGGCGATAGGGACACCCTCCCAAGGCAGGTCGCGGAAGCGATCGCGTTGCTGAACCGCGCCGAGCGGCCGGCCGTGCTCCTCGGCAACGGCGCGCGCGCGGCCTTCGGGAAGCTGGCCCCGCTGCTGGCGCGGCTGGGCGTTCCGGTGCTCACCACATGGAAGGCCGTGGACCTGCTGGCCGACGACGACCCGCTCTTCGCCGGACGGCCGGGCGCGGTGGGCCAGCGCGGGGCCAATTTCACCCAGCAGAACGCCGATTGCCTGCTCATCCTCGGCGCCCGCCTGGACCTGCCGCAAACGGCCTTCGACCACGCGAATTTCGCCCGCGGCGCCACCAAGATCATGGTCGACATCGATGCGGCGGAGATCGCGAAAATGGGGACGGCGATCGACCTGCCGGTATGCGCCGATGCCGCGGCATTTGTCGAAGAACTGGCCCGCCAGGGCGAAGCGCTGCGGCGTGGCGGGCGCGAGCCGTGGATGGAGCGGGTGCGGGAGTGGCGCCGGCGGTATCCCCCGATCGGGCCCGAACACTGGCGCCCCGAGGAAGGCACAGTCAACTTCTACGCGTTTCTGGACGCTTTGTCGGATACGCTCCCGGAAGGCGAGCTGATTGTGCCCGGCAGTTCCGGGCCGTGCAGCGAGATCTTCATGCAGGCGTTCCGGGTCAAGCGGGGGCAACGGATCGTGAATGCTCCCGGGCTCGGCGCCATGGGGACCGGCCTGCCAGGCGCGATTGGCGCCTGTCTGGCAAACGGGCGTCAACGGACGATCTCGATCATCGGCGACGGAGGTTTCCAGCTCAACATTCAGGATCTGGAAACCGTGCGGCGGCTGGCCCTGCCGATCAAGTTTTTCGTGCTTTCGAACGGCGGCTACGGGTCGATCATGACCATGCAGAAGACCCACTTCCAGGGGCGATATGTCGCGAGCGAGCCCTCGAGCGGGCTGACTCTGCCGGATGTGGTGCGTGTGGCTGCGGCCTACAGGCTCGATACCGCGACCATTTCCGGCCACGCGCACCTGCGCGAGGCGATGGCCGAAGTGCTGGCAATGGCGGGACCGGTTGTCTGCTCGGTGCCGGTTTCTCCGCAGCAGGCGATCGCCCCGCGCGTCGCCTCCCGGCTGGGAGCGGACGGGGTGATGGTCTCGACGCCCATGGAAGACATGTGGCCTTTCCTGACGCGGGAGGAACTAGCGTCAAACATGCGGGCGCAAGGGAGCGCGAAGCAATGAACAGCCGGGGTTCGCCTCCGATGGCCGGCCGGCTCGCGGCAGCAGAAGGGAGGAGCGCCGAGATTCCATGAAAACGATCAGTGTGATCACGCCCTGTTACAACGAAGAGGACAACGTCCGGGAGGTGTACGAGCGAGTCCGAGCCGCGGTGAGGTCGCTCGGCGGGTACCACTACGAGCACATCTTCATCGACAACGCCTCTCGCGACCATACCGTGGCGATCCTGAGGCAAATCGCCCGAACGGACACCAACCTCAGGATCATCGTCAACACCAGGAATTTCGGCCACATCCGGTCGCCCATGCATGCACTCGGCCAAGCCTCGGGCGACGCCGTGATCCTGCTTGCCTCCGACTTGCAGGACCCGCCCGAACTGATCGTCGACATGGTGCGGGAGTGGGAGCGCGGCACGCCGGTGGTGATCGGCGTGAAGGCGGCCAGCGATGAAAACCGGCTGATGTTTTGGATGCGCACCGCATTCTACCGGCTGATCCAACGCGTCTCCGAGACCGAGACCTACCAGAACTTCACCGGTTTTGGACTCTACGACCGCCGGGTCGTGGAGATCGTGCGGAATCTCGAGGACCCGTATCCGTACTTTCGGGGCATGATCGCCGAAATCGGCCTCCCCCACGCCGAGATCCCCTACAACCAGCCGGAACGCCGGAGAGGACTCACGAAGAACAACCTCTACACCCTGTATGACCTCGCGATGCTGGGCATCACGAACCTATCGAAAGTGCCGCTGCGGATGGTCACGTTTGCGGGCTTCGTCTGCTCCTTCCTCTCGGTCCTGGTGTCCTTCGGATACTTGGTCTACAAGCTGCTGTTCTGGAACCGGTTTACCGTGGGCATTGCCCCGGCGGTCATCGGGCTGTTCCTGGTAGCGTCCCTTCAAATGCTCTTTCTGGGCATTCTGGGCGAGTACATTGGGGCGGTGCACACGTTGGTACAATCGCGGCCCTTGGTGTTCGAGCAGGAGCGGGTCAACTTCGAGCATGCTCCCGGCCCGCCGACGACGGAATCCGCCGGCGTCGCACACGATGTGCCGCGGGGCGACGGCGAAGAAGAGAATGTTGAGCCCACCCTCTGAGCCGCCTCCCGGGCGCCGGAGCGGCCTGGCCTGGCACCTTCGAATCTGGATGGTCCCGGTCGCGCTGGCGGGCACGTTGCTCTATCTGGCTTTGCGCGGCGCGGACTGGCGGGCCATCTGGACCGTCCTCTCGCGGATGCGCCCGCTCTATTTTGCTCTCGCGTGCTCGGTGGCCAGCGTGGCCTGCCTGTTCCGCGCCTTGCGCTGGCGCGTGCTGTTGGCGGCCGGCCAGCCCATCCGGCGCCGGGAGGTGTTCTGGGCGACCATGGCCGGATACCTCGGCAATTGCTACCTTCCGGGAAGAGCCGGGGAGTTGGTGCGGACCTTCATCGTGAGCTCGCGCTCCTCTCTGAGCGCGACCTACGTTCTCACCACCGCCTTGATGGAACGGCTCACCGACGCGATCGCCCTTGTGATTCTGGCTTCGCTCGCACTCCTCGGCGTCGAGCCCAGGCCCGAGTGGCTGGGGCGCGTGTTCGGAAGCGGGGCGGCATTGGCAGGCATCGGCGCACTCGCACTGTTCGTCCTGCCCCGGTTTCAGGCACGCCTCGCGCGGCTGGTGGAATTGCTTCCCGCGAGGGCCAGCCTCCGCCGGCGGATCGCCGCCATGCTGGAACAACTGTTTCTGGGGCTGGGGACCCTGCGCGATCCTGGACGCGGGTTGAAGTTCGTGGCGCTGACGCTGCTGATCTGGGCCGTGGACGCGGCTGGCTCGATGGTTTTGGCCCGATCGATCGGACTGAGGTTGCCGTTCCGCCTGGCGCTGGTGTTGCTGGCGGGCTTGGGGCTGGGGAGCGCCCTGCCGTCGGTCCCGGGCTACGTGGGCATCTATCAGTACGTGGCGGTCACGGTGCTGGTCCCGTTCGGGTTCACCCGCACGGACGCCCTGGCCTACATTCTGCTGGCGCAGGCCGGCATATACCTGGTGGTCACGGTTTGGGGCACGATCGGGTTATCCCGGGCGCTGCCGGGTTTGCGAAACCAGTTCCGGCATTGGCGCGCGGAATCGGGAAGGGCTCATGCGTTGGCGTAAACACGCCCCCATTCTTCTGGTGGTGGCCAGCCTGGCCGCGGTGCTGGCGCTCATGGAATTCCGGTGGCCGTACTACTTCGTCCAGGACGACAACCGCGATCTTGGTATCCCGATGATGGTCCACAACTACCACGCGTTGCGGGGAGGCGAGATCGCGCAGTTGAACTTCCACCAATTCGCTGGAGTACCCTACGTGGGCAACGGCAGTTCGGGCGTCCTCTATCCGCCCGGCTACGCCGCCACGTTCGTGAGCTACGCGCTGCTCGGGCATCCGTTCGGCGCGATGGACTTCCTGGTGATCGTTCACCTGATGGTGGGCGCCATGGGCATGTTTCTGCTGCTGCGGCTGATCACCTTAGACGGCCGGGCTGCATTCTGGGGCGCGGTCACCTTCGAGCTGAACAGCTTCGTCATTTATGTCAGTACGTGCTGGATGACGCTGTCGGGACCGGCCGCGTACTTCCCCTGGATGGTCTACTTCAGCCTGAGGCTGCTCGATGGCGGGTTGCGCGTGGGCACGATCGGCCTGTCAGCGGCGCACTTACTGCTGTTGCTCATTGGATACCCACAGGCTCTCCTGTACTGTGCGGCGTTCGAGCTACTGGTGTTCGCCGCGGTGGCGGCCGGGCGGTTCCGGTCGGATCGCACCGGGGTGGCCGCGGCGGTTTGGCGTTACGCAGCGAGCTGGGTGGTGCCCTTTGTCTTCTCGCTGCCGTTGTTGCTGCCGATGTGGCACCAGACGACGATTTCCGCATTCCGCAAGCAGGCGTTATCGTGGGAGGCGTTCCGCATTGGCGCCTTCACGATCGGATACTGGTTGTCGGGGCTGTTCAACCCGTTCTCGAACACGCACTACGCGAATACGCCCATCGTAAACTGGCTGCAGCGCTCGCTGCCCTATCTGTCGCACATCGGTTATGCGACTCTCGCGCTGATCGGGATCGGGATGGTGGCGTTTTTCAGGGATGCGCTGGATGAGACGCGGAAGAAGTACTGCTCCGTCTGCCTGGCTGGGGCGCTGGTCTCGTTCTTGTGGTCGATCAACGCGTATGCGGGAATCGTGTACCTGATTCCCGTTCTCAACCGCCTTCGCTGGCCGTTCAAACTGCAGCTCCACACCGCGTTTTTTCTGGTAGTGGTTGCAGCGATCGGTCTCGCCTGGCTATTGGGCGCGCTCAAAAACCAGTGGGCGGCGCGGAGCGTATTTGCCGCGGCCACGGTGGCGACCTTCGCCAACTTTCTGCTGTTGTACCTCGTCCTGCCCGCCAGGACCTTCCGTACGCACCTGGAGAGCGTCCCGCTCGCGGAGCCGCTCCGGGAGCGGTTGGGAGAGGGAAGAATGCTCACGGTCGGCTACCGGTTTGAAGACCAGAAGAGCGCCAACTCCCTGGGCTACAGCTACGCCACGTTGTGGGGCCTGCAATCGATCGCGGGTTACGACCCGCTGGTGCCGGAGCGGAATCACGAGGTCGGCTTGGGACTGAGCCATCTGGCGTCGTACGGGGGCCCTCCCGACCAGTTGCCCATCGCACATCTCCGGCGCTGGGGCGTGCGGTGGTACATCGTGAGCAACGGCGCTCCGGAGTACCCGCCCGTGTTGCTGAAGAACGGCATGACCCCGTACTTTCGTGACGAGGACCGCACTGTGTACCACGATTCCGAGGCGAGCCCGCTGGTCTGCTGGGAGCGGGGCGGAGTGGCGGGCATCGACTATCGGCTGACCACCAACACGATTCAGGTGGACGTCGATAGCCGCCAGGAAGACCACCTGCGTTTGAGGTTTGTCGGCGATCCGTTCTTTAATGCCTCCGTCGACGGCCGCCGGACCGAGCTAGCTACGGATCAGTACGGCCAGATGAGCCTGCGCGTGCCCGCGGGCCGGCATCGGATTGTCGTCCGCTATCGGGACCGGTACCTCGTGCTCGGCAGCCTGTTGGCGGCTGCCGCGGCCGCGCTCCTGGCTGGAGTGGCCCTCGCCAGGAGAGCGCGGCCTGCCCGCCCGGAAACACCCTGACGCCGGGCAGCGCGAGGATTTCCGGAGCGATCGCGGCCCCGTGGGGCAGGGCCTGGCCGTGGCCGCTGTGCAGATCGACTTCCTCGGTTCTCCAGCAGGGCGCCCGGAGGTGGATCAGGTCCCACAGCAAAACGCTGGAAGTCTTCGACGAGAGCGACCAACGGTTCACTGAGCTCAGCCTGTTCCCGGAAGACCGCGACCTTCCGCGCGACGCCGTCAACGGCATTCAGATCAAGCTCGACCAGATGGAGCTGCATCGGCAGTGGTTCGATCAGAGCGCGATGGCGGAGTTGTTGGAGGCGGATTTTGCCGCCGCGGAAAAGGACCGGCTGTACCGTTACCTGGACCGCATTGGGGATCGCAAGCAGGCGTTGTTCGGGTATCTGCGGCAGCGCTGGCAGCACCTGTTCGGCGCGCAGTTCGACATTCTGCTCTACGATCTGACCAGCACCTGTTTTGAGGGCGAAGCCGGGGAGACGCCCAAGGCGAAGCGGGGATATAGCCGGGACCACCGGCCGGATTGCCTGCAGGTCGTGCTGGCGCTGGCGATCACGCCGGAGGGGCTTCCGCTGGCCTACGAGGTAATGGACGGCAATACCTCGGATCGCACGACGCTGCGCGGATTTCCGGAGAAGGTCGAGAAGATCCGCGGCAAGGCGCGGCGCGTGTGGCTGATGGATCGCGGCATCCCGACCGAGGAAGCCCTGGGGGCGATACGCGCCGAGAGCGAGCCCGCCGAAAGGCTCCGTCTGCAGGGCAGACCTTTCCAATGCCTCCGCTGAAAAATAGAGGCGTCCGAAGAGATCCCGAGGTTATCGGCAAGTGCCCGAAATGGGAATGCGGGCTCAAAGCCCCTGTAGCGTCTCGATGGAGGAGCGGCGGAGGTGGCGCCGGGGTAATCACTGTCCCCGTGAGCCCTATTCGATGAAGTCCTCACTTGTGAAGACTTCGGAGTAGGAGACGGGAAGCGGCCTGCCATAAATCCTCCCGACCTCGTACTTCTCAATAAAGGCCCTGTCCTCGGCAATGAGGCAAGTGTCAACGTACTTCCCGAAGTGCTTGATCTTCAGCCCCCTCTCAATGATGTCCTTCAGCGTTTCCTCGAAGAAGTTCCCGAGGGAGACGTGTATGTACGGACATGGCATCACATCCCCGTACTTGGTGATGGATACCATTCTCTTGACCGCGATGCAACCCAGGTCGAGGCCGTACGCGGGCGTAAGGTGTGTAAACACATTGTGCTTCTTCTCGAGTCCCCTCAAGTAGTCCATGTCGTCTCGGGTGACGAGCACATCGAAGTTGCCCTCCCATGCCCCGACAGGCTTGGCGTAAGTCACAAACACCGGCACACCCTTTGCGTTGAGAAACTCGACGAAGTCGATGAACTCCTGGGAGCGGAGCCTCTGTTTTGTGACCACGGTCTGCACTAGGATATTCAACCCGGCGCTGAAAGCCGCTTCAATCGCTCTTAGGCATCTTTGGTGCGATTTCGGCTTGCGTCTGAACTCGTCGTGGTCGGGCGCGGAAAGGCTGTCGAGACTGAGCTGGATCTTGTCCACGCCGATGGCCTTAAGGTGATTGGCGCGCCGGTCGTCGAGGAACCATCCGTTGGTGTCCGACGTGATGTAGAATTTCCGCGGGTCAACGGCCTCAACGAGAGCATCAAAGTCGGGGAATACCAACGGTTCGCCGCCCGTGATGACGAGGTGTGCCAGGCCCATTTCATCAGCCTGCCGGGACAGTTCCACGACGTCGGCGATTGTGAAAGCCCTTCCGTTCCGCTTCCCCTGAAATGGCTTGATCGAACAGTGCTGGCAGTGGAAGTTGCACGTGTAGTCGTACTGCAACTGAAGTATGGCTATGCTCTCGCCGCGCTTCACCTTCTCGTCGTACTTCATGATTTTGTCATGGACATACGGCTTCTCCTTCTTAAGCCGGTTCCTCTTTTCAATCTCGCCGGCACTCAGTTGCTTCCGATCAGGCAGCATCGTGTTTTCTCGGTTCGACCGCCCAGCCGTCGGCAAACTGCGTTCGACATCCGGTGCTCAGATCACATGAAGGCACGGTAGACCTCATGGACGGAGATGATGTTGGCCGGACACCGATCGTGCCAGGCCCACTCTCCGGGCTTCGGGATTCCGTGTCTGTGGCGGAGATTCTCGTTGGGCGAGCCGACCAACTTGCATTCGTAAAGGTGCGAGATGAAGTGCCCGCGGGCCCTCCGGGAAGGATGGATGATCTCATTGATCGCTAAAGGGGCGCTTTTGAATGTGACCTCCGCCCCGAGCTCATTTGCGGCGACGGCATGAATTCTATGCGATGCCAGCTCCTTGTACCTTATAATACCACCGGGAACGTGCCAGCCTGCGGGATAGTAGCCATCGTCCCTCCAAGTCAGAAGCGTGCGGCGTTGGTCGTCCTTTATCAGCAGATCCACGTTGACGAGCGGCGTGATTCCGCTTACGAAAAGGAACACCTCCTCGGGCAGTTCCCCGGACGGGCTCTTAACAGAGGCCTCCAGCAGCTCAATAGCGTTTCCGATTTCCACGGTCCACCTGCTTCGCGCCAGCGGTCAAATGCTCTCCAATTGCGTTCCTCTTAGCACGGAAACATTCAGGCGCCCATCGAACTTCTCTCGTATGATACCGGCCACCTCATCGGAGTAACTGGCGGCCATGACGATGACGGCATCCACCGGATCGGAGCGAAGCGCCTCGGGAGAAACCGTTGGAACATGCGACGCCGGCGTGTACTTGCCCTGCTTGAACACGGCGGAGTCAACGACATACCGAATTCTGCCGCCGAGCTTCAACAGAGAGATCACCGCAAGCGCCTGATGACCGGCGCCCCATACGGCCACCCTGCCGTCTCCGAATCGGCGGATGTAGCGATCTATTTCCGTCTCGAGGTGCGCCTGGCACCGGCCGAGTCGCGACAAGTCCGCGCGCCGCCTCTTCTTCACGACGGCGGAGATGATGTACTCGTGCCAGACCTCACTGGATTCGAGAACGTCGAACCCGCTCAGCCCCAGTGTCCGTTCGAGAGTGTCCCGGGTGAAGTAAGACAGATGGTCGCCAATGAACTCCGAGAACAGGTTCTCGCGCAGGATCATGTCGAAATTCGGAACCTCGACCAAACCGACTCCGTCGTCCGTGAGAATGTCCGCTATACCGCTGAGAGTCGCAGCCGGTTCAGGCAGATGCTCCACGAAGTTCAGGATGAAGAACGCGTCGAAAGGAGCACAGCACAAGGAGGACGTGTCGCCCGGGATGAACCCGCGGGACACCTTGAGGCCCATGCCATGACAATGCGCAACGGCTTGCTCGGAATGCTCCAGTCCGTACGCATCCACGCCGGATTGCTGCATGATGGACAGGAACTCTCCACGGCCACATCCGATCTCAATTACTTTCTTTGCTTCGAGGGAAAATCTTCTCACGAACCCGGCGAACTGCCGGCTCCGGAACTCCTTCATTTCCTCTGAAACAGCGCTCGCGCGAATGACGTCCTCGTAGTAGGGAACGGGGGCGCCGCTTAGCTGAACCAATCCGCAACCCGAGCACTGGCAGACTTCCAGGTCCACTCCTCTGTCGCTGTCAAGGGACCCGGCGTCGGGAAAGGATTGTGCGGCGCCAGGCATGTTCTCATAGCGCAGCAGCGGCTCGGCAAGGAAATCCCGGCCACATACTCTACACTCCCTGATTCGTCCTGCGGGACTGGCCATCCGATCGCTGTCTCCGCACTACAGGTTACGTGTCCCTGCGCAGGCTGTCAAGGGCGGAGTAAGACTAGACCATGCGGGCGGCGGGGAAGTAGGCCAGCACATGGGTGGCTGGGACTTTGCTTTGAGGGATTTGCGGGGGCGGCTGGAGTGTAGGCCTGGGGTGCCCGTAGGGAGGACCGCCAGGGTATCGGGGATCACCAGCGCGTATCAGCCCGGACCCTCGCTCCATACCTCGGACGACAGCCCCGTCTTGGGGTTCGCCCACTGGGCCTTGGGGATGTTCTCGGTCCAGGCGTGCAGATATGGCCCGGAGTCGCCCTTGAGGCAGCGTCATCCGGCACGGCAGCGTGATGGGGGATGCCGAGTTCTGTTGGAACGAAGCCGCCCGGCAGATCAGAAGGACGGCCGGACGCACCTGGCCTACAAGGCCGAGCACGCGGTGGACCCGGAGACGGGAGCGGTGGTGGCGCTGACGGTGCAACTCGCCGACCGCGGGGACACCGTGAGCATGACGACGACTCTGGCAGAAGCCGGGTGCACCGTGACGGAACTGGCAGGGGCAGGCGGCACAAGCGGACGCGGTGGGACCAGCGGAGACGGTCGGCGAAGTCGGCGTGGAACGGGTCGTGGCGGACAAGGGGTATCACAGCAAGCAGGCGCTCGAGGACCTGGGCCAAGTATCGCGTGCCTGCGGACGTCAAGAAGGTGTCCGTGTTCCTAACGGGTGTGGAACCTTTCGAGAACGTCGCGATCGCCGAACCTTCACCGGGGACAAAGTAGCAGGGCGGTCGCCGGTCCGTGGAGCTCGCGGCTACCTCGGGCAGGCATGTTGGGCAGGTGGTACACTTGAGGTGCGCTTGAATATCCCCCCGAACTGGGCCGAATTCACTCAACCCCGGGGGGCAGGTCTCAACCGCAGCGAGACCAAATGAAGAAGATCTTTGTTGGAAACCTGGATTTCGGCGTCGCCGAGGAATCCATAGGGGAGCTTTTCGAGAAGTCCGGCGCCGTCGAACGGGCGGACCTCGTCCGGGACCGGGACACGGGCCAGCCGCGCGGGTTTGCGTTCGTTGAGATGACCGGCGGCGGAGAAGCGGACCGAGCGATCTCGGAGTTGAACGGCACGATCCTTGGCAGCCGCGCAGTCAATGTGAATGAAGCACGCCCGAAAGCCGCGGCCGGGAGTTCCGGCGGGTTCCGGCGTCAGGGTGGCGGTCCTCCGCGGCAGCGCCGGGAGCCGCGCTGGTGAGGCCGGCCAGCGGGAGCGGGACAGCGTGACCGGCACAATAGTGGGTCTGGCTGGAAACACTCGCACGGGCACGATCCGGTCTCAGGACGGTTCTCGCCCGGGCTTTTCGGCCGCCGACGTCCTGGGTGACTTCGACACCCTAGCTGTCGGACACCTGGTCAGTTTCGACTTGGACCGAGCCCGTCCGCATCACATCGCCGTGCGCGTCTTCCGCGAGCCTATCGGCGAAAGCTGGCCTGGGAAGAAGCCCGACGCTTCGCCCGACCTCCGCTACGCGGGCTTCAATCAGGCGGAGAATATCCGGAGCTTCCGCTTCGACGCGGTTGCATGCGGCCATCCGATTCGGCGGTTCGTGGTCACGGTTGACTTGGCGCTGATGCTGAAGCACCACATCGGTGTTCAGGAAGCCCCTGCGCTTTGTCTACGAAAGCTGGCGGCGGATCTGAAAGCCTTCCCGGATTCCGGACGGCACGAACTTGGTAACGACGATCTGCTTGCCTATGCTTCGTCGCGGGCAGCGGCAATCGAGAGGAAAAAGGCGAAGCATTCGTTCGCCGGCCGCCGCGGCTCGGCGCCGCCCGGTCCGTCGAATCATATGCGGGTGTCGTGAACGCCGATATTGCCGCCGCTTAGAGCCGGGCGGCCAAAGGCAGGACGACGCGCCGGGTCTCGTGGCCCTCTTCACCGATAACGATCTTCCGGCGGCCGCCGAGATCGACCAGTGTCGCGGTCTCAGCCTGCGACTGGCCGGAGCCCACCGGATGGATGACCATGGGCGTTTCGCAGATAGCTGGGTTTCCATCACGACCTCCTTGGCTGGGAATATGAGGGAATACGCCCGACCGGTGGCCGGACAGAAGCGTCTTGTGCGGGTCGAGCAAGGGCCTGAAGATGGTAGAGGCGATTGCCAAGCAAGACCTAGGGTCGAGCCTGGAAAAGAACAAGCGCTACGACCAGTTTGGGTACAGCTCAAGGCCGATACGGACGCGGAGCACTTGGACGAAATCATCGCCAAGATCAAGACGACGTGAGCCGAAGGGGGGCGTTGGCTGTCAGCGCACGGTGCCGACCAGGCCGGCGGCGAACAGACGCTCGTCGACGCGTGCCAGGCGGCGCTCCACTCCGCGCGCGAGCAGCGGGGTGTGCGGGATGGCGAGGAGGTGGTCCGGGATGGCCCAGAGCTCCTGCTCCGTGGTCATCCATGCGATGCGGTCGAAGCGCACCAGGTTCACGGGACGCGAGTAGGCGCGGAGCGTCTTTTCCGCCTCCAGGTTGTAATAGTGCTCGAAGTAGGACATCACCAGCTCGCGCAGGGTGCGGTAGACCGGCTCGCGAAAGCGCAGGCCCGAGTAGTTCGACTTGGCGATGGCGCCCCAGTGTCCGCGCTGCTTGAAGATGGCGAGCACGTGATCGTCGTCGCGCACCGCCTCGAGATCCAGCAGCAGAGGCGGAAAACCCTGGGCGCGGAGCGCGGCCGCGCCGAACAGGGCGCCCTCCATGCAATGAGCGATGCGGTCCCGCAGCACGCGGCGCGGCGAGCGGCAGGTGGGGCCGCCGGACTCCTTGTTGTAGCCGATATCGATGTCCAGAAAGCGCTGGATCCTCTCCGGCGTCCGTAGCCGGCGCAACGTGTTCCATTCCCTGGCGTTGAATCCGTTGGAGAGCATGGAGGCTTCAGGTCCTGGCGATATCGACGAGGTCGCTGAACAGGCCATACGCGGTCTGCTCGACGCCCGGGTTGATCGAAACCGTTCCCACCGTTCCCATGAGGTCGGTGTGGATGAGCAGCAGGTTGGAGGTGCCGGCGAGGGAGGCCAGCAGGTCGGTGAGCGCCAGGACCTCGGCGCGCACCCGCAGCCGCACGCCGTCCCGCGTGCGCTTGGCGCGGCTCACCACGCGGACGGTCTGGCCCTTCGCGGCGAGGGCTTGAACCCGCTCGGGGGTCAGCCGCCCGATGCCGCGCGGCTCGACCATCCGCGGCGTGACGCGGGCGTCCATGAGGACGTTGGCCAGCGCACAGGCTTTGGCCGCCGAATCCCAGCCGTCGATGTCGTAGGAGGCATCGGCCTCGGCGATGCCGAGGCGCTGGGCCACCCGGATGCCGTCTTCCATCGAGAGGCCCTCGCGCAGGGCTTCCACCACGATCTTGGTGGTGGAGTTCAGCACGCCGGTGAAGCCGAGCACCTCGCAACCGGGCAGGCTGTTCCGCACCAGGCTGTAGACCGGCGCGCCGTCCATGACGGTGGATTCGAAGCGGAAGCTGACGCCCGCGGCGCGCGCCGCTTCGTCCAGCGCGTGGAACGCATGGGCGATCGGTCCCTTGTTGGAGGTAATGACATGCATACCGCGCGCGAACGCCGCCCGGATGTGCGAGATGGCGGGCTCGCCGGTCGATGGGTTGAGCGGGGTGACCTCGATGGCGACCTCCGCCTTGACGGCGTCCAGGAACTCGTCGATCGAAGCCGCCGCCGGGCCGAAGCGCGGATCGAGCCGCAGGCCCTTGGGATCGAGGGCCGTGCCGTGCCGCGCCGTGTGAATCCCACAGATGCGAAAAGGGAATGAGGCGCGCTTGCGCTCGAGCAGGCGGGCGAAGGCGCGCCCCACACTCCCGTATCCGATCAACGCTAGGTTCATTCTTCGAGTTTAGAACTCCATCTTCTCGATCAGGGAGTTCAGCTCGGACTCCAGAGCCGCCTTCTTCTTGCGCAATTCGCTCAACTCGTCGCGCAGGGAGGCGATCTGGGTCTCCTGGCCCGCGAGCTGGCGGGCGTACTTCTGCACCAGCTCCTGCTGGCCGCTGACGCCGTTCAGGCTGGCGATGTTGTCCCGCACGCGCTGCTCGTCGCGAACCACCCCGCTCAACTCTTCATCGGTGAGGCGGATCGCGTCGTCGTTGGCGGCGATGTCCTTCTTCTGCTGGACGATGCGCTCCAGTTGCTTGCGCGCGGCGTCATCCAGCGCCTTGTTCTGCACGTAACTCAGCAGGTAGTCGGGAGTCACGTTCACCAGCGTCACCGAGGTCTCAAAGACGCGCTCCTCAGCCACCGGGAACTTCTCGGTGGCGCCGCCCGCGAGCTTGATCTCGAAGCGATAGGCGCTGGTGGTGGTCTCCGCCGGCTTGAGCTTGAGGAGCTTGTACTCCGGCCGGATGGGGTGCTCGAGCATCAGCGTCTTCGGTTTCTGGTCTACGTTGCGGATGGTGTAGGTCTGGGTCTCCTGGACCGCGGAGCGGGTGGTCATGACGCCGCGCCGGACATGGATCTCGCGGACGAAGTCGCGGCTGGAATCGACAGCCGTCGAGACGCGCGTGCCGAGGTCGACGGCGTAGCTGATGAGCCGCTT